>ERZ779633.61-NODE-61-length-53142-cov-9.369959_pt1 | contig 53142 bp, 38 predicted proteins | sample MGYA00514195_ERZ779633 | MGnify/ENA primary metagenome ERZ779633 (study PRJEB29562, sample SAMEA4376707) | mouse gut metagenome | isolation source: Cecum | study: EMG produced TPA metagenomics assembly of the A DSS colitis mouse model was used to assess the microbial...
TTCTAGACTTTCTCTGACGTTGTACCTTCTGTAAAGTTATCCTAGTCATATATTCGGTTAGACACTTATTGACGATTCTTCTGGACACACGGGGACGGTTCTCCTGTGCTATCTTGACCTTATGATCCCAAATGGCCAGCCCGTCAATCGGGATATCTGCCGAAATGAAGCCCGCCGTTTCTTCAGCTCTCGAATTACTTGGTCTCTCTCACTGTCTGACAGCGCCTGAAGTTCTGTAATCTTATTCGTTCCACACAATTCCAACAGGTACTCCTGTACCTCTTGATCAGAAAGCTTGCGCTGTTCCACATCCAGGCAAGGCACCTCTATCGGCTTTTGGTGAAGTTGGCACAACCGCTCCACCGCCGCTTCTCTGTCTTCATCCAGCCAAGCCAATAGAATCCCGCAGTCACAAATATTCCCCCCTTGGCGCAGATACTCCTGATAACTGCTCCAAGGGTATTTCTCTGGAGTATGGCATATCCCGGCTTTCACTGGATTCTGGTGAATGTAGGGCAACACCGTCCACAAATAGGTATCTGTATCCACAGGCTCACTTAAAAAGCGATCCTGAAACAAGTGGCCCGTCCTACCATATTTGCGGTTATACCAGGCCACGTAGCGAACACCGATCCGCTTAAAAATCTGCTCCAGCGCCTCTCCTTCTTTCATCGTTTGCAGAAGAAGGTGAATATGGTTCCCCATAAGGCAATAAGCATATAGTCGAAAGCAACTGATTTCTTTGCCGTACTGAAGTGTCTGCAAAAATCTCTCCCGATCCTCATCATCTTGAAAAATAGCCTGTCGGTCTATACCCCGGAGCATAATATGATATATTCCGCTCTCGCTATGCTGTCTTGGTCGTCTCGACAAAAAATCACCCCTGCCCTCAGTATACTTGCAAGCATTGGTCTTGTCAACACAAAAGAACCGTCCCTATGTGCAAAAGAACCGTCCCTATGTGCACACCTATGTGCACCCAAAAGAACCGTCCCTATGTGCACCTAAATTTCATATATTTTTCAGAAAGGGGCCGCGGCTATTGCCGCGGCCCCTTTCTCTGGGACATTGCTTCGGTCTCTTCAATGGTATCTGGTTCATCGGCAAGGGCGGTGTGGAACTCGTCGAACCGCCAACCGTTTTCGGTCAAAACCATCCTGATGGGAAATTCCTTCGTTTGGTCGTACTCCCTTTCCAGTCTGGCGTCCCGCTCCTCATAGGTCTCCCCCTCCTTTGGCCATTTCCACGAGTAATGGCCGATCAAAGTAAAAGAGATCTCTTCCTCCGTCTGGTCATCCAAGCGAAACCCGTCTGGAAAGTTTTCGTTATAGTAGTAGCCTGAACCTCGTTCAAACTCTCTGAACCCCAGTCGTCCATCGAAATCCCGGTAGACAGGCAGTCCATCGGAAAGAATATTTTTGCTCTCCCAAAAGCGGTCGGTAAACACACTGTGGATCATTCCGTCAAAGTCTGCCCACCGCTGGTAGCGGCCTTGGGCCGGCTGGTATGACCAATCGCCTAAAACAAAAAGATTCTCAGCAGGTTCCTCCCACTCCACGGTCTCCGCTGCCTGGAAATTAAAATCAATCGCGGCGGTAAAGCCGCCAAACATATTTTGATAGAGGCAGTGCGCCCGGCGGTAGAGGTCCTGCTGTTCCTCGGTAAGAAACTCCGGCACGGCAATGGAGGCGGAGAACTCGTCCAAGGGCGGCTCCTTATTAAAGTCAAGGGCTGGGACCGGGGGAGGCGTCGGCTCTGCTGGGGCGAGTGAGGGCACAGCCGTCGGCTCCTGAGGGGTGGGAATGGCTGCCGCCATAGAAGGTGTGGGCGCGATCGTCACCTCCGCCACAGATGGAAGCGGCAAGGCCTCCCCGCTGTGGCTTGGCGCAGCGGGCGCGCAGGACGGCAGCAGGGCCAGGACGAGCAGCCCCGCCACGGTCAAAGACCAGAGACTTTTTTTCATGCCGTCCCCCCTCTTTTCTCCATTGTGTTATAGCAGTGAGCTCAGGCGTTGAAAACGTACTTATCCAATCTCTCAAAGGCCTCCTGCACCCGCTGGAGGGGCAGGGCCAGGTTGATACGCAGGTGGCAGGGACCATGGAACATCCGGCCATCCTGGACGGCCACCCCCACGTCCCAGGCCGCCTTCTCCAGCTCATCGATGGTCTTTCCGTGCTTTTGGCACCACCCGGTGCAGTCGGCAAAGAGCATGTAGGTCCCCTGGGGCTTGAAGACCTCCACCCCATCAAAGTGCCTGGCAATGTACTCACAGGCCCAGTCCACATTCCCCGCCAACACCTGGTTCAGCTGGTCGGTCCATTCGCAGCCCTCGTCCTGGTAGGCCCCGATCAACCCGTGCATGGACAGCACGTTCATCTCGTTGTAGTGGCACAACCCAGACTCTTTCTCCACCCGCTCCCGGAGCCATTTATTATAAATGATGTGGTAGGAGCCGATCAGCCCCGCCAGGTTAAAGGTCTTGGATGGGGCGTAAAGGGCCACGGTGCGCTGCCTTGCGTCTTCGCTGACGCTCTGGGTGGGAATATGCTGAAGCTCAGGACGGACAATGTCCGACCAAATTTCATCGGAGATGACATATACATCGTGCTTTTGGCACAGGGCCATGAAAGCCTCGATCTCCTCCCGCTCCCACACCCTGCCGCAGGGGTTGTGGGGAGAACAAAAGATGGCAGTATGTATCTTTTCGGAGACGATCTTTTTCTCCATGTCGGCAAAATCCATCCGCCACACACCCTGGGCGTCCTTCACCAGCGGGGAATGGACAATGTGGTAACCGTTGGAGGTAAGACTTTTGGTAAAGCCGATGTAGGTAGGCGAGTGGACCAGCACCTTGTCCCCCCTGGAGCAAAGGACGCCCAGGGCGCTGACCACACCGCCCAGCACGCCGTTTTCGTAGCCGATGTGCTCTCTCTCCAGCCCGGTGACGCCGTTTCTCTTTTTCTGCCAGCGAATGATGGAGGCGTAGTATTCCTCCGTGGGGTCAAAGTAGCCGTAGAGGGGGTGCTCCACCCGCTGGATAATGGCCTTTGGCACGGTGGGACAAGTGGCAAAGTTCATGTCGGCGATCCACATAGGAATGAGGTCAAACCCCTCCTTAGGGCCAAGGGGGGCCATCCCTCCGCCGCCTACGCCGTCAAAGGCGATGGCGTCCCGGCCCTTCCGCTCAATGAGAGTGGTAAAATCGTATTTCATTACGCAACGCTCCTTATTTTTTAAAAATTTTATCCCGTGCCCCAGAAGTCTTTTCCGGCGGCGCGCTTGTCAATAAAATTATTTTACCATACCCGCTCTTTCCTTGTCCACCCCCGTCCAGTCTTGTCATATCTGTCCGCCGCCGGTCATATCTTTCTTTGACAACACCGACGAGGAGCGTGACAACTATGACGCAAACCGAGACAAGCATCAACCGGGCCGTCCTCCGGGGCTTGGCGGAGGGGGAGGCCCAGCCCTCCCATGTCAACCACGGCGTGAACTACTACATCTTCCCCCTGGCGGTGAGCCGCCTCAGCGGAGCCAGCGACCTGCTCAACGTAGTCATATCCGAGGACCTGCTCCGCTCCTGTCCCCCGGTCCCCGGAAAGGAGTATGAGGTCAGCGGCGAGGTCCGCTCCTTCAACAACCGCAGCGGAGCCGGTGCCCGGCTGGTCATCACCTTCTTTGCCCGGACCCTTGCCCCGGCAGAAGGCGAACACCTCAACCGCCTGGAGCTGAGCGGGGTGCTGTGCAAGCCGCCCACGCTCCGCCGTACCCCCCTGGGTCGGGAAATTTGTGACCTTCTGCTGGCGGTCAACCGCCGCTATGGGCGGGCGGACTACCTTCCCTGCATTGCCTGGGGCAGCCTGGCCCGCACCTGCGCTGAATTGGAGGTGGGAGACAGCCTTACCCTTACCGGGCGGCTCCAAAGCCGGAAATACCGCAAGGTGGAAGGCGAGCGTGAAGAGGAGCGCACCGCCTATGAGATCTCTGTCCTTTCAGCGGAGTGACCGGGCCTTACCTGAAAAATTAACGCAAACCCGCCGCCGGGAGCTTCCGGCGGCGGGTTTGCGTTGAATGGCTGATTTGTGGGAGCAAGCTCAGGCAGAGGCTCCCACATTGTCGGTATAATCGATGATAAGCTCATCCAGCTTAGAGAAGTCATCCTGGCTAATGGTATAGGCCCCATTTTCCCCCTCGGCCACCGATACCAGGATGGTCTTGGCGGTCATGTTGCCCGTCTCCTTCAGCTTGTCCTTATAGAGGTCAAGCACGAGCTGAGCATACTCCCGGTCCATGGCCTGGTACTCCTCGGTGGTCATGGCATACTGGGTCTCCATGGGGTAGTCCTCATAAAATGGGGCAATGGTCTTGTCCCAGTCGGTGTCGGCCAACTGCACGATATCGATAGGCTCCACGACGACCTGCACAGAAAATGAGCCGTCATCCATCTTCACCGCGTCAGTGACGGCAAACTTGGCATGGGAGTATATCTCCTTATATAGCTCGGTCAGCTCCTCGTACAGCTCCTCCTCAGGGTACTCGATCTCATAGAGGTTGATAAAAAAGCTGACCTCGTTGCTGATCCCCGCCTCGTAGGTCTGCTGGGCTTCATCCTCGTCGATCCCCACCAGTTCCAGGTATTCCGGGGTGAACTCTCCCAGATAGGTCTCCCGCATCAGACCGTCCACATAGGTCTTGGCGTCAAATTCGCTGATCCCGGCGCTTCTCCTGGCACAGGCGGAAACAGTTACCGCCATCACGGCGGCCAGGGCCAGGGACGCGATCCTTTTGCTCGATCTCATCTATCTCTCTCCCCTCGGAGTTTATTCACACAGCCTGGCAATGGCCAGGGCAAACATTTTCGCCGACCTGAGCAGGTCGTCCACACGGGCGCGCTCGTTTGCGCAGTGCATTTTGGTATCAAAATCCGGGAACTCGCAGCCGAAGGCCACACCGCCGGGGATATTGTGAACATAGGTGCCGCCGCCGATGGCGATAGGCTGGGGGTCCTTTACCCCGGTATAGGTGGTATAGCACTCCAGCAGGGTCTTCACCAAGGGAGAGTCCGCCTCCACCATGTGGTAGGCGTGCATCTCGCCGTCCTTGATGACCGAGATACCACTTTGGGCAAAGGCAGTCTCGCAGACCTTACGGCAATTTTCCTCGGTGGAGCATACCGGGAAGCGGCAGTCAAATTTGGAGGTAAAGCCGGTCTCGTTCATGGTGATGACGGCCAGGTTCAGGGTCAGATCACCGCTGACATCGTCGGCCTGGGCAATGCCCAGAGCCTTGCCCCGGGTGTCGCCGTAGGGGAAGAGCCGGTGCATAGCCTTGACGGCCTTGGTGCTCTCGCAGTCGGCCAGCGGTAGCTGGGACAGCAGCTCCAGCATAGCCTGGATGGCATTGATGCCTCCCTCGGGCCGGGCGGCATGGGCGTTGCGCCCGGCACAGTGGATACGCACCCCACCCACCATATCGGTGAGGGTAAAGACAGCTCCGGACTGTCCTTCAATGGCGCCGCAGAAGGGGCGCACATCCGCGGCGGACAGGCCCAGCACCTCGGCCTGGGCCTCGGGAGGCACCACATTGGTCCGGAAGCCGCCGGTGAGAGCGCTGACGCGAGGCTCCACCATCACCGCCGGCCAGCTTGCGCCGAAATCGGGGTAGTAGTGGCCCTTCTCCACGTTGATCAGGGGAAACTCCGCGTCGGGGGTAAAGGACTGGGGAGCATAGGGTTCCCTGGCAAAGTAGTAGGCCAGATCCTCTGAGCCGGACTCCTCATCGGTGCCCATGATGAGCCGGACATTCTTGCTCACGGGAAGGCCCAGGTCACGGATACATTTCATAGCAAAGAGGGCGCAGACCGTGGGACCCTTGTCGTCGCTGACCCCCCGGCCATAGAGCAGCCCGTCCTTCTCCACGCAGGTATAGGGGTCGGTATCCCAGTCGGTGCCCTCCCCCACCACGTCCAAATGGCCCAGAATGTGGAGCTGGGTGGGCTTATCATTGAGATCGGCAATGCCCACATGGTCGTCGTAGTTCCGGCTTTCAAAGCCCAGATCCCGGCACAGGGCCACGGCCTCTTCCAGGGCGGCCTTGGGACCGGGGCCGAAGGGAGCGCCGGGGGCGGCTTCCCCCTTCACGCTCTTCACGTTCACCAGCCGGGCGACGGCGGCGGTCAGCTCTTTCCTGATCTGGGGATCGTTAAAATAGGCGTTGATCTTTTCCTGCATGACCTTCACTCCTTTTTGGCGGCGGCCTTTTCCTCGGCCAGCTCATCCAGATATTTATACACCGTGTACCGCGACACCTTCAGCCGGGTAGCCACATAAGGTACCGATTTGCGGAAGGAGAAGGCATTGCGCTGATCCAGCAGTGCCACCAGGCGCATCCGCTCCCGCTTATCCAGAGCGTCCACCGGCTTGCCCAGGGAATTGAGACATTCGTCGAATATCCCCGCCAGCTTCCCCTCGCCCCCCTGCCACAGAGCGCTCTGGAGGTCCGCGTCGGCGCTCATCAACCCTACCAGAGTACGGTTGGCAAAGGAGAGAGACGTAAAATCGAAGTCGATGCCCAGGGCCAGGTTGAAATCCTCCCCCATTAAATGAAAGGTGGAGGATTTGACCTGGGCACCGGTGGGAGCAATGGCGTAGAGGTTGACAAAATCGGTGGTGCGCTGGGCGGTGTCCAGACTTTTATCCGAACCGAGGATGTCCAGGGTGGAGCCTACCTCCCGGCCTGAGACCTGGCCGTTGTAGATGGAGAGGATGGGATGATCGGGACGGCCCATGTCCTGCACCAGGGTCTCACAGGCGGGGCCGAACATCCCGGCAATGCCCCGGGCAGTGCGGTCCAGAAACTCGAATGCCTCGTCTTTGGTCACGCTCTCCCCTCCTTACAAAATGTAGAGGTATTTTATCATTTTCTCCCCGGAAAATCAAGCCGTTTCCCGGTTTGATGGGCGGGTCTTTCGGGATTTACATTTTATTCACACTTCTTTCAAAGTTTTTTCTTAATTGTCTGGTATTGTAGTTCTCGGGCAAAGGAAGAACATACTACCTCCCCAACCCCCTCTCTTTTCTCTCTCTGCAACACACACCCAAAGACCCCCCGGCTTTCGCCGGGGGGTCTTTGGGTTCTCTTGCGTATATCTTTTTGCAAAATACGTGCGCACGTGCGCCCCTACGGAAAAGGTCACAGGGTCCCTTCTTGCCTTTTGGGCATAATTGGGGTACAATAAGCTGACCCAGAAGAAAAGAGGGGGCGCGACTATGCGAGACGGTTTTATTAAGGTGGCGGCGGCCACGCCGAAGATCAGGGTGGCCGACCCCGCCCACAACGCCCAGGCGGTCATTGCCCTGATGCGGGAGGCGGAGTCTCTGGGGGTAAAGGTCATGGCATTCCCCGAGCTGTGCCTTACCGGATACACCTGCGGCGACCTCTTTTTGCAGGACACCCTGCTTCATGGCGCCGAGGAGGCCCTGGAAACGGTACTGGAGGAGACGAAGGATCTGGAAGTCCTTGCCGCCGTAGGTCTGCCGGTGAAAAATCCTTTCGACAACAATTCGTATAATTGTGCCGCAGTAATACTAAAAGGCGAGCTTTTGGGACTGATTCCAAAAACCTGCATCCCCAACTATGGGGAATTTTATGAGGGCCGGTGGTTCGCTTCCGGGAAAGACGCAGACGCTGTCTTTGATCTCTGCGGTCAACCTGTGAATCTCTTTCCCGGTATCCTGTTCGCCTGTGAGGACGCCACACATCTCACTGTAGGCGTGGAAATTTGTGAAGACCTGTGGGCCGCCGATCCACCCTCTACCGCCCTGGCTCGGGCGGGGGCCACCCTCATTCTCAACCTGTCCGCCTCCGACGAGGTGGTGGGCAAGGCGGATTACCGCCGGGAGCTGGTGAAAAACCAGTCCGCCCGGTGCCTGTGCGGCTATGTCTATACCGACGCCGGGGAGGGGGAGTCCACCACCGACCTGGTCTTCGCCGGACACGACCTCATTGCGGAAAACGGTGCCATCCTGGCGGAAAAGCGTTTTGAGACCGGGCTCACCGTCAGCGAAATTGATGTCGGGAAGCTCTCCTATGAGCGGCGGAGGATGAACACGTTTGCCCCCCCGGAGTCCCCCGCAGAACGCGTCCCCGGCGCGGGCGTCTACCGCATCCCCTTCTCCCTGTCCTCGGAGGTCACCTCCTTCACCCGCCCGGTCTCTCCCGCGCCTTTTGTTCCCCAGGATCAAACTCTCCGTGCCGAGCGGTGCGGGGAAATTCTGACCATCGCTGCCCTGGGACTCAAGAAGCGGCTGGAGCATACCGCCGCCTCCGCCGCCGTCATCGGCCTCTCCGGGGGGCTGGACTCCACCCTGGCCCTCCTCATCACCGCCCGGGCCATGGAACTGCTGGGTCGGCCCATGAGCGACATTTTGTGCGTCACCATGCCCTGCTTCGGCACCACCAAGCGCACCCGCTCCAACGCCGAGGTGCTGGCGGAACGGGTAGGCGCTAAGCTGAAGGTAGTGGATATCACTGCCGCCGTGAAGCAGCACTTTGCCGATGTTGGCCAGTCCATGGACGACCACAGCGTCACCTTTGAAAACGCCCAGGCCCGGGAGCGGACCCAGGTGTTGATGGACCTGTCCAATCAGAGCGGCGGCCTGGTCATCGGCACCGGAGACCTCAGCGAGCTGGCCCTGGGCTGGTGCACCTATAACGGCGACCATATGAGCATGTACGCCGTCAATGCCTCCATTCCCAAGACCCTGGTGCGTTTTGTGGTGGGCCATGTGGCCCGGACCACCGCCGATCCCGCCCTGGCCCAAGTACTCCGGGATATTTTGGACACCCCGGTCTCCCCTGAGCTGCTCCCCGCCGAGAACGGGGAGATCAGTCAGAAAACTGAGGATATCGTGGGTCCCTACGAGCTTCACGATTTCTTCCTCTATTACGCCCTCCGCTGGGGCTTCCCCCCCCGGAAGGTGCTGCGGCTGGCGGAGCGCGCCTTTGCCGGAGAATATGACCGCGATACGATCTTGAAATGGCTGCGGAACTTCTACCGCCGCTTTTTCTCCCAGCAGTTCAAACGCTCCTGCGTCCCCGACGGGCCCAAGGTGGGCAGCGTGGCCCTCTCCCCTCGCGGGGACTGGCGGATGCCTTCTGACGCCGTTTCCAACCTGTGGCTGAATGAATTGGAGGGGTTAAAATGAACGAATATCTCGATCTTTTTCTCACCTTTGCCAAGGTGGGGGCCTGCACCTTCGGCGGGGGCTACGCCATGCTCCCCATTCTTCAGCGGGAGGTAGTGGAGAGCAAGGGCTGGTGCACCGATGAGGAGCTCACCGACTATTTCGCCATCGGCCAGTGTACCCCCGGCGTCATCGCTGTCAACACCGCCACCTTCTTAGGCTCCAAGCGAAAGGGTATCCCAGGCGGCGTCATTGCCACCTTGGGCTTGGTCTTCCCCTCCATTGTCATCATCACTCTCATCGCCGCTTTCCTTACCAACTTTGCCCACATCCCCGCCGTGGGCCACGCCTTTGCCGGGGTGCGGGCGGCAGTGGTGGCCCTTATCGCCTCCAGCGTCCTCAAGTTGGGCAAGACCACGGTGAAGGACCCGGCCTCCGCCGTCATTTTTATCCTTGTCTTGCTGCCGTCGATTTTTGACAAGCAGCTGGAGGCCATGTTTCCCAGCCTCAGCTTCCTCTTCAGCCCGGTGAGCTATATCGTACTGGCGGGCCTGGCCGGACTGCTCCTCTTCTTCGGGAAAGGAGGGGAAAAGAAATGATCTACCTCCGCCTTTTCTACGAGTTTTTCAAGGTGGGGCTCTTCTCCGTAGGGGGCGGCCTCGCCACCATCCCCTTCCTCCAGGATCTGGGCGCCCGGACAGGTTGGTTTTCCGCCGCCGACCTTGCCGACATGATCGCCGTCAGCGAATCCACCCCCGGCCCCATGGGGGTGAACATGTCCACCTATGTGGGCTACACCATCGGTTTGGGCCAGGGCGGCCTGGGGCCCATCGGCGGTCCCCTGGGCGCTGTAGTGGGAGTGCTGGGCCTCATTACCCCCTCCATCATTGTCATCCTCATCATCGCCGGATTTTTGAAGAAATTCCGGGACTCGGCGGTGGTCAACGCCGTCTTCTCCGGCCTGCGTCCCGCCTCTACCGCCCTTATCACGGCGGCGGGCTGGTCGGTGGCGGTCATCGCCCTGTTCCAGAATTTGAACCTGCTCACCACTGACGGCATCTCTGTCACCGTCCCCTACTGGCCAGCCATCCTCATCGCCGTGGCGGTCTTCATTTGTATGCGCATCCCCAAGCTGAAAAAGCTTCACCCCATCCTTTACATCGCCGCCGCCGCGGTGGTGGGAATCGTGTTCCAGCTTTGACGCAAAAGGAAAACCCCGCAGGTCATTGACCTGCGGGGCTTTTTCACGTTGGGGCTGTCACGCTACAAGCCGGCCAGAACACTCGCTCCACTGTCTCGCCTGTCGGCTCGGTCGTGCGGTACCGCTTGCCTCCGGCAAGCACCGCCCTCCGACTCGGACAAAATCGCGGTGGCCGTGCCGCCTTACCAATTTTGTCCTCGCTCCAGTCCAGTGTCACTCGTCGTCCGGCTCTCCGCGCTTCTTTATTCCCGTACCTGGCCGGAGCCGTAGACCACATACTTGGTGGCGGTCAGCTCCTCCAGCCCCATGGGACCCCGGGCGTGGAGCTTCTGGGTGGAGATGCCGATCTCCGCCCCCAGGCCGAACTCAAAGCCGTCGGTGAACCGGGTGGAGGCGTTGACATAGACCGCCGCCGCGTCCACTCCGTCCAGGAAGGTCTGGGCGGCGGCATAGTCGTTGGTGATGATGGCCTCAGAGTGGCCGGTGCCGTGGACGGCGATGAAGTCCATGGCCTCCTCTATCCCGGTGACCACATGGGCGGCAAGCTGGTAGTCGCCGTACTCCATATCCCAATCCTCCGCGGTGGCGGGGACGGCCTTGTCCCCCAGGATGGCGCAGACCTCCGCACCGCCGTGGATGAGCACATTCTTCTTTTTCAGATACTCCCAGGCCATAGGCAGGAACTTTTGAGCCACCGCCCGGTCCACCAGCACACACTCGGCGGCGTTGCACACCGAGGGACGGGAGCATTTGGCATTATAGAGGATGCGGGCGGCGCTGTCCAGGTCGGCACCGGCATGGACATAGACGTGGCAGACCCCCTCCCCCGTGCGAATGACGGGAACATGGGAGTTCTGGGCCACCGTGCGGATCAGTCCCGCTCCCCCCCGGGGGATGAGTACGTCCAGATACCCGGTGAGGTCCATCATCTCCTGGGCCGACTGCCGGGAGGTGTCCTCCACCAAGGCAATGCAGTCACGGGGCAGCCCCGCCTCCTCCAGCGCGTCCCGGAGAATGGCCGTCACCGCCTTGTTGGAGCGGAATGCCTCCTTGCCGCCCCGGAGAAGGACGGCGTTGCCCGACTTCAGACAAAGGGCGGCGGCGTCCACCGTCACATTGGGCCGGGCCTCATAGATAATACCCACTACCCCCAGGGGCACCCGGCGGCGTTCGATCCGCAGACCGTTGGGCCGCAGGGTAGAACTCACCACCTGCCCAACGGGGTCGGAGAGGGCGGCCACCTGCCGCACTCCCTCGGCAATGGCGTTGATCCGCTTTTCATCCAGGGCAAGGCGGTCCAGCAGGGCCTCCCGCATCCCGGCCCTTTTTGCCGCTTTCATGTCCTCGGCGTTGGCGGCAAGCCACTCGTCCCGGCGCGCCACAATGGCCTGGGCCATAGCAAGAAGGGCGGTGTTCTTCTCCGCCATAGTGGCGGTCATCAGCCTGCGCTCTGCGTTTTTCGCTGCCAGGCCCTGGGTCTCCAGTCGGGTCATAGAAATGCCTCCTTATTGGGAAACGAAACGCGTCCCCACGTCCTTGCCCCCCACAATATCATAAAGAGCGTCCAGCTTGTCGGAATTGGCGATGACCATGTCGATGCCATGGGACAAGGCCCGCTTGGCCGCCGAGAGCTTGGTCGCCATGCCCCCGGTGCCCCACTGGCTCCCGCCGCCTCCGCCCAGGGCCTCGATCTCCGGGGTAATGGCCTCCACCCGGTGGATGAGCTTGGCAGCGGGGTCTTTATGAGGATCGGCGTCGTAGAGGCCGTCAATGTCGCTGAGCAACACCAGCAGATCGGCCCGACACAGCCCCGCCACGATGGCGGAGAGGGTATCGTTATCGCCCAGCACCTTTTTCTGGCCGGTCTCTATCTCGGAGGAGGAGACCGAGTCGTTCTCATTGACCACGGGGATGACCCCCATATCCAGGATGGCGTCAAAGGTGCCGGTAAGGTGCTCCCGGCAGTGGGGGTCGTCCACGTCGGCGTCGGTGAGCAATATCTGGGCCACGGTCTGGCCGTACTCGCCGAAAAATTTGTCATAGAGGTGCATCAGCTCGCACTGCCCCACTGCGGCGGCGGCCTGCTTGCGCCGCAGCTCACTGGGCCGCTTGGGCAGACCCAGCTTCACCGTGCCCACGCCGATGGCGCCGGAGGAGACCAGAATGATCTCATGGCCCATGTTCTTCAGGTCGGAGAGGACCCGGGCCAAGGCATCCATCTCCCGAAAATTCACGCCCCCGCCCTCCCGCAAAAGGGTGGAGGTGCCTACTTTCACAACAAGGCGCTGCCCCATAAGCATTACCTCCTCTTTTTCATTTCCACATCATAATACCACATTTTCAATAAGAAACAAGAGGCCCGGCGGCAAAATTCCATCCACCGGGAAAGAATTTTCGGTGAAATGTACGAAAATAATAAAAAAAGCAGTTGATATTTTCCAAGTGAAAAGAAAACTGCACAGAAGTGCTGTTTTTTACCTGATTTTAGTTGAAATCATCGGTGGAATGGGGTACAATACAACAGCTTGACAACAGGCAATGCCCGTTTTGGGGGGTGAACCACATGCTCAATATCGTTTTGGTAGAGCCGGAGATCCCCCAGAATACCGGCAACATCTCCCGCACCTGCGCCGCCACCGGCATCCGCCTCCATTTGGTGGAACCCCTGGGCTTCGACATCAGCGAGAAGGCGGTCAAGCGGGCGGGACTGGACTACTGGCACCTGGTAGACCTTCACGTCTGGCCCAGCCTGGACGCGCTCTTCGCCTCGGAAATGCCGGAGGATGTGTGGCTGGCCACTACCAAGGGGGCAAAAAGCTACGTCGACCCCAGCGTACGGTTTCGGGACGGCTGCTGGCTCTTTTTCGGCAAGGAGACCAAGGGACTCAGCGAGGAGTTCCGTCTTCGTTTCCCTGACCGTTGTATCCGTATCCCCATTCGTGCCGAGGCCCGATGCCTGAACCTGTCCAACGCCGCAGCCATCCTCGCTTATGAGGCCCTGAGGCAGACCGGCTTCCCCGGCCTGTTGGAAACAGGCGAGATGGCCGGATCGGTGGAACCATAATTCAAATATCTCATATCATATTCTGAAAAGGAGGCCATTTTTATGAACTACAACAAGAAAACTGTCAAGGATGTGGACGTAAAGGGCAAGAAGGTCCTGCTCCGCTGCGACTTCAATGTGCCCCAGGAGAAGGACGGAAGCGGCGTCATCACCGACGACAAGCGTATCCGGGCCGCTCTGCCCACCATCCAGTATCTGCTGGAGCAGGGCGCCGCCGTCATCGCCTGCTCCCACCTGGGCAAGCCCGAGCCTAACTTTGAAAAGTGGGTGAAGAAGCAGACCGAGAAGGGCAAGGACCCGGCTGAGCTGACCGAGGACAAGTGGAAAAAGTCCCTGTCCAAGTTGACTCTGGCCCCTGTGGCCCAGAGACTGGGCGAGTTGCTGGGCAAGAACGTCCAGATGGCCGCCGACGTCATTGGCCCCGACGCCCAGGCCAAGGCCGCGGCCCTCAAGAGCGGGGAGATCCTCCTGCTGGAGAACACCCGTTTTGAGAAGGGCGAGACCAAAAACGACCCCGCCACCGCCAAGGCCCTGGCCGACCTGGCCGGCGCCAACGGTGTGTACGTCTCCGACGCCTTTGGCGCCGTCCACCGCGCCCACGCCTCCACCGCCGGCGTGGCCGACTACCTCCCCGCCGTCTCCGGCTTCCTCATTCAGAAGGAGCTGGACTTCATCGGCGGTGCGCTGGCTAACCCCAAGCGCCCCCTGGTAGCCATCCTGGGCGGCAGCAAGGTCTCCTCCAAGATCGGCGTTATCAATAACCTGCTGGAGATCGCCGACACCGTCATCATCGGCGGCGGCATGGCCTACACCTTCTCCGCCGCCAAGGGCGGTAAGGTGGGCGACAGTCTGCTGGAGAGCGACTGGATGGACTACGCCAACGACATGGTAAAGAAGGCCGAGGCCAAGGGTGTAAAGCTGCTGCTGCCTATCGACACCGTGGTGGCCGACGCCTTTGCACCGGACGCCAACTCCAAGGTGGTCAAAGCCGGAGAGATCCCCGACGGCTGGCAGGGCCTGGACATCGGCCCCGACACCGTAAAGCTCTACTGCGACGCTGTCTCCGACGCCGGCACCGTCATCTGGAACGGCCCCATGGGCGTGTTCGAGTTTGCCAAATTCGCTAAGGGCACTGAGGCCGTGGCCGAGGCCCTGAGCAAGACCAGCGCCATTACCATCATCGGTGGCGGCGACAGCGCGGCTGCGGTGCAGCAGCTGGGCTATGCCGACAAGATGACCCATATCTCTACCGGCGGCGGCGCTTCCCTGGAGTTTATGGAAGGCAAGGAGCTGCCCGGCGTGGCTTGTTTGCTGGACGCTTAATTTTGAATATACAATAATTTAGGAGAGAAGAACATGAATCGTCGCTATCGTAAGACCATCATCGCCGGCAACTGGAAGATGAATAAGACCCTTACCGAGACCAAGGCTTTTGCTGAGGAATTCAAACCCATTCTGGGCCGTCCCAAGTGGTGTGATATCGTACTGTGTGTGCCCGCGGTGAACCTTCACTCCGCCATTCGGATGTTCAAGGACAGCCGGGTGTCCATCGGCGCAGAGACCTGCCACTATGAGGAAAACGGCGCCTTCACCGGCGAGGTCTCCGCCCAGATGCTCAAGGATATCGGCGTGAAGTACGTCATCATCGGCCACTCTGAGCGCCGCCAATATTACAATGAGACCGACTTCACCGTCAACAAGAAGGTCATCTCCGCCCTGAACGCCGGTCTGCGGCCCATCGTGTGCGTGGGCGAAAGCCTGGAGCAGCGGGAGCTGGGCGTCACCATGGACCTCATCACCTACCAGGTCAAGTGCGCTCTGGCCAATATACCCATTGAAAAGGTCCGCCACGTGGTCTTCGCTTACGAGCCTATTTGGGCCATCGGCACCGGCAAGACCGCCACCGCCGAGGAGGCCCAGGAGGTCTGCGAGGGTATCCGCACCGTCATCCGCAAGCTGTATGGCGCCCGGGTGGCCCGTGCCGTCACCATTCAGTACGGCGGCTCCATGAACGCTAAGAACGCCGCCGAGCTTCTGGCCCAGCCTGATATCGACGGCGGCCTCATCGGCGGCGCCTCCCTGAAGCCTGACCAGTTCATGCAGATCATTAACGCTGCCAACCAGGACTGAGGAACGGAGGCGGGCGGGTTTAGAACCCGCCCCTACGAAACACCGTTCTCTCACAGTAGGGGCGGATCCCAGACCCGCCCGACCTTGTGAAAAAGAGGTATTTTATGAGTAAAACACCCACTACCCTTATTATCATGGACGGCTTCGGTCTCCGGGACGAGGCCGAGGGCAACGCCATTGCCAACGCCCGCAAGCCCTTCCTGGAAAAGGTCTTTGCCGAGTGTCCCGGCTGTAAGCTTTCCGCCTCCGGCCTGGACGTGGGTCTGCCCGACGGCCAGATGGGCAACTCCGAGGTGGGCCACACCAACATTGGCGCTGGCCGGGTGGTCTTCCAGGACCTACCCAAGATCACCAAGGCCATTCAGGACGGCTCCTTCTTTGAGAACAAGGCTTATAAGGACGCCATGCTGGCTGCCAAGGCTGCAGGCAAGGCCGTCCACATCTATGGCCTCATGTCCACCGGCGGCGTTCACAGCCATATCACCCATATTCAGGCGGCGGTGAAGATGGCCCACGACTTGGGCTGCCCCAAGATCTTTGTTCACTGCTTTATGGATGGCCGCGACGTGCCTCCCACCTCTGGCAAGGGCTTTGTGGCGGAGATGAAGAAGACCTGCGACGCCTACGGCGCCCAGATTGCCACCATCTCTGGCCGCTATTACGCCATGGACCGGGACACCAACTGGGACCGGGTGGAAAGGTCCTACAAGGCCATGGTCTACGGCGAGAGCGAGAATCGGTTCATCGGCGACCCGGTAGGGGCCATGGAGGCCAGCTACGCCGCCGACATTACCGACGAGTTTGTCATTCCCGTCATCACCGCTGAAAACGCCGAGATCGGCGAGGGCGACTCTATCATCTTTATGAACTTCCGCCCTGACCGTGCCCGGGAGATCACCCGCGCCTTCGTAGACCCCGACTTCACCGGCTTTGAGCGGAGGAAGGGCTTCTTCCATGTCAACTATGTCTGCACCACCTCCTATGACGCGTCTATGCCCAACGTGGTCATTGCCTTCCCCAAGGAGAGCCTGCAGAATATCTTCGGCGAATATATCTCCTCCCTGGGCCTGACCCAGCTGCGCATTGCCGAAACTGAGAAGTACGCCCATGTCACCTTCTTCTTTAATGGCGGCGTGGAGACCGTCTTCCCCGGTGAGGACCGGGTGCTCATCCCCTCCCCCAAGGTCCCCACCTACGACCTCAAGCCCGATATGTCCGCCCGGGAGGTGGCCGCCGAGGCCGTCAAGCGCATCGAGAGCGGCGAGTATGACGTCATTATCCTCAACTTCGCCAACTGCGATATGGTGGGCCACACCGGCGTCTATGAGGCCGCCCGGCTGGCGGTGGAGACGGTGGATGAGTGCGTCAGCCAAGTGGTGGAGGCCACCCAGAAAATGGGCGGTGTGGCTCTCATTACCGCCGACCACGGCAACGCAGACCGGATGCTGGAGGACGATGGGACTACTCCCTATACCGCCCACACCACCAACCTGGTCCCCTTTTATATCGTGGGGGCCAACGTAAAGTTGCGGGACGGCAAGCTGTGCGACATTGCCCCCACCATGCTGGATCTGATGGGCCTGAAGCAGCCTGCCGAAATGACCGGTGAGACCCTGATCAAGGCATAAAAACCTCCACATAGAGCATAAATCGGAATGGACCTGGGACATACTTTGCCAAAGAGGACCTTGGCAGAGTAGTCCCGGGTCCATTTATCGTTTTGTAAAATTTTTTGCCATTTGGAAAGGAGCAGCGTATGAAGCAGTATTTAGAGATCATTGACGTCCATGGCCGGGAGATCTTGGACTCCAGGGGCAATCCCACCGTGGAGGTGGAGGTCTTTCTCTCCGACGGCACGGTGGGCCGGGCCAGCGTGCCCTCCGGGGCCTCCACCGGCATCCACGAGGCTTGCGAGCTTCGGGACGGGGACGCCACCCGCTACCTGGGCAAGGGCGTGCTCACGGCGGTGGAAAATGTGAACGGCGAGATCGCCCAGAGGCTTATCGGCATGAATGCTCTGGACCAGGCGGGGGTGGACGCCGCCATGATCGAGCTGGACGGCACCGAGAACAAGGCCCGGCTGGGAGCCAACGCCATTCTGGGCTGCTCCCTGGCCTGCGCCAAGGCGGCGGCGGAGAGCCTGGGACTGAGCCTTTATAGCTATATCGGCGGCGTCAATGGCAAGACCCTCCCGGTGCCCATGATGAACATCCTCAATGGCGGCGCCCACGCCACCAATAATGTGGACATTCAGGAATTCATGATCATGCCCGTGGGAGCCTGCTGCTGGAGCGAGGCTCTGCGGATGTGCGCCGAGGTCTTCCACACCCTGAAGGGTGTGCTGAAGGACAACGGCACCCCCGCCGCCGGGGTGGGCGACGAGGGTGGCTATGCTCCCAACCTGAAGAAGGATGAGGACGCCTTTAAGTGCATCGTCGCTGCCATTGAAAAGGCGGGCTACCGTCCCGGCGAGGATTTTATGATCGCTATCGACGCCGCCGTCTCCGACTGGTACAACGCCGACACCGGCTGCTATGACCTGCCCAAGGCAGGTAAAACGATGACCCGGCAGCAGATGGTACACCTGTGGAAGAAGTTTGCCGACGCCTATCCCATCATTTCCATGGAGGACTGCATGGGCGAGGACGACATTGAGGGCTGGCAGATGCTCACCAAGGCTCTGGGAGACCGGGTGCAGTTGGTGGGAGACGACCTCTTTGTCACCAATACCAAGCGGCTGCAAATGGGCCTGGATAACCGCATCGCCAACTCCATCCTCATCAAAGTCAACCAGATCGGTACCCTGACCGAGACCCTGGACGCCATCCAGATGGCAAACCGGGCGGGGTATACCGCCGTGGTGAGCCACCGCTCGGGAGAGACCGAGGACGCCACCATCGCCGACATCGTGGTGGGCGTCAACGCCGGACAGATCAAGACCGGTGCCCCCTCCCGCACCGACCGAGTAGCAAAATACAACCAGCTTCTCCGCATCGAGGAGGAGCGGGGCGACGGGGCGCAATCCCCCGGACGCAACCCGTTTTTCACCCTCAAATACGCGTGGCTTATAAACCGTAGCACCACGCGGCCCCCCACCGATAGCCTGGGGGGGAGCCGCTTCTTGCTGACAAGCACACCGGCTTCTCCGGTGGAGAATCACTTGCTTTTATACCCGCTTTCCCGTCCGGACCGACAATTTGACTTGTGGTCAATGCACAAAGAAATGCAAATTTTATGTTATTTCGCACAAAAATCGTCGGATAAAATGGCAAAACTTTGACATTTACCAACAGGGATGCTAAAGTGATTTTAGGAAAAAGGACGTAGAAAAGCCACAGTGCTCCCAATGTACGCCCCTTCAAAAGCGCAATCTATTCCCGTGGGATGCAAGGAGAGACGTGCTCCAAAGCTGAAAGGAGGAGAGTTCCAGTGTTTGTAACGGCATCATGTACCTGTCCCTTTCTCAACGCTTGGAAAAGGCTTTGTTCTCAAAACATTGTGTTGGAGATCATTGACGCCACCCTGTCGGGCTTTGCCCAGATCGCCTTTAATGACAACAGCTTTTCCGGGCTGCTCCTGATCGCCGTAACGGCCATTGGCTCTCCGATACAGGCTGTATCCGGCGTATGGGGAGCGCTGATCGCCACCCTGACAGCCTACCTCATCGGGGTCCCCAAAGGACTGATCCGTTGCGGCTTATACGGCTTTAACGCCGCGCTGGCGGGAGTAGCTATTCCCCTGCTGGTATTTCCAGGACAGGGGATCACGGTCTCCTTACTGCTTTTTACCGCCTTAGCCGCCATAGGCTGCGTCTTTATGAGCGCCGCTTTGGGAAGCTTCTTTGGAAAATGGGGCTCCACCGCTTTGGCATTACCCTACTGCGTCACTCTTCTTCTGCTGGTTCCGGCCTCTGTGCTCATTACCACCATGGACGTTACCCGGGCGGCGCCTGCCGTAATTGAATTGTCGGTAGCACAAGCAGGCTGGACAGGGTTGGAGTTTTTTACCGCCACGCTGGCGGGGATCGCCCAGGTCCTCTGGGTGGAGAGGCCGGTCTGCGGCATTTTGTATCTCATCGCTCTGCTGCCCGCCTCCCGGCTGGACGTGGTAAACAGCGTGGTGGGAGCCGTGGCCGGGACGGCAGTAGCCGTTGCTCTGGGCCTGCCCAAGGACGCGATCATGTTGGGGCTGTATGGCTATAACGGAGTTCTTTTGATGAAGGTCTTTACCCGGGGCTTTGCTTTCAGCCGCCGGAGCTATTTGATGGCAGTCTGCGCAGCGGGAGCCACATCCCTTATCGCCGCGGGTCTTAAGGTAATTTTTGCGCCGCTGGGACTGAGTTCGTTTTTGGCGTTCCCTTACGCCCTGCTGTGCGCCTTCCTCTTTATCGGACGGGACAAGCTCTCCGGCGTCACCTATATTCCACCCAAAAACTGGGGCGTTCCTGAGACCCTGGCTGCCGCTTTGAAGAATGGAAACATAGACCTGTCTTAAAAAACACTAAACCATATATCACACGAAGGAGGCGCACCATGAAAAGAACGCTGAATGAGACCAACACCCTGATCGACTGTGGCTTAGGAAAGATCCCCTGCGACTATGTGCTGAAGAATTTGAAATTAGTAAACGTCTGTTCCAGGGAGATCTATGAGGCAAAAATTTTTGTTAAGGGCAAGCGTATTGTCTCCATTGACCCTGACGCCTCCCTGACAGCGGAGAGGGAAATTGACTGCGACGGAATGTATGCCCTGCCCGGTTTCATCGACTCTCATATGCACCTATCCTCCTCCATGATAAACCCCGAGGCTATGGCCCAGGCCATTGTGCCAAAGGGTACTACCACTCTATGCGCGGATTTCATGGAGATCGCCAACGTCACAGGAGCGCCTGTGGTAGACGTCATGCTGGAAAATGCGGACAAGCTCCCCTATCGCATTGCCATCGAAGTTCCCACCCGAGTGCCCACCGCGCCGGGGTTGGAGACCACCGGAAATATCATCAGCGTTGAGGAGGCTCGGAAGATTCTGTCCATGGACGCCACAGTCTCACTGGGTGAGATCGCCCCGGCCAAGATCCTCCACCGCACCGATGACAATATCCAGAAAATTTGCGACAGTCTCAACTGCGGCAAAATTGTCAACGGCCACGCCGTAGGCTGTAGCTATCAGGAACTCAGCGCCTATGCCTCGGCAGGCATCACCGACGACCATGAGCAGGTTGAGTGGGAGGAGGCCCTTGACCGTCTCCGCCTGGGAATGCACGTGTTCATCCGGGAGGGCAGCGCTGAGCGAAACCTACCCATGTTTGTGGAAAATGCTCTGAAACTGGGTTACAGCTTTGAGAACACCTGCTTCTGCACCGATGATAAGCACGTTCACGACATCGAGGCCGAGGGACATATCAACCACAATGTCAATCAGGCCATCAAACTGGGCGTAGACCCCATTACCGCCATCAGTATCGCCACCATCAACGCCGCCAAGCATTTCCGGGTGGATCAGGATTACGGCAGTCTCACCCCCGGCAGATACGCCGACATTATCCTGTGCCGTTCCATTGAGGACATTCAGCCCGAGCAGGTCTGGTTTGAAGGCCGCAAGGTCTTTGAAGAGGGCAAGGTGGCGGTGGAGAAAATCGAGCGGACCTACCCCGAATGGATCCGGGATACCGTTCACTTCAAGCGCCCCATCACTCCTGAGCTGTTCCGGCTGCCTGCCCCCGCCGGCAAGTCCTCTGTGACGGTGACGATCCCCGAGCTCATCAAGGATCAGATCGTCAACAAGAAGTTCACGGCGACTCTGCCGGTGAAGGACGGACTGGTGATGAGAGACCCCGCTCAGGATATTATGAAATTTGCCATCGTAGAGCGGTACGGCAAGAACGGCAACGTGGGCGTCTACTTTGTCAAAGGCTTTACCCTGGAGCGGGGAGCCGTAGCTTACTCCATGTCCCACAACCACCAAAATATCTGCGTCCTCGGCGCCAATGACGAGGATATGTCCGCCGCCGTCAACGAGATCGGACGGATGAAGGGCGGTCTTGTGACCGTGATCGACGGAAAAGTCATCGCAAAAATGCCCCTGACCATTGGAGGTCTTATCAGTGAGGAAGTTGAAGCCAAGAACATTGTCAAGCAGATCCTTGCCATGAACGAATCGGCCAAGGTCACCGGCTGCACTCTCCCCGCCCCGTTTATGACCCTGAGCTTCATCGGTCATCCCGCGGTGCCTCAGCTGGCCCCCACCGATATGGGCCTTGTGGATGTGGCCACTCAGCAGTTCATCTCCATGATCCACGAGGAGTAACCGCCACCCGCGGGAACGGGACTCGGCGGCAACACCTGCTATACAAAACGCACGGACAGCGGCACCGCTGTCCGTGCGTTTTTTAAAGGCGGCGGGACTCATTCTCCCACGGCGTTGATGGTCTGCCAGACGAGGATGGCAAGTTGCAATTCCAGCCGCTTGTTGGCGTTTTTAAAGTCGGTCCCCAGGAGGGCCTTTGCCTTCTCAATTCGGTAAATACAGGTGTTGCGGTGGATAAACATATCTTTGGCCGCATCGGAGACATTGCTGTTATTCTGGAAATAGCAGTACAGGGTCTGAGTGAGCTGACTGTCGTGGTGGCGGTCATATTCCAACAGGGGGCCGATACTGGACTGGAAAAAATTGCGCAGCACCGTTTTGTCCACATGTTCATTGAGCAGCCGAAAGACCGCCAGATCGTCCATGAAGGTCACAAGGGAACGCAACTGCATAGAGCGCACCAGCCGCATACCACTTTGGGCGCTGCGGTAACTCTGACATATCTTCCCCAGATCAGAGACCTCCTGCCCCACCACCACCAGTATCTTATGGTCTTCGGCATACTGGGGGATAGCGTCGGCCAGATATTGCGCCGCTTGACGCACTTGAACGGCTTGAGCCTCCGATGCAGGCCCCAAACGGACAAGGATCACCAGTTGGGTACCTCGGGACAGCGTGATGGCGCTTAGGCCCATGTCCTTAAAGAGTTTGGAGATGATCTCAGAGATCTGTTCGACTTGGGGATGGAAGGAGTTCTCGCCGGGCAACTGCTGCCACAGAAGCGTGTCGTCATTTTCAAAGCCCAGCACAAAGCAGCGATAATGGTCGTCATAGCGCAGACCGTGGAACTCTGCCATAACGCGGATGGCATTTACCGACTCAATACTGCCGGAGAGGAGATCGTCAAAGAAGTCCTTGCGAACGCGGAGCTTGGTCTGCTCCACCTCTCTTGCCCGGATACGCTCAAGTGCCGCCACGATGGCTACCTGCTCCATTGCCACATAGTCAAGTTCGACCATGGGTCGCACCGAAGCCCACACGACAAGGTATCCGTAAATAAAATTATGGGCCGCAATGGGAAGGATCAGACAATTTACCGAACAGCGGTTTCCCAGGAGCAGCTGCCGGGAGACAACTTTCTTGTAATACCGCAGGGTATTGGGGAGGCTGTTGATAAACTCCGGCGGGAACGGCGGCTGCTTTCGGGAAATGTTGATGCATTTCGCCAGGGGAAGCGGATTGTCAGGATAGTCCACATGGCACAGCAGATTCCAGTCGCTGTCTGTAATGATGACGGGATTCCCCACCAGGCGGGAGAGGACTCCGCACAAATTTTGCAGTCCGCCGGAGGCCAATGCCGCCGACATGACCTCCCGGTGTACCGATAAGGCTCCCTCCAATATCTTGTTGCTCTGGGCGGTGATCTCCCGGTTGACAATGCCAATGGTGGTAGAGAGGGAGTAACCAAAGGGCAGCTCAATGAGAGGGAGTCCCAACTGGTCAGCCTCCTCGATCATGCACTTTGGAACTTTCTTTAAATACCGGCCTATTTTGATGCACAAGCCCGCGCAGTTGATGCGGGCCAGGGATCGAACGATCTGCCGCTGAAGGGCCTCGTCCCGCTGGAAAATATAGCCCGTGCTCAAAAGAAATTCCCCCGCGATGAGCCAGTCAAAGGTATCGGGATTGTCCATGATGTTTGTGCGTGTAATAACGTTTCCAATACCGGCTTTTCCAGCCACCAAACGGATATTTTCCAGTTCAGACATGGCGAGAAAGTCCGCGACTGTAAATTCCATACTCCTGTCTCCTTGTCCTTAGAATCGAACTGTTTGTATGTATTGTACCATTTAAGCAAAATATCCGCAAGGAGTTTTTGGGCATCGCGCACAACGAACCTTATTTTTTTAAGCATATCATCCATAGGAAGAAAAAGAAGGCTTTGTTATACTTAATAAACGGAAGGGAGCGAAAAGGGTCGATGGATATTCAATGTAGGCAGATCAGTCCCTATGCGAAAAAGTGCTTGCAGGACCCAGGATACTTCCAGCTGCTTTCAAAATTTGAGTACGTGCTCAATCTTTGGGACGGCAAAAATGTACTCAGCCTTCAAACCGCCCAGCTCCAGCTGACGCCCTTATCCCTTGTTTTACAGGAGGAAGACTTCCGAGCCGTCTCCTCGGTTCTGAACAGAGATCGGGGCTGCTCGGCGGGGGGCGGCCTTCTGCGGGGAGATGACTGGACCATTGACACCGGGACGGTAAAAACATTTACCTGCCGGTTTCCCGAACAAAAAGGAAACTATCCAAAAGAAAGCATGCTCTGCATTGCCAGGGCGGCCCGGGTCCTGGCTAAGCCGGACAGTCTATGCCAGCTGATGATACCGTCCAGGGATGCTTTGCGTGCGCCGATCCTTGACAGTGTACAGGTAAGTGCCGGGGAACTGCTCGCCCAGAGAAGACCGGAACAGCTGGTGGGGCTGGGCAGCGGATTGACCCCTGCCGGGGATGATTTTTTGGTGGGCTATTTGGCCTTTTTACACCGTTATGGCTCAGAAAAGGAGCTAAAGGCGTTGCGGGACGCCCTGTATGAGGCCCGGCACAAAACCACCGCATTGAGCCAAGCGTTTTTGATCCGGGCAATGGAGGGCGAGTTTTCCGCTCCGGTCCTCGAGCTTTTCACTGCCGCTGAACGGGGCCACCAGGAGGAGGTCCTGTCCTGCACGGCCCGGTTGTGTGCCGTCGGCCATACCTCGGGAAGCGACCTGTTGGGCGGCATCCTTTATGCAGCAAAACAGTTCGGTTCAGAAACAAAAAAGGAGGAGGAGATCACTTGATCAGGAAAAATGAAGTGCGAAAAAACCAGTACTACGATTCTGTGACGCTCATGGTAGCTTCCAGCGAGATGCGGCGGCTGGAAGGGATCGAAAACGCCGCTGTCATGATGGGCACCGATCATAACCGGATGCTGATGACGGACGCGGGACTGATTGGCCCGGATACGGAAGAATTTGGCGTCAATGACACCGTAGTAGGCGTTCTGGCCGAAAGCGAGGCTGCGGCTCAGGCGGCCATCAGCCTCTTTGAGGAGCTCCTTGCCCGGAAGAAATCCAATCGGGACGGAGCGGCTGAACGGCACGTCCGCACCCAGACCGAGGCCAAAAGCGGCAATCCCGAGGCCAACTTCGCCGTGATCTCTGTGCCGGGTCGTTTTGCCCGGGCTGAAGCGGAAAAAGCGCTCTCCCTGGGACTGCACGTCCTTCTCTTCAGCGACAATGTCTCCATGGAGGATGAGATCGCCCTGAAGGATATGGCATTGGAGAAGGGACTTCTGATGATGGGTCCCGACTGCGGGACCACCATTATCAATGGTACTGCCCTTGGTTTTGCCAATGTGGTGCGCCGGGGAAATATTGGCCTGGTAGCTGCGGCGGGCACCGGATTGCAGGAGGTCACGGTACTGATCGACCGTCTGGGCGGCGGCGTCTCCCAGGCCCTGGGCACCGGTGGCCGTGATCTGAAGGCCGAGGTAGGGGGCCGGATGATGTCCCTGTGTCTAAAGGCGCTCGATGCCGACCCGGAGACCGAGGTGATCGTGATCCTTTCCAAGCCCCCGGCAAAGCAGGTCATGAAGAAGATGCTCGAGCAGCTCGAGCACATCCAAAAACCAGTCATTGCGGCCTTCTTGGGCGGCGACCCGTCCCTTCTGGAGGGAAGCCGGGTGGTCTACGCCGAGGACCTGGAGCAGGCGGCGGTCATGGCCGTTCAAGCGGCCAAGGGACAGACGCCCGCCCCTAAACCGGACGATGTGGATGAGCTGACTAGGCTGGCACGTGGAGAATGCGAAAAGCTGGCCTCCTCTCAGAAGAATCTGCGGGGACTTTATTCCGGCGGCACACTCTGCTACGAGACCATGCTGGTCTTCCGTGACAGGGGGATCAACGCCTGGTCCAACATTGCCCTGGATAAGGCTCTCCTGGTGGAGGGCAGCGAGGAGAGCAAGGACGACGTCCTGCTGGACATGGGCGAGGACTTCTTCACCAATGGAATGCCTCATCCCATGATCGACTTCCGCCAGAGAACGCTTCGCATGGAGAAGGAGGCGGCAGATCCGTCTGTGGGCGTGCTGCTTCTGGACTGCGTCTGCGGTTACGGCACCCATGACGATCCCGCCGGGGAACTGGCGCCTGCCATTCGGCAAGTGAAGGCACAGGCGGAAAAGGCTGGACGGCATCTGACCGTGCTGGCCTCAGTTACTGCCACCGAGACGGATCCCCAGGTTTACAGCCGGCAGGTGCAGAAGCTGACCGAGGCCGGGGCCATCGTACTCTCTTGCAACGCCCAGGCGGCAAAGCTGGCGGCCACCATTATTGAATTGCAGCGCAAGCGCTGAAAAGGGAGGAGACCGCATGGAAGAAAAGAAGAATCAAGTTAACCGCCTGTTTGCGTCTCAGCTCTGGGTGGTCAACGTAGGTGTAGAAGTGTTTTTTCAGGCTGTTCGGGCCCAAAAGGTCCCGGCGGTGCAGGTGGACTGGCATCCCCCTGCCGGCGGGGACACCCGGCTGGCAGAAATTATGGCAAAGCTGAAAAGTCTATAAGGGGAGAGGCGCTTTATGGGAAAAATCGAGCAGGCAAATCAAGAGGCTTGGAGACGAATGGATCAGAGCGACCCGGAGTGGACCGACATTGTCTACGCCAAAGATGTCCTTCCAGACATGGATCGCTACACCATCGGTCATGCGGGGCCGCCGCTGACCTGGGAAGAGATGTGCGGCCCGCTCAAGGGCGCGGTGATCGGCGCTATCCGCTATGAGGGCCTGGCCGAGACGGAAGAGGAGGCTGTGGCGCTGGTGGAGAGCGGGAAGATCCACTTCCGCCCCAACCACAACGCCGACTGCGTCGGACCCATGACCGGGATGATCACCTGGTCTATGCCGCTGTTCAAGGTGACAAACCGCACCTTTGGAAACGTGGCCTACTGTACCATCAACGAGGGTCTGGGCAAGGTGATGCGCTTCGGCGCCAACGACGAGTCCGTCCTCCGGCGTCTCAAGTGGCTGGAGCAGGTTTTGGCCCCAGCCCTGAAGAAGGCGGTGGCTATCCACGGCCCGGTGAGCCTTAAGGTCCTTATGTCCAAGGCCCTCGCCATGGGAGACGAGATGCACCAGCGGAATATCGCCGCCTCGGCTCTCTTTGTGCGTGAAATGTCCCCCTCCTTGGTGAAGGCAGTGGAGGATAGGGATCAGTTGGCGGAGATCATGGAGTTCATCAGCGGCAACGACCAGTTCTTCCTGAATCTGGCTATGGCGGCGTGCAAGTCGGTATGTGATACCGCTAAGAATATCCCATATTGCACCATTGTCACCGCCATGAGCCGGAATGGCACCAATTTTGGCATTAAGGTCTCGGCCCTGGGTGAACAGTGGTTCCAGGCCCCGACTCTGATGCCGGAAGGGCTGTTTTTCCCCGGCTTTGGCCCGGAGGACGCCAACCCGGATATCGGCGACTCCGCCATTACCGAGACCTATGGCATCGGCGGCTTTGCCATGGGCTCCGCCCCGGCTGTGGTGCGTTTTGTGGGCGCGGACTCGGTGCAGGCGGCCCTCAACTACACAAGAGATATGTACAGCATCACCCACGCGGCCAACACCCAGCTCACCATGCCCAACCTGGACTTCCAGGGCACGCCCATGGGCATCGACATTTGCAAGGTGGTGGAAACCGGTCTCACCCCGGTCATCAACACCGGGATGGCCCACAAGGAGCCCGGCGTGGGACAAATCGGCGCAGGTATCGTACGGGCGCCCATGGACTGCTTTACAAAGGCTCTGCTGGCCTTTGCCGAGCAGGTGGGCGTGTAAGGACAGGAGGTGGTGCGGATGAGTGAAAAGCTGATCGTGATCGCTATTGGCGGCAACGCCATTTTAAAGGAGAACCAAAAGGGCACTGTGGCCGAGCAATTTGAGAACGTTCGCACCTGCTGCGGCCCTATCGTAGAACTCTATGAAAAGGGCTACCGGATCGTCCTGGTCCATGGGAATGGCCCTCAGGTAGGAAATATTCTCCTTCAGGCGGAGGCGGCGGCAGATACCGTCCCGGTCCAAACCATTGACCTGTGCGGCGCCCAGACCCAGGGACAGATAGGATACATGCTTCAGCTGTCCATGCAAAATTCCTTCCGGGAAAAAGGTGTGGACGGAAAGATCACCAGCGTTGTGACCCAAATGGTGGTAGACCGGCAGGACCCGGCCTTCCAAAACCCGACAAAGCCCATTGGCCCGTTCTTCTCCAATGAGCGGGCAGAGAAACTGAGGGAAGAGCGCCCTGAACTGATCTTTAAAGAGGATGCCGGACGGGGCTACCGCAGGGTCGTCCCCTCGCCCAAGCCGCTTCAAGTCATCGAAGCCGATTCGGTAAGCGCCCTTCTCCGACAGGGGCATATCGTTGTCACCTGCGGCGGCGGAGGTATCCCGGTTTCGCTGGAAAACGGGCAGTATCAGGGAGTGGAGGCCGTCATTGATAAGGATCTGGCAGCGGCTCTTCTCGCCCAAGACATTAAAGCGGATATGTTGGTGATCCTGACAGGGGTCGATCAGGTCTATGTGGATTTTGGAAAGCCTTCTCAGAAGGCAATTTTTCGGATGACCGCCTCCCAGGCCCTCGCGTATATGGAGCAAGGCCAATTTCCTGAGGGAAGCATGAAGCCAAAAATACAGGCCGCCTTGAACTATCTGAAGGGCGGAGGAGAGGAGGTATTGATCACGTCCATGGAGCGATTGACTGACGCATTGTTGGGGAATACAGGTACTATTGTTTGCCGGGATGGTGAAGCCTCCTGATGAAAGAAGACAGTAGCTGTCCCAATACTGCCTCCTCAACAGCGAAAAATCAAAAGCAAATTGGAAGCAAATATTTCAGGCAAAAGAGAAAGAAGCGAATTTGAGAAAGGAGAAGTAGTTGTGAAACGATTCTTACAAAAGATGCCACGCCTTCTGCTGATGGCCGCCATATTGGGGGCTTTCCTGTGCCAGGGCGCTTTTGCCGCCGACGGCATTGCCCCCGCTCCCGAGGGCTTTATGGCCTTTGTGGTAGTCATTCCCCTTATCGTCATTATCGCCCTGCTCATTATGAAGGTCGATATGCTGGTGGCCGGCCTGGTGGGTGGCGTTATGGCTATGGTCCTGGGCGGCATTGGCCTTAAGACAGCCAACTCTCTGTTTCTGACTGCCATCCCCAATATGCTGAGCATGACCGTTCCCATCGTAAACTCCGCAGTAGCCACAGCGGTGTTCAAATCCGGCGGCTACACCTCGGCCCTGACACTGGTGCGTCGAGGGATCAAGGATCAGACCTGGATCATGGCCGCGTTTATCGTCATCCTTCAGTCTGCTGCCACTTATATGTCCGGCATCGGCGGCGGCTCCGCCATGGTCATTGCGCCTCTTGCCTTTGCCGCCCTTGGCGCCATTCCTGAGCTTATCGCCGGTATGAGTATTGCGACTGCGGTTTGCTTTACCACCTCCCCCGCCTCCGTGGAGTCCGGAGTGGTTGGCTCCTTTACCGGCATTGACGCTGCCGCTTATTCCAGCCAGATGCGGATCTTTACCGTGGTGTTTGTCATTATCGCCGTGGCCATTGCCATCTTCGGCGCTATCCGCCGCAAGGCCCTGTTTGCCGGCGAGGAGAGCGAGGACGTGAAGGACCTGAGCAATGCCGAGCTGTGGAAGAACACCATTCCCGCCATTTTCCTCCTGTTTGCCGTAATTGTCGGCCCCATGATCAACAAAGCTGTGGGCGGCATCCCCGTACTGGGTCCTCTGGCCTATACCGTTATCACCATCGGCCTTATTACCCTTTGCACCAAATTTAGCCTCAACCAGTCCTGCGCCGCCCTCGTGGATGGCTCGTCCTATATTTTGACCCGCCTGTTTGGCGTGGGCATCTTCCTGGGCTTTATCAATGTCATCAGCGAGACCGGCGCCTTTACCTCCATCGTCAACGTGGCACAGATGGCGCCTACGTTCCTGCTGGTGCCCGCCATGATCTTGGCCGGTTTCCTTATCGGCTTCCCCGCCGGCGCCTACGTGGGCTCCGTGCTGGCCCTGATTCTTCCCATCGCCGTGGCCCTGGGCTTCTCCCCCATGGCCGTGGGTCTTGTTACCATCGGCGTTGGCTTCGGCAGCCAGATCAGCTATGTGAACATTACCATGCAAGCTCTGGCCTCTGGTTTCCAAAAGAGCATTACCGATATCGTCAAGGGCAACTTGAAGTGGGTGGGCCTTGCTACGGTCATCCTGCTGGTCATTGGCTTCTTTGTAAAATAATTGTTGTGTAGCACCTCGACAAAACGGAAAGGAGTGTATCAAATGGATATTCTGATCAAAAACGCGAAACTTCCCGGCTATGAGGGACAGCGCGATGTGGCAGTGGAGAACGGCCTTATCAAGGATATCGCCCCCCGCATCGACGCGCAGGCCGCCCGCGTGATCGACGCCGAAGGCAAGGTGTTGATCCCCGGATTGGTGGACAGCCACATCCATTTTGACAAGGCGTATATCATGGATCGCCTGCCCAACAAGTCCGGCACCCTGATGGAAGCCATCCAGGTCACCGCGAAGCTGAAGCCCACCTTCACCAAGGAGGATGTGGTGGAGCGGGCTACCCGGGCGCTGTTCAGCCTGGCCCGACACGGCACCACCCATATTCGTACTCATGCCGAGTTTGACCCGGCCCAGGGCTTCACCGGTTTTGAGACCGTGATGGAGCTTAAGGAAAAGTACCGCGACATCATGGACATCCAGGTGGTCGCGTTCCCTCAGGAGGGCATCTTCAAGTGCCCCGGCGTGGAGGAAATGATGACTCAGGCCATGGACTGGGGCGCCGACGTGGTGGGAGGTATCCCCTACAATGACACTCCCGCCGACGAGCATATTGACCTGGTCTTTAACCTGGCTAAAAAGTATGATAAGCCCATTGATTTCCATCAGGACTTCAAGGACGATGCAGACGCCATCACCATTGAGTATATCTGCGACAAGACCATTGCCGAGGGTATGCAGGGCCTTGTCTCGGTGGGCCATCTCACGGCCATTGCCGCTCTGCCCCCTGAGAAGCTGGAGCCTATTCTCAAGAAAATTGCTGACGCAAAGATCAACGTCATGTGTCTGCCCGCCACCGACCTTCATCTCGGCGCCCGGAAGGACACCTATAACGTGCGCCGGGCGGTGACTCCCGTGCGGAAGCTCCGGGACGCCGGGGTCAACGTGTGCCTTGCGACCAACAACATCCGCAATGCCTTTACCCCCTATGGCACCGGTGATTTGATGCACATCGCCATGCTGGCGATCCCCGTGTGTCACCTGGGCGGCGCCGACGACCTGCCCACGGTTCTCCCCATGCTTACCACCAACGCCGCAAAGGCCATCGGTCTGAAGGACTACGGCCTGGAGGTCGGCAAAAAGGCAGATATGGTGCTGCTGGATTCCACCAGTGTAGATACCGCCGTGATTGACATCCCCGAGCGCCTGTTCGTGATCAAGAACGGTAAGATCATTGTTGAGACCAAAAAAGAAGTCAAAACCACCTTCTGAGTTTCCCCTCCTTTTTCTCTTTAAAGGGTAAGCCCCCTGAAGCGTATGCTTCAGGGGGCTTACCCTTTAAAGGATCAAAGAATATCAGTCTCTTTTTCCTCACTTTTTGGTGAGAGCGTCCTTCAGGGCGGCCACCTCGTCGGCGGACAGCCCCACAGTCTCGGTGAGGTATTTCTCGGCGGCCTTGGCGGTGTCCACCTTGGCAAGCTCGGCGGCATCCTTGGCCCCGGTGATATCCAGCAGGGACTTCTCAATGTTGCTCTGGGCAATGTAGTCCCACTGCTCGCTACCCTTCTTCACGAAATAGTAATTCTCAAAGGAGAGCATATAGTCTTCGGTGATCTCCTTGACGCTGGCGCCGCAGAGCATCTCCAGCAGGGCGGCGGTGAATCCGGCCCGGTCCTTGCCCTCGGTGCAGTGGAAGTAGTAGGGTCCCTCCTGCTGGGTGAGCCACACCAGGCCCTCCTTCAGTCCGGCGTTGAAGTCATCGGCCTTCACGTCCACCCCCAGGTTCAGAGGCTTCACGGCAATGGTAGCGTAGTAGGTCTTGTCATAACCCTCGTACGCCTTCATGATCTCCTCGCTGTCGGCCAGATTCAAGACGGCCTTCACACCGTTCTTCTTCAGGAAGTCGTCGGCATAGGTATTCCGACCCAGCTCAGGGTTCACAGGACTGGAGCCGCGGTAGAGCCGCCCCTCAGCCACATCGCCCACGGTGATGGCCCGGAAGTTGGCGAAAACGGCGTCGGAGGAATAGTCCTTGCGCTCGTTGGTACGCTTGTCGTCGATGGCCCGTAGCTCCATCTCCTTCAGGTAGCCGCCCTTCTCATCCAGGGAGACCTTGATGGTCTTTCCGGCAGTCATGGTGTAGCTGGCGCCATCAGCATTCTTGGTGCCCAGGCCATAGGTGGTGGCAAAATCGCCCCGGTTGATGGCCATGGCCAGGGTGTGGGCGGAGGTATCATCCAGGGCCAGGGGGCTGCCCTGGTCCACGTTGGAGTAGCCGGTGCCGTAGGGGAAGCTCAGTGCCTCCTGATCGGTGATCTCCACCTTTAGGATATCGCCCACTTCATAGCCCGCGCCGGCGATGACGGCGGTGGAAATATCAGTGCCGATGTTGCCGTACTTGCTGGCGGCTACGGCCTTGCCGGTGAGACCGCCCAGCAGATGCTGGGAGAAGAAGCCCACGGCAGCGCCCTCCACGGCGGTGGTGACGTCAGGCTGGTCGGAGTAGAAGCCGTAGCCGTGGTCGGCCTCGGCCACCACGATCTCACGGCCATTCTTGCAGGCTTTCAGGTTGTCCTGGTTCATCTCGTCGGTGATCATGGTATCCTTGTCGCCGTGGAGCACCAGCACGGGACCGCCAAATTTGGCCAGGGACTTGAGGGGCGTTCCGCTCTCCATATCCTCAAACCAAGCCTTGCTCAGCTCCAGGGTAGTGTTGTAAACGTTAGTAAAGGCAGCGAAGCCGTCCTTCTTGGCGGTAGACTTCAGAGCGTTATAGGTCGACAGGTCGCCAAACATGTTGGGAGCCAGCTCCCTGGCAGTGCCGTTGGCGGCGGAGAGAAGGATCACGGCGGAGAAGGGGTTGTTTTTTCCACCCACGATCTCGCTGGCAATACGGCCACCCATGGAGTAGCCCAGGATACCCAGCTTGTCGGCGTCCACGTTGGAGTAGGTCTTCAAAACGTCCACAGCCTTCATGGTGTCGGCGATCATGTTGGTCATAGTGTTGTCATGGAAGGAGGCGGTGGAATCGCCGCAGCCAGGATAATCCATGCGGATGGAGGCGATGCCATTGGCAGCCAGGGCCTCAGCAATACCGCCAAAGCCCACGTTCTCATCCTTGCTGCCGCCGTGGCCGTGGGCAAGGACAACAGCGGGGACCTTCTCGCTGTTCTTGGGCATGGTCAGGATGGCGGGCACGGTGCGGCCATCACTCTCATAGGAGATAGTCTCCGTGGTCCAGGAGACGTTCTGCTCGTCCATATTGCCGCCCATAACAGTGAGCATCTGGGCCAGCTCCATGCGCGTGATCTCTTTCTCCGGGTCCAGGGTGGGATCGCTGTCCAGCTGACAGGCAACACCGCTGAGCCAGGCCCACAGCATGGCGTCCTTGCCCCAATTCTGGATCTTACCGACGTCTTCAAAGACGTCTAGGCTCCAGCCCTCCTCTACGGAGACATCCAGCTTCTTGTACTCCTTCATGTAGCGGTAGAGGATGGTGATCGCTTCAGCCTTGGTGACGTTTCGGTCTCCGTCATAACGGTTATTGCCGGTGCCGGTGGTCAGGCCCTCGCTGGTGGCCCAGCGGGCGGACTCGGTGTACCAAACGCCCTGGGGCATATCGGTGTAGGTCAGGGCATAGTTGACCACTCCCTTGCCCTCCATCTTCCAAAACATCTCATAGATGGTGGCCCGGGTGACGGTCTGCTCCGGGGCAAAGCCCTTGTCGGTACCGGTCATCCAGCCTTTTTCGACAACGTACTTCTCCGCCTCCTCGGCGGTAGGAATATAGGTGCTGTTAGGCCCTTCCACAGGCTTGGTCCCCAGGAGGGCGGCGTTCAAGCGGGCGCCGTCGGCAGGCTTCCAGCCCTCGGGCAGCTCTGCGGCAGCGACGGGGCCGGCCACAGAAAGGGCCATGGTCAGCGCCAGGGCCAGGGAGAGGAGCTTCTTTTTCATGTTCTCTTCGACCTCTTTCTATATTGTTTATCGCTTGCGGGGAAGAACAACTCCCCGCCGAAATTCGGCAGGGAGTTGTCGGCGTCAGTTTTTTGCTTACTCCACAGTGATGGAGTACACCCGGGCGCCCCGGTCATACTCGGCGTGGACGGGAGAGACGACCTTATAGCTGCCAGCAGCCAGGTTAAAGGTAAAGGTGGTCTTGCCCTTCTCGGAGCCGGTAACGGTCGTCAGACCGGCAGCCTCGGGCATCAGAGCGCCGGTGGCGTCCTCAATGCCGCAGGCGGAGGTGTTGCTTCCGCCAGTGGAGGAAAACTCCACCTTCACGGTGGCGGGCGCGGCCAGAGTAAACTCAATAGCGCCGCCGGAAGCCTTAGCCACCTCAACGGACTTCACCGCACCGTCGCTGCCGGTGCGCTTGGTGACTTTGCCGGTGTTGGTGAAGAAGCCAGTCAACTCACCGGCGGTCATCTCCTCCTTGTCCGCCTTGGCACTCAGGCTGGGAGCGCTAAAGCTCTGGGCGCCGGTAGCGGGGGTAGAGGGCGTGGCAGGGGTCGTGGGAGCGGCGGGAGTGCTGGTCCCGGCCTTGGGATCGGTAACAGTAGCCATATTCTGGGCGGCGTCATAGCCCACGGTCAGGCCATAGGCTTCTGCCAGGGCACGGAGAGGAGCATAGGTAGTGCCGTTGTAGGCGAAAACAGGCACGTCGTTGCCATTGACATCCTTGGGCTGGAAGGTCTGACCATTGACCTGGATGTTCACGGGGTCCACCTGGATGGTCATGCCGCCCACGGCGCCGACGGTAATGCCCAGGACCATAACGAGGGCCAGGGTGGCGAGGGTAAATCTCTTCTTCATGTACATTGTCTCCTTTTCATCATTTTTGGTGATTTCCACCAGATGCTTTTTATATTATATAACAAACTTTCTTTTCTGTAAATCATCCAGTCGGCAATTTCCAAAAATTTTCTCAGCCGGGGGGTAAAAAGAGGCCGCCCTCCTAAGAGGGCGGCCTCTCGGTCTCGCTTTTTTCGCTGGGGCTGTCACGCTGCGAAGCGGGGTGGTCGCTTCTCCGCGCTTCTTCTTACTCCACGGTGATGTTGTACACCCGGGCGCCCCGGTTGTTGTCGTCGGCGGGGGAGACGATCTTGTAGCTGCCGGCGGCCAGGTCGGTGTAGGTAAAGAAGGTCCGGCCATTCTGGGCGCCGGTAACGGTGGTCTTACCGCTGTCCTCCTTCACCGCCTTACCGGCGGCGTCCACAATGCCGCAGGAGGAGGTGTTGCTGCTGCCGGTGGAGGAGAACTCCACCTTCACAGTGGCGGGGGCGGCCAGGGTAAACTCGATGGCGCCGCCGGCGGCCTTGGCCAGCTCGACGGACTTCACAGCGTTGGTCTCGCTGTCCAGACGCTTGGTCACCTTGCCGCTGTTGGTGAAGAAGCCGGTAAGCTCACCGGCCTTCATCTCCTCCTTGTCCGCCTTGGCGCTGAGGCTGGCAGCCTCAAAGCTCTGGGCAGCGGCAGGAGCGGCAGGCTCAGAGGGCTTGGCGCTCTCCATGGGCTTCTCGCTCTCGGCGGGAGTGGTGGGAGTCTCAGGGGCGGGAGCGATGGGATGGGTGGGAGTGGCGGCCAGATTGACCAGCACCTGGGCCCACTCAGCACGGGTCAGGCTCTTGTCCAGCATCATATCGCCGCTCTCGTTGCCCTTGAAGAGGTTCCCGGCGGTGGTGCCCTTCATGGCGCAGTAGGCGTCCATGATGTCCATGGTGCCCTTGCGGTCAATGACGCCATCCTTGAAGGCGGCCACATCGCCGCTGAAGAGCTTCTGCTCAGCGGCCCAGGTCATGGCGGGGGCGTACCACTCACCCTCAGCCTTCACCTCAGCCTTCTCCATGTTGTAAAGGGTCTGGTACACGGTGGCGGTGGTGATCTCGGCGTTGGCGGCAAAGCCGGCATCGGTGCCGTTGAGGACACCGTTATCCAGGCACTCCACAGCGGCGGCGTACCACCAGGCGTTGGTATCCAAGTCGGCGGGACGGTTGACGATGGTGATGCGGCCGGCGGCCTTGCCGTACTTCTCAGCGGTGATGGTGCCGCCCAGGACCTCGTTGGTGTAGTCGCTCAGGGCCTGATCCAGGGGGATACCAGTGTCCTTCATGGTGGACTTGACGTCCTTGAAGGGGTAGTAGGTGTCGCCGCCCACAGCGGTAAAGTCGTTGGTAGCCAAAACATAGGTCTTGGCAAGGTCAAGGTCCTTGCCGCCCACCTTCACGTTGGTAACACGGGTGCCGGGGTTGGCGCAGCGGAAGTAAGTGCCATAAGCCTCGCCGTTTTCATACTTGTTGGCAGTGTTGACGGTAAATTCCACACCGGCCACCTGGGGGAAGCCGCCCAGAGCCTTGGGAGCGGCGTAGGTAGCGGACTCCAGAGCCTCCAGCAGCTGCTGGCCGGTAAGCTCAATGGTAGCGACAGTATTGCCGAAGGGGAAAACGGTGTTCATGGTCTTCATGGAGATATCGCCCACCTCAATGGAGGCACGGATACCGCCGCCATTGGTCAGAGCCACATCCACCTTGTCGTCGCCGCCGGCATTCTTGCGGGCGAACCAGAGGATGGCGTCAGCGGCAAAGTCGCCCAGGTTGGTCTCCTGAGTGCGGACGCCGGGATCACGCTCACCGTCCAGTAGGACCTCAGTCTTGCCCATGATGGCGCTGAGGGTCTTGTCCACGGCTTCGTTGGTCTTCTTGACGGCGCTCTCCACCTTGGTATCCACCTTGGTCCAGGCGGCGGCGGGGACCAGCTCGTCGGTCATCTCCTTGGTCTTGGGGTCGATGACCACCACGCCCACGTTGGCCAGCTTGGTGCCGGTGGAGACGATCTTGGTGCCATTGAGTACGTTGGTCTTATCGGCGTTGTCGATCACGGCGGCGATCTGATCGGTGGTGGAATGGCTGTGACCATCGATGAACAGATCGATGCCGGAAACCTTCTCCACCACGTCCACGGAGCGGTTGCCGCCGGCCTTGGTCTCATCGTCGATGCCCAGGTGGCCCAGGCAGATGATGAAATCGCACTTGTCGTCCTTCAGAGCCTTGATGGTGTCCTCAGCGCACTTGTAAAGCTCCTCGCCGGCCAGGAAGTTCAGGCCCACGATCTTGTCAGGATTGGTCTTGGTGGCGGCCTCGGGAGTGTCCAGGCCAAACACGCCGATCTTCAGACCGGACTTGGTCTTAAAGGTAGCGGTGGTATCGAAGATGGCCTTGCCGGTCTTCTCGTCCACAATATTGGCGGCCAGAACGGGGAACTCAGCCTTCTTCACAATGGTCTTCAGGTTATCGGCGCCCCAGTCAAACTCATGGTTGCCGGGGACCATGGCGTCATAACCCGAGGCGTTCATAAACTCGATGGCGGCCTCACCCTGAGACAGGTTGACGATAGGCGCGCCCTGAGTAGCGTCGCCGGCGGAGAACAGGAAGACCTGAGCGCCGGCCTTCTCAAAGGCGGACTTCAGGGCAGCCACACCGGCGTCACCGATGACCTTGCCTTCCTCGGCCACATCGGCGCCATGGGTATCGTTGGTATGCAGGATCACGATCTTGCCCTTCACGTCCGCGGAGACGGCGTAGGGGGTGACAGGGGTCTCGGTCTTCTCATCCGCGGCCATGGCGGGGACCGCCAGGGACAGGGACATGACCAGCGCGAGAGCCAGGGACAGAAGCTTCTTGCTCATTGGACATTCACCTTTCCTTCTTATGTATTGTGGAGCGGTGCTTCTCTAACGGACTTAATTGTAACAAAACGGTTACAAAATTGCAATACCCGCAAACAGAAAATAACGGGAATTTTGGAGAAAAACCAGCGGCTCCGGGGCAAGTCTATCCCAGAGCCGCTCGCTGTTTATTTCGTCACCCAGTTCCCGGTAGCCGAGCAAGTGAGGTAGGCGTTGATAAGTCCGTCCAGGTCGCCGTCCATGACGGCGTTGATGTTGCTGGTCTCCCAGCCGGTACGCAGATCCTTCACCATCTGGTAGGGCATAAAAACATAGCTTCTGATCTGGCTGCCCCATTCGATCTTCAGCTGCACGCCCTTGATGTCGGAGATCTTCTCGGCGTGCTGCTGCATCTTTAGCTCCACCAGCTTGGAGCGAAGCATCTTCAGGCAGGTCTCCTTGTTCTGGAACTGGCTGCGCTCGGTCTGACAGGCCACCACAATGCCGGTAGCATGGTGGATGAGCCGAACGGCGGAGGAGGTCTTGTTGATGTGCTGGCCCCCCGCGCCGGAGGAGCGGTAGACCTGCATCTCATAGTCCTCGTCCCGGATCTCCACGCTGTTGTCGTCCTCGATCTCCGGCATGACCTCCAGCGCGGCAAAGGAGGTCTGCCTCCGGGCGTTGGCGTCGAAAGGGGACACCCGCACCAGACGGTGGACGCCGTGCTCGCTCTTCAGGTAGCCATAGGCGTTTTCCCCCTCAATAATGAGGGTGGCAGACTTGATGCCCGCCTCGTCGCCGTCGGTAACGTCGGCCACCTTGCACTCAAAGCCGTGACGCTCGGCCCAACGGCGGTACATCCGCATGAGCATTAGCGCCCAGTCCTGGGCCTCGGTGCCACCGGCGCCGGCATGGATGGTGAGGATAACGTTGCTGGCGTCATATTCCCCGCTGAGCAGAGTGGAGAGGCGGGCGTCCTCCATCTCCCGTTCCAGCTTGGCGAAGCCCTCCTCCAGCTCGGGAAGAACGGTCTCGTCCTCCATCTCGTTGCCCATCTCGCACAGGGTCATCAGGTCGTCCCACTCCCCCTCCCTACGGCGCTGGCTCTCCAGCTTGCCCCGGAGGGTGTTCATCCGCCGGGTGGCCTTCTGGGACTTCTCCAGGTTATCCCAAAAGCCCTCGCTGGCGCTCTCGGACTCCAGCATCTCCAGCTCCCGGGCGGCAGCCTCCAGGTCAAGGGCTTGGGCCAGCTCATCCAGGGCGGGCTTGAGATTGTTGAGCTTTATTTTGTACTCGTCAAATTGCAGCATAGTCCACACTCTCATTCCATAGGATATGTCCATCGTTGGCGTCTATTCTGCCACAGCCGCCCAGCGGCGTTGTGGCAGATCCAGTTTAATCAAATATAATAGTCGCTTGCGGCTATTATATCACAGCCGCAAAGCGGCGTTGTGATATATCAGTTCAATCAAATATAATAGTCGCTTGCGGCTATTATATCCAACATTTTCTTTCTTGTAAAGGGAAAGCTGGCGACGGGCGGGAATTTTTCCTTGACAGGCGGCATAGACTATGGTATAGTAATTGAGCATTTGGAGGGCCGTACCATCCATGCCGGAGTGGCGGAATTGGTAGACGCCCGGGACTTAAAATCCTGTGTTCCAAAAGAACGTGCCGGTTCGACTCCGGTCTCCGGCACCACATATCGCGGGGTGGAGCAGTTGGCAGCTCGTCGGGCTCATAACCCGGAGGTCGTAGGTTCAAATCCTGCCCCCGCAACCAGAAGCCGCTGGAATCTCATGATTCCAGCGGCTTGTTTATGTTTTTCAGCGCTTTTGGAAGGCATTCAAATTTCATATTTAGCTTCAGTTGAAAACAAAAAAACGGACCGTGTGAAACCTTGCGATCTCACACGGTTTATACCTGATTTTCTAAAATTCAACAGCTTTCATAAATCGACTTGGCCGGTTTTATTTACTTTACCACTTGCATTCAGGCCGGGAGCCTTCTTATAATAAATGTGGCAGCATTTTGAGCAGTTCTGCCGGTAAGGAGAAAACCTTTATGAAAAAAATACTCTTGATCGGCACCGGGGGCACCATTGCCTCCGAGCTGACCGCCAGCGGCCTTGCCCCCGAGCTGACCACCCGGCAGCTGGTCGCTCTGGTCTCGGCCCTCACGGAGATTTGCGAGATAGACTGTGTGGAGCTGCTGAACATGGACAGCACCAATATGCAGCCCCGGCACTGGCTCCAGATCGCCCAATGTATCCGCCAAAATTACGACGGCTACGACGGCTTTGTCCTCACCCACGGCACGGACACCATGGCCTATACCGCCGCCGCCCTGAGCTATCTCATCCAGGCCTGTCCCAAGCCCATCATCCTCACCGGCGCGCAAAGGCCCATCGGCTCCGACACCACCGACTCCAAGGAAAACCTTGCCGACGCCTTCCGCTGCGCCGCGTCGGACCTGCCCGGCGTCTCCATCGTCTTCAACCACCAGGTCATTTTGGGCACCCGTGCCCGCAAGACCCATACCAAAAGCTTTCAGGCATTCGCCAGCATCAACTATCCCAAGCTGGGCATTCTGCGTGACGGCGTTTTGCTGCGGTACATCCGTCAGGAGCATGGCGCCGCTCCTGTTTTTTATGACCGGCTGGATCCCCGGGTGGCGCTGCTAAAGCTGATCCCCGGCGTGGACCGGGAGCAGGCGGATTTTCTGCTGGAGCGCAATGACGCCCTGATCATTGAGAGCTTCGGTGTGGGCGGGCTTCCAGAAAGCGGCGGCTTTTTTGACTGCATCCACCATTGGCAAAACGCGGGAAAGCTCATCGTGCTGACCACCCAGGTCGCCAACGAGGGCAGCGACCTGGGGGTGTATCACGTGGGCCACCGGCTGAAGAATGATCTTCAGGTCATGGAAGCCTACGATATGACCACCGAGGCGGTAACGGCAAAGCTGATGTGGATCCTGGGACAGACCCGGGACCCGGCTCAGGCCCAGCGTCTTTTTTACATCCCCGTGGCCCAGGACATCCTGTGGCCTACACAGAGCTGAAAAGGGCCGGTCTTTTTAGCAGAAAACCGCTGGGCGCAAAAGCACCCAGCGGTTTTTCATTCCTTTTATTTTAAATGCCCCAGCATTGGCGCTTTACTCCCCCGCCACGACGACCCGCACCTTGGCGTCCGCGCCCGGCTTGCCGCTGTAATAGACCGTCAGGACGTCGGCATACCCCTTGGCCCCGGCCAGGTCGGTCCAGGTATCGGTATCGTCGTTATAGACCTGGACGGTATCGGAGATGGGGACCCGGAGGCCATCCAGCACCACGTAGTCATTCCCGTCAAAGGCGGAGCGTGGCACGTCAGCCGCCTTTGTCAGCGTTTGGAATCCCGCGACCTTTCCCCCAGCGGTAACGGCCAGACCGCCAAAGTCGTCCCGGAGGGTCTTGGTGCTGGCACAATAGGCAGTGGTCCCGGTACTGTTTTCCAAAGCCACGGTTTTCCAGCTGCCGCTGTCGTCATCCCGCTTTCCTCCGGCAGTAGAGGCTCGGTAAAGGCCGTAGGCATAAGCGTCGCCGGTGACGTCACTCAAAAGGATGACGTCCACCTGGCCGCTTTCGTTGGTTCCGGCATAGGCGATCTGATCCGCGGCCACCGTATCGGTCAGAATATCCTCCAGCCCGACCTCCACCACAGGGGCGGAGCCCACCTGGTCGTAAATTTTTACATTGTCCGCCAGGGGAAGGGAGCCCAGGGTCCGGTTTTTTACGTCCAGCTTTTGTCCCATGCTCCCGGAGAGGGTCAATATAGACGCCTTCCCCATGCCCGAGGAATTGACCTGGACCAGACACCCCTCCAGCTCCTTTGCCTTGGAGGTATTGCTGAATTCCACGGAGAGGGAAAGTCCGCTGACATGGGTGAGGCTCCCCCGTCCGGCATCCTCCAGCACCGCGATCACCGTGGTCCGCTTCTCATCGGCGTCCCAGGCCCGCTCAATTTCCCCGGAGCCGTTGAGTGAGACGGTGATCATCTCCCCCACGGACAGAGCCGACAATCCGGCGGCATCGTCTGCCACGGAGAAGGTATGGCCCAAAAGGGTGACGGAGCTGGGATCGGCGGCGTTGGGCCGGGCGTCTTCATAGTATCCTGCGAGCAGCGTACCCTCATACCGCCGCGCGTCGGCGGCGCTCGCCAGCGTGACGGCGCCGTTCTCCGCGTAGTATAGGGTCACTTCCCGTCCCTCCAGGTCATACCAAGCGGCGGACCAGGAGGTCTTCTCCCCGTCCAGGATGACCGGGGTGGAGGCTTCCAGGGAGTAGCGGTTCCCCGCCGGATCGGTAATGGCGGAAACGGTGGCTTTCTCCGCCGTCACGGTCCTGCATATGCTGTCATCGGGCAAAAAGCCCATGACCTTTCCCGTGTCGTCCAGCAGCAGGGTCCCCCGGCGGCGGACCAGGCTGTCGTCTATCTTAGCGCTCTGCCCATACCAGTTCAGGCTTCCGTTGGCGTAGACCCAGGCGGTATGGAGGGCGCCGTCGGCGGCCTCGGCGTCGTTATCCAGCACCACGGCATCCTCCACCCAGGCGCTTCCCAGGCCCAGGGCAAAGGTCTTGCCCTGGGCGTTGGGCAATTGGAGGAGATTATAGAGCAGCAGGGCGGCCTGGCCCCGGGTAAGCTCCTGTCCCGCCTGGGCGTCCAGGCCCTCCAAAAGCCCCACCCTTTGGGCCTTGGCGATGTAGTCCTCGGGCCAGAAGGGACCGACGTCGGCCTGAGCATAGCCCAGCAGCCGGAGACATACGGTGACGGCCTGGTCCAGAGTGACGGCCTCATCGGGTCCGAAGCTGCCATCCCCCTTGCCGGTCATAAGCCCCTCCTCGTGGGCCAGGGCGATATAGGGTGCGGCCCAGCCCAAGGCGGACACATCGGAAAACAGGGAGCGGTAGGCACTGAGCGCCGCCTGATCCCCGTGGCCCTCCGCCAGAATGGCCAGCTTGCAGAACTGGGCCCTGGTCAGACCGTCCTCCGGGTGGTAGAGACCGTCGGAATAGCCAGAGACGATGCCCAGGCCGGACAGCACCGCCACCGCCTCGTCCAGTTCCCCGCTCGCAGCCGCGGCGGGGAGGGTCAGAAGAGACAAGATCAGAGCCGCCGCTAAAACAAAAGAAAGCCATTTACGAACCATTGGAAACACTCCTTTAATCTGCTCTTAACGCGTCCACGGGCTGAAGGTTGGACGCCTTCACGGCGGGGTAGATGCCGAAGACCACCCCGATTACCAGGGAGAAGGCAAAGGCTCCCAGGGAGATGCCCAGACCGGGCAAAACGATCAGCCCATACATGGCCTTACCCAAAATGAGGGAGCAAAGCCCAGGGCGATGCCCACCAGCCCGCCTAGGGAGCTTAAAATGCCCGCCTCCAGCAAAAACTGCCCTATGATCTCCCACCGGGGGGCGCCGATAGATTTCTTGATGCCGATCTCCCTTGTCCGCTCGGTGACTGTCACCAGCATGATGTTCATAATGCCGATGCCGCCCACCAGGAGGGCAATGGAGGCGATGCCCCCCAACACCACTGACAGGGAGGTCATCTCGTCATTGGATTCCGCCATGGCCGAATTGCCGTCGGCCAGACTGTACTCCCCCACAGCGCCGTCTATCTGCTCCGCCAGCCACAGCTCCAGCCGGAACATGACCGTATCCACATTCTTGGTGGAGTTCACCTTTACGGTGATGCTGTCCACCCGGTCCGATCTCAACAGCGCGCGGTTCACCGTATACGGCACCGCCGCCATGTGGTCCATGGAGTCCTCCGCGCCGCCGTCCTTCTGGTAATAGGTCCCCACCACCAAAAAGGGATAGCCGCCGATGGCCACCGTTTTTCCGATGGGGTCGGTGTAGGGGAAAAGAGTATCCGCCACATAGGACCCCAGCACGCAGACCATGCTGCGGTTTTCGATTTCTTGGGGTAATATATCCCGTCCAGATTCCAAAATGTAATTAGAACAGGCGGCATATTGGTCGGAGCCGAGATAGACGGCGGTGCTGTCCACCGCGGCGCCGTCATACTGGACGGGCAGCCGGGTGGAGAGGTCGGGGGTGACCCCCTCCACCATGTCGGACAACTCTCCGTTCCCATACTCGCACAGGGGCATCACCATATCGAAGGCTCGGCTGGTATCGTACCAGGACAGCTCCACCGTCACCTTATTGACCCCCAGCTTTTCATAGTAGGCAGTCATATCGCTGTTGTAGCCCGTCACCATGGCCACCAGCACCAGCACAGCGGTGACGCCGATGATGATGCCCAGCATCGTGAGAAAGGAGCGGCCCTTTTTCTCTGTAATGGAATCCAGGGCCATGCGGAGGGAGTTCACGACGCCCTCACCTCCGCCGGGACCAGCACCCCGTCCCACAGGCTGTCGTGGACGATGTGGCCGTCCATGACCCGGACGGTCCTGTCGGCCTGGGCGGCGATGCCGTTATCGTGGGTGATGAGGATAACGGTGGTGCCCTGGGCGTTGAGCCGGCGCATCAGCTCCAGGACCTGCGCCCCCGTCTTGGAGTCCAAGGCCCCCGTCGGCTCGTCAGCCATGAGGATAGGGGACCGGGTGGCAATGGCCCTGGCAATGGCCACCCGCTGCTGCTGCCCGCCGGAGAGCTGGCCGGGCTTATTCTCCGCCTTTGCCAATATCTCCACGGATTGCAGGGCCTCCAGCGCCCGCTCCCGCCGCTCCTGGAGGGGGATATGCTGGTAGGTCATAGGCAGGGCCACGTTCTCCCATACCTTCAGGGAAGGGATCAGGTTATAGCCCTGAAAGATAAAGCTGATGCGCCGGGAGCGGAGGTCGGACAGCTCCCGCTGGCTCTTTTCCCCCACCGGCTGTCCGTCCAGCAGATAGTCGCCCCTGGTGGGCACATCCAGGCAGCCCAGGATATTCATCATGGTGGATTTTCCCGACCCGGAGGTGCCGATAATGGCCACGAACTCCCCCTTGCCGATGCTGAGGGAGACCCCGTCCAGCGCGTTGACCTGGCTCTCCCGGCCCTCGTTATAGATCTTGTAGACGTTTTTCAGTTCGATCAGGCTCATGGGTATCCTCCTTTTTTAGGGCCTGCCGCCCATGCCGCCGGGCATCCGGTTTCCCCCGCCGCTGCCGAAGCTGGGCATTCCTCCCCCTCCGCCGCCGGGGAAGCCACCGCCAAACTCGCCGCCGGGGAAGGTAAACTCCTCTTCCTCCCCCTTGCTGGTGGTGTCGCCGCCGGAGGGCGCGGCAAGCTGATAGCGGGTAAAGACCTCCACGTCCTTTTCCACCCCGGAGAGGATGCGGGCATATTGGCTGTTGGTGGTCCCCACCTCCACCGGCACAGCATAAAAGCCCTTAGGGACAACGCCTTCCTCCAGGTCAAGCGCGCTTTCCGGCCGCTGGGCGGCCTTGACATAGAGGCAGGCGCCGCCGTCATAGGACTTCAGGGCCTCCAGCGGGGCCAGCACTCCCTCCTCAGCGTCCCCCAGGCTGATGTAATAGGAAACGTTGACCCCTGCGGACAGCTCCCCGTTTGCCGGGATGGTGATGGTGATGGGGAAATAGGCCACGCCGTTGGAGTTGGTAGCCTCGTAGCTGATGGCGCTGACGGTCCCGGTAAAGGAGGCTCTGTCGGTCCCCGATTTGACAACGCGGACCTCCATCCCCATCTGAATACTGCCGATGTCCAGCTCATCGATATTGGCGGTGATCTCCATATTGTCCAGGTTGTAGACCGTTACCGCCGTCATGCCGCTGCGGGGGGTCTCCCCTTCCCGGGCGTTGACCATGATGACCTTGCCGTCGATGTCGCTCTTTACATTGTAATCGCTTCGCTTTTCCTCGGTCTCCGCCATGCGCTGGGTGTAGGTGGCGATCCGGTCCTGGGCGTTAGAAATACTTTTTCGGGCGTTTTCGATCCCCTTCTGCGCGTTTTTGATCTGGTCGGCGTAGTCGCTGCCGTCAATGGTAAAGAGGCTCTGCCCCGCCGTCACCTTCTCATAGTCGTCCACATGGACCGTCAGCAGCTCCCCCGCCGCCTGAGCGGTAACGGCCTTGCTGCTTTTATACTCCAAACTGCCCTCCACCGCCGGATAGAGCTTTTCCCCGCTGTCGGAAAGGAGCCAGGCCGCCGCCGTCATGCCCTCGGTAAGCGCGCCGGGATTGTCCAGGGTAATGGTGACGGCGAAACACCGGATCCCCTCTGGGGTAAGCCGCTCTACCTTCCTGATCCCGGTCACGGTACCGGAGAAGGTATTCATCAAAGCCGGGATAGACACCCCGGCGGTCATCCCCACGTAGACCGCATTCTCGTAGGCGTAGCTGAAATATTCCGTCAGGGTCATTTGGCTGTCGTCCACTACCGCGGCCAACCTGGTCCCCTTTTGGAGCTGGTCCCCCTCCTCGACTTGAAGCTCCATGACCCGCCCGGAAAACGGAGCGGTGACAAGAAGCTGGGACATGGTCTCCTCCAGCTCGCCGATCTGATCGGTATAGTTGTCGATCTGATCGTTATAATTGTCGATCTGGTCATAAAGGTCGTCGATCTGCTTCTGGTATTCGTCCAGGGCCTCGTCCAGCTCGCTGTCGTCCTGGGTGTAGAGCAGCTGCCCCGCCGCCACCGTCTCTCCGGCGGTGACATACACCCCGGTGATCTTTCCCTCCGAGGAAGCGGCGGACACCGAATAGCTGTCCGCCGGCATGGTAATGCCGGTGCCTTCAATGGTGGTAGCCAGGGAACCGTAGCTGGTCATCCCGGTCAGGGCCGTCCGCTCTTTCTCCGTAAAAAGCAGGGCCTTTACTCCAAACCCGGCCCCGCACAAAATAGCGGCTGCCAGGCCCAGCGCCGCTGTCCGCCGAAGGAGCTTTCCCCTCTTCCTCGGTGCGGTCTCCATTCCCTCTGTCCCGATTCCTGTCTTGCTCTTTAAAAGGCTCATGGCTGTATGCCTCCTCGGTTCAAATCGAAAGGCAGTATACAAGCGAAAGCTGAAATTGGTCTTAAAAACCTGGGGAAATTTGTAAACAGTCTGTGAATCTACGGCGGCGGGGCATCCAAACCGCGGCATCCTTCCCCGAGACAAGTTCTCTCTCCGTTTTCCATAAAATCCGCAGGAATTTTTTGTGCAAAAATTCTCAGTTTTCCCTTGGATTTTTTGTGCAAAAGGCCGTCCGCAGCCTTTCAATTGTGCTATAATGGTTTCATTATCATAATAGGACAGGATGTTCAAATTGCGGAGGACCCGCGAAAACAATTTTTCATAGGAGGAAAAGAACGATGGAAAAACCCTTGTCAAAACGGCTGCTCAGCCTGGTTTGCGCCATGACGCTGGTCTGCAGCATGGCCGCTCCGGCTGCGGCAGCCGCGGGGACGGAAAGCCCCCTTGTGTCCGAAGGACACTCTCACACCGCGGAGGAAGCTCCGGCGGCCCAGACGCCGGAGCTTTTGGACGCCGCGGCGTCCGGCACGTATGTTATCAAGCCTGACGCAGACCCGCTGAAGGCTCCCACCCTGTTTGCTGCCCCCCGGGCTGGACAGACCGTCCACGCCATGGACTTTGGCAGCGGGACCGCCAACAGCTTCTTTACCGTCAGCGGCAACACTGCCAGCACCAAGGGCACCGTCATCTATGGCGGTAAGACCTACGACACGTGCCTGAAAATAGAAAGCTCCACCAACATCAGCTTCACCGTGCCCACCGGGGGCGGCACGCTGAATCTGGTTTTCGGCGGCAGCGGCAAAACCAATATCAAGATCGACGGCACGACAGAGACCGCCGCCTCTGTGGACGGCAACTTCGTGCTTACCGCCGAGCTTGCCGCCGGCAGCCACACCCTGACCAAGGCCGATTCCTCCTTCCTGTTCTACATGGAGCTTGTGACCGGTCCAGCCTGTATCCACGAGAACACCCAGGCCATCCCGGCGGTCCCCGCCACCTGCGTAAAGGCCGGTACTACGGCGGGCAAAAAGTGTACCGTCTGTCAGGAGATCGTTGAGGGCTGCGAGGTCATCCCCATCGCCCCCACCGCCCACCAGTGGAACGACTCCACCGGCAAGTGTAGCCTCTGCGGCGCGGTAGACCCTGACAAGTGCCCCCACGCCTCCCTCACCGCCACCCCCGCCAGGGCGAAGACCTGTACCGCCGACGGAAATAAGGCATATTGGACCTGCGGCGCCTGTAAGGTCCTCTTCTCCGACGCCGCCCACACCACTAAGACCACCCTGGCGGCTGTGACCGAAAAGGCCGAGGGCCACAAGTTCGGTGCCGACAACAGGTGCACCGTCTGCGGCGCCGAGAAGACCTCCTTCACCAAGCAGTCCGGCTGGCTGGAGAGCGCCTATATCGAGTGGCCCATTGAAGCCGGTGTGAACAAATACACCGTCTTCATCCAGAAAGACAATGGCGCCTGGACGCAGCTGGATGAGCCGCTGGTCCGGGAGTATCCCGGCAAAATGCGGGCTGACGCCGTGGGCCTGGCCGCGGGCAATTATAAAATGAAGGTCGTGGACAACAAGGGCGGAGAGATGGTCTCCGACGCCCTCACCGTCCTCCCCCATGACCGCAGCGGCTATGCCTTCGCCAACAGCAGCACCACCCCCGGTGCGTATAAGGCCGACGGCACGCTGAAGGACAACGCCGTGGTGGTCTACGTCACCAATGAGACCAAGGACACCGTTACCATCCCCGGCGTGGTAGACAGCAACAAGAACCCCTGCACGGGCATTGGCTCCATTGTCCAGTACGCTTATAAAAAGAAGGACAATACCACCCCGCCCATTTGTCTGCGGCTTATCGGCACTATCACCGACCCGGCTGACATGCCCGGCGGCGACCTGTACGTGGACGGCGGCAGCCATGGCAAGTGCGCCGGTCTGACCATCGAGGGTATCGGCAACGACGCCGTCTGCAACACCTTCGGTATCGTGCTCAAGGGCGCCAGCTATGTGGAGATACGCAACCTGGGCATGATGAACTGCGACAGCGATGAAAAGGACGAGATCGGTCTGCAGCAGGCCAACGATCATGTGTGGGTCCACAACAACGACATCTTCTACGGCAACGCCGGCTCCGACGGCGACCAGGCTAAGGGCGACGGCGCTCTGGACACCAAGAAGTCCACCTACGTCACCCATTCCTACAACCATTTCTGGGACTGCGGCAAGTGCAACCTCCAGGGTATGAAGGACGAAACCACGGAGAATTACATCACCTACCACCACAACTGGTTCGACCACTCCGACTCCCGCCATCCCCGTATCCGCACCTGCACAGTGCATATTTACAACAACTACTATGATGGCAACGCCAAGTACGGCGTGGGCGTGACTATGGGCGCCTCCGCCTTTGTGGAGAACAATTACTTCCGCAACTGCAAGCACCCCATGCTCAGCTCCAAGCAGGGCACCGACGCTCTGGGTGACGGCACCTTCTCCGGTGAAAACGGCGGCGTCATCAAAGCCTACGGCAACACCATCATCGGCGGCGAGCCGGTCATCTCCTGGGCCGAGAACAACACCAGCTTCGACGCCTACATGGCCTCCAGCCGGAACGAGACGGTGCCCTCCAGCGTCAAGACCCTCTCCGGCGGCACCACCTACAGCAACTTCGATACCGCCTCCAATTTCTATCAATACGACGTCCAGTCCCCCGAGGACGCCGCCGTCACCGTCGCCAAATACGCCGGGCGCGTAGAGGGCGGCGACTTCCAGTTTGACTTCGATGACGAGACCGAAGATTCCAACTACGCCGTCATTCCTGAACTCAAGAGCGCGCTGATGAGCTACAAGACCTCCCTGGTCAGTGTGGGCGGCGGCGTGAAGAACCCCTCCGCCGCTCCCATCGACCCGGACACCTGCAAGCACAGCTGGGGCACCTGGAAGGTGACGGTGGCGGCCACCGCCACCACCAAAGGTTCCGAGGAGCGCACCTGTCTGCTCTGCGGCAAGGTGGAGGAACGGGAGGTGCCCGCCGGCGGCAGCAGCGGCGGGGACGGAAGCGGCAGTTCCGGAAGCAGCAATGTATTGAGATACAGCGACTTTACCGTCAGCGATCCGGCAAAGGACAAGACCTCCATCAGCGATAAGATCGCTGACGTAGCCAACGGCTATTTTACCCTCTACGGTAAGGCGGATAAAATCCTGCGCCGCTCCTCCAGTACTACCAAATTTGCCATTGATTTCATTGACCTCCCCATAGATTCTACCAATCACACCACTGTACCTGCCGGAATTCAGTTCACCGTAAAGGACGCGCCTGCCACTGTGAAGGTAACAGCCAGTTCAACCAGCAATACCAGCAAGACCTCTAAGTTTGCCCTTTATAAACTGGAAGGCAGCGCTTTGGCGGAAGTCTCCGGCACCGCCACGCAGGTCGATAAGAATGTAGGCAATGCCCAGTCCCATTCCTTCAATGATATTCCCGCAGGGACTTACGTTCTGGCCGCTGTACCCAACTCTACCAATAACGTCCGTCTGCGTGAGCTCTCAGTCGCCGAAGCCTCCACCGAACCTGCCCCCGGCTGTACCCACGCCAACACGGTAAATGTGCCCGCCGTCCCTGCCACCTGCCAAAAGGAGGGCGTCTCCGCCGGTGTGAAGTGCGCTGACTGCGGCAAGCTCCTCAGCGGCTGTGAGCCTATCGCCAAACTGAAGCACAACTACAAGCTCATCATCCCCGGAGTGGAGCCTACCTGCGTCAAGGACGGCGTGACCGACACATATGAGTGCACCCTCTGCGGTGATCGCTACGGCAACCGCGCCGTTAACAAGCTGGGGCACGACTACGGCACATGGGTCAGGGTGGACAAGGATCTCCACATGCACGTCTGTCAGCGTCCCGGCTGCTCGGAGGATACCGCGGGCCACACCGAGACCGCCGAGCACGACTGGCAGCGGGTGGGTGAACCGGTCAAATCCCCCTGCACCGGCGAGGTCGTCACCAACTACCACTGCCCCGACTGCGGAATGGATAAGCAGGAGCGCACTGGCGGCACCGGCGGCAGCCACGCCTGGGGCGAGCCTGTGGTCATTGTCCCCGCCACCTGCGTCACCCCCGGCACCAGCCGCGTCACCTGTACGAGAGATGGCTGCGGCGCCTTTGAAAACCAGACCGTCGAGGCTCTGGGCCACGATCTGACCAAGGTGGAGGCCAAGGCGGCCACTTGCACCGTGGATGGCAACAAGGAGCACTACGCCTGTAAGCGTTCCGGCTGCGGCAAGCTCTTCCTGGACGCCGCGGGTTAGACCAGCGTAGCCCTGAAGGCAGTGAGCCTCCCCGCCGGTAACACCTACGGCGATCACTACTTTTTTTTTTTTTTTTATACCAAGGCCACCGCGATCTTCACCTGCACCGTCTGCAATGAGGGCACTGAAGGCCACACTCTGCGCCTGAACGCCGCCATTACCAGCGTGACCATCAAGGAACCCACCTCCAGCGCCGAAGGGGAAAAGACCCACACCGCCTCCGTGACGCTGAACAAAAAGGACTATACCGACGTCAAGACCGAGTCTCTGCCCGCCACCGGCGGCAGCAGCGGTGGCGGTGGCGGCGGAGGCTCCTCCTCCAGCAAGCCCAAGCCCACCCTCAAACCCACCGAGACCGAGCAGCCCAAGCCCCAGCCCGAGGCTCCCGCCCTCAACACCGAGGAGCGTGTGCCTTACATCTCCGGCTTTGCCGACGGCACCGTGGGCGGACGGCGCAACATCACCCGTCAGGAGACCGCCGTCATCTTCTACCGCCTGCTCACCGCGCAGGCCAGGAAGGACTATGGCGCCGACTCCAATATCTTCCCTGACGTGGCGGGCGACTACTGGGCCAACCGTGAAATTTCCACCCTCATCAAAGCCGGGATCATCAAGGGTCTGCCCGATGGCACCTTTGGTCCCACCCAGAACATCACCAGGGCCGAGTTTATCACCATGGCCTCCCGGTTCTTCACGGTGACTACCGAAAAGGATAACCCCTTCCCCGACGTGGCGGGCCACTGGGCGGAGCGGGAGATCCTCTTCGCCTACAGCAAGGGCTGGATCAAGGGTCTGCCCGACGGCACCTTTGCCCCCAACCAGTTCATCACCCGGGGCGAGGCGGTACACATCATCAACGGTATCCTGGGCCGCAAGGCCGACGCCCAAAGTATTCCGGCTGGCGCCGAGAATAAGTGGAGCGACCTCTCCCCCGCCGACTGGTTCTACTATGACATGCTGGAGGCCACCACCGGCTCGGCCCTCCAGGAAGGCGGCCTGACTCCGAAGGCATAAAGTAAGCCCGTTGCCGCGCTCTATCTTTCCGTAACAAAGAGACCGCCTGGAAGCAACGCTTCCAGGCGGTCTTTTTGTTTTGAGATATTTGCCTGCCTATACGGACGGATAGTATCCACCCCTACGAAGAAGGACAGAGAAGCGGACAAACACGGCGGCGACCTCGGCGCGGGAGGCCAGGCCTTTGGGGTCCAGCCTCATGCCCAGCTTGCCGGTGAGGATACCCCCTTCCGCCGCCCAGCAAAGGGCGTCCACGGCCCAGGCTCCCGCCGCTTCGGCGTCGGCAAAGCCGTCCAGGGTCCCGGCGGAGGCCGGAGACCCGGCATAGCGGTGGAGCATGGCTGCCAGCTGCTCACGGGTAATGGGGTCGTTGGGGCCGAAGCTGCCATTGTCGTAGCCCTTGACCACACCCTGCTCACTGGCCCAAGCCACCGCCTTTGCATACCAGCTGCCGGGGGCGCAGTCGGGGTAGCTCAGAGCGGCCTTAGGCTCTGGAGAACCCGCCATACGCCAGATCACGGTGGCGATCATGGCCCGGGAGGTATCCAGCCGGGGAGAGAAGTGGGTCTCATCAGTGCCGTTCATCAAGCCCTGCTCCACAATGCTCTTCACGCTATCGTAGAACCAGTCGTCGGCTCTCACATCCACGAACCGGTCCACAGTGACGGCGGGAGGGGTGGACACCGGGGGCTTCTCCGGCTCCTTACCGGGCTTATCGGGGGCCGGGCCGGCGGGCTTTCCGCCGCCGGAACCGTTGCCGCCGGGGACATAGCCGCTGTCGTCATCATCGTCATCGTCGTCGTCATCGTCCGGGATCATTTCACCGGGGTCGATGACCCCGCCGCCGTCGGGGATGGTGATCGTGGAGCCGTCGGGCTTCTTTACCGTAGCGCCCGCGGGGAGTTCCAGCTTGCCGTCCCCGGTGGGGGCGAGGGTACTCTCTCCGACGGCGGGGAGGGTGATCTCTATGGTCCCGCCCTCGCCGTCGGGGATGGTGACGGT
>ERZ779633.62-NODE-62-length-52860-cov-8.736199_pt1 | contig 52860 bp, 47 predicted proteins | sample MGYA00514195_ERZ779633 | MGnify/ENA primary metagenome ERZ779633 (study PRJEB29562, sample SAMEA4376707) | mouse gut metagenome | isolation source: Cecum | study: EMG produced TPA metagenomics assembly of the A DSS colitis mouse model was used to assess the microbial...
AGCGGACGGAGACCAGCAGGGGGTTCTCCAGGTCACCGAACTTCTTGCCGGTGATGCCCTCCAGCTTGTCGATATACTCCATGATCTGGGCCTGAATCTCGTCATTGATCCGTTCGCCGTCCTCATAGTACTGAGTACAGGCCTCAGTGGTGATGGTAAAGCCCTGGGGAACAGGCATGCCGATGTTGGTCATCTCGGCGAGATTGGCGCCCTTGCCGCCCAGCAGGTCGCGCATGTTTGCGTTGCCCTCGGAGAAGAGGTACAAGAATTTGTTGGCCATTGGTAAACATCATTCCTTTCTAGCGTATACGGCGCTCCAGCCGTCCCTCTCCCGGCGGAACTGCCGTACGGGGGAGGGCGTTTGGACTAGAAAAATCATCCGGGTTTCTGGAATACCGTGCATAATATTATACAGACGGCTGGGTAACATTTCAAGTTTATTTAGAAATTTTTCCATAGAAATTCCAGGTGAAATTTTGTTGAAAAAGGCGGTTGGCGGGAGTATAGTTTTCTTACAGCCCGATTATAGGGGAAAAAGGGGGATTTTACATGAAAAAAGAGCTGTGGCAGCTGCTGGGAATCTACCTGATGGCGGTGAACCTGGCCGCCTTTGTCATGATGGGCGTGGACAAGCGCCGGGCAAAGCTGGGGACCTGGCGCATTTCGGAGAAAGCCCTGTTCCTCCCTGCACTGTTAGGAGGGGCACTGGGGGGCACGCTGGGGATGCGGGCGTTTCGCCACAAGACCAGGCACTGGTATTTCTGCCTCGGCTTCCCCCTGCTGCTGGTCCTTCAACTGGCCGGGCTGTTCTGGCTGGCCTTTTTGCAGTGACATTCCGGGAATGCCCGGTCTTTTTTGCCAGTAGGGAAAAAAGACTTTCACCAGGGAGAATCTTGTGTTAAAATGTAAGATATAACGGAATCGCGGCGAACGGGCGGCCTTCGGCCGCGGCGCAAGGAGGAGCATCCGATGAACATGAGACAGAGCATGGGCAGGCTTTTGACCCTGGGGCTGACACTGGTCCTGACTGCGGGCCTGCTGCCGGCCCGGGCGGAGGAGGGGGCGCATACCCACACCTGGCGCACCGACTGGGCCGTGGACGACTACCGGCACTGGCATGGCTGTGCCGACCCCGCCTGCCGCACCCTGGTGCCCGCCTGGGCGGAGGGCTACGGCTATCACGTCTATGACAGCAGCCGGGACCCGGACTGCAAGGTCTGCGGCTGGGTTCGGGCGGTGGACCCGGGCCATATCCACACCTGGGGGGAGGGCTGGAGCAGCGATAGTGCCGGCCACTGGTACCGGTGCGCCGACCCGGACTGCCCCGGCGTGGCCCTGGGCTGGGAGGAGGGTTACGCCGCCCATGTGTATGACAGCAGTGAGGACCCCGACTGCAATATCTGTGGCTGGGTCCGGGTTATGGACCTGAACCACGTCCACACCTGGATTGAGGACTGGAGCGGAGACGGCCAGGCCCACTGGCGGGCCTGCGGCGGCGACGGCTGTCCCGGTGTGGTGCCCGGCGAGGGGAAGGACTACGCCGCCCACGTCTACAGCAGCGCCCAGGACCCGGACTGCGACATCTGCGGCAGGAACCGCTACATGGACCCCAACCACACCCACACCTGGGGGACGGGCTGGAACGGCGACGGCGTCCACCACTGGCGGTGGTGCACCAGTCCCGACTGCCCCGGCGTGGTGCCCGTCTGGGCGGAGGGCTACGGGGCCCACGTCTACGACGGCGGCCAGGATGTCACCTGCAATGTCTGCGGCCAAAACCGCTATGTAGACCCCAACCATACCCACACCTGGGGGACCGCCTGGAGCGGGAACGACACCCACCACTGGTATGAGTGCACCGGCGCCGGCTGTCCCGGCGTGGTGCCCGGCGAAGGGGCGGGCTATGAGGCCCATGTGTACGACGGTGCGCTGGACCCCGACTGCAACATCTGCGGCCGGCTCCGGGTGGCTCTGCCGCCCTCAGAGGGCGATTTGAACCGGCCGGTGGAAATTGTTTCCGACATGACCAGAACCGGCCGGGGCTGGGTGACGGTGCGTCCGCTGTCCCCCAAGGAGGGGGACAAGGTGACGGTGATTCTCACCCCGGAGGAGCATTATGCCGCCGCCGGCGTGACCGTGACCGGAAAGCGCGGCGGGGCGGTAGAGGCTGTCAGCGGCGGTGACGGGACCTGGAGCTTTTCCCAGCCGGAAGGGGGAGTGGAGCTCCACGCTCTCTTCCTGCCGCGCTACGCGGCCTGTGCCAAAGGCGGCAGCTGTCCTCTGGCCGCCTACGGCGACCTGGGCCCGGACCGGTGGTATCACGACGGAATCCACTACTGCCTGGACTGGGAGCTGATGAGCGGCTATGACCCCGCCAAATTTGTGCCCGATGAGGGGCTGTCCGGGGGGATGATTGCCCAGATCATCTACAACATGGCGGGGCATCCCGAGCTCCCCGGCAGAAGCGAGTATGAGAGCACCGGCCTGTGGTACGACGAGGCCATGGCCTGGGCCATTGGCGCGGGGGTGATGAACGCCGGCGGCGGCCAGCGGTTCAGCCCGGAGGCGGAGGTTACCAGGGAGCAGCTGGCTGTGATGCTGTGGCGGTGCGCCGGCTGTCCCAGCGTGCCCGGCTGGGCCCGCAGCTTTACGGACGCCGGTTCCGTCACCCCCTGGATGGCGGAGGCTGTGCGCTGGGTGGTGGACCGGGAGATTCTCCAGGGCAGGGATAACGGCCGCCTGGATCCGGGCGGCAGGATTACCCGGGCCGAGGCCGCCTCTGTGCTGGTGCGCTTTCATGAGGAGACCCGGTTGGTCTGGGACAGCAATCTTTAACGTGCAGGCAGAACTGCCCTCCCCCGGCGGGGAAGGGCAGTTTTTTAAAGAGTGGGGGAGCCATCGTCACAGCCGTTGAGGTGGGCGTCCCGGTTGCGGGTCTGAAAGTGGGAGCCGTGGTCGGAGGTGAAGATTATCATCGTGTCTTCATACAGGCCCTTCTCTCTCAGCTTGGCCATTAGGGCTTGTTTGAAAAATAAATGATGTTGTTGGGCATGCTCCCTCCTCCTTTATGTCTATAGTTTAACACACAAAGGGGGCACAATTCAATGTTGTTATCGCGATTCTGCCGGGCACTGCCGTCCGGTGTGGTCGATGGTGTACTCTCCGGTGAGGATAATCTGTGAGATGGGCACGAAAGTGTACCCCTCCTGGAGCAGGGTCTGGATGATGGTGGGCAGGGCCTCCGGTGTGTGGAGGGCGGCGTTGTGGAACAGGACGATGGACCCGGGCTGGACCTTGGAGGTCACCCGCTGGATGATCTCCCCGGCGGACAGGTCTTTCCAGTCCAGGCTGTCACCGAGCGTAACAAAGGAAAGGTGGATCGGTTGGAAAAATTTTCAAAATGGTCTCGTTAGTCGTCAAATAAAAGACCACAAAGGAACAAGAAAATCCGCCTTGCTGAATGAGAATTTCAGCAGGACGGATTTTTAATTGCTTTAGAGGCGGTTTGATTTTATATCTATAAGATACATTATTCTGCCGACACACTTGATACAGTTCCTCGCTAATTGTATAGGAGTTCCCATTTAATGCGATATGTTCTATGACGTGGAGAATATGGGTTCCACGCATTTTTTTGTCGGCCATAAGTATCTCTCTTTCTGTTCAGATATTCCATATGATTTCCGCACTGTCCTCCGCAACTTCAATCCGCCGGATAAACTGTGCGGCAACAGCCTTTTTCTCCTCAAAACTGAGAGAGAGAAAGTCCAAAACCGCGGGCATGACCGGGCGCCTTTGTTCACGGCGCTGTGCCTCCAAAATCGTCTGGCGCTCCTGCTCCAGACGGGCCAGAGATCGTTGGAGATAGGCCGAGGGGAGGTCAGCACTCTCAGAAAAGGCGTCGATCAGCCGGTCTGCCTTGCGGTCGATCTCCTCCAGCTGTCTGGCAAAGGAATCATTTTCTCGCAGTTCCGGTGCTTCCTCCGGGCACTCTGCCAGCATCCGTATGATCTCGGCCGAGACGGCCCCCTCCAGTTCACTGAGTTTGACATGGATGCTGGCGTCACAGTGGGACAGGTTATAGCGCCCGTTGCAGGCCAGCCAGCGGTGGGCCTTGTCCGCGACTACCTTGAGACTGTAACCGCACTTCGCGCATTTCAGCAGCCCGGAGAGCCAGGTATAGGTCCCCTTCCCGCTGTTGCCCACCTGACGGTTGTGATCCAGCTTGGACTGACAGCGCAGCCAGAGGCTGGCCGGGATAAACCCCAGGCTGTTCATGACGGAAGCGGTATGGTCTTTCAGGTCGGCATATTTGCGGTCGGAGGCCTTTCGTTTGCCCACCAGCAGCACGCTGTGTATCCCGTCGAACTGCTCCGGAGGCGAGGTGATGTGCGCGCCCCGGCCCATCAGATAGAGCCGGACCTGCTCGTCGGCCATCACATAGGCCGGGTTGTGCAGGATGCGGGAGAGGGTGACATTGTCCCAGGTGTCCCGTTTGGGGCCGTGGATACTCTGGCCGGTTAGTTGTCTGGCTAACAGACCCAGGGACATCCCCTCTGCGGCATACTCCTCATAAATGCGGCGGACGGTCTCCGCGCTTTCGTTAGCGGTCAGCGATGGAATTGTGCGTCCGTCGGCGCTGTGGATTCGCCCAATGTCAAACCCGTAGGGGGCCGGGCCACCGGGCCAGGAGCCTAGCGAGGCCCGGCGGTAGTAGTTGTCCCGCACCCGCTCAGCGGTTGTCTCCCGCTCCAGCTGGGCAAATACCATAATGATGTGAAGCATCGCTCTGCCCATAGGGCTCGAGGTGTCAAAGTTTTCACTGACCGAGACGAACTCCACATTGTGCTCCTGGAGGATCTCCCACAGCCGGCCGAAATCAGCTACAGAGCGGGAGAACCGGTCCAGTCGGTAGACATAGAGCTTCTTGACTTTATCTGCCTTGATATCTCGGAGCAGCCGCTCGAAGTCGGGGCGCCTGATGTTCTTGCCTGAATAGCCCGCATCCTTATAGACGGTCAGGTCCCCGCCAGCCGTTTTGCGGCACAGGTCCAGCTGACCGGAGATGGACAGACTGTCTTTTTTCAGCAGGGACTGCCGGGCATACGCTGCGTCAAATTTCATTGCCGCACCCCGGACTTAGGCACTCTGCTTGGACGCCGCTTCCTTCCTGGCCAGAAGTGCGGAGATACAGAGCCGTTTCGTATCAAGGAGTGCCTGCCGGCGCTCCTCCGGGGTAGCATACTCCGGATGAGTGTGCTTGATATCCATGAACATCCCTCCTCGGGACATCCTATGAGCGGCCGCCGGGGGAAATGTCTGGGATTCGGGGAAGGGAATGATCTTGGTTTTCGCTGTTATGCTATCACTACAGCTGCGAAGCAAGGGCTGAAAGACACGTTAAAATCCGCATAACGTCGGGGCCCGGTGTCATTGCATACGTTTTCTATAAAGAACGCTGGTTACCGATTCAATTAGAAATTTTGTATACTCCCGCCCCCAGCAGGGGACAGACAAAGTATGGATTTCACAGGCGCCCGCATATGTGGTGGTAGTTCCAACACATTTACCGAGATTCTTGCCTTCATCGGGATTATATTTCGGTTCATCTGCGACAGACGGTCTTTGTGCAAAATAACTAAACGGCGGATTCAAAAACGATGTAATATGTAGAATCTATATGTTCTTTATCGAATTAGCTTGACAAGCTGGGCAAAGGGTTATATGATTCTGCTATAAGGAACTATATTCTGCGAGGTGGAACATGCGGGAGCGTCGAAGTGAGAATCCCTCCGGGAAAAAGGACTCGGTCCGGGCAGTAGAGCGGATGGTGGATATTCTTCAGGTTTTTTCTTTTGAACAGAATGAACTGTCATTAGCGCGAATTTGTGAGCAGTCCGGTCTGCCAAAGACGACGACCTATCGAATCCTGACCACCTTGGAAAAGCGGAATATCGTAGTGCTGGATTCTCGCACCGGAAAATACCGGTTGGGATATGAGATCATCAAAATGGGCAGCATTGCACGCGCGGGCAACAGCCTACAGCGTGCGGCTCATGAGGATATGGAGCGGCTCAGTCTTGAAACACAGCAGACCTGTAATCTCTATATCCGAGAGGGATTTGAGCGCCTGTGTGTCGACCAAGTGGAGGGGACGCAGTATGTGAAGCGATTCTCCTATCTGGGTGCCCGGCATCCGCTGTACTGCGGCGCGGGCAAGCTGCTTTTGGCCTATGCCGACCAGGAGGTACAAGACCAGTATTTCGCTACGGTAAAGTTTGAGAAATATACCGATCAGACCGTAACCGATCCAGAGCAGCTCAAGGCGGAACTGCGTCAGATTTTGCGGGACGGTTACTCCGTAACCAAGGGCGAGCGCGACCCGATGACGGCAATGGTTTCCGTTCCCTTGTATGATTACACCCAGAAAGTCGTTGCGTCAATCACAATTTCCGGACCGGTATACTTATTTACCGATGAAAATGTCAAATTATACCGTAGTAAATTACTGCAAGCGGCAGAGAACATTTCCCGGAAGTTGGGATATTGCTTTTCCGGGGCAGCGGAATAGCATGGCGCCGCTAATATAGAGGTTCAGGATTTCATAGTGGATGCTTCAAAGGGGTAGCCCTTTGAAGCATCTTTACCGGAATATAAATGGAACAAAGTTCCGTATAGTGGAACACAAGGGGGCCGAACTATGGGGAAGACATTTGCAGAAAAAGTGCTGGAGCGAAAAGCACACCAGAAGGTGCATGCAGGAGACTGTGTCATCGTTAATGTGGATGTCATGATGGCAAGTGATACTACAGGTCCCCTTGCAATTAAGGCGTTCGAGCGCATGGGCGGCAAAAGACTGCTTAAAAAAGACAAAACCGTATTTATCCTTGACCATGCCACTCCCTGCCCAAATGAACGGATTGCCGCTCTGCACAAGCTGATTCGGGAGTTCTGCCGGGAACAGCAGTGTCTGTTTTTCGAGCAGAATCACGGGGTATGTCATCAGGTAATGCTGGAAGAGGGGCTGGTGCATGAAGGCGACCTGGTCTTGGGTGGCGACTCTCATACATGCTCCTACGGCTCAGTGGGCGCTTTTTCCACCGGCGTGGGTTCCACCGAACTGGGAGCCGCGATGCTCACCGGGAAAACCTGGCTGATGGTTCCCAAAACGACAAAAATTGAATTGAGCGGACAACTGCCAAAAGGGGTCTACGCGAAGGACGTGATCCTGAAGATTATTGGCGACTTGACCAGCGACGGCGTCACCTATGAGTCGGTAGAATTTGCCGGGGACGGATTTGCCCGCTTTACGACGGAAGAGGCGACCACCGTATGCAATATGACCATAGAGATGGGGGGAAAAAACGGCGTATTTCTCCCGGCACTCACCGATCCCGGCCTGTTTCCGGATGACGACGCGGTATATGAACGGGTGATACGCTATGATGCGGCGCAAATGGTCCCAATGGTCTCCTGCCCGCACACAGTGGACAATGTGAAAACCGTGGCCGAGACAGGCCCTGAACCGATTGACGTGGTCTATATTGGCAGCTGTACCAATGGAAGACTCAGTGATTTGGCCGAGGCGGCCAGAATTTTGGAGGGGCGGCGGATTTCCCCTAGGGTTCGTCTGATGGTCTGTCCGGCCTCCAACAAGGTGCTGATGCAGGCCATTTCGTGCGGGTATATTCAGACAATCCTGACCGCCGGCGGCACCATCAGCACACCGGGGTGCTCACTATGCGTCGGCACCTTGGGCGGCATCCCCGGAGACGGGGAGACTGTGCTGTCTACAACGAACCGAAATTTCAAAGGCCGTATGGGCAATAGCAGGGCACGTATATTTCTGGTTTCCCCCGCCACGGCGGCAGCTTCGGCTCTCACCGGCGTGTTGACCGACCCCAGGGAGGTGATGAAATTGTGAGAAGCGCGCTGGTCTACGGTGATAATATCAATACAGATCTGGTCATTGCTGGAAAGTACACCAAGACATTGAATTTTCAGGAACTGGCGGAGCACTGTATGGAGGACCTGGATCCCCTTTTCTCCCAGCGGGTAAAGCCGGGAGATGTGTTGGTAGCGGGCAGAAACTTCGGCTGCGGTTCTTCTCGGGAACAGGCTCCATTGGCGCTAAAATATTCCGGAATAAGCGCGGTGCTGGCCCAATCATTTGCCCGGATCTTTTACCGCAACGCCATTAATGTAGGGGTCCCGGCGTTAATCTGTGACACCACGTCCATTCGGGACGGCGACGAGATTGAGGTGGATATGGCCCATGGAATTGTAACGATAAACAAGACCCGAAAAATTAAATGCCAAGCCCTTTCGCCCATTATGCGGAGCATACTTTCTGCCGGCGGATTGGTCCCGTTTTTGAAGGAAAAGGGGGATTTTGTGCTGGAATGACAATGAACAGATCAGATAAGGAGAGAAAGCGATATGAATCGAACAACCCGGCTCAAGCAGTTGATTCAGGCGAAGGAAATTTTGGTTATGCCAGGCGTTTACGATGCGTTAAGCGCAAGGATTGCGGAAAAATGCGGTGTAAAGGCAGTTCAGGTGACCGGTTACGGTCTTGCCGGCGCCGGTCTGGCGTTGCCGGACGTGGGCATTATGACGAAGACTCAGATGGTGGAACAGGTCCGCAATATCTGTCGTGCGGTTAGTATCCCGGTCATGGCGGATGGAGATACTGGGTTTGGGAATGCAATCAACCTCTATTACGCGGTGAAGGATTTTGAGGAGGCCGGCGCGGCCGGCATCAATCTGGAGGACCAGTTTTTCCCAAAACGCTGCGGACATATGGGCGGCAAGCAGATTATCCCCTTTGAGGAGGCCGTGAAGAAAATTGAGGCCGCCGCCGCCGCGCGGACAGATCAGGACTTTGTCATCAACGCCCGAACGGACGCCATCGCGGTCAGCGGTGTGGACGAAGCAATCCGGCGAGGCAACGCTTTCGCCAAGGCGGGCGCGGACCTGATCTTTGTGGAGGCTCCTGAAAAAGTGGACGATATCAAAAGGGTCATTCAGTCCATTGACGCACCGGTGAGCATCAACATGATTTACGCCAAAGGCTCCAAAACCCCGGCAGTTTCCATTAAGCAGCTGGAGGAGTGGGGCGCGGCGCGGGTCAGCGTACCGGTCATGCCGCTGTTCGCTGCCGCCCGGGCACTGGAACGGGCCTACACCGCTGTGGTCAACGACGATGTAGCCTCAATGAACGATCAGATTTTCGAGTTCGTGGAGTTCACCGACCTGGTGGGCCTGCCCTTGATCAAGGAGCTGGAGCAGCGTTTTTTGGACACAGCGGAGCTGGACGCGCGATATCACTGACAAATTGTGAAATTCTTTCCCAACATACATTAAAATTTTAAAAGGGGTGTTATAAATGCAAAAATACGACTTGCTGATTAAGAATGGTTCGGTTGTTCTCGCTGACAAAGTAGCGCGCTGCACCATTGCGGTGAAAGACGGCAAAATCGCTGCAGTCAGTACTGCTGGAATTGCCGACAGCGAGGCCCGGGAAGTGCTGGACGCCGAGGGACTGACCGTCATGCCCGGCGCGGTGGACTGCCACACTCACTTCGGCATCTATGCGCCGATGGACAAGGATGTCAACAGTGAGAGCAGGGCCGCGCTGACCGGCGGCGTGACCACTATGATGAGTTATTTCCGCACCGGCACGCACTATATGAACAAGACCGGCCCGTATCATGAGATTTATAAGGAGGCCCTGGACTTGGCCGCAGGAAACGCCTACTGTGACTATTGTTTCCACCTGGCCCCCATGGACAACCTACAGGTGCAGGAGATGGAATGGCTCGTGGAGCAGGGTGTGGTGACCTTTAAGTATTTCATGTTCTATAAGGGATTGAATCTGGGGGCCAATTCCACCGTCTCGCCTACGATGTCCGACTGCTATGATCTGGGTCATCTGTACAACATCATGGAAGAGGCGGCCCGCCTGAACACCATGCTCAAGAACGAGCCGGTCTCTGTCAGCGTTCACTGCGAGGATGACGAGATCATTAAGGCATTTATCAAGAAAGTGAATGACGCGGGCCTGAAAGGTCTTCAGGCCTACAGCGAGGCCCGACCTCCCCTTGCGGAGCGGGTGGCGATTATGAAGGCCGGTACTATAGCCAACGCCACAGGCGCCAAACTCAATATCCTGCATATCGCCAGCGCGGAGGCCCTTCAAGCCACCCGGGACCTGCTGAAAATTTATCCGGATATCAAGCTGCGACGCGAGTGTACGCTCCACGCCCTGGGTTTGACTTGGGAGATGCTGCAGGGCAACAATTGCGCCAAGGTCAATCCGCCCCTGCGCACCAGAGCGGACAACGACGCTCTTTGGAAAGCTCTGAAGGAGGGCGAGATCAACTGGGTGGGTTCCGACCACGCCATGACCCCCAAGGCGCTGAAGCTGGACGACGATATGTGGGCTTCCTGCTGCGGATTCGGCGGCACCTCTCTGCTATATCCGTTCATGATCTCCGAGGGCCTGAAACGCGGCTTGTCTCTGCCCCGCATTGCGGAGCTGGTCTCCGCCAATCCCGCAAAGGCCCACGCCGCCTGGCCCAGAAAGGGCAGCATGGAAGTAGGCGCAGATGCGGATTTCGCGCTGATCGACTTGGAGCTGGAGAAGACAGTCCACGCCGGAGAAGACTTCTCTGCCCAGGAGTACAACGTGTTTGAGGGAATCAAACTGAAGGGGTGGCCCGTCGTTACCATTTTGCGCGGCAAAAAGGTCTACGAGAACGGTCAAATCCTGGGTGAACCCACCGGCGAATACGTCAAACGTCCATGCTGATTCTGTAGGAGTCCAATCCGGTCCGGAACGCAACAGTATCAATAATTGTAAAGGAGAAAAGTTATGAAAAAGATGTTATCCCTGCTTCTGGCGGGTGCGATGCTCCTCTCCCTGATAGCCTGCGGAGGCGGTCAGACCACCCAGCCCAGCCAGAGTGGCAGCAATTCCTCCAGCACCGGCGGTGATTTCAAGTGGCCCAACATGGTCAAACTGAGCATCACCGGCAGCGGCACTACAGCATACGCAGGCACACTGGCCTGGTCCAATATTTTGGAGGGTACTGGAAATACAAAAGTCCGCCTGCTTCCGGAAGATTCCAACGCGACCAAGTTCCAGCGTGTCAGGAACGGCGAGACACTGATGACCTACGACACCATGGGCGACGTATCCACCCTAATCAGCGCAAGGTTTGGCTATGCCACCGAAACAGGCGGCCCCTATCAGGCCCGCTGGGTCTGGCCCGATTTCGCATCCAACAGCGTGATGTTCGTTCGGGGTGATTCCAAGATTGAAAAGCCCACCGATATTACCAAAGATACCCCTATTGCCTGTACCATCGACTCCGCTATGGAGAATGTCAAGGCATCCCTGGCCGCTGCCGCCGGCGTTTCCGTGGAGGAAATGAACTGGGTCTATTGCTCCTCTTACGGCGAGATGCCAAAGCTGGTCACTACCGGCGCCGCTGAGCTGTGCGCTTATGTTACTCCCACTTCCAGTTCCATTATCGAGGCCTCTGCCGCGCCTCAGGGCATTAAGGTTCTGGACTTCGACCCTGAGCTGTACCCCGAATGGTGTGCGGCCTTCCAGTCGAAGCAGCCTGTCTACAGTTTCAATAAGATTGGCTTTGGAAATGAGGCTGCTGTGGGAAAACACGGCTGGGGCTCCGATGGCGGCTGGATCACCTCTGCAACCGCAGATCAGGACCTGATTTATAACCTGGTCAAATTCTTTGCCGAACATCAGGAGGAGATACAGGGCGCTTTTGAGACCTATTCCTACTACTGGTCCGTGGACTACGCCCGGGAGGTTCTGGACCGTTCCTATGTGCCTATTGCCGAGGGAACCATCCGGTACTTCAAGGAAATCGGCAAATGGACCGAGGCGGATGACGCCCGCCAGGAGTACAACATAAAGCTGATTGATAAATATATGGAGGCATATAGCAACTGTGTCGCTCAGGCCCATGGGGACGGCGTAAACATCGACACGCAAAACCAGGATTGGTTGGATTACTGGGAGGCCTACAAAGAGGCTCAGAATGTGCCCCCTGTGGTCATCATGTCTAACGAGGAGATTGCTGCGGCTCTTGCCGCCGGCTTCTAACCCATCAAGAATATGAACACCCACAAATAGCAGTTGGGCGGAGCGCGTGCTTCGCGCTCCGCCCAACGTGCGCCTGTAAGGACAATATAGGAGGTCTTTCTGAATGGCGTTTGGGAAAAAGAAACTGCATGAGGAAGAGCTGGATGAGCTGAGGGATGAGAAGCGTAAAGCGGAAGCGGAGGAGGAAGTTAATAAGGACAACTCCCGCCTGGCCGTAATGCCGCCGCTGGTGCGCCATGCCTTCACGATTATCTCCATCATCGGCATCCTCATCGCGTGCTATTATATGATGCACTTCCGCTGGTTCGGCGTTATGTCCGCAACCACTTACTACTACACTATTTTTGCCGTGTTCGGCTGCAGCGCCTTTTTACTGACGCCCGCGGCGAAGAAGTACGAGTCCTATATCCCCTGGTTTGACTATGTGTTGACGCTGCTGGCCCTGGTAATCCCTATGTATTTCGCCGTCCACGGCATTGAGATCAACATGGTCGGCTGGGTGCCTGCCCCCGATACCTTTAAGCTGGTTATCGCCGTAGTCTACTCCCTGATGCTGCTGGAGATGGTTCGCCGGGGCGCGGGCAGAGCGTTCTTCGTTATCTGTGTCTTTTTCGGTCTGTACCCCTTGGTGTGTGAACATCTGCCCGGTATGCTGGCAGGCATCGGTTTTGACCTGAAAACTCTGTTCAGCTACTACTGCTACGGCTCCGAGGGCATCGCCGGCCTGCCTGGCAACATCACCGGCACGATCCTGATTGGGTTTTTAATGTTTGCCAATCTGCTGATCTGCTCCGGTGCTGGTCCGTTCTTCATTGATCTGGCCCAGGCGCTGTGCGGCCAATACCGCGGCGGCACAGCCAAAGTGGCCGTACTGACCTCTGCCTTTTTCGGAATGCTGTCCGGTTCACCCATTTCCAACGTGGTCTCGTCCGGCTCCATTACCATCCCTGCCATGAAGAAGTCCGGCTATGACGCGGTCTACGCCGGCGGCATTGAGGCCGTCGCGGCTACTGGCGGGATTTTGATGCCCCCGGTTATGGGTTCTATCGTGTTCGTCATGGTGGCGATGTCCGGCTTTACCTATGCGCAGGTCATGGTGGCGGCCATATTTCCCGCCCTGTGTTATTACGGCGGACTGCTGCTTCAGGTAGATGCCTATGCGGCCAATCATGGTATGAAGGGCTTGCCCGCCGAGGAGTGTCCCAGCGTGAAAGAGACATTAAAGCGCGGCTGGTATGTAATTATCGTGCTGATCTTCCTGTGCGTCGGACTGGTTTACTTTCGCTGGGGTGAAGTTACCCCCTATTACGCCTCCGGACTTCTGATTGTTTTGTCCTGGTTTGACAAAAACCCCAAAAACCGGCTCACCCCCAAAAACCTGTATAATGCCTGTGCCCTGATCGGCAAAGCGATTACCCAAATCTGCGCCTTGATGCTCCCCTTCACCTTTACCATTGCCGGACTGATTACCACCGGCATGGCCGCTTCTTTTGCTACCAGCATCACCCGCCTGGGCGGTGAAAGCATTGCAGCGGTGGTAGCGCTGACCATTCTGGCCTGTTATCTTATGGGCATGATGGGTATGGATATTGTGGCTTATATGTTTTTTGCCGTATCTGTAGCTCCCGCCCTGGTGGGGACCGGCCTGGACAAGATGGCGGTACATCTTTTCCTGATTTACTACCCATTACTGGCTGTCATTACCCCGCCGGTGGCTACCGTCGCTTTCGTAGCCTCCTCGGTAGCCGGGGCGCCCGCCATGAAAACCGGATGGAAAGCGTGTCAGCTGGGGTGTGTGGTTTACTTCCTGCCCCTCTACTTCCTGTACCAACCCGCAATTTTGCTTCAGGGCGGCAATCTTCTGCTGAGCCTGTACCATATGGCATTTGTGGCGCTGGGCACCTTTATCCTGGCCAGCGGCATCGGAGGTTATATGATAAAGGTAGGCAAGATGTACAACCTGACGGAACAGCTGCTCTTCTGTCTGGGCGGCATTTTGATTGCTTTCCCCAGAACAGACATCACACTGATCGGTGTGGGCTTTACTTTGGCGGCCTTTGTGGTCCACCGGATTCATGTAAAAAAGATTTCAGGCGGGGGCTCCACGCCTCAGGCCGCATAAATAAAAAGTCAGGTGGTGCAAAATGGAAATTAACACGTTAGGAATGAAACCCCGGGGGAATTGCTGCCCCCATGCAATCATCCAGAATTTTATCAACTTTGATTTTACTGTCTCCAATATGGAAGCTGCCAAGAAAATGTTTCTGCCCGCCCCTCTGGAGCCCAGAGCGGACGAGGACGGGGATGTCATTCTGACCTGCGGTTTTGTGGATTCCGCGTTCCCTCCCATGCGGGAGGTAGATGGGGAAATTCCGGATCCTAATACCACAGAATTTTCCGAGTGTGCGCTGGGCATGTCCTGTACGGTGAACGGCAGGCCCAACATTATGAACACCTGGATTCTGCTGGATCACTACGCCGGTGCCCTGCGCCGGGGATTCAACCGCAGCGTCATCGATAATTTTTCACGTACCCGCAACCATCCCATGCTGGAGGGGGAGGAACACATCAGGATTGGCAGCCGGATGTTTGCAACCTGCACCAATGACGGCTCTCTGTACGCCAGAGCCTCGCTGACCGTGAGGGATATCCATGACGCTGATTGGCTGGGTGAGCACTTTTTTGACTGGGGCCAGCTGCGCTACCTGCCAGATATGGCTCACGGCGACGATGTGAAGCCGCTGATTCAGCAGGCATCTCTATATCACTTCCCAGCCAAATTTGAAGTAAGCAAGGTCTACGCAGGCGACGGCAAGCTGGAGTTTGGCGACACACTCTACGGACTGTTCCAGGATCTGGGCGAAATCAAGGTCAAACGGGCGTTCTTTGTCACCTTTGCCTATACCTATGGCAGCGAAGAACTCTTGTGCGACGCAGAGTGAGGAGGAAAGACGGTGCAGAGCTTCAAGTATGTCCCCTATGAGCCTATCGTGGGCAACATCCGCAAAGTAGGCGAGACAGTCTTCCTTGCGGAACTCAGAATCAATCCGGCGGAATTCGCTTCCCGCGTTCCGGAGGGCTTTCAGGTGGTATCCGACAAGGCCTATGTGGCAATGACGGAAGCCTCCTTGCGGGATGAGAAGAGTAAAGACTACCCCTTCATCAATCCCATTTATTCTCAGTACTACTCAGCCGGTATTCTGGTAGAGGTGGAGGCCCGGGGCCACCGGGGCTGGACCTATGCGGTACGCTACTTTGACCGGGATTGGGCGGTGATGGAAAGCCGCATCAAGGGTTTTGACGCCTTTTATGCCAACATCCGGACCACCCGTTTCCCCACAGAGATGATGGACTTCTACTATATTCAGGAGGGCAGCCGCATGAAGGCGGTGGCCATTGATGAAGGCACCAGGCCGATCAGCCTGGGCTTTGACGCGGACAAGCCCGCAGGGGAGCTGAATTTTGATTTCCTGTTTGCAAACCGGATCGGCCTGCGCAAGGTGGTGCAGCTGGTGGAGGAGCGCAAGGGCCAGGTGGTGTGCGACGATGTTACCCGTGAAGTAATTACCGATATCCGCTACCGGGATATCTGGCAGGGGCGGGACATCAAGCTGGTATTCGATGCCAACGGGGTGGGCTCTTTCTTCTACGAGGTCAAAAATGTTTACTGGTTTATGATGGGCTACAACGCGAAAGGGATCGAGGTCCTCTGAGGTGTTAAAATAATAAAGAAACGGAGTGAATGCTGAATGCCGGAACTGAATACAAAAGTAAATCCCGCGCCTGGTGAAAAATACGTTATGACACAGAGCCTCATCATGGTCCCCTTTCGTGCTGACCCCAAAAAACTTCAGGCCAGGATGCTGCCAAAGCCTCTGGAGCCAGTGGGCGACGGTGGGATCGGCTGGGTATACATGGTGGACACTGCTATGCCCGGCCTCCGGGAAGTGGAGAGTGGCGAACCTCCCGACCCTGATATGACCGAATTTCATGAGCTGGCGATTGGTATGCCCGCCATTTACAACGGTTTTGAGTTTGGCTATATGTCTCAGGTCTGCCTGGACCGCCAAACCGCCGGCCTGCGCCGCGGGATTCTGCGCAATATCACCTATACTCAGATGACTGATGTACAGCCCCTGCTGACCGGGCGCAGTGAGCTGAAGGCCGGCACCAAACTGTACGGCATCTCCCACCGACCTCACGGAGAGATGGTGTGCAAGTTATCCATTGAATTGACTGAGCCCTACGACTTTGACGCTCTGCCTGTTGGATGCAGACGGTTTGCTCATGCCCGCTACCTGAAGGACCCGGCCAACCACAACGAGCCCTTGATTAAAGATGTTCCCCTGTTTCAGTTTACCAACGGATTGGACGGCGTGGACTGCTGGCGCGGCAAAACCACCCTGGAATTTGGCGGCGATTACTACGGAAAATGGCTGGACCTGGGGGAAATTGAACCTCTGGATGGCTTCTTCTACAACTTTGGTTACTGCTACGGCAGCGATTCGCAGGTAACGCCCGTTGACGAAAAGGGGGATTGGAAATGGTTCTGAACGAAGAGAAGGGGATTGCCCGCCGGCATGTCGCGGAGAACATCATTTCTCTGCGCCTGAAGCTCGATCCCAAGGTGATTGCCCAATATCTGCCCGCCCCCTTTGAGATGAATCGTGAAGGCGAGCTCACGATCATGCTTGCGGACTATTACGGTCACGACGAGGATATGGTGGAGCAGGCCGAGGCAGCGGCAAATTTCGTCTACCCCTATTACACCACTATGCAGGAGGGGCTGATCAGCATCCCGTGTAAGTTTGAGGGCAAGCCCGGCAACTACCTGGCAAAAATCTGGCAGGACCGGGACTGGGCTGTTCAGCGCGGCCCTATGCTGGGCTACAATACGGAACTGGCCGAGGTCCACATCAACCGTTTCCCTGGCCGTCTGCGCAAACTGTATGCACCCCACGTGGGCAGCAAGATTAAGGGCGTGGTCCGTCAGAATGGGGACAATCTGATTTCCGGCTGGATTGAGTTGACCGAAAAGGTCCTGTACCCCGAAGATGAGTACATGGTCTGCTACGGCCGCCGCCAAATAGAGGATATGCTGGACCCGGACGGCGAAAAGCTGATTGACGATATTTTGATTGAGTATCACGATTCCGAAATCAAGGGCGATGTATTCAAGGGACATGGCCATCTTAGGTTGGGCGGCTTTATGAAGGATTGGGAGTACGAGATTATTGATGCTTATTACTTTGAAATTGGGTTTTCGACTTCCGGCTGGAGAGTATTGAAGGACCTTAAACAGAAGTAATCTGATGGTGGAAACAGCGTTTATGCTGCGGGGGGCAATGGGGACATCGCCCCCCGCATTTTATAATCGGGCCGTACTGTGTCTGTCCCTCCCCTCAGAAGTGGGCCGTGACAGCCAGAACAGCCCCTCTCCGCGTTTGCTATATCTGTCGCCTGTGCCGGCTTGAGGTGAAATATGAAAAAAAATCCTTCCAACCTGTGGTATTGGCTTATCGTTCTCTCTGTGTTTTTGGTCATGATGTTTAACTGCGGCGTGGGCTACTACAGCGTTTCGCTGTTTGTAACTCCAATTACCAGGACGTTCGGAATCAGCAGCGGCGATTTTGCGCTGGTGTATATCTTCTATGGTATTGGCAGCGCCATTGCTGCGGTGAACCTGCACAAGCTGCTGAAGCGCATTTCTCTGAAGCGGCTGATTTTGTTCGGCGGCCTGATCAGCGCCGCGGGATATGTTCTCTTTTCCCTTGCCCGCAGCCTGGCCGGCCTATTTGCTGGCGGCATCCTCATCGGCGCTTCCACAGTGCTCGCGGGAACGGCAACAGTGCAGCTGATAATTGCCCGCTGGTTTTCCGACCGGCGCAGTCAGATTACCGGTCTGGTTGCCTCCGCTAGCGGAATTGGCACAGCAATCGGAAGCCCCTTTGTAGGCCAAATGATTCGCAACCTGGGCTGGCGGACGGCGTGCTTGGTGATCGGAGGGCTGGTTGCTGTATTTATCTGTGTCCAGGCCACATTTCTGCTTAAGAATGATCCCAGCTGTGCAGGACTACCGCCCTATACACTGGGGCGGCAGTCGGGAGGAGCCGGCGGGGACCTCCCGGCCCTGGAGGAGGGCCTCTCCCTGCAAGAGGGAATGAAAAGCTCCTGTTTCTGGCTGTTTTCCGGGGGAATGGTAGTTGTATCGGTGGTTTATCAAATCATCTCGCTATACCAGTCCAGCATTTTAATTGAGCGGGGCTTTCCGGAGGAGCTGGCCGCCACCTGCCTGTCTGTGTTTGCGGTTGTGGATATGTGCAGCAAGGCCGGCGCGGGCATGATTGCGGACCGGTTTGGGTTCCGGCTGGTAACACTGTATTGCGCTGCGGGTACTGCTGCGGCATTCGTTGTGGTGAGGGCAGTGAGCGGCACGCCGGGGGCGCTTCTGTTCTCAGCGCTGTTGGGGCTCTGGCCCACCGTTTGCGTATTGTACGGCGTGACAGCGTCCATCGCCCTGTTTGGGAAAAAATATCTCTCGGAATATATCAGCTTCACGCAGACACTGATGTGCTGCTGCTCATTGGTAGGTATGCCGGTAGTCAGGCAGCTGTACAACGCTGTTGGAACCTTTAATGGGATTATGAATTTGTCCATCGGCTTTTTGATGGCCTTCTGCGTTATGATGATCTTGATGCTGAGAAAGAAAAATCTGTTTACGTTGGCTCCAGACGGCCGGACGGACATGGAGGAGGGATAAAAATGAGCGGACAGGTATCCCCAATATGGGAAAACATCCTTACTGAAGAGGATCGTATTGTCATCAGGAAAGGGAAATATGGACAGCCCAGAGGCTACGGAAAGCGTCCAGTTCTGATCTGCATTGATTTGCAGCCCAATTATATTGGTGCAGACATGCCCATCGTGGAACAGCTGGAAGAGTGGCCGTCCGGCGGAGGTGCAAGGGCGTGGGAAGGAGTACGGAATATTCTCTCCCTGCGGGACGCTGCGCGGGAGGCAAACGTCCCGGTTTTTTATACACGCAATGTTCAAAATGGGACCGCTTTGTTTGACAATTTTGCGGGGAAGCGGGTCCGGGATAACCGTAAATTTATGGATGGGCATCCCTGTTCGGCTCTCCTGCCCTGTGTGCAACCGCGTCCGGAAGAGCCAATAATCTCTAAAAGCTATGCCAGCGCCTTTTATGGGACGCCGCTGCAAAGCTATTTGAACACCTTGGGCATTGACACCGTTATCATTGTGGGTGGTTCCACCAGCGGCTGCTGTCGTGCCACGGCGGTGGACGCCGCGAGCCGGAGCTACCGCTTGATCTATGTGGAGGACTGCCTGTTTGATCGGATTGAGGTCTCCCACAAGGCGTCATTGCTGGATATTTGGATGAAATATGGGGACGTAGTAAACAGTGACAGCGTCAAAAAATATTTTCTCGGACTCAGCACCGGAGATGCGGGAGTAGCCCGGTGAAACAGGAGGATAATGAACGCATTTTGTGCCTGTGCCTCAACATCACCACCGGGGATATCAGACGGGCGGTGGGTGCGGGTGCAAAGACTTTTTCGGAAGTCCAGCGGATTACCCGCTGTGCCAAAAGCTGCGGAATGTGTGCCGACGTGGTCAAGGAGGAACTGGTACGCCTACTGGCGGAACAGTAAAAGGAAATTGTACTGATTGGAGGCGGTGAATATGTACGAAGCCATCCTGTCCCCAGTGGACTATGGCGGAATTATCCTCAAAAACCGGATTATTTTTGCCCCGACTACCATGGGGCTTTCCAGAGATGCCTTTTTAACCAGGCTGCGGCAGATCGCCCGGGGCGGCTGTGCCATGATTATAATCGGCGATGTGCCAGCCAGCCCTTGGTCGGTGGAGCCATCGTTATATAAGGAGGAGGGCTTCGCTTATTACGCACAGCTGGCGGATGCGGTTCACCAGGAGGACTGTAGCATCTGTGCACAGCTGTATCTGTCAGACTCGGTGGCAGACGACGGGACGGGGGGAATCCGCCCGATTCGCAAAGAAGAGATAGGGGACTATGTATCCCGGCTTCCTGCCTCTCAATTGCGCCGCTATGCGGATATGTTCGGCGAGGCGGCCCGGCTGGCCCGGAGAGCGGGCTTTGACATGGTGCAGGTTCTGGGTGACCGAATGCTGGGGAGTCTTTGCTCCACCATGTTTAACAGGCGGACGGATCAGTACGGGGGTAATGCGGAAAACCGGGGACGTTTCGTCCGGGAGTGTGTCAGTGCGGTCCGAGGCGAACTGCCTCAGATACCGGTGGACTATAAGCTGACTGTCCGGCAGGAAAAACCTCACTATGGCAACGCGGGAGTTTTGAAAGAAGAAATACCTTATTTTGTACCAATTCTGGAGGATGCTGGGGTGACAAGTTTTCATGTGACACTTGCGAACCACTGCGCTTTGAGCGATGTGATCCCTTCTGCCAAGCACCCCTATTTTGGTAAAGAGGGCTGTTTTTTACAGTATAGTGATGCGGTTCGCAGCTGTACCAATCTGCCCGTCTGCGGGGTTGGGGGATTAACAGACCCGGATTTTCTGGAGGAACAGCTTGACTCCGGCAGAATCAGCTGCGCCGCTATGAGCCGGCAGTTAATCGCAGACCCGGAATGGGTGAACAAGATCCGCCTGGGCAGACCGGATACCATCCGGCGCTGTGTTCGCTGCAACGGCAGGTGCATTCAGGGAATGCTGAACCGGTCGGGTGTACATTGTATGTATGAGACCTAGTTTGACATATGGACGGCGGATATATGGCATAATAAAAGAGGCGACAAACGGCAGTGAAAATTAAAGCGGCAGTTGTCCACCAGGAGGGCGTTCCATTTTTATATCTGGCAGCTCCGGGCTTATACTTTTGGGCAGGAAGTTGACCTATAGTCAAGTACTAAACTGTGAGAAACAGAGGAGCGACAGTCAGAGAAATCGGTCAAATGATTGCAGTTTGATTACCGGAAAAGGGAACATAGAAAATCTTGAAGCGTTTGTGCCGCAAGGGGTTTCCTATGTTGCACTCGTTTCCACATCCCACTGGATGGGTTCCATACCGATGGACCGCACAGCGTTGATGGAGTTGTCATCGTAGTCGCCATAGGGTAGGCGGACCAGAGTGGGGCGGACCCCGGTGACCTGCTCGATTTTGTCATTGCAGGCGTTCAGGTCGGCGGCCACAGCGTCGGCGGAGAGCTGAGGGTAGTGGGCGTGGGTGTTGGAGTGGTTCATGACCTCGTGGCCCGCGTCGTGGAGGGCCTTTACTGACTCAGGGTACTTGTCCACCCACTCGCCCACTACGAAGAAGGTGGCGGGGACCTTATACTGTCCCAGAATGTCGATAAGCTGTTGGGTATCCTCGTTGCCCCAAGCGGCGTCAAAGCTGATGGACACCAGCTTCTGGTCCCGCTGGACGCAGTAGATGGGCAGCTGACGGGTAGTGGCTGCCGCCCCCACTGCGGCGGGGTAGTTGACCACATAAAACATCAGCGCCGCCAGACAGAGGCAGGCGGCGGCGGTCCACCACTTGCGTTCGATGAAAAAGATTTTAATCTGTTCCCGTTTTTTTGCCATGACGCAGCACTCCTCTTTGATTCAGATAGCAAAGCATATGAAAAACACGCCTGGAACATGAACGTTCCAGGCGTGTTTTTCCTTGTTTAAGCCTATCTGTCACCGGGGAAGAACAGCCCGGCGCCGAGGCGGGCCCGCTCTACCGCCTCTGTTACAGGCAGGGTGATGTCGGCCAGCAGGCCGTAGGCCGTATCATAGTCGCCTGACCGAATCAGGCCGGCGATGGCCCGCACCTCATAGAACCAGCGGCTGGGGTCGGGCTGGAGGTTGAAGGTCTGATCCCCCTCTTCCGTTACGACCCGGACCTCTGCCAGGCCGTTGCTGCCGTCCCGAACCCAGATAAAGCCCTTTTCCCCCTCAATTTGGAAGAAGCTGATTCCCCGGGCGTCCTTGGAGGCGGCCAGGGAGGCGGTGAAGCCGGGGTAGTCCAGCTCCACAACACCGGAGGTGTCGATGCCGTTGGGGGCCAGGTTGGGCCGGTAGCGGGCCCCTGCCGGGGGGCCGAACAGGGCGGTGGTGAGATACACGTTGTAGTAGTTAATGTCCATCAGGCAGCCGCCGGCAAAGCCGGGGTTGAAGACGTTGGGAGTCTCCCCGGCCAGCAGCTTGTCATATCGGGCGCTGTACTGGGTGTAGTTTCCCAGCACCAGCTTCACCCGGCCCAGCTTGGGCAGGTGCTCCTTCAGCACCGGGAAGTTGGGCAGCAGGGCGGTGGGGACGGCTTCGATCAGAAACAGCCGCTTTTCCCTAGCCAGCGCCAGCAGCTCCCGGACCTGATCCGCCCTGGTGCAGAAGGGCTTTTCACAGATGACATGCTTGCCTGCGGACAGGGCCTGCCTGGTCTGCTCATAGTGGAGGCTGTTGGGAGAGGCGATGTAGACCACATCCACGTTGGGGTCAGCTAAAAAAGCCTCCAGGCCGGTGTGGACGGTCTTTCCGCCGTACTCCTCCGCCAGGGCCCGGCCTGTCTCCTCCTTGCGGGAATATACCGCCTCCAGGCGGATGCCCTCAGTGCGCAGTACGCCGTCTAAAATGGAGTGGACGATGGGACCGGAGCCGATGGTGCCCAGGCGTATTTCCTTCATAAATGTTCACCTCTGTGGGACTTGGCCACTGCGGTGGCCTCCTCCAGAATCTCCAGCACCCGAATGACCTCCTTGTCCCGGACACACTTCTCGCCGCCCCGCTGAATGGTGTCAATCAGGCTGTCATAGATGCGCTCGTAGTGGGCGCAGCCCACGGGGACCCTCTCCGTGATTTGTTTGCCGGCGCCGTCCCGGCAGACCAGGGTGCCCCACCGGTCCTCCGGGGCTAAGGTGGTGCTGACGGTGTGCCGGCCCACCACCTTGGCCTTCCCCGAATTGTGGATCACCGGGGGCAGGGTAAAGGAGCCCCTGGTGCCGTGGAGGGTAAAGCGGGGGTAGTCAATCTGGACGCACATGCTGGTGTTGACAGACGCCTTGCAGTTCCCGTAGAAGAACTCCAAATCATAGTAGTCGTCTCCCGCGCCGGGGTGGTGGATGGAGCGCACGTCGAAGCGGGTCTGTTCCGGCATCCCCAGCAGACTGATGATCTGGTCGATCTGGTGGACGGCCAGGTTGTACAGGGTGCCCAGGTGGTCGTACCAGCCGTTGGGGCGGAAGTAGTCGTAATGGCTCTCCAGCCGCACCAGCTGGCCCAGCTTGCCGCTGGCCACCACCTCCTTGACGGCCAGGAAGTCGGCGTCGAACCGGCGGTTCTGGTTGGGCATACAGACCAGCCCCTTCTCCTTTGCCAGGTCAAAGACCTCCCGGGCCTGGGCCGCCGTGGGAGCGAAGGGCTTTTCCACCAGGGCGTGCTTGCCCGCGTGCAAAATCTGCTTGGCATAGGGCACATGGAACCGGTCCGGGGTGTTGACCACCACCAGATCGACCTCGGGGTCGTTCAGGACCTGGTCCAGATCGCTGGTAAAGGTCAGCTCCGGATAGAAGGGCTCATATTCCGCAAACTGGGGGATGTCCTCCTCCCGGCGGAAGATGTACTTCACCCGGATATCCTCCCGGTTTTCCACGTAGGGCAGGTGGTACTCCCGCACGCTGACGCCGAAGCCGATATAGGCGATGGTGAGCATAGCCCCGCCCCCTACGCTTTTCCGGCCAGGCGGCGCTTTTGGGCCCGCTGGAGGTTCTCCTTGATGACCGGGCCCACGGTCTGGACCAGGATGACCACGATGAGCACCAGGCCCTGGAAGGTGTCCTGAATGTCCACGCTGAGGCCGGGTATGGAGACGATGATAAAGTTGATGGTGGTGTAGGACAGGGCGCCGAAAATGACGCCAACCATGTTGCCCTTGCCCCCCGCCATGCTCACGCCGGCCAGCACCACCGAGGCGATGGCGTACATCTCATAGCTGACACCGGAGGAGGCGGGGGTGACGTTGCCGATTTTGCAGGCCTGGAGCATACTGGCCACTCCCACACAGATGCCGGTGAGGATGAAGACAGAAATCTTTACCCAGGTGACGTTGATGCCCGCCAGCCGGGCGCTCTTCTCGTTGGAGCCCACGGCGTAGATGGTCTTGCCGTACTTGGTCTTCTTGGAGATGACGATGAAGAGAATGGCCATCAGCAGGAAGATGAAGGTGATGTAGGGGATGGAGAAGCCGCCAATGGCCAGCTTGCCGGTGCCGAACTTCATGCGCAGGAACTCATACTTGCTGTTACCGCTGAGCATGGCGAACTGGCTGGAGGAGGAGCCGCTGATGGCCGGGTCAATCTTCCGCACCACCGACAGGGTGAGGGAGCGGTAGATGAGCATGGTGCCCAGAGTGACCACAAAGGGGGGCATCTTGCCAAAGCCCACCAGCAGACCGTTTACCGCGCCGCAGGCCGCGCCGGTGAGAACAGCGGCCAGGGCCATGAGGAAAATGGAGTTTGTGGTGTTGAACACGATGATGGTCACGCCGGTGCACAGCACCAGCTGGGAGCCCACCGACAGGTCGATCTGGCCGGTGATGATGACGAAGGCCATCCCCAGGGCGATGGTGCCCACAATGACGGTATTTTGGCTGGAGAGGATGGCGGCGATGTGGCTCCACTTAAAGGAGTTTCCGTTGGAGCTGATGGTAAAGGCGTAGCCGATCATGATGATGAACAGCACAAAGATAAAGCTGTACTGGGACCAGACCTTCCCCAGCGAGCCGCCCAAGCCTTTTTTCTCGTTTTTCATGATTTTGCCTCCTCACTGGTTTCCACGGCGTTGGTGGAGTAGAGCATCACGTCCCGCTCGTTGACCTCCTCGTGGCGGAAGGTTTTTACGATGCGCCCCTCGTAGAACACAACGCAGCGGTCGGCCACCTTTTGAATCTCGGGAATCTCCAGGGTGTTGATAATCACGGTCTTGCCCCCCTCGGCAAAGCTGAGGATGAGCCGGTAAATCTCCTCCTTGGCCCCCACGTCCACCCCCTGGGTGGGGTTGTCGAACAGGAGCACGTCCGCCCCGATGTTCAGCCACCGGGCCAGGAAGACCTTCTGCTGGTTGCCGCCGGACAGGGACAGGATGCTGTCGCCGCTGTCCCCCGCCTTGATGTGCAGGCTCTCCTTCTGGGCGGCGTAGCGCCCGGCCTCCTCCCTGGCGCTGATAAAGGGCTTTTTCCCGGACAGCTCGTGCTCGGCCAGATAGAAGTTTTCCATAATGCTCATGTCGGGTACCACCGAGTTCTCCTTCCGGTTGGCGGGGAGCATGGCCACGCCGTTTTTCATAAACCGGACGATGCTGCCGTCCATGCTTGTTCCGTTGACCCGCATGGTCCCGCCCTCGGCGGGAAGGGCGCCGAACATGGTCTGCATCAGCTCGCTGGCCCCGCAGCCGGCCAGACCGGTAAAGGCCACAATCTCCCCCTTTTTCACCTCCAGGTCGATGCCGGCAAAGCCCTGGCCGGTGTAGCCCCTCAGCTCCAGAATGGGCTCCCCCAGCTGCCGGGGGACATACACGTCCTCGTCCACATACTGGCTGCCCACCATGGCGGAGGTAATTTCGTGGGGGTTGGTGTCCTTTATATATCCGGAGGAAATGAACTCCCCATTCCGCAGCACCGTGTACCGGTCGGCGATGGCGAAAATCTCGGGCATCTTATGCGAAATGAAGATGAAGGATTTCCCCTGTGCTTTCAGTTTTCGTAAAATTCCAAAGAGGTGGTCGATTTCGTTGTTGGACAGAGCCGTGGTGGGCTCGTCCAAAATCAGAAGCTTGGCGTCCATATAGAGGGCGCGGCAGATCTCCAGCAGCTGCTTTTCGCTGGTCTTCAGCTCGGATACCATGGCGGCGGGGTCGATGTCCACCCCCAGGTCCTCGAACAGCTGCCGGGCCCGGGCCACCTGCTCCTTCTGCCGCAGCAGGCCGAACCGGGTCAGCTCCCGGCACAGAAAGATGTTGTCCGCCACGGTCAGGTCGTTGATGACGTTCAGCTCCTGGTGGACAAAGGCGATGCCCGCCGCCTCCATCTGCTGGATGGTGGGGGTGGGGTAGCGCTTGCCGTCAAAGGTGATGGTCCCGGCGTCCGCCGGGAGCACCCCGGTGAGGATATTCATCAAAGTGGATTTGCCGGCCCCATTCTCGCCCAGCAGGGCGTGAATCTCCCCCACTTCCACGTCCAGGTGGATGTCGGACAGAGCCTGGGAGCCGCCAAAGGCTTTAGATACATGGTTCATTTCAAGGATCGTCATAGCACACTCTCCCTGTTGTGTTTGTAGGGGACGCCGCCCCCGGCGTCCCGCCGTTGGATGAGCGGTCCTGTATCAGCGGGCCGCCGGGGGGGCGGCCCCTACAGGATGGTGATATTCAGGGAGCGGACGCGGGGCGAACCCCGCATCCGCTCCAATGGATTGCTATTTGTAAAGGCTTTTCCGGTTTAGTGGCCCTGGAAGCCCTCGAACTGGCTGACGTTGTTGGCGTCCACGATCCAGGTGGGCTGGTACTCGCCGGAACCCACCTCGTAGCTCCAGTCACCGGCCAGATACTTCATGCCGGTGTCGATGACATCCTGCATCATCTTGGGGCTGAAGTACATGGACATCATGTCGTCGAAATACTGCTTGGCCAGGTCGGACTGGTCATCGCTGCCGGCCATCACGTCATACAGCTCCTGCATGCCGCCGATGGCGGAGATGTACACGTCCATGGCCTCCAGGTCGGCCAGGGTGGCGGGGGAGGCGCCGGCCTCCAGGTAGTTGAGCACGCCGAAGGTCATCTCGTCGTCCATGGAGTAGATGTACAGCTTGCCGTTGTTAGCCTTGGCGGCGGCCACGATCTCGTCGAACTTCTGCTCGATGTACTGGTAAGCGCCGTCAGCGGACCAGTTGCACACCACAGTGTAGCCGTTGAACACGGCGTCCAGCTGGTCCTGGGTCCAGGTCTCGGTGGTCTTGTAGTTGCCGGTCTGCTTGTCCTGATACTCGATCTCGCCCCGGAGGAACTGCTCAAAGCCCTCCTGACGGCGGGAGCACACGGTGCCGTTGTCGCCGTAGAGCACCACTACGGTGTCGCCGGGCTGCATGCCGTTCTTCTGGAGCCAGTAGGCGATGCCGGCGCCGCACTGCCAGTTGTCGCCGGAGGCGTTGAGGATGGCGTACTTCTCGGTGGCCTCAATGATGCGGTCGAAGGAGATGAAGGGGATGCCCTCGGCGTACAGGGCCTCCTGGCCGGCCTGGGCGGAGTCGTCCAGGGCCATCATGACCACCTCTACGGCGTCGCCGTTGGCGATGATGGTGTTGCACTGGTCCACCTGCTCCTCACCGGAGGAGGCGGGCATATACACGGCCTTGTACTGGCCGGCCTTGGTGATCTCGTCGCACTTGGCCTGGGCGTAGGCGCCGGCCTGGGCGGTCCAGCCGTGGTCGGGGGTGGGGCCCAGGACGTACAGGGTGTTCTTGCCGTCGTTGCCGGCGGGGGCGGGAGCGGACGCGGCGGGGTTGGACCCGCTGGGCGTGGAATTGCTGGGCTGGTTGCTATTGCCGCCGCCGCAGGCCACAAGGGACAGGGACATGGCAAGAGCCAACGCGAGTGCTGCAAACTTTTTCATTGTTGTTCCTCCATACAATAAAATTTATAACAACCGCTGCCGCGGCTATTAACAACCGATTCGGGAGCGTTTACAGCTCCACGTCCACCGGGCACCCCTCCTCGGAGGAGCGGATGGAGGCGAAAACCGCCTTCATGGACTTGATGACATCCCCGGCGTCCAGTACGCTGGGCCTGTTTTGAGACACCGCTTCCACAAACTCGTCGATGACCCCGGAGGCCGTCTGGTCGTCGTTGGTCTGAATCTTCTCCAGGTCGTAGTATTTGACCTCCCCCTCCTTGGGGACCACCACGATGGTGTGGACGGGGTCGTCGTAGATGCGCATGATGCCGCGGGTGCCGTAGAGGACAGTGGAGTTGTCCTCCTGGCCGTAGTGGGTCCAGCTGGCCGTCATGGTGCCGAAGGCGCCTCCGGAGGTCTCGTAGATGCAGATGGCGTTGTCGTCCACGCCGATGAGCTGGTCGTCCGCTCCCCGCTTGTCCAGGGTGAGCAGCCGGGCGGTGGTGCGGACAATGTCCTGGCCCAGGATGTACCGCAGCATGTCGGTTTTGTGGATGCCCAGGTCGGCCATGGCCCCCATGGCGGCCCGCTTCTTGTCAAAGAACCAGGTGTTCTTTCCCGGGGTGATGGACCAGGTTTCGGGCCCGCCGTGGCCGAAGGTGGTGCGGAAGGTGACCACCTTGCCAATCTCCCCCGCCTCCAACAGCTCCTTGGCCTTCACGTGGGCCTTGGCCAGCCGCTGGTTCTGGCCGATGAGCAGCCGTTTGCCCGCCTTCTCCGCCGCGTCCAGCATGTCCTCGCACTCGGCCAGGGTGACGGCCATGGGCTTTTCGCACAGCACATGCTTGCCCGCTTGGAGGGCGGCGATGGCCAGCTCCGCGTGGGCGTGGTTGGCCACGCAGACGGACACCCCGTCGATGGACGGGTCGGCCAGCAGCTCCTGGGCGGAGGAGTAGGCCCTGCCGCCGTACTTGGTGGCGATCTCCTCCGTCCTCTGGGCGTCGGCATCGAAGAAGCCGGCGATTTTGGCCTCCTTGTTGGCGGCGTATTCCGGGATATGCCGCACCTGGGCGATTTTGCCGCAGCCTAAAATACCGATGTTCAACATAATATTTTCTCCTTCCGGTTCAAATTGTCTCTGCAAACTTTGGCGGGGCTGCCGACTCCCGCTTCATCAGGCGGTGGGGGAGGAAGGTGCGCTCCGAAGGGACCGCCTTCCCGTTCTGCAAACCGTCCAGCAGCAGGTCCACGCTCCGCCGCCCCATCTCGTGGCAGGGCTGGGACACAGTGGTCAGGTAGGGGTGGACGATGGTGGTGTAGTCCACGTCGTCAAAGCCGGTGACGGTGAGGTCGCCGGGGACATCCAGCCCCAGTTCCTGAGCCGCCGAGATGACACTGAGGGCCAGGATGTCCGACACACAGAAGATGGCAGTGGGGCGGGGCGTCTCCGCCAGCAGTTCCTGAGCCGCCGCCAGGCCGGAGGCAAAGGAGTATTCGGCGTCGGCCAACCGGTAGAGCTCCGCCCGGGGCTCCAGCCCCGCCTCCGCCAGAATGTCTAAGTAGCCCTGCCGCCTCAGCCGGGTGGAGATATACTGGTTGTCCGCCCCGATCATGGCGATACGGCTGTGGCCCAGCCCCTGGAGGTAGGCCACCATTTCCCGGGTGGCGGCGTAGTTGTCGATGGACACCGAGGGGCAGGCCAAGTCCGGGACATACTCACAGCACTGGACGATGTGAGACTGCTGGGCAAAGCGGGCCAGCCAGCCATAGTCCCAGTGGCAGCCCAGCAGTATGGCCCCGTCCGCCTGATGGCTCTCCAGCATCTTGAGAAAGCGAAGCTCGCTGTTGGCGTGGCCCAGGGTGTTGCACACCAGCACACTGTACTCCAGCTCCCAGGCCCGGTCGCCGATGCCGGTGAGGATGCGGGAATAGTAGGGGTTGGAAAAGTTGGGGGCCAGGGCCAGGATGACCTGGCTCTCATTGCGCCGCAGGTTCCGGGCCGGCTGGTTGGGGACGTAGCGCAGCTCCTCGATGGCTTGACGCACCCGTTGGGCGGTGGCGGCCTTGACGGCCGGGCTGTTGTTCAGCGTCCTGGACACGGTGGCCACGGACACACCCGCATGCTGGGCGACCTGCTCGATGGTTACCAATGTCCAACCCCCTGTCTGCACCTCAAAATGTAATCCATTACATTTTTCTGCATGTCTATGATACCAGTTTACCCCCCGGAATGTCAAATGTCTTTTGTGCATTTTTTTAAATTTGTACGCTATGGCAAATTTCCAGACGAAATTTGTCTGTTTTGACGAATATCTCAATTTTGCTTGACAAATTTTCCGTTTGGCTTTAGGCTGAAAGCACAAAATAAGGAGAAGGAGCGTGGTCCCATGATTCAATTTGGTCTGCTGACCGCCATTCTGGACGGCTGGACATACGAGGAGGCCGTCGACATTGCCGCCGGAATGGGTTTCCAGTGTCTGGAGGTGGCCTGCTGGCCCGCCGGCAAGGCGGAGCGCCGGTACGCCGGCGTGTCCCACATCGACGCCGAGCGGGTGCTGGAGGACGACGCCTATGCCAAACACGTGCTGGATTACATCACGGGCAAGGGGATGCACATCTCCTCCCTGGCCTACTACCCCAACACCATGGACCCCGATTTGGACAAGCGCGGAGTTGCCATTGCCCACCTGGAGGCGCTGATCCGGGCCTCCGCCAAGCTGGGCGTCAATATGGTGAGCACCTTCATCGGTCGGGACCAGGCCAAGTCTGATGAGGAGAACATTGCGCTGTTCCAGGAGATCTGGCCCCCCATCATCAAGCTGGCGGAGGAGCAGGGGGTGAAGGTTGCCATTGAGAACTGTCCCATGCTGTTCGGCGGGGACCAGTGGCCCGGCGGGCAGAATCTCATGCGCTCCCCGGCCCTCTACCGGCGGCTGTTCGACATCATCCCCTCCCCCAACTTTGGCCTGAACTTCGACCCCAGCCACTACGTCTGGCAGCAGATGGACTACATCAAGACCATCTACGATTTCAAGGACCGGCTGTTCCACGTCCACTTCAAGGACATCAAGCTCTACCCCGAGAAGCTGGCCGAGTGCGGCGTGATGGCCTACCCCCTGGACTACATGTCCCCCAAGCTTCCCGGCCTGGGCGATGTAGATTGGGCCGCTTTCATCTCCGCCCTCAACGACATCCGCTACAGCGGCGACGCGGTCATCGAAGTGGAGGACAAGGCCTTTGAGGACAGCCGGGAGGATATTTTGAAGTCCATCCGGCTCTCCAAGCGGTATTTGGACAACTTTATCATCTAGTTCTCTCGCTGCGGGCAAGGGAACAAAACAGGAGGGGCGCCGTTTTCAGCGGCGTCCCTCCTGTGTTTACTGGGGAGAAGATGCGTGCATTATGGGTTACGCGTCCACAAAATTCATGCCGGTACCGCGGGTAATGGTCCAGCCCTCTGTGATGGAGTTTGCCAGGTTTTCGTAATCCTGGTTCTGGAGGGCAGTGGTGGTGTTTTGCTTCCAAACCGGGTCGTTGGTGGATACATAGTACATGATGTGCCAGCCGTACTCGGACTTGACCAGCTCCACATCCCCCTCCTTCCGGGCGGGGTCCAGGGCCCAGTCCTTAAAGGAGGTCACGTAGTTGGACGCGGCGGTGATGTTGGAGATCAGGCCGCCGTTCTGGGCGGAGCCGCTGTCCTCGCTGTTGGCGGAAACCAGAGAGATGAAGGAGGTTTCGGTGGCCTCGCCGGCCTTCCACTGGTCCAGCAGGGCCTGGGCCTTCTCCTCGGCCTGGTCGTATTCCTCCTGGGTGGGGGTGGCGGTGCCGTTGGCGCTGCCGGCCTTGACCAGCAGGTGGCGCACGTCGTGGGTCTGCTCCTGGTCCAGCCCGCGGCCGTCAAAGCGGACCACGTAGTAATAGTAGATGCTGTCGGAGCCGTCCTCGATGATGGCTACGTCGCCGGCCTTGCGGGCGCCGTCGATGAGCCAATCGGCGTAGGCGAAGTAGGCCAGGGTGCTGTAGGTGGCGCTGCTGCCCTCGGCGGAGCTGTAAAGCTGCTCACTGTACTCCTGGATCAGGTCCTCCATCTCATCGCCGGCCTCCAGCTTGGCCAGGACCTCGTCGGCCAGGGCCTTCTGCTCGGTTTTAAGCGTCTCCAGCAGCTCGGCCGGGTCTTCGGTGGTGGCAGAGGTCTCCCCCTGGTCATGAGTAGTGGGGACGGAAGCCCGGAAGGTGATTTGGGAGAAGGTGAAGGTGTCCAGGGCGTCGGCGTGCTCCTGATAGTAGGCGTCGTAGTCGGCCTCAGAGTGCTCAATGGCGTCGATTTTGGACTGGGCGTAGTCGCTGGCCAGGAACTCCAGATTGATGAGGGATACCAGCCGGTCATAGGTCATGTTGCTGCCAAAGCTCCCCCGGATGAAGGCGTCCCGGCTGGCATAGCCGTAGTTGATCCAGACAGTCTCCAACTGGGCCAGAGTGGAGGTCAGGCCGGCCTGGGCGTCTGCCGAGAGGGTGTAGCCGTCGGCCCCGGCCTGCCGGGCCAGGGCGGAGTTCCAGGTGAGCTGCTGAACGGCCTGGTCCATCAGGTAGTCGTACCAGGTCTGGCCAGTGGCCTCATCATAGACCTGCTTCTTGACGGAGGCGCTGGTGTTGAAGGCGTACTGCTGGGCATACTGGGAGTAGATGTTTTTGTAGTAGTACTCCACGTCGGCGGCGGTGTATTTCACGCCGTTGACATCCAGGGCGGTCATGCTGCGCTGGAGGACGCCGCTGCGCCAGAACATGGCGGCCACAGCGGCGGCCAATACGGCCACGGCCACAATGGTATATATGGTCATGGACCGGCGGTTTTTCTGCTCCTCCTGCCGGCGCTTTTCGTCCCGTTCGGCCCTGGACTGGGCTTTTTTCTCTGCACTCACAGTTGATTCATTCCTCTCGTTATCAATAGTTTAACCGGAAAATGCCTGCCGGCATTTCCGGGACATTATACTAAAAACCGCCTGTGATTGCAAGAGGAGCGGCGGATTTTTACACATTGTTTATTTTTCGGTCTTTTTTGTGCTCCCACCCCCGCAGGGGGCGGGAAGCATAGGGGCTTAAGGAGCATGAAAGCGGACTGGCAGCCGCTTAAAACGGAGCATAGAAAAGACCGCGGCACAGGCCGCGGCCAAAACGCTGGGATCACTATGGCTTTTTATACCCCGCTCTGGCCGTGTGGACCCATTTAAAACCTGCACGAAATGGCAGGTGGGTCGCCTCCACAACGCTTTACTGCTTCCAACGTCCAGCTGACCTCATAAGGGGGCCGGGAGGCCTGCAAGCCGCGCCGTGAGGTGGGCGTCCCGTTTCAGAAATGTGGGTTTAAAAGGACCCATCACGCACCGAGCAGGAATATATGGGATTTGAGTCAGGATTCTTCATCCTCGTCCTGGAAGAACCGCTCCATAAACAGCTCATAGACCTCGTCCAGCTCCTCGTCGGAGTCCAGGGTGGACAGCAGCTCCTCGCCGTTCTCTTCGATTGCCTTCATGATGACCAGGCCGTACTCCTCGTCGTCGGCGTCCACGTCCTTGGGCTGGCCGGTGGATTCGTCCTCCTCCACGGCGGGAAACATGGCGTAGTAGGTGACGCCCTTGTGCTCCAGGGTGTCTACCAGCTCCAGTTCAAAGTCGTTGCCGTCCTCGTCGGTGACGGTGATGAAGTCAGGGCCGAAATTCTCTTCCATGGGAGCGTCCTCCTGTTGCTTTGTGCTTTTATTTTACCCCGGCGGCGGGAAAAATGCAAGAGGGGAGAGCAGGTAAATTTTAAGAAACTTTGAAGATTGCGGCTCTGCCGCAAACAAGGGTGGACAATCCGGCAGTTTATGGTATAATTGCTTAAAATGGGCGCAGCTGAATGCAGCTGTAAAAATGACCAGCTTGGTCATTTCCCGTTGGCGTTAACGATTCCTTTTCTGATCCTCTGGAGGTATTACCGTGTCTGACTACAATGAACACAGCTCTTTATACGAAAACAGCGACTATCCGTCCCGCCGCCAGGCGCCGTCCCGCCGGGCCTCGTCGGGAGGTTCGCGGCAGGCGCCTAACGCCCCCAAAAAGCGCCGCAGGAAAAAGAAGGGGGGCGTCACCGTGGGCCGGGTCATCGGCTGGTTTTTCAAGGCACTGGGCACCCTGATCCTCATTGGCCTGTGCACCGGCGCGCTGGTGGCCTGCTTCGCGGCGGTGTACATCAACGAGGTCATTGTCCCCATCGCTGACCTCAGCCCCGACGACTTCGTCTGGAACGAGGACAGCATCATGTACTACCAGGACAAGAACACCGGGCAGTATGTGGAGATGACCAAGCTGCTCAACGTGACCAGCTCCGTGTGGGTGGACTTTGAGGAGATTCCCGAGAACCTGATCAACGCCACCGTGGCCATTGAGGACCGCCGCTTCTGGACCCACCCCGGTGTGGATTGGCGGGGGACGGGCAAGGCGGTGCTGCGGATGTTCACCGGGGGCCAGATTTCCGGCGGCTCCACCATCACCCAGCAGCTCATCAAGAACCAGACCAACTACAAGGAGACTACCGTCAAGCGGAAAATCACCGAAATCGTCCGGGCGCTCCGGTTTACCCAGAACAACTCCAAGGAGGACACCATTACCTACTACCTGAACGTCATTCCCCTGGGGGGCGACCTCCAGGGCAAGCAGTATGAGGGGGTGGGGGCGGCCGCCATGGGCTACTTCGGCAAGCCGGTGTCTCAGCTCACCCTGGCCGAGTGCGCCAGCCTGATTGGCATCACCAACAACCCCTCCAAGTACGGCCCCTACTCCTTTGCCCGGTCCCAGGGCTTTGAGACCGACGAGATCTGGACCGCCCGGCAGTGGAACAAGTACCGCCAGGAGGTCATCCTCAACCAAATGCTGGAGCAGGGATATATCACCCGGGAGGAGTACGACGAGGCGGTGGCCCAGGAGCTGGTCTTTGTCCAGGACCAGGGCCGGGATACAGGCGAAATCTACACCTGGTATGAGGAGACCGTCATCTCCGAGGTGCAGGAGATCATGGCGGACAAGCTGGGCTGGTCCTCCCAGCGCACCAACCAGGCCATGCAGCGGGGCGGCCTGCGGGTGTACACCTGCTATGACCCCGCCGCCCAGGCCGTTGTGGATGAGGTCTACAACAACCGGGACAACCTGGATTACACCTCCGGGGACGGCCAGCAGATGCAGTCCACCATCTGTATCATTGAGAACGAGACGGGCAATCTGGTGGCCATCTCGGGCAGGTTTGGCGGGGGAAAGACGGCCAACCGGGGGAGCAACTTTGCCATCGGCGAGGGGGGCGGCAACCGCCAGCCCGGCTCCGCCTTCAAGCCCCTAGCCGTCTACTCCCCGGCCCTGGAGTTCAACAAGGTGAGCCCCTACTCGGTGCTGGACGACTACCCCTACCAGATGATGGGGGGCAGCGTCTGGCCCAAGAACTCGGGTACCGTCAAGTACCAGGGCCACCTCACCGTCCGGGAGGGCCTGAAGCAGTCGCTGAACACCATCGCCGTCCGGCTGATGAACGACTATGTCACCCCAGAGGAGAGCTTCAAGTTTGTCCAGGACCGCTACCACATCGACCTGGAGGAGGGCCGCATGATCCGGGGCAAGTGGACTAGCGACATCACCACCTCCCTGGCCATGGGCGGCCTCACCGACGGCACCAACGTCCGGGACATGGCCGAGGCCTACTCCGTCTTCCCCAACAACGGCGTCTATAAGGGCTCCCGCACCGTTCTGAAAATTACCCAGCTGGTGGATGGTCAGGAGGTGCTCCTGGTGGACAACACCCTGGAGGAGGAAGAGGCCATCAAGCCCACCACCGCCTGGTATATGAACGACATGATGCAGCATGTTTTTGACGGCGGCGGCACCGCCTACGGCCTGGACATCAAGGGCCAGCACGCCGCCGGCAAGACGGGCACCACCAGTGACAACAACGACCGCTGGTTCGTGGGCTATACCCCCTACTACACCGCCGCCGTCTGGGTGGGCTACGAGACTCCCTACAAGATGAGCCTGAAGGGCAAGAACCCCGCCGCGGTGCTGTGGAACAAGGTGATGGTCCCCCTCCACGAGGGGCTGGAGGATAAAAACTACGCCGATCCCGGCGGGCGACGGTCCATCAGCTACTGTATGGACAGCGGATTCCTGGCCACGGAGTACTGCGCCATGGACCCCCGGGGCAGCCGGGCGGCCTCGGGCAGCATCTTCCCCGAGAGCTTCCCCGAGGGGCAGGACTGCCCCTACCACACCGCCGAGTCGGTGATGACCATCTGTGTGGACTGCCCCGTCCTCAAGGAGGACGGCTCCGAGACCGGCCTGTACTACCAGGCGGGGGAGTTCTGCCCCGAGGAGAGCAAGCGGGAAATCTGCCTGCCCAACTTTAACCGGGAGCAGGTGGGCTCCGCTGTGGCCGGCGACGCCCAGTGGGATTATGCCTCCGCTTCCCAGTACGGCCAGTGCACTGTCCACACGGAGTATCAGCCCCCTGTGACAGACCCCCTTGATCCCTTCAATCCCTTTAATCCCTTTGAGCCAAACGATCCTGAGAATCCCGACAATCCCTTGATTCCCAGCTACCCCTCCAATCCCGGCGGGACCACTGAGCCCACAAACCCTGGTGGGACGACAGAGCCCGCAGAGCCGGATGTCCCCCACGACCCGCCTCCGCCCCCCGGCGTGATGGTGGGTTAGGGTCAAAGACATGTTTCAGCGCCGCAGACAGCCGTCTGCGGCGCTGATTTTCGGGAAAGCTGTAAAAAATGACAAAGCGCTCCGCTTTTGTTGGGAAAAGTTTCAACATTAAGACGGTAGTTTTTAGGTTGCGGCCGGGGGGCGAATATGATACAATAGACCACGCTTCAAAAACAAATGACCGCGCAACACGGACAGCATCCGAATGTGGATTGGAGGAGCTTATGAGCGAGCCGGCGAAGTATTTTATTGTGGAGGCCCAGGCCATGCCGGAGATTTTTCGGAAGGTGGCCGAGGCCAGGCGCCTGCTGGAGACGGGAGAGGAGAAGACCGTCAACGCTGCGGCCCAGGCGGTGGAGATCAGCCGCAGTGCCTTTTATAAGTATAAGGATGCGGTACGGCCCTTTAACGACATGCTCCACGGCCGGATTGTCACCTTCCAGGCGCTGCTGAAAGACGAGCCGGGGGCCCTGTCCGGGGTGCTGAACGTGCTGGCCGGCACCGGAGTGAATATCCTCACCATCAACCAGAACATCCCGGTAAACGGCTGCGCCGTGGTCACCATGACTGCGGAGACCTCCGCCCTCCAGGACTCCCTGGAGGAGGTGCTGGACAGCCTGTCCGCCGGCCCTGGGGTCATTAAGTGCGAGATATTGGCGGGCTGAGCGCCCGGAACTATGACTGGAGGAAAGAATAATGGTTAACGTAGCGATTTTGGGTTTTGGAACCGTGGGCTCCGGCGTGGCCGAGGTGCTCACCACCAACGGCGGGCTCATCGACCACCGGGTGGACGATCTGGTGCGGCTGAAGTATATCCTGGATGTGCGGGACTTCCCCGACAGCCCCTACAAGGACTGCTTTGTGAAGGATTTTGCCGACATCGAGAACGACCCCCAGGTGGACATCGTGGTGGAGACTATCGGCGGGGCGAAGATCGCCCTGGACTTTACCACCCGGGCCCTGAAGGCGGGCAAGAGCGTGGTCACCTCCAACAAGGAGCTGGTGGCCACCCACGGCTATGAGCTGCTTCAGCTGGCCAAGGCCAACGGGTGCAGCTACCTCTTCGAGGCCAGCGTGGGCGGGGGCATCCCCATCCTGCGGCCCCTCACCTCCTGCCTGGCCGCCAATGAGCTGGAGCAGATTACAGGCATCCTCAACGGCACCACCAACTATATCCTGACCCGGATGATCAAGGCGGGGCTCACCTTCGACCAGGCCCTGAAAGAGGCCCAGGCCAACGGCTACGCCGAGAAGGACCCCACCGCCGACGTGGACGGCCACGACGCCTGCCGGAAAATCTGCATCCTGGCCGCCCTGGCCTTTGGCCGCCACGTCTACCCCGACCAGGTGCCCACCCAGGGAATCCGGAACGTCACCCTGGAGGATGTGGCCTATGCCGACTCGGTGGGCTGCAAAATCAAGCTGCTGGGCCGGGCACTCCGCCGGCCCGAGGGGAAGGTGTGCGCCTTTGTCGCCCCCCATCTGGTGCAGGGGGAGAACCCCCTGTCCGGAGTGGAGGACGTGTTCAACGCCATTGCCGTCACCGGCAATGCCATCGGCGACGTGATGTTCTACGGCCGGGGGGCGGGCAAGCTGCCCACCGCCTCCGCTGTGGTGGCCGATGTCATCGACATCGCCAAGGACCTGAAAAAGGACCGGCACAACGGCTGGGAGGAGGGCGCCCCCGATCTGGTGGTCTCCGCCGACAGCCTGGTTTCCGCCTGGTACGTCCGGGCCCAGGTGACTGTGGATGAGGCCAAGCGGCGCTGCGGCGAAATCCAGCTGCTGGCCCGCAGCGGTGCCCCCGCCGGAGAGGCGGCCTTCCTCACCGCTCCCATGACCGAGCCGGAGGTTCAGGAAAAGCTGGCCGGTATGGAGGTGGGCTCCCGGTTCCGGGTGCTGGCGTGACTTCGATCCTGTGGGACCCGCCCCCCTGGGCGGGTCATCGATCCGGCATATGGCCCGTCGAAGGCGGCGGGCCCCACAGAGGGAAAACGCATAGGATGGTGGGGAATCCCACAATTTGATTTCAACCTTTAGGGGGAATACCATACATGGCACTGATTGTACAAAAATTTGGCGGCAGCTCGGTTGCAGACGCCGACCGTGTCCGCAACGTGGCCCGGATCGTCACCGAGACCTACCGCAAGGGCCACAGCGTGGTGGTGGTCCTGTCCGCCCAGGGGGACACCACCGACGATTTGATCGAAAAGGCCAGGGAAATTCACCCCGGCGCCTCCAAACGGGAGATGGATATGCTGCTGGCCACCGGTGAGCAGATCTCCATTGCCCTGTGCGCCATGGCCATCGAGCGCATGGGCTACCAGGCCATCTCCCTCACCGGCTGGCAGGCGGGGATGCTCACCGACTCGGTGTACTCCTCCGCCCGGATCAAGCGCGTCCGGGCCGAGCGCATCCAGAAGGAGCTGGACAAGAAGAAAATCGTGCTGGTGGCCGGTTTCCAGGGCATCAACAAGTACGACGATGTCACCACCCTGGGCCGGGGAGGGTCCGACACCTCTGCCGTGGCCTTGGCCGCCGCCCTCCACGCTGACCTGTGCCAGATCTACACCGATGTGGACGGCGTCTACACCGCCGACCCCCGCACAGTGACGGGGGCCCGGAAGATCGAGGAGATCACCTACGACGAGATGCTGGAGCTGGCAAGCCTGGGGGCTCAGGTGCTCCACAACCGCTCGGTGGAGATGGCCAAGCGGTACAACGTCAATCTGGAGGTGCTGTCCAGCTTCAGCGGAAAGCCCGGTACGAAAGTGAAGGAGGTCGTGAAGACTATGGAAAAAACGCATGTCAGCGGCGTGGCCAAGGACAAGGACGTGGCCCGCATCGCTCTGGTGGGACTGAGGGATCAGCCCGGTATCGCCTTTAAGATTTTCTCTCTGCTGGCCAAGAAAAACATCAACGTGGACATCATCCTCCAGTCCATCGGCCGGGACGACAGCAAGGACATCAGCTTCACCGTGGCCCAGGGCGACGCCCAGGCGGCCAGGGAGCTGATGGAGGAGAACAAGGATGTCATCGGCTGCCGGTCCATCGAGGTCAGCACCGAGGTGGCCAAGGTGTCTATCGTAGGCGCCGGCATGGCTCACAATGCCGGCGTGGCCTGCAAGATGTTCGAGGCTCTGTTCTCCGCCGGCATCAACATCAACATGATCTCCACCAGTGAGATCAAGGTGTCCGTCCTGGTGGACGAGCGGGACGCCGACCGGGCTGTCCAGGCCATCCACGACCGCTTCTTCAGCGAGTTCGGCAACGCGTAAACGACAAACAGGCCGCCCATCGGGCGGCCTGTGCCTTTATTCGATGAAAAGTATGATTACCCCTCCCAGCCCTGCCAGGGTGCACATCACCCCACCGAATCGGGTGCCAATGATGTACCATCTGGAGGGGGGACCTATGACATCGCTTTTCCAACTCTCTGTCAGCTCATAGATAAATTCCGGGAATATTACCATGACCAGGCCGAGAAAAATCAGAAGAATGCCCAGGACCAGATACATAAAGCCGCCTCCCTTGATTTTTCTTCTCTGATGGAGTATACTGCCTATATTGTAATGACCCTCCGGCCATCTGTCAAGCCGGATCAGGAGGAACTGCCATGCGACTATTTGACACCCACGCCCACTACGACTCCGGGGCCTTCAATGCCGACCGGCTGGAGGTGCTGGCCTCCATGCCACAACAGGGGGTGGAGCTGGTCCTCAACCCCGGCTGTGACCTGGAGAGCTCCCGGATGGCGGTGGAACTTGCGGAGCGGTTTTCCCATGTCTACGCCGCCGTGGGGGTCCACCCCTCCGACTGCGAGGGCTTTTCTCAGGATACCACAGATGCCCTCCGCACCCTGGCCGCCCACTCCAAGGTGAAGGCCGTCGGGGAGATCGGCCTGGACTACTACTGGAAGGACAACCCGCCCCACGACTTTCAGCAGCAGGTGTTTCACACCCAGCTGGAGCTGGCGGAGGAGCTGGGACTGCCCGTCATTGTCCACGACCGGGAGGCCCACCGCGACTGCCTGGAGGTGGTGAGGGCCCACCCCGGGGTCACCGGGGTATACCACTGCTACTCCGGAAGCCTGGAGGACGCCAAGACCCTGGTCAAGCTGGGCTGGATGCTGTCCTTCACCGGGGTGATTACCTACAAGAACGCCCGGAAGTCCCTGGAGGTCATCCAGTGGCTGCCCATGGACCGGATCATGATTGAGACCGACTCCCCCTACCTCACCCCGGAGCCCTTCCGGGGCAAGCGGAACGACTCGGGCTATGTCCACCTTGTGGCCGGGACCATCGCCCAGGTGAAGGGGATGGACCCGGAGGAGGTGGCGGAAATCACATTGGAAAACGGCAAACGGTTTTTTGGAATTGAGGAGGAAACACGATGACCATTACCTATGAGTACGAGGGCGCACTGTACGTCAACCTGACCAACAAGTGCAACTGTGCCTGTGAGTTCTGCCTCCGCCAGGGCAGGGCCCAGGGCTCCATCTACACCGAGGATTCCCTGTGGCTGGAGCGGGAGCCCGCCCGGCAGGAGGCTCTGGACAGCTTTCTCAGCCGGGACGTGTGCGCCTACCGGGAGATCGTCTTCTGCGGCTACGGCGAGCCCACCTACCGCCTGGACGACCTGCTGTGGCTGGTGGACCGGCTGAAGGAGCGCTTTGGGGACAGGCTGCCCCCGGTGCGCATCAACACCAACGGCCACGCCAACCTGATCCACGGCCGGGATGTGTGTCCTGAGCTGAAGGGCCGCATCGACACCCTGTCCATCTCCCTGAACAACGACAATGCCGCCGCTTACGTGGCCCTGTGCCACCCTGCGCAGGGGGAGGCGGCCTACCAGGCCATGCTGGACTTTGCCAGGGAGTCCGCCGCCTATGTCCCCAATGTGGTGATGACCATTGTGGACAAGGACAAGACTGCCGAAGAAATTGAAAACTGCAAGAAAATTGCGGAAAAATTGGGCGTGAAGCTCCGCATCCGCAGCTTTATCGACTCATAAAAAACCGCCGCCCCGCTGGGGCGGCGGTTTTTTACATGTTTTTCAGCTGGTAGAGCATCTGAAGCGTCTCCTCACGGGTGGTGAAGGAGCGGTAGCGGAAGCTGCCGTCTCCGTCCCCGGCCACGATGCCTGCCGCCTCCGCCCACTTCCGGGCGGGGGCGGACCACTCGCTGGGCCCCAGCTGGGTCCGGCGGGCCAGATAACTGTCCATCAGCTCATCAAAGCGCTCTTGGGTCATGTCGTCCTCCTCGTCCTCGCTGCCGCTGTCCTCCATGGCCTGGGCCACGTCCCGGCGGAACTGGTCCATGGTCACCCCATACTTGGGCCACCACTGGAGCACGTCCCCGTGGTTGCTGGCCACACCAAGGCCGTAGCCCTCGGCGTGGCAGATGACCACGCCGGGCTCCAGGGGGTCCAGATCGAATTGTTGGCACAGCATGGCGGTGAGTCCAACGGCGTTCCGGTAGAGATCATCAAAATAAGGCCGGTTGGCCTCCACGTTGTAGCCGATCATCTCGCCGCCCTGGTAAGTGTGGCCGGCGGGCTCGCAGCACTCAAAGGAGATATGGGTGTTGTTGGCGCTGCGGCCGGAGGTCCCGGTGCCGGCGTGCCAGCCCCGCATGGTCCAGGGCAGGGTCTGGATGACCCGCTCCCGGCCCACAAAGGCGTGGACGCACTTGGCCACATCGGGCTGGTTCCAGCGGCCGATAAAAACCTCCGGGTCAGGCTGGGCCACCCCGGTGGAGTGGACCATCACCCCCTGGGGCTTGATGGTCCGGCCGGATTTATAGCAGTCATTTTCCGTGAGGAATTGCTGAGTCAAATCAAGGTTCATCACAGCCACCCCTGTTATCCTATGCGGGGAGGAGCAGGGCGGTGTGCGCTAGACCTCGATGGTGCTGGCCTCCCGGAGGTGGGACTGGGTATAGAGGATGATGCTGTCCCCCTCCTTGAGGACCAGGTCGCCGTTGGGGATGAGGACGTTGCCCTTCCGCCGCACCATGACGATGATGGTCTGGCGGGAGATGTCCAGGTCCCGGATGCGCTGGCCGTTCCAGGGGTTTTGATGGCGGAGGACCATCTCCTTCAGGTCGATGTGCTTGTCGTCTCCCAGGGATTTGGCCCCCAGCACCAGGGTATCGCCGGCCCGGAGTTCCACGTTGCCCCGGGGCACCACGATTTTCTCGTCCCGCCGGATGGCGGCTACAATGACCCCGGCGGGCAGACCCAGCTCCACGATGGTCCGCCCCGCCCAGGGGTCCTTCTCCGTCAGGGATATTTTGATGAAGTGGATGTCCGTCTCGTGGGCGTACTCGCTGAGCCGCTTGATCCGGGAGTACTGGTCAACGAAGCCGGCGGAAATGATACCGGTGGGGATGGCCACCATGCCCACGCCCAGAAAGGCGATGCCGATGCCAAAGAGCTTGCCCATGGCGGTGATGGGATAGATGTCGCCATAGCCCACGGTGAGCAGGGTGGACATGGACCACCAGATGCCGGAGAAGGCGTTGGTGAATACGTCGGGCTGGGCCTCGTGCTCCAGGGAGTACATGCACAGGCTGGAGGCCAGCATCAGAATCAGGATGATGAACACGGAGGACATGAGCTGCTGCCGCTTGCTGGCGATGACCTCGGTGATGACGTTGAGGGAGTCGTAGTAGGCATTGATGCGGAACAGGCGGAAGATGCGCACCACCCGGAACATGCGGAAGGCCACCGCTCCGGCGGGGAAGAAGACGGGCAGGTAGTAGGGCAGAAAAGACAGCAGGTCCACCAGTCCGCTGAAGGACAGGGAGTATTTCAGCATGGCCCGGGGCTGAGACAGCTTGGGGAGGCGGACCGGGGCCGTCCAGATTCGCAGGCAGTAGTCCGCAGCGAAGAAGGCCACCGTAATCTGCTCCAGGGTGAGCAGCAGCCAGCCCCACTGGACGCACACCTGGTCGAAGGTGTACAGGATGCTGGCGGCCAGATTGACCACAATGGCCAGGGCGTTGACGATATCGTAGAGGCGGCTGGCCCAGTCCCGGTCGTAGCCCACCTCAATGATCTCACAGACCCGCTTCCGCCGGGCCAGCCAGGTGCTTTTGTCCGCCATAGCAGCCTCCCCCTAAAAGTTCCTGCCCCTATTATAGCGTATTTTCCCTCCATTGCAACAGAAAAGCGGGGACTTCGTCTCCAAAGTCCCCGCAGAAAGGCTGGGTTCAGTCCTTGCGCTTGCCCAGATAGGCCTCCTTGACCTTCTCGTTGGCCAGCAGCTCGGCCCCGGTGCCCGAAAGGGTGATGTTGCCTGTCTCCAGCACATAGGCCAGACCGGCGATTTTCAGGGCCATGTTGGCGTTCTGCTCAATGAGCAGGATGGTCACGCCCTGGCGGTTGATCTCACCGATAATGGAAAAGATATCCTGAACCACCAGGGGGGCCAGGCCCAGGGAGGGCTCATCCAGCATCATCAGCTTGGGGCGGGACATGAGGGCCCGGCCCACGGCCAGCATCTGCTGCTCGCCGCCGGACAGGGTGCCGGCCAGCTGCCAGCTGCGCTCCTCCAGCCGGGGAAACAGCTCATAGACCCACTTCACGTCTTTCTCGATGCCTGCCTTGTCCTTGCGCAGGTAGGCGCCGATCTTCAGATTTTCCAGCACCGTCATGTCGGGAAAGACCCGCCGCCCTTCCGGGCTCATGGCGATACCGGAGCTGATAATCCGATCGATGGATTTGCCCAGCAGCTCCTCGCCGTTCCACTGGATGGAGCCGCTCTGGGCCCTGACCAGGCCGGTGATGGTGCGCAGGGTGGTGGACTTGCCGGCGCCGTTGGCCCCGATGAGGGTGACGATCTTGCCGTCGGGCACCTCCAAAGAGACGCCCCGGAGGGCCTGGATGCCGCCGTAGGCCACGTGCAGGTTTTCGATTTTAAGCATCCTCGGCCACCCCCAGATATGCGTCGATTACGCGGTTGTTGTTTTGAATCTCCTCCGGCGTGCCGTGGGCGATGAGCTTGCCGAAGTCCAGCACATAGATGCGGTCGGAGATGTCCATAACCAGGTCCATGTGGTGCTCGATGAGGAAGACCGTCATCCCGAAGTCCTTCCGGATCTGTCCGATGAAGGCAGTGAGCTCGTTGGTCTCCTGGGGGTTCATGCCGGCGGCGGGCTCGTCCAGCAGGAGGAGCTTGGGGTCGGTGGCCAGGGCCCGGGCAATTTCCAGCCGGCGCTGCTTGCCGTAGGGCAGGGAGGTGGCCGGCTCGTCCTTCACGTCGTAGAGTCCCACCGTCTGTAAAAGCTCCGCCACCCGGTCCCGCTGCTCCTGCTCCTCTTTGTGGTTCAGGCGGAGGGAGGCGGCCAGGAAGTTGGTGTGGGTGCGGCAGTGCATGGCGATGAGCACGTTGTCAAACACGCTCTGGCTCTTCCAGAGGCGGATGTTCTGAAAGGTGCGGGCCATACCCAGCTTGGTAATTCTGTCGGGGGTGGGGGCCAGGACGTGGGAGTACTCCCCGGCGTGCTCCCCCTTGTACAGCTTTTTCATCTTGCCCTGGGGGTGGTTTTCCACGATCGTCTCCCCCAGAAAGGACACCCGACCGTTGGTGGGCTGGTACACCCCGGTGACCACATTGAAAGCGGTGGTCTTGCCGGCGCCGTTGGGGCCGATGAGGGCCACGATCTCCCCCTCATTGATCTCCAGGTTCAGATTGTCCACAGCTACCACGCCGCCAAACTGCATGGTGACGTTTTCTACATTCAGTATGCTGCCGCTCATTTCCCGGTTCCCTCCTTCCTTGCCCGCTTTTTGAACAGGTCGGGCAGCTCCTTGTCTCCCATGATGCCCCTGCGGAAGAAGAGCACCACGATCATGATGACCACGGAGAAGACCACCATCCGGAAGCCCGCCCGGAGGAAGGGGAGCTGCACGCCGTTGATGACGGTCACATTGTCCAGGAAGCGCAGCCACCACTCGGAGCAGGCCACGTACAGGAAGGTGGCCATGACGCTGCCCGAGATGGAGCCGATGCCGCCGATGACCACAATGAGCAGAATCTCGTAGGTCATAGTGGTGGTGTACACCTTGGCCTGAGCGTTGGTGACGAACATGGCGAACATGGCGCCGCTCACCCCGGCGAAGAAGGCGGAGGTGCAGAAGGAGAGCATCTTGTGCTTGGCCAGGTTGATGCCCATGGCCTCGGCGGCGGTTTCGTCCTCCCGGATGGCCTTAAAGGCCCGGCCATAGGTGGAGTTGATGAGCAGGCAGATGGCGGCGATGCAGATCATAGACACCAGGAAGGGGAAGAAGGTGGACAGCCGCAGGATCACGGTTCCATCTGCGCCGGTGATGTTAAAGCTGGAGAAGGTGGGAAAGTTTTTGATCATGTTGGCGCCATTGGTGACAGGGCCCAGGGCCTGCCACTGGAACACCGCCTTGATGATCTCGGCAAAGCCCAGGGTGGCAATGGCCAGGTAGTCTGATTTCAGCCGGAGCACCGGCAGGCCGATAAAGTAGGCGAACACCGCCGCTACACAGCCGGCCAGCACCATGGCCACCGCCACACCCAGCCCCAGGCTGACCGCGCCTCCCACGCCCTCGGTGCCGAAAATGGTGCCGAACATGTCCTGAAAGGAGAAGTTCACGGCGGAGCCGCCATAGAGGTAGTACACCGCGGCCCGGTCGGCCACAGGGACGGACAAAATAGCGTAGGTGTAGGCCCCCAGCAGCATAAAGCCCGCCTGACCCAAGGAGAACAGGCCGGTAAAGCCGTTAAGCAGGTTCATGGAAACTGCTGCCAGGGAGTAGACCGCGCCCTTTTTCAGTACAGCGAAGAGCTGACTGGTGGGCTTGAGCACGTTGGGGACGCTGCCGGCGGGGAGGAGCAGGCTGATGTTTTCCAGCAGAATGACGGCAGCCAGCAGGACGGCACAGGCGATGACGGCGGTGACTGCGCCCTTTTTGCTTCTTTGTTGGATCATAAAGCACCCCTCCCTTACACCTTGTCGGTGACTTTTTCACCGAACAGCCCGGTAGGCCTCAGCACCAGGATCAGAATCAGCAGGGCGAAAGTGCCCGCGTCGGAGAAGACGGTGAACTCGGTGCTCTTGATGACGTTTTCGCAGATGCCGATGATGAAGGCGCCCACCACCGCTCCGGGGATGGAGCCGATGCCGCCCACCACTGCGGCCACAAAGGCCCGCAGGCCGGGCAGGGCGCCGGCGGTGGGGGTGATGGCCTGGAAGTTGGTGAAGTAGAGCATGGAGCCGATGGCGGCTAAGGCAGAGCCGATGATGAAGGTGACTGAAATGATCGAGTTGATACGGATGCCCATGAGCTGGGCGGTCTCAAAGTCCTTGGCCACTGCCCGCATGGCCATGCCCACCTTGGTGTGGTTGATGAGCTGCTGGAGGGCCAGCACCAGGGCCAGCACCAGGAAGGGGGTGAGGATTGTGACCCACTTGGTGGGGGTGCCGGCGATGACCACCGTGTCAGACAGGAAGGGGATCACCGGGTAGGTCATGGGCTGGCCGCCGGTGATGTAGGTGGCGGTGTTTTGGATGAGGTAGCTGACGCCGATGGCGGAGATCATCACCGACATCCGGGGGGCGGAGCGCAGGGGCTTGTAGGCGGCGCGCTCGATGCAGAAGCCCAGGGCCACCGTGAGCAGCAGCACCAGGGGCAGCGCGGCGTAGAGGGGCAGGCTGGCCGACAGGTAGATGCCCAGCAGGCCCGCTACCATAAATACGTCGCCGTGGGCAAAGTTGATCAGGCGCAGGATGCCGTAGACCATGGTGTAGCCAATGGCGATCAGCGCGTACTGACCGCCCACGGAAATCCCGGAGATCAATACGGAGATGGCAAATTCCAAAGCGGGGTCCTCCCTTTCTGTTTTTTCAAAAGACGGCGCGTGGGCTGTCTTGAAAAGAGCCGTGTCCGGTCCCTTTCAAGGCAGCCCATCCGGCTTTCCCCGGCGGAGCACTGCGCTCCGCCGGGGAAAGGTTGGGGGTGTTTGTTGTAGCGGTCAGCCGGCCTTCTGGACGGTCTCCAGCTCCCAGGCGTTGGAGTTGGTGGAGTGCTTGATATAAGCGGTGTCGCGGACGGCGTCGCCGATGCTGTCAAAGGCGATGGCGCCGGACACGCCGTTGTAGGTCACGCCGGACAGGGCGGCCTTAATGGCGGCGGGGTCGGCGGAGCCGGCGGCCTTGATGGCCTCCAGGGCCACATAGTAGGCGTCGTAGCCCATGGCGGTGACAGCGGCGATGGTGTCGTTGCCGCCGTTGGCGTCTTTGGCGGAGGAGTTGCTGTTGATATAGTCCTTGATGCCCTGGTCGAACTCAGGGGCGCCGCCCTCCTGATAGAAGGTGGACACATACAGCTGGATATCGGTGCCGTTGGCGGCCTCCAGGACCATGTTGTCGTCCAGGGTGTCGGAGCCCAGGAAGGGGGCGGTGATGCCCAGAGACTGGGCCTGGGTGATGATCTGGGTGGCGTAGGCGATGGACACGGGGGTGAAGATGACATCGGCGCCCTCGGCCTTGGCCTGGTTCAGGTAGGTGTTAAAGTCGGAGTTGTTGGTGGGGAAGGATGCGGTGATGACCTTGCCGCCGTTGGCCTCGAAGATCTGCTTGAAGAAGGCGATCAGGCCCTGGTCATACTCGTTGCCGGTCTCGCCCAGGCAGTAAGCGGTCTTGGCCTGGAACTTATCCATGGCGAAGTTGGCCAGCACCTGGGCCTGGAAGTTGTCCAGGAAGCAGATGCGGAAATAGTGGTCGTTGCCGGCTGTGACGTTGGGGTTGGTGCAGGTCACGCCCAGGGCGGCGATGCCGGCGTCCTTAAAGGTGTCGCTGGCAGCCATGGACACGCCGGAGCCGTAGGAGCCCAGTACGATGGCCACGTTCTCGGCCACCAGCTGGGCGGCGGCGGAGGGGGCCTTGTCGGTGGAAGAGCCGTTGTCGGCAGGGACCAGCTGGACGGTGTAGGTCTCGCCGCCCACCTCAACGGTGGGGGTCTCGGCGTTGGCGAACTGCATGCCCAGCATCTCCTTCTTGCCGCCGGAAGCGGAGTCGCCGGAGGCGGGCTCAAAGACGCCGATCTTGATCACCTTGTCGCCGGCGGGGGCGGCGGGGGTGCTGGCGGCGGGATTGGAACCGGCGGGCGTGCTGCCGTTGCCAGCGTCCTTGTTCTTGGTGTCGCCGCCGCAGGCGGCCAGACTCAGGACCATCGCGGAGGCCAGAGCCAGAGAAAGAAGCTTTTTCATTTTATTCCTCCTAAACTTACAAGGACCTTCCGGTCCAGGGTAATATGGAGATTTTACGGGATTTTCTTCCGCTTTTCAAGGCCAATAATATACAGAAAGTTTTCCCTTTTCTGCCGCTTTCAAACCGGTTTCCGGAACAAAACAATGGCGGCTGTCCGCTCTGCAAGGACAGTATGGGGCCAGAGAAAAATTTTTGCGGTCAAATGTCCTTGAAAGGCGGACACTGCTTTTGGTCATTTTGCCGGTTGCCTGAGATGGAATGTCCGGAGACCTTGTGGAATGGAAATAACAGGAGAAATCGGGTGACACCGCCGGTTTTTTGTGATAAAATAGGCCCGTAAATCAGAGAATGAGGTGGCGCTATGGACAGTGAAAGGTGGAACCGTGATATGATCGAGGACATCCTGTCCCTGCTGGAATTTTTGCAGGAGCGGGGGGTTCCCGCAGACCGGTCTACAGAGCCGGAGGTTTTGCAGCTGCTGCCGGAGGCCCTGCAGACGGCCTATGAGATGATGCGCTTTATGGACAAAATCCCCGGGGGCTTTATGATTTACCGGGCCGATGGGGACGAGCGGATTGTCTACGCCAACCGGGGCCTGCTGCGCATCTTCCGGTGTGACACCTGGGCGCAGTTCCAGCAGCTGACCAACAGCTCTTTCCGGGGGCTGGTCCACCCGGAGGACCTGGACGAGGTGGAGGAGAGCATCAAGCGGCAGATTGCCGAGAGCCAGTACGATTTGGACTATGTGGAGTACCGGATCACCCGCCGGGACGGGTCCACCGGCTGGATTGAGGACTACGGCCACTTTGTTCACGGGGAGAGGGTAGGGGATTTCTTCTATGTCTTCCTTGGGGACGCCACCGAGAAGCTGGAGCGCCGGCAGGAGGAGCGGCGGCGGAGCGAGCGCCGCTACCAGGGCCTGATTGAAGAGTACGACCGGGAGCGGGCCCTGATTGACCAGGAGCACCTGCGCCGGCTGGAGGTGATCCAGGGGCTGAGCGTCAACTACGAATCCATCCTCTATGCCAGGCTGGAGAAAAACCGCATCCTGGCCTACCGGCTGAGCCAGCGTACGGTGCGGCAGTTCGGCGAGAAGTATCAGATGAGGGAGCTGGACTGGTACCTCAGGGACTATGTGGAGGTCTGGGTCCACCCCGAGGACAAGGAGATGGTGGCCAAGGCCACCGCCCCCGCCTATATCCGGGAGAAGCTGGCAGAGCAGGACACCTATTATATCAATTTTCGGGTGGTCTGCGGGGGCGAGGTGCAGTATATCCAGCTCCGGCTGGTGAATGTTGGGGACGGCGGCCGGGTGGACCAGATTGTGCTGGGCTACCGCCGGGTGGACGAGGAGCTCCAGCGGGAGATGCAGCAGAAGCAGATTCTGGCGGAAGCACTGGAGAACGCCAACCTGGCCATTGTGGCCAAGGACGAGTTTTTGTCCAACATGTCCCACAATATGCGCACCCCCATGAACGCCATTTTTGGCTTTATGGCCTTGGCCAGGGGGAGGACGGAGGACCCCGGACTGCTGGACTGCATAGAGGGGGCGGAGCGGTCCGGGCGGCAGCTGATGGATATGATCAACAAGGTGCTGGAGCTGTCCTGGACCGGTTCCAGAAATCAGGAGGCGGAGCAGCAGTGCAGCCTGTGCCAGGTGCTGGAGGAGGTGTGCGGCCGTCTGCGGCCTAAGGCCGCGGACAAGGGGCTGGCCTTCGAGCTGGACTGCTCTGGGGTGGAGCACAGTCTTGTCCTGGCCGACCGGGACCAGCTGAAGCAGCTGGCCGCCAACCTGACCGACAATGCGGTGACATACACCGGGCCCGGGGGCCGGGTATCCGTTACCCTTTCGGAGGGCGGGCCGGGAGCCGGCGGCCGGCGTACCTACCGGCTGATGGTGGCGGACACCGGCGTGGGCATGAGCAAGGAGTTTTTGACGCGGCTCTTTGAGCCCTTTGCCCGGGAGCGGGACACCACCCACAGCGGCGTAAACGGAATGGGACTGGGACTAACCATCGCCAAGTACATCACAGACCGGATGGGCGGGGTGATCCGGGTGGAGAGCACTGCGGGACAGGGGAGCGTCTTCACGGTGGAGCTCCAGCTCAAAACGGCGGAGAAGCTCCCGGCGGTCCGGAGCGGTCCGGCCCCTGAGGAGGAAGTCCCCGGCCAGCATATCCTGCTGGTGGAGGACAACGAGATCAACCGGGAGATTGAGGCGGAGATTCTTCGTGGCAGCGGCTTTGCTGTAGATACCGCTGAGGACGGGAGCGTTGCCGTGGAGATGGTGAAACGCTCCGCCCCCGAGGGCTATGATCTGATCCTGATGGACATCCAAATGCCTGTGATGGACGGCTGGCAGGCGTCCTGTGTTATTCGGGGGCTGGAGGACCCAAGGCTGGCAAATATCCCCATCGTGGCCTTGTCGGCCAACACCCTGTCACGGGACATGCGCCGGTCAATGGAGAGCGGGATGGACGCCCACCTGACCAAGCCCATCGACGTTCCAAGGCTACTGGAGGAGATCAGGAGAATCGCCGGGCGGCATAAGTCTGATAAAAACTGTTGACAAGGGAAAAATATGTGATAAAATAGGTCCCGCGAAATGCGGTGAAGGAGCCAAGCGCCTTTGAAAGCCCTAAGCGAGAGGGGACGGTGAGAGCCCTCGGCTGTTCCAAAGGCGTATGCCACTCCCGAGCGGCCCGGGATGACCGGGACGGCCCGTCCCCGTTACGGACAGAATGAGATGCCCCGCTTTGCCGGGGATAATCAAGGTGGTACCGTGGAATTTTCCGCCCTTGACAGGCTGTCAAGGGCGGTTTTTTGCGGAAAGGAGGAAGTATGAGGAAAAAACCTGCACTGTTTGTACTTTTGGCCCTGCTGCCGGCGCTGGTCCTGCTGTCCGGCTGCAAGGTGTCGGGCAATCCCCTCCCCGAAGGGATGGAGGAGGAGACCGTTCTGACACAGGGCCGGGAGGTTGTTGCCCTGCTCAACAGCGAGGGGTGGCAGGAGGTCTACGATCTGCTCCGGGACGACGCCAGAGAGACCGCCAGCCCTGAGACCATCCGGGACTACATGGAGGAGTTTCTGGATCAGGCCAAGGGCTATGTAAAGGAGACCGATGCTATGGCTACCGGCCAGACCCTGAAGGACACCGGCGAGAAGTACGGTACGGCGGTGTTTTACTGCAAGCACGAGAAGAAGAATCTCATGTACCGCATTGCCTACAGCACCGGTATGGAGCTGATGGGCATTCAAATTACAGTTCGATAAGAAAATATAATTTTTGGAGGTAACAACCATGAAAGAACCCAAACCCTACGGCCTGAACGAGCTGCGGGAGATGTTCCTGAAATTCTTTGAATCCAAGGGCCATCTCCGGCTGCCCAGCTACTCCCTGATCCCCAAGGACGACAACTCCCTGCTGCTCATCAACAGCGGCATGGCCCCCATGAAGCCCTTCTTCACCGGGGAGAAGGAGCCCCCCCGCCACCGGGTGTGCACCTGCCAGAAGTGCATCCGCACCGGCGACATCGAGAACATCGGCAAAACTGCCCGCCACGGCACCTACTTTGAGATGCTGGGCAACTTCTCTTTCGGCGACTACTTCAAGAAGGAGGCCATCCCCTTTGCCTGGGAGTTCCTCACCTCCCCTGAGTGGGTGGGCCTGGACCCGGAGCGGCTGTATCCCTCCGTCTTTGCCGGCAACGAGACCACCCCCGCCGACGACGAGGCTTTCCGCATCTGGCACGAGGAGATCGGGATCCCTAAGGAGCGGATCTTCAAGTTTGGCAAGGAGGACAACTTCTGGGAACACGGCTCCGGCCCCTGCGGCCCCTGCTCCGAAATTTACTACGACCGGGGGGAGCAGTGGGGCTGCGGCAAGCCGGGCTGCACCGTGGGCTGCGACTGCGACCGCTATATCGAGGTGTGGAACGTGGTGTTCTCCCAGTTCGACAACGACGGCGAGGGCCACTACGAGGAGCTGAAGCAGAAGAACATTGACACCGGCATGGGCCTGGAGCGGCTGGCCTGCGTCTGCCAGGGGGTGGCCTCCCTCTTCGACGTGGACACGGTGATGAACATCAC
>ERZ779633.63-NODE-63-length-52489-cov-7.498074_pt1 | contig 52489 bp, 54 predicted proteins | sample MGYA00514195_ERZ779633 | MGnify/ENA primary metagenome ERZ779633 (study PRJEB29562, sample SAMEA4376707) | mouse gut metagenome | isolation source: Cecum | study: EMG produced TPA metagenomics assembly of the A DSS colitis mouse model was used to assess the microbial...
TTTCTACGTCATCGTCAACTGGAACGCCTTTGGCCGGCTGGTGGATGCCATCGGCGGGGTGGACTTTGAGGTCCCCTTTGAAATGAAGTATAAGGACCCCACCCAGGACCTGGTCATCGACCAGCCTGCCGGATACCGCCACCTCAGCGGCAGGGACGCCATGGAAGTGGTCCGCTGGCGGCATGATAACACCTACTCCAAGCAGTACCGGGACGGCGACCTGGGCCGGGTCCGCACGCAGCAGGCTCTGATGAAGGCCATTATCAAGCAGTGCCTGCAAATCAAAAATGTCACCAAGATCAATGAATTTGCCGAGATCTTTACCGAAGAGGTGGAGACCAACCTGTCCGTGGGCAATCTGGTGGCCTTTGCGGAGCGGGCGATCTTAGGCGACTTGGACATGGAGAACGTCACCTTTACTACCGCGCCCATCGAAGGGGTGTATGTCAACAAGACCTCCTATGTTCAGATCAAGCCGGAGGAGTTCCTGGGGCTGTTGAATGACGGCTTTAACCCTTATACCGATCCACTGGAGATGGAAAACCTGAGCATTTTGCAGTATAGCTCCTCCAGAGGGTACTACACCTATCAGGGTACCGGAACGGGCAAGGCGCCCGAGCCCACCAAGACCCCGGCAAACCCCACCGACAAGCCGGAGTCCACAAAGGCTCCATCTCAGAAGCCTACCGATCAGCCCTCAAAAAGCCCTTCAGAGAAGCCCTCCAAGGAGCCCTCGGAAAGACCCAGCGACACGCCAAAGCCCTCCAAGGAGCCGCCTTCCGATACGTCGTCCTCGCCGAAGCCTACACAGGAGCCCTCCGGTCCACCCACGCCTGAGCCGACTGTGGAGCCGTCTTCCGAGCCTACGCGGGAGCCTAGTCCTGCGCCGTCCCCCGAACCTGCCCCGGAGCCGAGCTACGATCCTAACGAACTCGGCATTCCCATGGAATAGCATAGAAAAGGAGGTCCACTTATGACCCCAAAGGAGCTTGCCCTCGCCGCGGCGAAGGCCCTGGACAGCAAGAAAGCCAACGACCTAATGGTGCTGGAAACCGGACACCTTACCACCCTGGCTGATTATTTTGTCATCTGTACCGCCACATCCTCCACCCAGATCAAGGCTCTCAGCGACCACTGCGAAAAGGCGCTGAAGGAGGCGGGGGAGGAACCCCATCACATCGAGGGCCACCGGGGCGGCACTTGGGTGCTGATGGACTACTCCAGCGTTGTCATCCACCTGTTCATGCCCGAGGCCCGGGAATTTTACAACCTGGAGCGTCTTTGGAGCGACGCGAAACCCGTTGACCTGGACGGCATTTTAGCGCCGTAAAGCACCGTAATATACGATCCCCCTTCGGTAAGAGGATCGTTTAGTGCATGGACGGCGAGCTTTCTCAACGTTCCTTACCTCTTGCATTTTCCGTTCGCTTCCGTTATAATGGGGAAGATTTCATCCTACACCAGTGAGGAAGTGCAAGAAGATGAAGTATGATCCCAACGCCATTGAAGGCAAGTGGCAGAAGAAGTGGCTGGAGGAGAAGACCTTCGCCGCCAAGACAGGGGACGCCTCCAAGCCTAAGTTCTACGGTCTGGTGGAGTTTCCCTATCCCTCGGGCCAGGGACTTCATGTAGGCCACGCCCGCCCCTACACCGCCATGGACGTGGTGGCCCGCAAGAAGCGGATGGAGGGATATAACGTCCTGTTTCCCATGGGCTACGACGCCTTCGGCCTGCCCACGGAAAACTACGCCATCAAAAACCACATCCATCCTGCCAAGGTGACCCACGATAACATTGCCAACTTCACCAAGCAGCTTCAGATGCTGGGCTATTCCTTCGACTGGGACCGGGTCATCAACACCACTGACCCGGAATACTACAAATGGACCCAGTGGATCTTCCTCCAGCTCTTCAAAAATGGCTTGGCCTACAAGACCACTATGCCCGTGAACTGGTGTACCTCCTGCAAGTGCGTTCTGGCCAACGAGGAGGTAGTGGACGGCGTGTGCGAACGCTGCGGCGCGCCGGTTATCCGTAAGGAAAAGAGCCAGTGGATGCTCAAGATCACCGAATACGCCCAGCGGCTCATTGACGATCTGGACGAGCTGGACTTTATTGAGCGGGTCAAGACCCAGCAGAAAAACTGGATCGGCCGCTCCACCGGCGCGGAGGTCACCTTTAAGGCCACCACCGGGGACGATATCGTGGTGTTCACCACCCGGCCGGATACCCTGTTCGGCGCAACCTACATGGTCATTTCCCCCGAGCACGCCTACGTGAAGCAGTGGGCGGACAAGCTCACCAATCTGGGCGAGGTCAACGCCTACGTGGCTGAGGCCGCCCGGAAGAGCGACTTTGAGCGTACTGAGTTGGCCGCCGACAAGGAGAAGACTGGGGTCATGCTCCAGGGCGTTCGGGCAATCAATCCCGTGAACGGCAGAAAGATACCCATCTTCATTTCCGATTATGTCCTGGCTTCCTACGGCACCGGGGCCATTATGGCCGTGCCCGCCCACGACACCCGTGACTGGGCCTTTGCCAAGAAGTTCGGCTGTGAGATCATCGAGGTGGTCTCCGGCGGGGAGGACGTGCAGAAGGAAGCCTTTACAGCCAAGGACGACACGGGTATTTTGGTCAATTCTGAGTTTTTGAACGGCCTCACCGTTAAAGAGGCCATTCCCGTTATCACCAAGTGGCTGGAGGAAAAGTGTATCGGCCATGAGCAGGTGAACTACAAGCTCCGGGATTGGGTCTTCTCCCGCCAGCGGTATTGGGGTGAGCCTATCCCCATGGTCTACTGCGACAAGTGCGGCTGGGTGCCTCTACCCGAGGACCAGCTGCCCTTAGTGCTTCCCGACGTGGAAAGCTACGAGCCCACCGACACCGGGGAGTCGCCCCTTTCCAAGATGACCGACTGGGTGAACACCACCTGTCCCCACTGCGGCGCGCCCGCCAAGCGGGAGACGGACACCATGCCCCAGTGGGCGGGTTCCAGTTGGTATTTCCTGCGCTATATGGACCCGCATAACCCGGATGCCATCGCCTCTAAGGAGGCGCTGGAGTACTGGTCTCCCGTGGACTGGTACAACGGCGGCATGGAGCACACCACCCTGCACCTCCTGTACTCCCGCTTCTGGCACAAGTTCCTCTACGATCAGGGCATTGTTCCCACCAAGGAGCCCTATGCCAAGCGCACCAGCCACGGCATGATCCTGGGTGAGGGCGGAGAGAAGATGTCCAAGTCCCGTGGCAACGTGGTCAATCCCAACGACGTGGTGGCCGCCTACGGCGTGGACACCATGCGGATGTATATCATGTTTATCGGAGACTTTGAGAAGGCCGCGGCATGGAGCGACAACGCCGTCAAGGGTTGCCGCCGCTTCCTGGACCGGGTGTGGAATCTGGCCGAGCAGCTTACCGGCTCCATGGACTACACCCCCGACAACGAAAGCGCCATCCACAAGGCAATTAAGAAGGTGTCTGACGACATCGATGCCATGAAGTTCAACACCGCCATTGCCGCCCTCATGGCCCTGGTCAACGACTTTTACCAGAAGGGCTGCTCCAAGGGGGATTTCCGCACATTGCTCCTTATGCTATCGCCCTTCGCGCCCCATCTGGTGGAGGAGCTTTGGAAGGAGCTGGGCTTTGACGGCGTGGGCATGGCCTGCGTCCAGCCTTGGCCCTCCTATGACGAGGCCAAGACGGTGGCCAGCGTGGTCACTCTGGCGGTGCAGGTGGGCGGCAAGCTGAAGACTACCATTGAGGTGCCCACCGACAGCGGTGAGGCCACAGCGGTAGCTACCGCCATGGCCGACCCTAAGATCGCCAAGCTGGCTGAGGGCATGGAGCTTGTCAAGACCATTTTGGTGAAAAACAAGCTGGTCAACCTGATCTTCAAGCCTAAGGGCTGAGCGCATTTGATTTCAACGGGCACTCGGAAAGGGAGAAAGACTACGTATTTGCCCTCTTGACAAAAAACAAGCGCTCGGTTATAATGCTAATGTTAAAGCCATCGTTATGGCCCTTTTGCGGTGGAAATGACCACCGTATCGGAGGGAGGGAAAACAATGTCGGAAGTCCGCCTCAAGGAGGGTGAGTCTTTAGAGAACGCCCTGAAGCGGTTTAAGCGCAGCTGCGCCAAGTCTGGTGTTTTGGCTGAGGTCCGCAAGCGTGAGCACTACGAAAGCCCGAGCGTCAAGCGCCGCAAGAAGAGCGAAGCCGCCCGCAAGAACCGCAAAAAGTTCTATTAAGAAAAACCCCGTGACGAGTTCGTCACGGGGTTTCTTTTCCTTTTCCGCTCAAGAGAGCGGGTAAAAGTTCCGGGGGTTCGGGATAGGGCAAAAACGCCTCCCGGATCCCCATCTCTCGCGCCAGGTCCAGCTTTTTTGCCATGGACTCAGCGTCATCAAAGAGTACAAAGTGGGGGCTTTCTCCCGTGGGCATATAAGTAAAGTAATGGGCGCAGAGGTCATTGGAAAAATAGACGTTGGGGCGGCGTCTTTGGCGCAAAACTTTTAATTCATTCCACGAAAGGGGAACTCCGGAGCCCTCTCTGGCCGGGAGAGAAAAGTCCTCGCAGGACCATTGAAGCCCCAGGGCCACCCGCTCCAGGCCGTAGGCGTCGATGGCCTCCCGCAGGTGATGGCGCAGAGAGCCGCCGGACAGCGCGGTGGGAACGACCACCTTGGCGCCGGGCGCATTTGCCGCGTAGCCTTGCGGGACATAGAGGCTCCAGCTCCGCTTTTGAAAGGCGGGCGCCAACAGGGTCACCGCCCGTTCCAGTACAGGGATCACCGCCGGGATGTCAAAATCACAGAAGAGCCCTTGAAAACTGCGGACAGCGCACTCGCGGATCACCTCCTGACAAAAGGTCTCCGCCTGTCCTGCTCCATCAAAACCCCGGTGCTCCAGCACCATGATCCCGCCCTTGAGCGTAGCGGGCAGCTGGGTGCGAAACAGATGCGGGCCACTCCCGACCCGGTAGGCTAGATGAGCGGGGGTAAGGCCGTGTTGGGCGGCAACCCCTTGAACAGAAGGCGGCACAAGCAGATGGAGCGCAGGTTTTTCTGAGGTCAGCATCTATGGATTCCCCCTTGTGGCGGCGCAAAAATAGTGGTACAATAAGTTGTTCAAAAGCATACGCGTCCACGAGCGCGTTTAGAAGGGGTGAGAGTTTGTTTTCGTTTTCCCTGCTTCCATGGATGATAGCAGAAAGCATCTACGATTTGACAGGGGAAAGCCTGCACCGGGCGGGGATCTCCCTCTTGCTGGCCGATCTGGACAACACACTGATCCCCTATGGTGAACCTTTGCCCGGTGAAGCTCTGCGGCAGTGGAAAGAGGATCTGAACAGCCACGGCGTGGAGCTGTTTCTACTGTCCAACTCCCGCAAGGCCACCCGCGCCCCTAATTTTGCCAGCGCTCTGGGTATTGACTATCTCTGCCACGCGGGAAAGCCCAAGCGGGGCGGCTACCGAGCCGCCATGGAGCGGTGCGGCGTGACCCCGGAGCACTGCGCTATGGTGGGGGACCAGATCTTTACCGACATCCTGGGGGCCAACCGGGCGGGCGTCCGCTCCATTTTGGTGCGGCCCATCTCCCTGGCGGGCAATCCCGGACGATATCTGCGCTATTGGGCGGAGCTCCCCATGCGGGGTCTGGCCCGCAAACGCAAATGGAACAGGGAAGGGGGAAATTGATATGGCAGCGAAATTCGGCCCGGCGGGGAACAGTGATTCCTTTTCTGCCGCGCACAAGTCCTCACTGGACGCGCCGGGATGGATCCGGGACTTTGGCTTGGATTGCTATGAATACCAGTGCGGCAAGGGTGTGCGAGTCAGCCGGGAGACGGCGGTGGCCCTTGGCGAAAGAGCAAGGGAGGCGGATATCGCCCTTTCTCTCCACGCGCCGTATTTTATCAACCTGGCCAACCCGGCCCCGGAGAGCCTTACAAAGACCACCGGCTACATCCTGGCCGCCTGCGAGGCGGCGGACTGGATGGGCGCGCGGCGGGTGGTGGTGCATACGGGAGCCTTGATGAAGCGTACCCGCCAGGAGGCGCTGGACATTGCCAAGGCTGGCATGACCGCGGTGCTGAAATCCTGTGACGACGCCGGGTTTACCCACATGACCCTGTGCCCGGAGACCATGGGCAAGCTCAACCAGCTGGGCGACCTGGAGGAGGTCCTGGAGCTATGCACGCTGGACGAACGCTTGATCCCCTGCGTGGACTTTGGCCACCTCTACGCCCGCAGTCTGGGTGCGGACGAGGGGCTGGAAGTGACAGAGCGGATGCTGACACGCATGGAGGAGGTTTTGGGTCTTGAGCGGGCGCAGGTATTCCACAGCCACTTCTCCCGCATCGAGTTTACGCCAAACGGCGGTGAGAAATGTCACCGCACCTTTGCTGACAACGGCGGCTTTGGCCCCAATCCCGCCCCATTGATGGAGTTGGTCGCCAAGCGGGGCTGGAGCCCTACCGTCATCTGCGAGAGCGCGGGCACCCAGGCAGAGGACGCGCTTACGATGAAGACCCTTTATCAACAATATTTAAGCATTTGAGAGGAAAGGAAGTTATTGCAATGAACCATTTCAAGCAAATTGCGGCTAAACTGGTGGAGTATGGCGTAGACGCCATGATGGTCACCTCCGAGCCGGGGGAGTTTTACGCCGCCGGGTTCCACGGGGAAGGCGTTGTATTGGTTGCACCGGGTGAGACCACTTACATCACCGACTCGCGCTACATCGAGGCGGCGGAGAAGACCGTCTCGGACGCCACGGTGCTCATGGTGGACAAGGGCCGCAACTACGTCGCCCTCATCAATGACTTCATCGACCGCCTGGGGATCAATACCCTGGGGGTGGAGGAAAGCTATATGACCCTGGGGGCGTATCAGAGCTACACGGAAAGCCTTCACGCCAAGCTGGTCCCCGCCGGGAAGCTGGTGCTGGAGTTGCGCGCCGCCAAGGACGCCCACGAGATCGAGTGCCTGGTCAAGGCCCAGCGCATCTCGGAAAAGGCGCTGGAGGAAATTTTCCACTTCATCAAGCCCGGGGTGACCGAACGTGAAGTCGCCGCCAAGCTGACCTACGATATGCTTCGCTTCGGCGCGGAAAAGAACTCCTTTGACCCCATCGTGGTGGCCGGGCCCAACGGAAGCCTGCCCCACGGCATCCCCGGCGATCGGCCCATCCAGTCCGGCGACTTTGTCACCATGGACTTTGGCTGTAAATGGGGCGGCTACTGCTCCGACATGACCCGCACCGTGGCCGTGGGCCAGCCCACGGAGGAAATGGTCAAGGTCTATGACCTGGTGCTCAAGGCCCAGCTGGCGGGGATCGCCGCCTCCAGGGCGGGGGTCCGGGGGAAGGACATCGACGCCGCCGCCCGGAAGATCATTGAAAAGGGAGGCTACGGGGAATACTTCGGCCACGGCTACGGCCACAGCGTGGGCATCGAGATCCACGAGTCCCCCAACGCCAACACCCGGGACGAGACCCCCATGCCCGTAGGGGCGGCGGTGTCCGCCGAGCCGGGGATCTATCTGCCCGGTCGCTTCGGCGTTCGCATCGAGGACGTGGTCATCATGGAGGAGGGCGGCTGCCGGGTCATTACCGAGGCCCCCAAGGAGCTGATCATCCTTTAAGATTTTTTGGCAAACAAATCCTTGCAATTTTCAACCATATAGGGTAAAATATTTAAGTGAAGTTTTTTGACCCACAAAGTCAGACATATGTTTGGAGGATGAACCAATGGCAACGATTACAGCAGGCGAGTTCCGCAACGGCAAGACCTTTGAAATGGACGGCCAGGTCATGCAGGTGGTGGAGTTCCAGCACGTGAAGCCCGGCAAGGGCGCGGCTTTTGTGCGCACCAAGATGAAGAACGTGGTGACCGGCGCGGTGACCGAAACGTCCTTCAACCCCACCGCCAAGTTTGAGGAAGCCTTCGTGGAGCGCAAGGACATGGACTACAGCTACAACGACGGCGACCTTTACTACTTCATGGACCCGGAGACCTTCGACCTGGTCCCCATCGGCAAGGACACCCTGGGCGACGCCTTCCGCTTTGTCACCGAGAACATGACCTGCAAGATCATGTCCTACAAGGGCAAGGTCTTCGCCGTGGAGCCCCCCAACTTTGTGGAGCTGGAGGTCACCGACACCGAGCCCGGCTTCGCCGGCAACACCGCCACCAACGTCACCAAGCCCGCCACCCTGGAGACCGGCGCGGAGATCAAGGTGCCCCTGTTCGTCAGCGCCGGGGACAAGATTCGCATCGACACCCGCACCGGCGAGTATCTGGAACGCTGCAAGGGCTAAGCAAACGATTTTTACAACAACCGGAAAGGGGAGGAACACCATGACGATTTCTGAAAAGGTTGCCTATCTGAAGGGGCTGGCCGAGGGCCTGGCCGTAGACACCGAGAAGTCCAAGGAGGGCAAGCTCATCTCCGTGATGATCGACATTCTGGAGGAGGTCGGCCTGTCCATCGAGGACCTGGAGGCCGCCACTGACGAGTTGAGCGACGCACTGGACGCCGTCTCCGATGATCTGAGCGATGTGGAGGATGACCTCTACGGCGACGACGACTGCGACTGCTGCGACTGTGACGACGAGGAATTTTTCCAGGTGGAGTGCCCCAACTGCGGGGAGACACTGGACATCGACGAGGACGTGCTGGACGCCGGCGTGATCCAGTGCCCCGCCTGCAAGCAGAAGTTCGCCCTGGACCTCTATGACGAGGACGAGTGTGGCTGTGGCTGTGACCACGACGACGAAATCGTCGATGAGGTGGAGGAAGCACCCGCCAAGGCCACCAAAAAGACCGCCAAGAAGTAATTTTGTGTCGAAAGCAGCGTCACCCGGCGGTGACGCTGCTTTTTTATGCCTGCCCGGAAAAAAGTTTAAAAAACTTTTCCACAACCCCTATGCAAAAGAGGGAAAGTAAGGTACAATAGACTACAACATATTGAGCGTGGCCCGGAGCGTACGCTCACGCGCCGACAGGAGGAAAACCACCATGGTCGAACCAAAATTCAGGCGAGTTCTCTTGAAGATCAGCGGCGAGGCGATGGCCGGAGATCAAAGCCGAGGGCTGGATTTTAACATCATCTCCGACATCTGCGACGTGGTAGGCAAATGCGTCAAACAGGGCGTCCAGCTGGGTATCGTTGTGGGCGGCGGCAACTTCTGGCGGGGCGTGAAGGATGGCTCGGGCCGGATGGAGCGCTCCCGGGCGGACCACATGGGGATGCTGGCCACCACTATCAACGCCCTAGCTCTGGCGGACATCATGGAGCAGAAGGGCATCCCCGTCCGGGTTCAGACTGCCATCCAGATGCAGGCCATTGCCGAGCCCTACATCCGCTCCCGGGCCATCCGGCATCTGGAGAAGGGAAGGGTGGTCATCTTCGGCTGTGGCACCGGCAACCCCTATTTCTCCACCGACACCGCCGCCGTGCTCCGCGCCGCGGAGATCGACGCGGACGCCATTCTGCTGGCGAAAAATATTGACGGCGTCTACTCTGCCGATCCCAAGCTGGACCCCGCGGCGGTCAAGTATGACTCCATTTCCTATGAGGATGTGCTGGCCCAGCACCTCCAGGTCATGGATTCCACCGCCACGTCTCTTTCTATGGACAACCACATCCCTGTCATTCTCTTCGCGTTGAAGGACCCGGAAAACATCTACCGGGCAGTGATGGGCGAAAAAGTTGGAACGATCGTAAAGGAGGAATTGAACAATGGCTGACGCGCACAAGGAATTTGAGACCAAAATGCAGAAGACCATCGAGGTGGTAAAGAGCGACTTTGCCTCTGTTCGCGCGGGGCGGGCCAACGCCGGTGTGCTGGATAAGATCCAGGTGGAGTATTACGGCGTCCCGACCCCCCTTCAGCAGGTGGCGTCCATTTCTTCCCCCGATCCCCGCAGTCTGGTGATCCAGCCCTGGGACGCCACCCTTTTGAAGGAGATCGAAAAGGCTATCCAGACCTCCGACCTGGGCATCAACCCCCAAAACGACGGCAAGCTGGTGCGCCTGTCCTTTCCCCAGCTCACCGAGGAACGCCGCAAGGAGCTGACCAAGCAGGTGCGCAAATACGGCGAGAACGGCAAGGTGGCCATCCGCAACATCCGCCGGGACGCCATGGACCAGTTCAAGGCCATGGAGAAGAAGAGCGAGATCACCGAGGACACCCTCAAGGACTATGAAGAGGACCTGCAAAAGCTCACCGAAAAATACTGCAAGGAGATCGACACCCTGGTGACCGCTAAAGAAGAGGAGCTTATGGCTGTGTGATCCCCGCAAATGATCTTGTGGAGTTGAGCGAATGTTATTTGGGAAAAAGCCAAAGGCGTTAGACCCCGTCGATCTTGCCCAGTTGCCCCAGCATATCGCCATCATTATGGACGGAAACGGCCGCTGGGCCAGGCGCCGACACCTTCCCCGCAGCGGCGGCCACGCCGCCGGGGCGGAGACCTTTCGCAACATTGCCACCTACACCAAGGAGATCGGCCTTCATTACCTGACCGTTTACGCCTTTTCCACCGAGAATTGGAAGCGTCCCAAGGACGAGGTGGACGCCATTATGCGGCTGCTGCGCGATTATTTGGATGAAGCGTTGCGGGACATGGAGAAAAACCAGATCCACATGGCGTTTTGGGGTGATCTTTCCCCTTTAGACCCCGAGCTGCGCGCGCTGTGTGAGCGGGTGGAGTTCACCTCCCGGAAATATGACAAGTGCAACGTCCACATCTGCCTCAACTACGGCGGCCGGGACGAGCTCCTCCACGCCGCCCGCGGCTTCGCCGCGGACTGCGCCGCGGGGAAGCGGGAGCCGGGAGAGCTGACCGAGGCTTTGTTTGGAAGCTACCTCTATACCGCGGGCGTGCCCGACCCCGACCTTATCATCCGGCCCAGTGGGGAACAGCGCCTTTCCAACTTTTTGCTGTGGCAGGCGGCTTACGCGGAGTTTTATTTTACCGACGTCTGCTGGCCCGATTTCAAAAAAGAGCATCTTCTCCAAGCCATCCACGCCTATCAACTGCGTCAGCGCAGATTTGGGGGTACCTGACCGTGTTACAGAGAATCCTGGTAGCGGTGATCTTTGTTCCGCTGATCCTACTGCTCTTGTTGGCCGCGCCCTCCATCGCCATCCCTATTGTGATCTCTATTCTCTCCATGATCGCCGTCCATGAGGTGCTGTGGTCCACCGGCTTTGTCAAAAACGCTAAGCTCTCGGGCTATTCCATCGTTCTGGCCGGGGCGATCCCTTTTTGGGTCTACATCGGCCAGGGAATGTTCTCCGCCCTTTGCGGGCTGTTCCTTTATTTTACATTAGTATTCATCACCGCTATCTCCAGCCACTATACTGTTACCATGGAGAAGATGGGCGGTGCGTTCTTTTTTGCCACGCTGATTCCCTATTTTCTCTCTACCTTTACCCGGCTGGACACCTTGGCGGGAGCAAAGTATATGATTCTCACCCCGCTGATCGTGGCCTTTTTGTCCGACGCCATGGCCCTGTTTGCTGGTCTGGCCTTTGGGAAGCACAAGCTGGCCCCTGAGCTGTCACCCAAAAAGACAGTAGAGGGCTCTGTGGGCGGTCTGGTGGGTGCGGTGGCCGCCATGGTAGTCTATGGCCTGGTCATGCAGTTTGGGTTCCACTTTCAGGTCAACTACCTTCTGCTGGCGCTTTACGGCCTGCTGGGTAGCGCCGTGGCCCAGCTGGGCGACCTATCCTTTTCCTATATCAAGCGGCAATATCAGCTCAAGGACTTTGGTAACCTGCTCCCCGGTCACGGCGGCGTTCTGGACCGCTTTGACAGCGTGATCTTCTGCGCGCCGCTGATTGAGATCTTGTGGCGGGCACTGCCCGCGGTGCAATTCCCGGCATGAGTCAGTAAGGAGGCGTGCGCCGTGACACAGCGGCTGACAATCTTAGGTTCGACCGGTTCCATAGGGCGGCAATCGCTGGAGGTGATCGCCGCCCTTGGATTGTCTGTGGAGGCATTGACCGCCCATAAAAGTGTTAAAATGATGGAGGAACAGGCCCGTGCCGTCGGTCCCAAACTGGTCGTTCTCTCCGACGAGGCAGCCGCCCATGACCTGGCGGTCCGTATGGCGGACACTTCCGTCCGTGTCCTGGGCGGCAGGGAGGCACTGCTGGAGGCGGTGACCCTCCCGTCCGCTGACACGGTGCTCACCTCGGTGGTTGGCATCGCCGGACTGGAGCCCACCCTGGCCGCCATCGATGCGGGAAAAACCATTGCCCTGGCCAACAAGGAGACCCTGGTCTGCGCCGGAGCGCTGGTGACTGCCGAGGCAAAGAAAAAAGGTGTCAAGCTCCTGCCTGTGGACTCGGAGCACTCCGCCATCTTCCAGTGCCTCCAAGGTTGTGAAGACAGGGGAGAGGTGGCGCGGCTCATCCTCACCGCGTCCGGCGGGCCGTTCTATGGCATGGCACGTGAGGAGATCGCCCAAATGACCCGCCGGGAGGCGCTAAAGCACCCCAACTGGGAGATGGGCGCAAAAATCACCATTGACTCCGCTACCATGATGAACAAGGGCTTTGAGGTGATCGAGGCCATGTGGCTCTATGGACTGCCTCTGGAGCGCATCGACGTGGTCGTCCACCGCCAGAGCGTGATCCACTCCCTGGTAGAGTTTTGTGACGGGGCGGTTCTGGCACAGCTGGGCGCTCCGGACATGCGCCTGCCCATCCAATATGCCTTTACCTGGCCCCATCGGGTGGCCGGCCCCTGCCAGCGTTTGGACCTGCTGAATTGCCCAGACCTGACTTTTTTACCGCCGGACGGGGAAAACTTCCCTTGTCTGGATCTTGCGCGGGAGGCGGCCTCCCAGGGCGGCGTCAAGGCTGCCGCGCTCAATGGGGCCAACGAGGCGGCTGTGGCCGCCTATCTGGCCGACCAGATCGGATTTTACGACATCCCCCGGCTCTGCCGTTTGGCCATGGACGCTGCTCCGATAGTGGACGTCCCGACGCTGGACGACATCCTCGCCGCCGATGCCCTGGCCCGTTCTATGGTCCACCAAAACCTGTCGAGGTGACGCTATGCCTGTCTTGTTAGTTGTTTTAGGAATTCTGTTGTTCGGCTTTTTGATCGCCATCCATGAGTTTGGACACTTTATCACCGCCAAGCTTGCCGGGGTGCGGGTCAATGAGTTCTCTATCGGCATGGGGCCCAAGCTGTGGTCCAAACAGGGGAGCGAGACCCTGTACTCCCTGCGGCTGTTTCCCATCGGCGGCTTTTGCGCCATGGAGGGAGAGGACGAGGACAGCGACGATCCCCGCTCCTTCCCGAAGGCCAAGGCGTGGAAAAAGTTTCTCATCCTGGCGGCTGGGGCGTTTATGAACTTTGTGGCAGGGTTGCTGATCTTTGTTCTTCTGGCGGCGTCCTCGCCCTGGTATATTACGCCTGTTGTCGCCGGCTATCTGCCCGGGTATGACCCTGACCCCGCTTCACCGCGCCTTGAAATGGGCGACCGCATTTTGGCCGTGGATGGCAACCCGATCTTTGTCGGTGAAGATGTGAGCCTGTTCTTTAACCGGGGCGACGATGATCTGGACCTTGTGGTGCGCAGGAACGGCAAACGGGTCGTTCTCAAGGATGTGTATATGCCGTTCTACCGCTGTGACGGCGACCTGGTGCGGGGAATTCAGCTTTCTCCGAACAACACCACCCTGTTCAGCGCCCTGTGCAAGGGCTGGGGGGACAGCATCGACACCGTGCGGCTGGTATGGCTCAGCCTGGGGGACCTCTTCTCCGGCGCGGTGGGAATACGGGATATGTCCGGCCCGGTGGGCATCGTAGATATGATGGGGCAAACAGTACAACGGTCGGAAAATGCCGGAACAGCCGCCTACAATGTCTTCTACCTGGTGGCCTTCATCGCCATCAACCTGGCGGTGATGAACCTGCTGCCTATCCCTGCCCTGGACGGCGGACGGATCTTTTTCCTTGTGATCAATCTGATCTATACCGCCGTTACCAAGCGGAAGCTGGACCCCAAATATGAGGGCGTGGTCAACACTGTCTGCCTGGTAGCTCTGCTGGGCCTGATGGTGGTGGTGGCGGCCAGCGATATCTTAAAACTCTTTGGACGGTGAGAGAATGACCAAGCAGATCAACGTGGGCGGCGTGTGCGTTGGCGGCGGCGCGCCCGTTACCATCCAATCCATGACCAACACCAAGACCCACGACGTGGAGGCCACAGTGAAGCAGATCCGCCGTTTGGCTGCCGCCGGATGTGAAATCGTCCGGGTGGCAGTACCGGATGAGGCCACCGCCAGAGCCGTCGGTGACATTAGATCCCGTATTGACATTCCGCTTGTGGTGGACATCCACTTTGACTACAAGCTGGCCCTGATGTGTATCGCGGCAGGGTGTGATAAGGTGCGCATCAACCCCGGCAACATTGGCGGAGATGACCGGGTCAAGGCGGTAGCGGACGCCTGCCGCGCCAAACAGATTCCTATCCGTATCGGCGTCAACGGCGGGTCTTTGGAAAAGCCGCTGTTGGCCAAGTACGGCGGGGTAACGGCCGAGGCGCTGGTGGAAAGCGCCATGGGACATATCCACCTGCTGGAAAAATTCGATTTTGACCAGATCTGCGTGTCCATGAAGTCCTCCAGCGTTCCGGTGACTATGGCCGCCTACCGGCTGTTTTCCCAGCGTAGCGACTACCCCTTACATCTTGGCGTTACCGAGGCAGGAACGCCGAAAATGGGCGTGATGAAGTCCGCCATTGGTATCGGAGGATTACTGGCCCAGGGGATCGGTGACACCTTCCGGGTCACCCTGACCGCGGACCCGGTAGAGGAGGTCTATGTCGCCCGTGATATCCTAAAGGCCGCCGGGCTTCGCCGGGACGGTCCGGAGCTCATTTCCTGCCCCACCTGCGGCCGTACACGGGTGGACCTGATCGCTATGGCCCGAGAGGTGGAACACCGCTTAGAAAGCGTTTCCAAGCCCATTACAGTGGCTGTTATGGGCTGTGCGGTCAACGGCCCCGGAGAGGCCGCCGCCGCAGATGTGGGTATTGCAGGAGGAGACGGCGAGGGCCTGTTGTTCCAAAAGGGAGAGATTATCAAAAAGGTGCCCCAGGAGCAGCTGGTGGATGAGCTGTTTAAATTGATCAAGACGCTGTAAGGAGAGAGATACGTGTCCGAGAGTAAAAAGATACCCTTTTTTGTCGCCTTTTCCGCTTATATTCCCAACATTCCTCAGCTGTGTGCCAGACTGGCGGAGTGCTATGTGCTCCACATCACTCCAGAGGGACAGTCTGGCAGTATTCAGGTTACCATCGAAGCGGATCCACCGCTGTCCCCGGCAGAGTGTCAGACCATTGAAAACGAGCTCAGCGTGATCTACGGCGGAGCGGTACATATCGACCAGCCCATCCCCACCATTTCCACCGACACCCAGGTGGCGCTTTCAGGAGAGCGTGACCCTGCCGTATTGGTGGAGCTGCTGCGTAAGGAGATGGGCAAGGCCTTCGCGCCCGCTCGGGGACTGCTGGCCGGCGCCACCGGCGAGTTGAACGGCGAGACCTTTACTGTCACTCTGCTAAACGGCTGCCATGAGCTTTTGGAGGCGCACACCCAGACCGCGCTGAAGTCTTTGCAAAGCGCCATTGGCCATCCGGTGCGCCTGCGTTTTACCTCTCTCACCGCCGCCAAGGCCCAGAAGACGGACAAGACGGCCCTGCTGGACGAGGCAGAGAACCAACGGCTCACCGCGATGAAGGCCAAACGCGCCGCGCCGCCCAAAGCGCAGAAGGGCAAAAGCGACACGATGTTTGGTAAGGTCTCTATGAAGCATCCAACCCCCATGTCCGAGCTCACCTTGGACATGGGCATGGTCCTGGTGGAGGGGGACGTGTTTTCCATTGACCATAAGGATCTACGCAACCGCACAGACAAGGTGATCCGCTTCGACCTCACTGACTATATCAGTTCGATCCGGGTCACCCAGTTTATGGGAGAGTCGGAATATAAGCCGATCTTGAAAAACCTGAAGCTGGGCCAGCATCTGCTGGTCCAGGGCCGTCTTACTATGGACCGCTTTGAAAACGACATGGTGCTCCAGCCCACAGGCATTGCCTACGGCGAGAAGACGGTCCGCCGGGATGTGGCGGAGGGGGAAAAGCGTGTGGAGCTGCACCTCCACACCCGTATGTCCGCTATGGACGCCCTCACCGATACCGGGACCGTAGTCAAGCGCGCTCTTTCCTGGGGTCACCGAGCCATTGCCATCACCGATCACGGCGTAGCCCATTCCTTCCCAGACGCTGACCACGCCGCCGCCAAGGAGCGCATCAAGATCCTCTACGGCGTTGAGGCCTACTTCCGCAACGATGTGGACAGCACCGTGGCTGTGCACGGCAAGGCGGACATTCCCATCAACGGTGAGTATGTGGTCTTCGATATCGAGACCACCGGCTTCGATCCCCGGCGAGAGGCCATCATTGAGATCGGCGCGGTACTGGTCAAGGACGGCATGATCCAGCCAGAGCGGTTTTCTACCTTCGCCGATCCTCAGCGGCCATTAAGCCCTAAAATTGTCTCGCTCACCGGGATCACCGATGATATGCTGGAGGGGGCTCCCAGTCAGAAGACGGCCGTTCAGGCGTTTCTGGACTTTGCCGGGGACCGGCCCTTGGTAGCCCACAATGCTGACTTTGACATTAGTTTCATTCGCCAAGCCGCGCTTCGGATGGAGATCCCCTTTGAGCCTACGACAGTTGATACTCTCTCTTTGGCGCGGCGGCTTTATCCGACACTGCACAACCATAAGCTGGACACGGTTGCAGGCCACCTTCGTTTAGGCGGCTTTAACCATCATCGCGCCGATGATGATGCCGCCATCGCCGCGGGCATCCTTTTGGATGAACTGCGCCTTCTTCGGATCCAGGGCGCGCAGCTGCTCTCGGACGCCGATAAGCTGCTGGCCGGGGCAAAGGTAGGCGGCGCGGGCCGCCGCAGTCCCTATCACCTTATCATTCTGGCCAAGAACCAGACTGGTCTTCGCAATCTCTACAAGCTCATCTCCCTCTCCCACTTAGAGCATTACAGCCGGGTACCCGTCATGCCGAAAAGCCTGATCGACGAGAACCGGGAGGGCCTGATCATCGGCTCCGCCTGCGAGGCTGGAGAGCTGTTCCGCGCCATCGTGGACAACAAGCCCCAGGAGGAGTTGGAGCGTCTGGCGAAATGGTATGACTATCTGGAGATCCAGCCCATTTCCAACAACGCCTTTATGACCCGCCCCGGGCGGGATGGCCGCCAAATCGCCCAGGGAGACGAGGACCTCCGGGACTTCAACCGCAAGGTCGTGGAGCTGGGTGAGCTCCTCCACAAGCCCGTATGCGCCACCGGCGACGTCCACTTCCTGGATCCGCACGAGGAGATCTACCGCCATATTCTTTTAGACTCCAAGGGCTTTGAGGACGCCGACGCCCCCAACCCCCTCTATCTGCGCACCACTGACGAAATGCTGGCGGAATTTTCCTATCTGGGGGAAGAGAAGGCCAGGGAAGTGGTGGTCACCAACACCAACATGATCGCCGACTGGTGCGACCGGATGGGGCCGCTTCCCTCGGGGCTGTTCCCGCCCACCATCGAAAACTCCGCCCAGATCCTCAGCGACCTGGTCTGGAACAAGGCCCATGAGCTCTATGGTGAAGAGCCGCCGGAGATCGTCATGGACCGGATCAACGCCGAGCTGGGGGACATTTTGCGCTGTCATTACGATGTGATCTATATGTCCGCCCAAAAGCTGGTGCAGGACTCTTTGGAGCACGGTTATCTGGTTGGTTCCCGTGGCTCCGTCGGCTCTTCCATCGTGGCCTTCCTCTCCGGTATTACCGAGGTCAACTCTCTGCCTGCCCACTACCGTTGCCCCAACTGCAAGCATGCTGACTTTGACTATGGGCGGGAAAACGGCTATGACTGCGGCGCAGATATGCCCGACGCGGTGTGCCCCATCTGCGGCGCCCCCTATGAAAAAGACGGCTTCAACATCCCCTTCGAGACCTTTCTGGGCTTTGGCGGCGACAAGGTACCCGACATCGACCTGAACTTCTCCGGGGAATACCAGTCCAGTGCCCACCGCTATACCTTTGAGCTGTTTGGCTCGTCTCACGTCTTCCGGGCGGGAACCATCGGCACGGTAGCGCTGAAGACCGCCTATGGCTACGTTAAGAAATATTTGGAAAAGCGCCATCTTGCCGCCACCCGCGCGGAGGAGAACCGTCTGGCCACTGGCTGTACCGGCGTAAAGCGCACCACAGGACAGCACCCCGGCGGCATGGTGGTCATCCCCCAGGACAAGGAGATCTACGATTTCTGCCCGGTCCAGCACCCGGCTGACGATGAGAACTCCGACATTATCACCACCCATTTTGAATACCACTCCATGGAGTCCAATCTGTTGAAGCTGGACATGCTGGGCCACGACGATCCCTCCATGATCCGCATGCTCCAGGACCTCACCGGGGTGGATCCCCAGAAGATCCCTCTGGACGACCCGGACACCATGTCCATCTTCTGTTCCTCCGGGGTATTGGGCTACAAGGACGACAAAGTCCTGGGACCCACCGGCGCCTGCGCCATTCCGGAATTTGGAACCTCCTTTGTCCGCGGGATGCTGGAGGACACGACGCCCAAACAGTTCAACACTCTGGTGCGGCTCTCCGGCTTCTCTCACGGCACCGATGTATGGCTGGGCAATGCCCGAGACTTGATCGTCAACGAGATCGCCACCGTCGATTCCACCGTAGGCTGCCGGGACGACATTATGATCTACCTCATGCGCCAGGGGATGGACCCCAAGGTCTCCTTTAAGATCATGGAGGCGGTCCGAAAGGGGAAGGTGAAAAAGGGCGGCTTCCAGGACGGCTGGGTGGAGGATATGAAGGCCCATGACGTTCCCCAGTGGTACATCGACTCCCTGGCCAAGATCGGCTATCTGTTCCCCAAGGCCCACGCCGTGGCCTACGTGATGATGGCCTTCCGCATCGCCTGGTTCAAGGTCCACCGCCCCTTGGCCTTCTATGCCGCCTACTTTACCATCCGTGCCAAGGCCTTTGACGCCACCGTCATGTGTCAGGGAATGGACGTGGTGAAGGGAAAAATGCAGGCCATTATCAACAAGGACAAGGACGCCTCCGCCGTCGAGCAGGATATGCTGGTCACCCTGGAGGTCTGCTACGAGTTCTATCTGCGCGGCTTTAGCTTTGAGGCAATCGACCTTTACCGCTCCGAGGCGGTCAATTTCCTGGTGGATGAGGAGAAAAAGACTCTGCTGCCCCCCTTCACCTCCGTCCCCGGCTTGGGTGAGTCGGCGGCCCAGTCTATCATCGACCAGCGAAAGGGAAGGTCCTTTATCTCCATCGGGGAGCTGCTTACCGTTTGCCCTAAGGTGTCCAAAGCACACATCGAGGGGCTGAAGGCGGCGGGCGCTTTGGCCGGAATGCCAGAGACCAGTCAGCTTACACTTTTCTAACTTCAACACCTTGACAGCTCTTGCGCGCTGACAATATATCTTCAAAAAGGAGGTTGACTTTAGCGTGGTAGTGTGATATTATGCTAAAGTCAAAACTGTGAGGTGATCCCATGTCCAACACCATTCCAACGCCGGAGGGCACGAGAGACCGCTTGTTTGGGGAATGCCAGGAGCGGCGGTGTGTGCAGGAGGCTTTGCTCCAGCTGTTTCGGTGCCGGGGCTTCCACGAGGTCCGCACCCCGGAGGTGGAATTTTATGATCTGTTCCTCCGTTCCGGCAATCCCTTGCCCCAGGAACAGCTTTTGAAAATCGTTGACCGTGGCGGCAGGATCATGGTCATGCGCCCGGACTGTACCACCCCGATCGCCCGCGTTGTCGCGGCGAAGCTGAAAAATTTGCCCTCTCCCCAGCGGCTCTATTACGACCAGACCGTCTTCCGCTCCGGCAAGGAGCACCGCGGCGGTCGCAGTGAGATCGCCCAATGTGGCGTAGAGCTCTTGGGCGCCCAAGGTCTGCGGGCCGACGCGGAGGTGCTGGCGTTGGCCGCGGACAGCCTGCGCGGGGCGGGGTTGGAGCGTTTTCACATTGAGCTCGGCCATGTGGGCTTATTCCATGACTTGGCTCGGGCTCTCCAGCTGTCCCAAGAGGACACCGAAACGATTCGTTGCTTGATCGAGGGCAAGAATTTTGCCGCTCTGGCTGACTTTTTGGCCCCTTATGTAGATACCGAGCCGGGGAAGGCCTTGGACCGGCTGCCCTATCTGTTCGGCGGGGTAGAGGTGCTGGATGAGGCTGAACGTCTCTTTTCCGGTTCTCCGTCCATTGCTTATCTGCGTCAGCTCTATGCCGTTCTGGAGACCGCCGGCTACGGCGCCGATCTCCGCTTTGACCTAGGGCTGGTCCATCAGATTGACTATTACACCGGCGTAGTGTTTCGTGGCTACGCGGTGGGCGCCGCCGACGCAGTGCTCTCCGGCGGGCGGTATGACGGACTGCTGGCCGCCTTCGGTCCCGACATGCCTGCCACCGGCTTTGCGGTGGACGTGGACGCCGTGGCGGGGTGCCTGCCCGCGGCGGAGCTTCCCCAAGCCGAACTGCTCATCCACTACGACCCTGCCTGTTTGTCCCGTGCCTTGGCGGCGCTGGACTTGGCCACTCCCGGCACTGCCCAGCTTTCCCCCTGTGATACTCTGGAGAAGAGCCGGGAGCTGGCGTGGGCCAAGGGCGCGCGAACCCTCCTTATCTTTGATGGAAATGGGGAAAGGAGGGAGGCGCTATGACGCAAAAACGTCTCAGGATCGCCTTGACTAAGGGACGGCTCCAGGACCATACCGTAGAGCTGTTTGAGCGCATGGGCCTTGACTGCACTCCCATCCGTCACCCCGGCCGCCGCCTAGTCCACTCCATCCCCAACTATCCTCTGGACGCTGTGTTGGCCAAGGCTCCCGATGTGATCACCTATGTGGAGCACGGCGTCTGTGACCTGGGAGTCGTGGGTAAGGACACGATTTTAGAGCAGGGACGGTCCTTCTACGAGGTCCTGGATCTGGGCTTCGGCCGCTGCCGCTTCGCTCTGGCCGTTCGGGAGGGCAGCGACTTTTACGGTACCTATAAGACCCGGCGGATCGCCACCAAATATCCCAACGTGACCCGAAACTTCTTTGAAGAGAAGGGAATGGATGTCTCTATTATCAAGATCGAGGGCTCCGTGGAGCTGGCCCCGATCCTTGACCTGGCCGATGGTATTGTGGATATCGTGGAGACGGGCGCGACCTTGCGTGAAAACGGACTTGTCCCCATCGAGGATGTGGCGGCGGTATCCGCCCGCTTGATCGTCAACACCGCCAGCATGAAGCTCTACAAGGAAGATATCCTGCGCCTGATCGAGGGGTGCAAGGCGAATTTGGAGGGATGAGCGTGCTTACCATCATTGACCGCGACCCGCAGGCCGCACGGCGCCAGCTGGAGGCAATGCGTCAGCGCGCCGCCTCCGCCAACCATGCCGTTGAGGTCGCTGTGCAGGCGATTATGGAAAATGTAAAGACCGAGGGCTTTGCGGCTGTAGAACGCTATACCAGGCAATTTGACCGCAAGGTCCCCTATGAGATTTCCCGGGAAAAGCTGGACGAGGCTTACGCCCGCTGTCCCGAGGAGCTTATCACGGCGCTGGAACGGGCGGCGGACAATATCCGCGACTATAACCTTCGCCTTTTGCCCCGGTCTGAGATTTGGAACTCCCCTGATGGCGGTAAAGTCGGACGCCTTGTCAGAGGTCTGCGCCGCGTGGGGATCTACGTCCCCGGCGGCACCGCCGCCTATCCCTCGTCGGTGCTGATGAATGCGGTGCCTGCCAAGGTGGCCGGGGTAGAGGAGATCGTTATGGTCACCCCGCCCACCGAGCATTTGAGCGACGCGGTGCTGGCCGCCGCCAAAATTGCCGGGGTAGACCGGGTCATTGCCGTGGGCGGCGCCCAGGCAGTGGCGGCGCTGACCTATGGCGCGGGCTTTATCCCGAGGGTAGACAAGCTGGTGGGCCCCGGCAACGCCTATGTGGCCACCGCCAAGCGGCTGGCCTATGGGCAACTGGATATCGATATGATCGCCGGGCCCTCCGAGGTGCTGGTGATCGCCGACAAGACCGCTGAGCCTAAATTTGTGGCCGCCGACCTCATGAGCCAGGCGGAGCATGACATACTGGCCTCCGCCGTGCTGCTCACCGACTCTTCGGCTCTGGCGCGGGCTGTTTCGGAGGAGATCAAACGTCAAAGCGCACGGCTGTCACGCAAGGATATCATCCAAGCGTCCCTGCGGGATTTTGGCTGTGTCTTGGTTTGTAACGATCTGGACGAGTGCGTGACCTTGGCCAATGAGATCGCCCCGGAGCATTTGGAGCTGTGCGTGGCCGACCCGGAGGGGATGCTGCCCAAGGTCAAAAACGCTGGTGCGGTGTTCCTGGGGAACTGGTCTCCCGAACCGCTGGGGGACTATATGGCGGGACCAAACCATGTTCTGCCCACCTCCGGCACCGCCCGGTTCTTCTCCCCGCTGTCCGTGACCAGCTTTATCAAGACCATGAGCGTCATTGAGTATGACAAAGAGGCGTTGGAGCGGGTGCACGACCAGGTCATTGCTTTGGCCCGGTCCGAGGAACTTACCGCCCATGCCAATTCCATCCAAGTCCGTTTTGAGGAGGATGCCCTATGAGCCGCCGCGCTGTTGTGGGACGAAAGACCAAGGAGACCGAGATCACCGTCGCCCTGGAGCTGGAGGGCGGAGACGTTTGCGTAAACACCGGAGTGGGCTTTTTTGACCATATGCTCACCGCTTTGGGCTTTTATGCCGGTTTTGGACTGGAGATCTCCGCTCAGGGAGACCTCTATGTGGACGCGCACCACACGGTGGAGGATGTGGGCATCGTTCTGGGGCAGGCGCTGGCCCAGGCGCTGGGGGATAAGGCCGGGATCGCCCGCTTTGGGGCCGCCTTTGTCCCCATGGATGAGTCTCTTTCCCGTGTGGTCCTGGACATTTCCTCCCGGCCTTATCTGGTTTATAACGCGGTCATGCCCCAGGAACGTATTGGGGACTACGACAGCTGCCTCACCGAGGAATTTTTCCGGGCCCTGGCGGTGCATGGCGGTTTGACCCTTCACGCGGCGGGGCTTTATGGATCCAACGCCCACCACTTGACCGAGGCCATGTTCAAGGCCCTGGGGCTGGCCCTTAAGCAGGCGGTAGCCGTAACCGGGCAGGGCACGACCTCTACCAAGGGTGTGCTGTGATGGGCCGCACCGCCATTGTGGATTACGGTGTCGGCAATCTCCACAGCATCGCCAACGCCATGAAATACATCGGCCTGAATACCCTGGTCACCGGGGACGCCCAGGAGCTGGAGCGCGCGGACGCTATCATTCTCCCCGGCGTGGGCGCTTTTCCCGACGCGGCGAACAAGTTGCGCGATACCAGGCTGGACAGTGTACTGCGGGTCCAGAGCGCACACAAGCCTATTTTGGGGATATGCCTGGGGATGCAGCTGCTCTTTAACGGCAGTGACGAGGTGCGGCCCACCAAGGGCCTGGGGCTGGTCCCTGGCTGGGTGGACCGCATCGAGACCAAGTGTAAGCTCCCCCATATTGGCTGGAACAGCCTGTCCTTTGCAAACGACAGCCCTCTTTTTAAGGGCTTAAATGATGGGGTTTACGTCTATTTTGTCCACTCCTTCTGCGGCCTGGTCCAACGCCCGGAGCATGTGACCGCCCGCACGGACTACGGTGCCAGCGTCATCGCGGCGGTAGGGCGCGGAAATGTATTTGGTTGTCAGTTCCACCCCGAAAAGAGCGGGGAAGTGGGATTGCAAATTCTGCGAAACTTTGGAGCGTTGAACAAATGATCATTTTACCTGCCATTGATTTGAAGGGCGGCCAATGCGTCCGCCTGAAGCAGGGCGATTTTGACACCGCCCACCAGGTGGCCGCCAGCGCCGTGGAAACAGCCCTGGCCTTTCAAACCGCCGGGGCGCGGTGGATCCACATGGTGGACTTAGATGGCGCGCGCAACGCAGTTCGTTGCAACGGAGATACTGTAAAGGCAGTTGCCGGTACAGTGGCAGCCAAGGTCGAGCTGGGCGGCGGCGTACGTTCCATGGCGGATCTGGAGACCTCATTCGATCTGGGCATCTTCCGGGCAGTCATCGGTTCCGCCGCCGTTTCCGACCCTGACTTTCTGCGCGCCGCCGTGGACCGCTATGGAGAGCGGATCGCCGTGGGGGTGGACACCCTGGACGGGGTCGTCAAAACAGCCGGGTGGGAGCAGTCCTCCGGCCTTGATTATTTGGCGTTTGCCGAGCGGCTGGAGGAATCGGGCGTAAAGACTATTATCTTTACAGATATTGCCACCGACGGAATGCTCTCCGGGCCGTCCTTTGGACGGCTGGCGGAGCTTCAGCGCCACTATGTCGGCAGCATTATCGCCTCCGGTGGGGTGACCACGCTGGACGATATCAAGCGTCTGCGGGACATGGGGCTTTATGGCGCTATCATCGGCAAGGCTTACTATGCCGGGACCATCGACCTGGCCCAGGCTATTGAGGAAGCGGGGGAACAGCAATGTTAGCCAAGAGGATCATCCCCTGTTTGGATGTGAAGGATGGCCGGGTGGTGAAGGGCGTCAACTTCGTGGGTCTGCGGGACGCGGGAGACCCGGTGGAGTTGGCCAAGCACTACGATCGCCAAGGGGCGGATGAGATCGTCTTTTTGGATATTACCGCCACCCATGAGCACCGGGACACCGTGGTCCATGTGGTGGAGCGCACCGCCAAGGAGGTATTCGTCCCCCTGACCGTAGGCGGCGGCATCCGCACTCTGGAGGATTTTCAACTTCTCTTGCGGGCAGGGGCGGACAAGATCTCCGTCAACTCCGCCGCCGTCAAGGACAAAACCTTGATAACCCGTGCAGCAGAGCGGTTTGGATCCCAATGCGTGGTGGTGGCCATCGACGTGAAAGCCACCGGACCGGACAAATGGGAGGTGGTCACCCACGGCGGACGGCAGTTCACCGGCCTGGACGCCGTTGCCTGGGCCAGAGAGGTCCAGGCACTGGGAGCTGGGGAGCTTCTGCTCACCAGCATGGATGCCGACGGCACCAAGGCGGGATTTGACCTCGCCTTGACGAAAGCGGTGACTGACGCCGTCTCCATCCCGGTCATCGCCTCGGGCGGCTGTGGAAGCCTGGAGCACTTCGCAGAGGTCTTTCAAAAGACAGACTGCGACGCCGCTCTGGCCGCATCCTTGTTCCATTTTGGCGAACTGACTGTTCCCCAGGTGAAGGACTATCTGCGCACCCGGGATATTCCGGTTCGATAAGGAGGATGACTATGTTTGATCTGGACCAGCTTTTTCAAAAATCGGACCTGATCCCGGCCGTCGTGCAGGACGTGAACAGCGGGGAAGTGCTTATGCTGGGGTTTGCGAACCGTGAGGCTGTGGAACGCACTTTGGAGACCAAGACCGCCTGGTTTTGGTCCCGGAGCCGTCAGAAGCTCTGGAACAAGGGAGAGAGCTCCGGCCATTTCCTTACGGTCCATAAGGTAGTTACCGACTGCGACACGGACACCCTGCTCTACCTCTGCACCCCCAACGGCCCCACCTGCCACACCGGGGCACGAAGTTGCTTTTTCAACACTATTTGGGAGGAAGATGACCAATGAAACATGTATTTACCGAGCTTTACAAGGTCATTGAGGACCGCCGGGACCATCCCCAGGAGGGCTCCTATACCTGCTATCTCTTCGATAAGGGATTGGATAAGATCCTGAAAAAGGTAGGAGAAGAGTGCGCGGAGACCATTATCGCCGCCAAAAACGGCAATAAGGAAGAAGCAGTGGGGGAGATTTCCGATCTCTTTTACCACATTCTGGTCATGATGGTCAACGAGGGCATTCCCCTCACCGATGTGACCGCCGAGCTGGACCGCCGGGGCCAGAAGATCGGTAACCTCAAGACTTTCCATGTCTCCGACCACGAGAGCTGATGGATCTCTGTAATTATTCGGAGGTGCAGGCCCTCCTGAAGCGCCACGGCTTTCACTTCTCCAAAAGCATGGGGCAGAACTTTCTCATTCGCCCTCAGGTGCCTGTGGAGATTGCCGACGCCTCCGGGGCGGATGAGACGGCCGCCGTGCTAGAGATCGGCCCCGGCGTTGGTCCGCTCACCGTTCAACTCGCAAAACGGGCGGGGAAGGTGGTGGCGGTGGAGCTGGACAAGGCACTTTTGCCCGTACTGGCAGAGACCTTGTCAGGACTTGAAAACATAGAAATTGTGCCCGGCGATATTATGAAGCTAGATTTGAGAAGTTTAATCTCTGACAGGTTTAATCGCTTTACCCCTCTGGTCTGTGCCAATCTCCCATATAACATTACCTCGCCGGTGCTCACCAAGCTGCTGGAGAGCCAGAAATTCGCCGCCATCACCGTGATGATCCAGCGGGAGGTAGCCAGGCGCATTTGCGCCGGCCCCGGCACAGCGGACTACGGGGCGTTTTCCGTGTTTTGCCAGTACTACGCCCGGTGCGAAAATCTCTTTGAAGTCCCGCCTGAGTGCTTCTATCCCGCGCCTAAGGTGACCTCCGCCGTGGTCAAGTTGACGCCCCAGCCCAAGCCCGCCTACGTAGACGACCCCAAGGCTTTTTTCGCGGTGGTGAGGGCGGCCTTCGCCCAGCGGCGCAAGACCCTGCTCAACTGCCTGGGCAGCGCCTATGGCGGCCGCTATTCCAAGGATGACCTGCGTCAAATCATCACCGCCTGCGGCCTCCCTGAGGACGTCCGAGGGGAGCGCCTGGGCATTCCGGAATTCGCGGCGCTGGCGAAAAAGCTGTAATGTCTCACAAAAGAGGCATCCCCGGCGCCTACGGAGGCGTTGGCGGCCTGGATGGCCCAGCACCCGGAGTACCGCATCTGCGGCCCCGCCATCGACCGCTATCTGAACGATCCCGATATCACCCCGCCCGAAGCCATGGAAACCGGCGTTTTGTTCCCGGTGGAACGGATACCAGAGTAAGAGAAAGGGCCGCAACGTGTGTTGCGGCCCTTCTTGTCGCGTTTAGTCCTTTTTCCAGCGAAGCAGCATTGGAAAGAACTGCTCCATCTGGGCCTTGGCCTGCTCTGCGGTCATCTCCGGGTGGCCCGCCACCATGTGGGGCACGCAGAAGTCGATCATCTCCTCCATGGTCATAGAGGAGGTGAACGCCCCGTGCTGGTAGCAGTACTTGCAGTAGTCCGCGCTGGCGCTGCCGTCCGCCTCAGTACCGTGGGTCTCCGGGTCCGCCAGAGGCATCCCGCAGGACTGGCAAAACTTCATGTTAGAAAAGTCCATTGCTTTGGTCTCCTTTCTGTTTGATGGCTCCAGTATATCAAGGCAAACCTGACACAGTGTGTCAGGTTCTAAATTTGCCCGATAAATTTCTCGCCCCAACAGCGCCAGCTGTTCCTTGAGCCAGAGCGGCTCCAGCACCTCCACCCCCACGCCGAAGGAGAGCAGATAGCCATAGAGCCAGCCGTCGATGGGGTAGGGGACGCAGACTCTGAGCGCCCCGTCCTCATCCCGGCGGATGTCCTTGGGATCAAACTCGTCGTAGACCCGGTAGGCCATGGCGGGGGAGAAGCGCAGGTCGATGGGAGCTGCGTTTCCGCCGGAAAAACCCGCCTCAATGTCGGGAGGTGGCTCAGGAAGGGCCATGGACTCCCCGGTGTCCCGCACGTCCAGGATCCGGCTCAAACGGTACGTACGGTAGGCCTCCTTGTCCAGCCGCCAGCCCTGCAAATACCAAGCCCGGCCCTTGAACACCAGACAGGCAGGGAGGACCTTGCAGCGGCATTCAGTGCTGTAAGCGCTCAGATAGGTAAATTCCAACACATGTCCGTCCAAAATGGCATTTTTATAGAAGCTGAAGTTCCGCTCCTCTCCCTGGCTCTGCCACGGGGTCAGCTCCACCTTCAGCCAGTCGGGCTGTGAGGGGCGAAAGAGAGCGGACAGCTTTGTGACGACCTCCTCGCCGCCCAAACTGTCCGGTAGAGACCGCAGCGCCGTCAGTAGATGGGCCTGTTCCTCGCCGGTCAGCATGGCCCTGTCCAAGGTGTAATGCTCCATAAGGGCGACCCCGCCACCCTTGCCCTGGGCAGCGTAAATAGGCACCCCCGCCTGGGACAGGGTGTCCACGTCCCGGTAAATGGTGCGGGTGGACACCTCCAGCCGCCCGGCCAACTCCCCCGCGGTCATATGTTGGTGCTCTAAAAGAAGATAGAGCAACTTGAACAGCCGGCTGTCTGCCATGGGACCGCCTCCCTTTGGGGCCAGTATACCACCACTTATGCACCCCTGCAAGAGGCTGGCGCATAGCATAGAGAAAAGGAGGTATCTCTATGCCAACCATTTATCTTTCGCCCTCCACCCAGGAAAACAATCTCTATGTCAACGGCGGCACCGAAGAGGAATGGATGAACCGTCTGGCGGACGCCATGGTCCCCTATCTGGTGTCCTCCGGCATCCAATATGTCCGAAACACGCCCGACATGACTGCTGCCAGCTCGATCCGCGCCTCCAACCAAGGCCGCTATGACCTCCACTTGGCACTTCACTCCAACGCCGCGCCAGAGGGGCGCTACGGGCAGGTGCGGGGGATCATCGTCTACTATTACCCCGGCTCAACAGAAGGGAAGCGGGCTGCGGAGATCGTGGCGGATAACCTGAAGGCCATCTATCCGCTGCCAAACCTGGTCAGCGCCCGCTCCACCACCGCCATCGGTGAGGTGCGCCGGGTCAAGGCCCCGTCGGTATTTATCGAACTGGGCTATCACGACAACGCCGACGACGCCGCCTGGATCCAAAACAATATCAACGCCGCCGCCCGCAACATCGTGCTGTCGCTGACAGAGTATTTCGGCATTCCGTTTTTGACCCCGGTGCCGCCGAGAAACGCCGTGGTAGATGTCTCCTGGGGCGCGCTGAACATTCGCTCCCGGCCCAGCACCACCGCGCCTATCATTGCAAAAGCCTACGACGGCGCCCGTCTGACTGTCATCAACCAATGGCAAAACTGGTATCTGGTCCGCTTTGACGGCGTGGTGGGCTATGCCGCCCAGGATTTTGTCACTCTGGTGTAGAGGAGGGAAACGCCATGGATATCCATGTTGTTCGGCCGGGGGAGACCCTGACCGTCATTGCCGCCCAGCACAGCGTGCCTCTCTCCCGTCTGCTGGCGGATAATCAATTGCCTGACCCTGGACAGTTGGTAACAGGGCAGACCATCGTCATCCGCTATCCGGCGGAGGTCTACACTGTCCGGCCCGGAGATACCCTCACCGCGATCGCCGCCGCAAACGGTCTCACGGTGCGCCAGCTCTTGCGTCAAAATCCAAACCTGAGAGGGGAGGAGACCATCTATCCCGGCCAAACGCTGGTCCTGCGCTATCAAGGGGAGAAGCGGGGGACCCTGTCCGTCAACGGCTATGCCTATCCCTTTATAGACAAGGGATTTTTGCAGCGGGAGCTGCCCTTTTTAACAAATCTAACACCATTCACCTACGGCATCACCCCTCAGGGCGGCCTGGTGGACCTGGATGACGCGTCCATGATCGCCGCCGCCAAAAGCCTGGGCGTGGCCCCCTTGATGCACCTTTCCACCCTGACGCAAGAGGGTGGCTTTTCCAATGAGCTTGCCAGTCTGGTGCTCAATGACAGGCGCATTCAGGACAATTTGGTGACGGCCATCCGTGAAACGCTTCAAGCCAAGGGCTACCGGGGACTGGATGTGGACTTTGAGTTTGTCTTTTCTCAGGATGCCGGACCCTACGCCGCCTTTATCGCCCGCCTGCGCCGGGAGCTGGCCCCGCTGGGCTATCCGGTCATCGTCGCCCTCGCGCCCAAGACCAGCGCGACGCAACCCGGCCTGCTCTACGAGGGCCACAATTACCGCGCCCTCGGCCAGGCCGCCGACCAGGTCCTGCTGATGACCTACGAGTGGGGCTACACCTACGGGCCGCCCATGGCGGTGGCGCCGCTACCCAATGTGCGGCGGGTAGTGGAGTACGCCCTCACTGAGATCCCCGCAGGAAAGATCTGGCTGGGCGTTCCCAACTATGGCTACGACTGGCCCTTACCCTTTGCCGAAGGAGTGACCCGGGCCACCTCTATTTCCAACCAGTACGCCGTTCGTTTGGCCCTGCGCTATGGCGCGGAGATCCAATATGACACCTTTGCCCAAGCTCCCTGGTTCCGCTACATGGATGAGCAGGGAAGGGAACATGAGGTCTGGTTTGAGGATGCCCGCAGTATTCAGGCCAAGCTGGCGCTCATCCCCGAATACGGCCTCTATGGCGCGGGTTATTGGAATCTGATGAGACCCTTCCCGCAAAACTGGCTGATCTTGGACAGCGAATACAATATTCGCCAGGGATAGGGCAGGGAGGAGCGCGTTAAAATAGGGAAGAGGTGATTATATTATGGAGTTGGACGCTTTACTGCGCCGCGATAAGGAAGCCGCCGCGCTTTTTTCGCATCTGCCCTCTAAGGTGCAAGAGACGCTTCGGACCAAAGCCGGGAACATCAACACCCTGGCGTCTCTGCGCGACTATACCATCCGCATGGTGGATCATGACGGCCCGTTTTACGCCGCCCGTACGGAGGACGGCACCTGCATGGAGCCGGAGCTGAAGGCAGAATGGACCATGGAGCACGAGACGTAAAAGCCCCTTTGGAGCATTTACAAAATGTTCATAAGCAGTTTGAAAACTGTCCATCATTTCTTTTTGGGATATGGTATTATAATGCCAGTCAGGGACGTGAGCCATCCAATCATCTCTCTTCTCTCTTTCTCTTTTTCTCTCTCCAAGCTGACCCTCCGCTGGGGAATCCTCCGGCGGAGGGTCAGACCAATTTCTCTCTCCTCACGTTTCTGCAAATAAGGCTGTCAAGGACAATTCCTTGACAGCCTTATTCTTGTTTTCGACAGCTCTACCGCAAGATTTGGTGGTCAGTCCTTGGGTCGGTGTTTACATCTTGTGGCCCTGTCTAAAAATGTCGAAAAGTTCAAAAAGTTTTATTTTTTCGTACAATCGTGTTGATTTAATCAAAAATGTGTGGTATACTGTCCATTGTAGGGAAAAGGAAGAGAGGTATCACTCGATGAAAACAAATCCAAAATACAGCGTTATGATCGCACATGGCGATCCATCCGCGCAGCAGCGCATTTCCAGCGCGTTGGCGGCAACCAAGCTATTCCAGGTCATTTTTACCACGCACAACGGGGAAGTGTGCATCCGGCAGGCACTGCGCAGTCAACCGGATCTGGTCATCGCGGACACCTTGCTCGCGGGAGTGGATGGACTGGAGGTGTTAAAGCAGATCAAAACGCGCTGTGGCAATACACAGGTCATTTTGTTGACCACCTACCACGCTTTGGCCCACCACCGCGCGGTATTGGAGCTGGCGGATTATTGCATCGTGGCGCCTTATTCCAACGCAATTTTAGCCCAGCGGGCAGTGGACACCCTGCATACCCATCGAAACGCAGGGTTTTCCTCCCAGATGGTCAGTGACCAGACGGCCTCCATCCTGGCCAAGCTCAACGCGCCTCTCCGAATGAAGGGCTATCCTTATTTGCGCGATGGGATCCAGATGTCGGTACATGATCCCAATATGCTCCATCATCACACGGGCCCCAACGGTCTTTATGCACAGCTGTGCTCCCGGCACCAGGAGAGCTACCATAACATTGAACGCTGTATGCGCTCGGTCAGCGACCATATCTTCAAATACGCCAGCTTATCGGTCCTGGAGGATTACTTCACCCAGGCCAACCTGGCCCGAGGACGGATCTCCAATCTCACTATGATCTCCACCTTGGCCGCCCGGGTGACCAATGACCTGAACGGACAACAGGAACTGCCGCTGGAAAACGCCGTTTCGTGTTAGCCTTTCCGCTTTACCTTGGCCAGCGGGTTGGCTCTGGCCGCTCCGCGCCGGCTCTCGTTGTTCACGTGGGTATCGATCTCGGTGGTCTACAAATCATAGTGACCGAGCACCTCTTGAAGGGTGCGTACATCCACGCCGTTTTCCAGCATCAGTGTGGCTGCGGTGTGACGCAGCTTATGGCTGGAATAGAGGGCGCTGTCCAGACCCGCTTTTAAAAAGCGGTTTTTGACCATATAATGAATGGCTGCGGTGGTCATCCGCTTGTGCCCACGGGTGATAAACAAGGCGTTGGGGTCGGTGGAGGCGGAGCGATCCCGCTCCTCCAGCCAATCCTTCAGCGCCGCCAGACAGGCGTCATTCAGGTATACTATACGCTCCTTATTGCCTTTGCCGACGACACGGAGCTGGTCGCCTCGAACGTCTGTTTTATTCAGTCCCGCCAGCTCGGAGATACGCAGTCCACAATTGAGGAAAATTGTCAAAATGCAATAATCCCGGACCTGGTTCGGCTCGTCTACGGCATCCAGCAGGGCGATAGATTCCTCCAGGCTCAGATACCGGGGCAGAGACTTTTTGAGTCGCGGCGAGTCCAGGTTCTGGATCGGATTTTCCTCCAGCAAGTGGGTCTTGGCGGTGAGATACTTATAAAAGGAACGCAACGTCGCGATCTTACGGGAGCGTCCAGCCGCGCCAACGCCGCAGTCACGGCTGAGGAAGTTGACAAACTCATAGACGTCTGTGACCGTCACAGAACCTAACAACGCTATGTCAACATCATCGATTGGAATTTCATCAAAGGGCACGTCGGCGGGAACCAGCCGGCGCGCGCGTTTCAAATAGCGAAAGAACCGACGCAGGTCTAAATAGTATTCATCCACGGTTTTTCTGGAGTGGCCCTGGATAGCTTCGTGATAGGTCAAAAAGTCCCGCAGGATCGGACACATGGCGTCTCTGATGATAGACACTGGTTATTCACTCCCTCCAACTCAACAAAATTTTTATTTTGTTGAGTTGATAGTGTGGGCCGTTTCTTTAGTCATTATAGCAGACCCGCGCCTTCCCCGCAACCCCGCTTGGTTTTCAAGCCGTGGTCCCGGTCGGCGCGGGTCGTTCTATAGTTACTTACATATTATCCGCCAGACCTTGACGCTCTCGTTCTGTCCATTCGGTTCGCTCTCGCGGCTCTTGTGGAAACGCGCCAAGGATGTGAATAAACCGCAGACCTTGAACGGTGTAGCTGCTCAGCGGCCGATAATCCACGTCGTAGGAATGGGCCGCCACCAAGGTGTTTTCCAGCGTCGGCGGATCGCCCATCTGGACAATAATAGGTGTATGGCTCCAGACGTCCGCGCGAAAGCGCAGCTGTACAAAATCTCCCGGCTCCATATCCTCCAGCGCGCCCAGCACCCCTACGGGTCCCGGTCCGGCCGGAGGCATTCGAGTCATGAAGTTGTAAAAGTATGGCACTCCAGTCCAGGCCGGAGCCTTGTCGTTGGCGTCGATGTAATACCAGCCATAGGTGGGCGTGTAATTCATCACGCCCACCCCGGCAAACAGGCATTGGGAGGCGTAGTTGGTGCAGTCGCCTCCCAGCTCCTCATAATCAAAATACGCCGGGTTGCGGCCATAGGCCCATCGGTGGGCGTAGGCCACCGCCAGGTCACGGCGGTACGGGATGGGCGGTTTGGTCATCACAGGCATCGTACTCTCCCCTTTCTGTCAATTCATATTATGCAAATCGCGAAAAAAAGTGCCTCACCCTCTTGCAATCCTTGGTGGAAAATGGTACAATATCTTCAATTCTTGAGAAAAGGAGTTGTTGTTCCATGTCTCTCGTTACATCCACCGAAATGTTCAAGAAGGCCTATGCGGGCGGCTACGCCGTCGGCGCCTTCAACGTCAACAACATGGAGATCGTCCAGGGCATTACCGAGGCCTGTAAGGAAGAAAAGGCTCCCGTGATCCTCCAGGTTTCCAAGGGCGCCCGCGCCTATGCCAACCACACCTACCTGGTCAAGTTGGTGGAGGCCGCCGTGATCGAGTGCCCCGAGATCCCCATTGTGCTCCATCTGGACCACGGCCCCGACTTTGAGACCTGCAAGAGCTGCATTGACGGCGGCTTTACCTCCGTTATGATCGATGCCTCCTCCAAGCCCTTCGAGGAGAATATCGAGATCACCAAGAAGGTCGTTGAGTACGCCCATGACCACGGTGTGGTCGTGGAGGCCGAGTTGGGCACCCTGGCCGGTGTGGAGGACGATGTAAAGGTGGACGCCGCCGACTCCTCCTACACCCGTCCCGAGGAAGTGGAAGAGTTCGTGGCCAAGACCGGCTGTGACTCCCTGGCCATCGCCATCGGCACCAGCCACGGCGCCTACAAGTTTACTCCCGACCAGTGCACCCGCAACGAGAAGGGAATCCTGGTTCCCCCTCCCCTGCGCTTTGACGTGCTGGAGGAGGTCTCCAAGCGTCTTCCCGGCTTCCCCATCGTGCTTCACGGCTCCTCCAGCGTGCCTCAGGACTATGTGAAGATGGTCAACGAGCACGGCGGCAAGATGCCCGACGCCGTGGGCATCCCCGAGGAGCAGCTGCGTCAGGCCGCTACCCTGTCTGTGTGCAAGATCAACATCGACTCCGACCTGCGCCTCACCATGACCGGCACTATCCGCCAGTTCTTCGATGAGCACCCCGACAAGTTTGACCCCCGCGAGTACCTCAAGCCCGCCCGCGCCAACATCAAAGAGACCGTCCGCCACAAGCTGCGCGACGTGCTCGGCTGCGCCGGCAAGGCCTAAAACACCTGTCAAGCTCAGGAGAGGGCCTTCGCCCTCTCCTGTTCTATATCAAAATCATTTTATTTTTTAGGAGGAGTTCAACATGGAACAACTGCGTGGCGCCCTGATCATCGGCCAGTCCGGCGGCCCCACCTCTGTCATTAACGCCAGCGCCTATGGCGTGATCCGCACCGCTCTCGATAACCCCAGCATCACCGCCGTCTACGGCGCGGCCCACGGCATCAAGGGCGTGCTGAACGACAAGCTCTATGACATGAGCAAGGAGGACGCCGAGGAGCTGGAGCTGCTGCTCAACACCCCTTCCTCCGAACTGGGCTCCTGCCGCTATAAGATTGCCGATCCCGACGTGGACGACACCGACTACAAGCGCATTCTGGAGATTTTCAAGAAGTACGACGTGCGTTACTTCTTCTACAACGGCGGCAACGACTCCATGGACACCTGCAACAAGATCTCCAAGTATATGCAGAAGGTGGGCTATGAGTGCCGCATCATGGGTGTGCCCAAGACTATTGACAACGACCTCTTTGGCACCGACCACTGCCCCGGCTTCGCCTCCGCCGCCAAGTACATCGCCACCTCCTGCGCCGAGGTCTATAAGGATGCCCGAGTCTATGACACCGGCATGGTAACCGTGATCGAGATCATGGGCCGTCACGCCGGCTGGCTGGCCGGCGCCGCCGCTCTGGCCGGCGTCGTGGGTTGCGCCCCCGACCTGGTCTACCTCCCCGAGGTGGACTTCGACATGGACAAGTTCCTGGCCGATGTGGACCGTATCTACAAGGCCAACGGCAACTGCATCGTGGCGGTCTCTGAGGGCATCCACTACGCCGACGGCACCTTCGTCTCTGAGGCGAAAACCTCCGCCACCGACGGCTTTGGCCACGCCCAGCTGGGCGGTCTGGCCGCTCTGCTGGCCAACACCATCAAGGAGCGTACCGGCTCCAAGGTCCGCGGCATCGAGCTCTCTCTGCTCCAGCGCTGCGGCGCCCATGTGGGCTCCCGCACTGACATCGACGAGTCCTTCCTGGCTGGCAAGACCGCTGTGGAGGCCGCCGTGGCCGGTGAGACCGACAAGATGGTGGGCTTTGAGTGCTCCCGCGAGGGCGGCAAGTACACCTGCAAGACCAAGCTCTTTGACCTCTCCGAGGTGGCCAACTTTGAGAAGAAGGTCCCTCTGGAGTGGATCAATGCCGAGGGCAACGGCGTGACCCAGGCCTTCATCGACTATGCTCTGCCCCTCATCCAGGGCGACGCCAAGGCTCCCACCGAGCACTCCCTTCCCCGCTTCGCCCGCCTGAAGAAGGTCCTCACCAACCCCTGATCTCCCCTTTGAATAAAAAATCCCGGATGCTTACGCATCCGGGATTTTTTTATTTATGTTGTCAGACGGTCCTCACTTGAGATACGCCCGGTGGAAGACCTTCTTGCCCTTCTTGATGGTCAGACCGTCCCCTTCCAGCTCTTCCCCACCGATCATGCGGGTGGCATCGGCGACCTTCTGGCCGTTGACCTCTACCCCGCCCTGTTCAATGAGCCGACGGGCCTCCTTTTTTGAAGGGACCAGGCCGCACTTGAGCATCAGGTCCAGCAGGCCGATGACTCCGTCGGTCAAATCGTCCCGGGTGAGGCCGGTAGCAGGCATATTCGCGCTGTCGCCGCCCTTGGAGAACAGAGCGCGGGCCGCGTCCTGTGCCTTGCGGGCCTCCTCCTGCCCATGGACCATGGCGGTCAACTCATAGGCTAGGATCTCCTTGGCCTCGTTGATCTTGGCGTCCTCCCAATGGTCCATTTCGTCAATCTGCTCCAAGGGCAGGAAGGTGAGCCAACGGATGCACTTCATCACGTCGGCGTCGCCCACGTTGCGCCAGTACTGGTAGAACTCGTAGGGGCTGGTCTTGTTGGGATCGAGCCAGATGGCGTTGCCCGCCGTCTTGCCCATCTTGTTGCCCTGGGAATCGGTAAGCAGATTGATGGTGAGAGCGTAGGCGTCCTTCCCCAGCTTGCGGCGGATGAGCTCGGTGCCCCCCAGCATATTGCTCCACTGGTCATTGCCACCAAACTGCATATTACAGCCCACTGTCTGGAACATATGATAGAAGTCATAGGACTGCATGATCATATAGTTGAATTCCAGAAAGGAGAGTCCCTTCTCCATGCGCTGCTTATAGCACTCCGCCCGCAGCATATTGTTCACCGAGAAGCAGGCGCCCACCTCCCGCAGAAGCTCTACGTAGTTAAGGTTCAGGAGCCAGTCCGCGTTGTTGAGCATCATGGCCTGGCCGGGACCCTCGCCAAACTCGATAAAGCGGCTCATCTGCCGCTTAAAGCACTCGGCGTTGTGGTCAATGTCCTCTCGGGTAAGCATCTTGCGCATATCCGTCCGCCCGGAGGGGTCGCCGATCATGGTGGTGCCGCCCCCAATCAAGGCAATGGGCTTGTTGCCCGCCAGCTGGAGCCGCTTCATCAGGGTCAGCGTCACAAAATGCCCCGCCGTCAGGCTGTCCGCAGTGCAGTCGTAGCCAATATAGAAGGTGGCCTTGCCGTCGTTGATGAGAGTGCGGATCTCCTCCTCATCCGTTACCTGAGCGATCAGCCCCCTGGCTTTCAATTCCTCATAAATGGTCATGTTTGTCTCTCCTTCAGTAGGATATCTTAAGGATGATATCATAAAACCCAGCTCATGTCAAACCGCGTTACAGTAGTCCCAAATGCCGCAGAGCCGCGGAAACGCCGACGTCATCTGCGGAGTCCGTCACATGGTCCGCAATGGCCTTCACCGAGTCCATCGCGTTGCCCATGGCTACGCCAATTCCTGCCAGCTTCAGCATCTCCGCGTCGTTTTCTCCGTCGCCGAAGGCCATGATATCCTCTCTCGTCCAGCCATAGCGGTCCATGGTGGCCCGGACGCCCACCACCTTGCCGCCGCCGCGGGGAATGATATCGATCCCCTTGGGATGCCAGCGGGTGTGCAGACAGTTGGGCATGGCGTCTAAAAACAATGCTTCCTCCTCCGGGGCTACAAAGGGAACAAATTGATACACCCTCCCCTCCAGCAGCCAGGCCGGATCCCGCACCGGGTAGAGGTCCGTGTGGAGGAACTGGTAGATCTCCCGCACCCGGTCGTTGATCTGGGTCATATAGCTCTCGCCGTTGCCCTCCATCAGGGCAGGCAAATGGGAATTCTCCACCAGCACACGGTAGGCGCCCCGCAGGTCAGCCTCGGGGATGGGCGCGTCCCGGTAGGCCTCCCCCTGCGCGTCACAGCAGTATTGCCCGTTCAGGGTCACATAGCCGTCAAACTCCACCCCGCGCAGCATGCCGGTATTTTCCAGGTCCTGGATAGCCCGACCTGTGCTGAGAAAGAGCTTGATCCCCTTCGCCCTAAGCGCCGGAAGGTCTTTGACCAGCTGATCGGGCAAGAGCTTCTGCTGAAAGGACACCAGCGTTCCGTCCACATCGAAAAAAATTGCTTTTATCATTTAGTACATGCCCTCCCTGTATTGCCGCGCCGATTCCAGCAGCTCTCCCGCGCTCTCCAGGGCCACCGCGGTGATCTCCTCCCCAGAGGTGAGCCGCGCCACTTCCTCCTTGCGCCTGTCCATATCCAGCGCCTCTACCTTGGTATAGGTGCGCTCGTTTCGCTCCCCTTTTTCCACCGAGAAGTGGGTATCCGCCATAGCCGCCAGCTGGGGCAGATGGGTCACGCAGAGCACCTGCTTACACCGGGACACCTGGGCCAGCTTCTGGGCCACCTTCTGGGCCGCCCGGCCGGAGACCCCTGTGTCCACCTCGTCAAAAATCAGGGTGGACACATCGTCGTTTTCCGCCAGCACGTTTTTCAGCGCCAGCATGATCCGGGCCAGCTCACCGCCGGAGGCGATCTTATGGATGGGCTTCAGGTCCTCGCCCAAATTGGCGGACATGAGGAAACAGACCTCGTCCATCCCGGTGGCGTCCATCCCCAGGTCGCCGCCCTTTTCCGCCATAGATACCCGGAAACATACCTTGGGCATATCCAGCTCGGCCAGCTCCCGCTGGATCCGCTCTTCCAGCAAACGCGCGGCCTTTTCCCGTGCGGCGCGGAGCGCCAACCCCTTGGCGTTGGCCTCTTTTACGGCCTCCGCCAGCTTTCCCTCCAGCTTTTCCAAGCGGTCCGCGGAAAACTGGATCTGGTCCAGCTCGTCCCGGCACTTCTCCAGATATGCCAACATCTCCTTGGTGTCGGAGCCGTATTTCTTTCCCAGGCGGTAGAGCTGATCCAGACGGGTCTCTACCTGGTCCAGCTCACCTGGCTCCATGTCCAGCGAGCCTTCCACATCTCGCAGCTGCTCCGCCAGATCCCGTGCCGCGTAGGTCAGCTCGGACGTTTTTTCCCACAACGCCCGCCATTCCTCGCTCACCCGGCTTACGTCGCTCAGCGCGTCCTCCGCCCGCTCCAGCAGGTCTACGGCCCCGGAGCTGTCCTCGTCGCCCGACAATGCTCCATGGGCCTGGGCGGCAGCGCTCAGGAGCTTTTCCGCATTGCGAAGGACCTCGCGCCGCTGTGACAGCGCCTCCTGCTCCCCCTCCTTCAGATCGGCCGCCTCCAGCTCGTCGATCTGGTATTGCAGGGAATCCATCCGGCGCGCCTTCTCCGCCTCATCCATCTGTAGATCCGACATTTCGCGCTTTAATTCCACCACCGCGCCATAGGAACTCTGGAATTCTGCCAGCAGTCCGTCAGCCAACGCGCCAAAGCGGTCCAGATAGGACAAATGACAGCCTGGGTCCAGCAGCTGCTGACCGTCGTGCTGTCCGTGAATGTTCACCAGCTGGTCCCCCAGGGCCTTCAGCTGTGCCACCGTGATCAGCTGTCCGTTGGCCCGGCAGGTGTTGCGCCCGTCCCCCGTCAGCTCGCGGCGCAGCAGCAGTTCTCCGTTCTCATCGGGCAGAATACCGTTCTCCTGAAACCAAGACAGCGCCGGAAGACGGCAAAAGAGCGCCTCCACCACCGCGCCCCTGGCGCCGGTACGGATGAGGTCACGGCTGGTGCGCTGCCCCAGGATGGCTCCGATGGCGTCTACCACGATAGATTTGCCCGCGCCGGTCTCTCCGGTAAGGACGTTAAAGTGATCGCCAAAGGCCATGTCCGAGCTTTCAATAACCGCAATATTTTCAATGTGTAGTTGGGCCAGCATCGCTCTCTCCCCTTTTACTCACTGTAGCATCTCCCGAATGGTCTGACAAAACTCTTTAGCGCTTTCCGTGGTGCGCAGGACCAGCAAAACAGTGTCATCCCCGGCCAGCGAGCCAACCCGCTCCGGGATGTCCATCCCATCCAGGGCAGCCCCCGCCGCGGGGCCGAGGCCCGGCATGGTCTTCACCACCACCAGGTTTTGCGCGTGGTCATAGCTGACCACCCCCTCCCGGAAAATGGTCTTGAGCCGCCCAGTCACGTTGACCGCGTTCTTTCGCTGGGACTGGACATAGTGGTAGCTTCCCTTTCCTGTCAGCTCCTTGACCAGGTGGAGCTCCTTGATGTCTCGGGAGATGGTCGCCTGCGTAGCGCCAATCCCCCGCTTTTTCAGCTCCTCCAGCAGCTGCTCCTGGGTCTCTACCGCCGTGGTAGAAATAATGGAAAGGATCTCGCCTTGCCTTTTTTCCTTCAACACGTTCACACCCTTCCCAGTTTGTGGTTAAGTACCTCGTAAAAGCTGCGTCCTGTCAGCTTGACCAGCTTGGTCTGGCTCCGCGCCTTGGCGACCTCCACCCGGTCTCCCGCTGTCAGTTTGAAGGCTCGTCCGCCGTCCACGGAGAGATAGGCGCTCTTGCGGCTATCCTTCCCCAGCCGCACAGAAATCAGCCGTTCCGACCCCAGGACCACCGCCTTCGCATGGAGCGAGTGGGCGCAGATGGGGGTAAAAATGATGTTTTCCGCGGTCGGCTCTACGATGGGCCCTCCCGCCGACATGGCATAGCCGGTGGAGCCGGTGGGGGTGCTGAGAATGACCCCATCCCCCGCCAGTTCGGAGATCAGCACCCGGTCTCCATAGACCGCCAGGTCTATGACCCGGGCCACGGCACCCTTGGTGACCACCGCGTCGTTCAGGGCCACATCCTGAAAAATGGTCCGTCCGCCCCGATCTACCTTGACGTCCAGCATCATTCGGGCCTCGATGGTATACTTCCCCTGGGCCAGCTTGGAAAGCTGGCTCAGCTCACCGTTTTCCAGCTCCGCCATAAAGCCCACGCTGCCCATGTTGACCCCTAAGATCGGCATCTCGTAAGCGTTGGCATCCTTGGCGGCGTGAAGGATGGTGCCGTCGCCCCCAAAGCAGACCAAAATATCCGCCTGGGCCAGCCCCTCCTTCAAGGGAATATACTCCAGGTGCTTCGGGAGCTCCAGCCGACTGTTTTCCTCCAGCTCAAAGGGCAGGCAGATCAGGGTGTCCACACCGTTTCCGCCTAAAATCTTCCGCGCCGCCTGCGCGGCCCGCAGTCCCTTGTCCCGGTAAGGGTTGGGACTCAATACCACCCTCATGCCTTCGCCCCCTCTAGCGCTTGATGGGATCTCTCTACCAGCTCTTTCAAATCAAGAGGCTGTAAGGGCATATCCCTTGTCATGAGATAGCCCAGGTATTCAATGTTTCCTTCAGGTCCCTTAATGGGCGAAAAGGTCAATTCCTTTACAAAAAAACCATTCTCCGACGCATGAACCAGGAACCGTTCCAGCACTTGCAAATGGACGGCTGGGTCCCGGACGACCCCCTTTTTGCCCACGTTTTCCCGTCCTGCTTCAAACTGCGGCTTGACCAGACAGACGACCTCGCCGCCGTCCTTAAGCACTCCCCGCAGAGCGGGCAGGATCAGCCGCAGGGAGATGAAGGAGACGTCTACGCTGGCAAAGTCCAACTCGTCCGGGATCTGCTCATGGGTCAAATAGCGGGCATTGGTGCGCTCCAGGGCAACCACCCGCGAATCGGTGCGGATCTTCCAGTCCAGCTTTCCATAGCCGGTGTCTACCGCGTATACCTTTGCGGCGCCGCACTGGAGCATACAGTCGGAAAACCCGCCGGTGGAGGCGCCAATGTCAGCACAGAGCTTTCCGGAAAGGTCTATGCTCCAAAGCTTCATGGCCTTTTCCAGCTTCAGTCCGCCCCGGCTCACATAAGGGATGGCGGGCCCCTTCACCTCCAGCACGTCGCTTTCCAAAACGCCGGCGCCGGATTTCGTCACCTTCTCCCCGTTCACCGTCACCAGTCCTGCCATAATGGCGGCCTGGGCCTTTTGGCGGCTTTCGCAAAGCCCTCGCTCTGTGAGCAATACATCCAGCCTGAGCTTGCTCATGGCCTTGCCACCGCCCTTCTTGCGGCCTCTGCGATACTATCGGCGTCTAAACCGCACAGCTTGCGCAGTTCCCGCACAGAGCCCTGGGTGATGAAACGGTCGCCTGTGTTACACAAAGTCACGCTCCGAGGCAACACGCCGTGCATGGCTAGCTGGGCCGCCAGCCGCTGGCCCACTGAGCCGGTCAGCACACATTCCTCCGCCGCTAAAAGCCGTCCGTTTTGACCAACCAGACCGCATAGCCCACTCCAATCAGTCGGGGTCAAGTTATTTAGTTTTACAACCGTTGCGCTGATTTTTTCCCTCTCCAGCATCTCAGCAGCGGTCAGAACCGCATCCACAGTTGCGCCGTAGGTCACCATGGTAAGGTCCTTCCCTTGACGCAGGGTAACCCACTCAGCACCGTCATAGCCGCCCCGGTAAGTTCCTTCTCCCCCCCGGGGATAGCGGACCGCGACCGGGCCTGCTGCGTGTTTGACCGCCCAGGTCAGCATATCCTCCAGCTCGTGGAAGCAGGCGGGAGCAAGGACAGTCATTCCGGGCACGGTGGCCAGATACCCCACGTCAAAAATCCCGTGGTGGGTCTCCCCATCTTCTCCCACAAGGCCCGCCCGGTCCACCCCGAAGATCACAGGAAGACCGCTGATGGCCACGTCGTGCAGGAGCATGTCATAGCCTCTTTGCAAAAAAGAGGAATATACCGCGAACACAGGCTTTGCGCCCTGCTTGGCCATACCTGCGGCCATGGCAACGCCGTGGCCCTCAGCGATACCCACGTCAAAGAACCGCTCGGGGTACATCCGCGCAAAGCGGTCCAATCCGGTCCCCGCCTGCATCGCCGCTGTGATGGCGCAAAGTCCGGACTCCTCCAGCGCCAGGCGGCACATGGTCTCACCAAAGACCGTGGAATACCCTGGCTTGGAGGGGGTCTTAGGAGCACCGGTGGCCGGTTCAAAGGGACCGACGCCGTGAAATTTGTCCGGTGCGGCCTCTGCGGGGGGATACCCCTTCCCCTTCACCGTGCGCACATGGAGCAGAACGGGAGTGGACACCTCGTCTTTGGCATAACGCAAAAGACGGGTCAAAAGCTTTACATTGTGGCCGTCCACCGGTCCCATGTAGGTAAATCCCATGTCCTCAAACATACTACAGTGAAGCAGGGCGTCCTTGATGGCGGTCTTGACCTTATGGTTGAAGCGGTAAAGGGCGCGGCCCACCACCGTGGCGTCCATAACCTTTCGATAGCCCTTCTTAAAGTTCAGATATTGGGGCTTCAGCCGTTGATGGGCAAGCCTCCGGCCCAGCCCCCCCACATTGGGAGAGATGGACATGCCGTTGTCATTGAGGATCACGATCATGTGCTCCCCGCTCTGTCCGGCGTTGGAAAGGCCCTCATAGGCCAGTCCGCCCGTCATCGCGCCGTCGCCCAGCAGGGCCAGCACATGGTAGTCCTCCTCCCGCAGGGTGCGGCTACACGCCATGCCCAGCGCCACCGACACGGCGTTGGAGGCGTGGCCCGCGATAAAGGCGTCAGTCTGGCTCTCCGAGGGTTTGGGATAGCCGGAGATCCCGCCAAAGTTGCGAAGTGTATGAAAGACCCCTGTGCGGCCGGTCAACAGCTTATGACTGTAGCATTGGTGTCCTACGTCAAACACCAGCCTGTCCTTGGACAGGTCGAACACCCGGTGGACGGCTACGGTCAGCTCCACAGCGCCCAGACCGGAGGCTAAATGTCCCCCCGTCTCCGCAACCGTCTCAATCATTTTCCCCCGAAGCAGACCGCACAGCTCTACCGCCTCTTCATCGCTGAGTGCCTTACAGTCCAAGGAATCATCCAGCTTGACCAAGCCCTCTCACCTGCCTTTTACAAAAGTACGCTCAATTTTCCCGTGAGGCCAGCGTTTGCGCCAGCTCCTGCAGAAGCTCTGCCCCGGCCAGGCCCTCCAAGCAGGCGCAGGCCTCACAGCTCAGCTTCTCTACCCAACGCTGGCATTCCTCTAAGCCAAGCAGGGTCACAAAGGTGGTCTTCCCCTGCTCCGCATCGGACCCGATGGGCTTGCCCAGCTCCTCGGTCGTGCTGGTCACGTCCAGGATATCGTCGCGCACCTGGAACGCCAGGCCCAGCCGCTGGGCGTAGCCCTCCACCGCTTGTCTCGTCTTTTCGTCCGCTCCGGCGGCGATACAGCCCAAATGGGTCGCGCAGCCGATGAGCGCCCCCGTCTTCAGACTCTGTAGTTCCTCCAATTCAGAACGGGACAATGCGCGATCCTCGCCATCCATATCCAGCATCTGTCCACCTACCATTCCCCGGGGACCTGCTGCTGCGGATAATGCCTGTATGGCCGCCAGCCGCTGACTCTCGCTGAGGGCGAAAGCCCCAGCGATCACGCCAAAGGCGGCCGTGAGCAGGCCGTCTCCTGCCAAAATGGCGGTGGCCTCTCCAAATACCTTGTGGTTTGTTGGCTTGCCCCGACGCAGATCGTCGTTATCCATAGCGGGCAGATCGTCATGAATGAGGGAATAGGTATGTACCATCTCCACCGCGCAGGCCAGTGGGAGGGCCGCCTCCACATCGCCCCCACACAGACGACAGCACTCCAGTGTCAGGATCGGCCGAAGCCGCTTCCCCCCCGCCAAAAGGCTGTATTCCATGGCCGGATAAATGTCTCCCCTTGGCGGCAGACCGGCAAAGATCTGGCGCAGAGACGCTTCAATGACCGTCGCGTCTGAAGCCAACCGCTCCTTCAGCGCCTTCATTCCTCCACCTCAAAGGGTGCTTCCTTAGGAAGGCCGTCCGCGCCCTTGGTCAGCTTGGTCACCTGCTGCTCCGCCTTGTCCAACATCACAGAGCACTGCTTGACCAGCTTCGCCCCCTCGGAAAACAGGGCCAGAGACTCCTCCAGGGGTGCCTCGCCCCGTTCCATAGCGGTCACGATCTCCTCTAAGCGTGCCATGGCCTCTTCAAAGGTCAGCTTTTTCTCCGCCATGTCTCTCATCCTTTCACTTGGCAGTCCACCGCTCCATCCCGGAGCTGTAATACGAACTCATCCTTCGCCTTCAAGCTTTTGACCGAGGTAATGACCGTCTCCCCCCGTTTGGGGATCGCATAGCCCCGCCCCAGCACCTTGAGCGGACTGAGGGCGTCCAACTTGCCCGCCGCTGCGGCAAAGCGCGTGCGCTCCTGGGCCACGCAGTGACGCAGAGCGGCGCCCATTTGCTCTCGGCTCCGGTCCAGCCACATCCGCCTTTCCTCAATCAGCCACATGGGGTCTTGCAGTGCCCGGCTGTTTTGCAAGCAGTCCAGCCGCTCCCGTTCCCGGCGCAGCTCCCGGGCCATCTGCTGCCCCAGCCTCTGGGACAGCTCCTGCACCCAGGCGTATACGTCGTTTTGGTCTGCCACCGCCAGCTCCGCCGCGTTGGAGGGCGTGGCCGCCCGCACGTCCGCCACCAGGTCGGAGATGGTCACGTCCGGCTCATGGCCCACCGCGGAGATCACAGGAAGTTCGGAGGCATAGATTGCCCGGGCGACGATCTCTTCGTTAAAGCACCACAGGTCCTCCATGGAGCCGCCGCCCCGTCCAACAATGAGCAGATCGGCCACCTGACAGGCGTTGGCGTACGCGATAGCGCGGGCGATCTCCCCCGCCGCCTCCGCGCCCTGTACCCGCACAGGAAGGACGCAAACCTCGGCCATGGGCCAGCGGGCGCCTAAAATGCGGATCATATCCCGCACCGCCGCCCCTACCGGAGAGGTGATCAGCGCGATCTTCTCCGGGTAGACCGGCAACGGCTTCTTATGCTCCTGGGCAAATAAGCCTTCTCCCTGTAGCTTCTCCTTGAGCTGCTCAAAGGCCATGTGCAAATCGCCCACCCCGTCGGGCATCATGGCGGTGACGTAAAGCTGATAGGCGCCATCCCTGGGAAACACGCTCACCCGGCCCATGGCCACCACCCGCATCCCGTTTTGGGGGCGAAACCGCAGGTGGATAGCGTTTCCCTTAAACATGACGCACTTTAGCGCACCGCTTTCGTCCTTGAGGGAAAAGTAGTGGTGCCCGGAGGGATAGGCCTTGTAGTTGGAAATCTCGCCCCGCACAGTCACCGCCGCCAGTCCGGGATCGGAGTCCATCAACTCCTTGATGTAGTTGTTGAGAGCGGTAACGGAAAAAATATAGTTATCCATACTGCGCCTCCCATTCCCGATAGGTCAGGATGGCCGCTCCCATTGCGTTATCGGCGGCGTATTCTGGAGCGGAGAACACCGCCTGACAAAATTCCGTCAGCACATATCGTACTCGTGTGTTGGAGGCTACGCCCCCTGAGCACAGCACCGGCAGGCCAGGGTATTCGTTCTGGACAGCCGTGGTCACCCGCTGTAAAACGCCGGCCAGGGTATCCAGAACAAAGCGGGCAATCTCCTTGGGCTCCTCCCCTGCTTCCACAAGAGCTTTGACTTTGTTTTCCATGCCAGAGAGCGAAAAATGGCGGCCATCCGTCTTAACGGCAAAGGGAGATTGTTTTCCGGCCGCTTCCCGGCTCAAGGCGTCCAACGCCTTTCCCGCTGGAAAATCCAGCTCCAAAAGAACACCGGTGCGGTCAATGAGCTGGCCAGCCGAAATGTCTGTTGTTCCGCCGATGACTTCAGCTGTCACCGCCCGTCCCAGAGGCTCTGCCTTTAAAAGCTCCGTGGTGCCGCCGGACAGGTGCCAGGCCAGGAAGGGCCTATCCAGCAGCTCGGTCCGTCCGGCGCTCCAAGCGGCGGCGGCCAGGTGGCCCTGCTGATGGCTCCAAGGAAAAAAGGGCACGTTCAGGGCCTTCGCAGTCACACGCCCCTGCCCCGCGCCCGCCAAAAAGCAGGGCATATAGGAACCCTCCGCTTCCCGGGGCGCAACGCTGGCCCCTACGGCACAGAGCTCCAGCTGCCGCGTTCCCAGCAGCTCCTCCGCCAGCTCAGGCAGCTGGCGCACATGCTGAAACAGAGCGTCCTGCTGACGCAGACCCAGCGCCCCAGCTGGGACCTCCAGCAGCTTACGCGCCTGGGCGTGTACTGTAGGGGAAAAGCAGGCAATGGAGGTGGTATAATTGCTGGTGTCAAAGGCCAGAGCCGCTTTCATCCCTTGCGCTCCTCTGGAAGCGCCTCCCGGACGAAGGTGCCCAGAATGCCGTTGATGAAGGCGCAGGCCTCGGCGTTTTCATAGCCCTTGGCAATCTCCACCGCCTCGTCAATGGAGGACGAGTTGGGAACGTCGGGCATGTATAGGATCTCATACATTGACGCGCGCATAATGGCCACTGCCACCCGGTCAATGCGCTCAAAGCGCCAGCCCTGAGCATAGCGCTCAATGTAGCCGTCCAGCTCGGGAACGTGGGCGTCCACCCCCCGGACCAACTCCTCGATATAGACCCTCTGCTTCTCATTGGGAAACTCCGCATACAGCGGCTCCTCTTCCCCTAGCCGGGCAAAGGCCTCCGGCGTAAGAAATTCCTCCAGCAGGCTGTCCGCCCGGTCATTGGAAAAGCTCAGTTCAAAAATAAAATGGACGGCGATCTCTCTGGCGTTACGTCTTGTCATCGGTGTTTACCTCCCCGGCCCACCGTGGGCATATTGCGGCAGGATATACCTTGTATTATATACAAGAATATACAAAAAAGGAACCCCTAAATCGGGGAAATTTAAAAGGCACCGGAGAATGTCTCCGGTGCCCTGCTTCGCTCTTGTTCTCAGTGCTTTTCCTTGGGCTTTTTCTGGAAAGAGATACCCGCGACCTGAACGTTGACCTGGCTGACCTCCATGCCGCTGGTGTTGGTCACGGCAGTCATGACCGCCTCCTGCACTTTCCGGGCCACGTCGGGGATCACATAGCCATACTGGATAAGGATGGAGATCTCCACCATGACCTGAGCGTTGGACACCAGCAAACGCACGCCCTTGGAATATACCTTCTTGCCCATCAGCTCCGCCAGGTCGCTGGACAAATTGGCGGCCAGAGAGCTGACCCCTTCTACCTCCAGGGCGGCAGAGGCGGCCACCACCGCCAACACCTCGTCGGCAATGTGGATGGTGCCCATCTCGTCGGGATAGGAAATATAATCTCGGTTTTCGCTCATAGCGCAACGCTCCTTTGCAATACAGCTTTCGCCTGCGGCAAATAAATACTCTGGAGCTATTATACCATAGATTGCAAAATTAGCAATGGCCTTTTGGTAGTTTTTTCACGCACCCACTTATTTTTCCTCTCTCCCTCGTCAAAGGCTACTTCCCGTTGAGATAGCGGATGATCCCTTGGGCGATCCCCAGAGCCATGCGGGTCTGATAGGCATCGTCCTTGAGCCTCAGCAGCTCCTCATGACAAGTCATGAACCCTGTCTCCACCAGCACTGCGGGCATCTTGCTCTCCCGCACCACAGAAAAGTTGGCGGAGTTGATCCCCCGGTCGATCGCCCCGGTAAATTGGCAGGCCGGGGTCTGGATAGCCTGAGCCAGAACCGCGCCCTGAACACTGCCGGGATAATGATAGACATAGAGACCCTGAAAATCGTGGTTGGTCTCTGAGGCATTACAGTGAATGCTGACAAAAATATCAGCCTTAGCCTCGTTGGCCAGCACCGAACGCCGCTTCAGCCCCACGTCGGAATCACTGTTTCTGGTCAACATCGTGCGATAGCCCAGTCCCCGCAGGATCTCGTCCAGCTTCAGGGTCATGGAGAGATTCAGGTCTTTCTCGGACGTATTCTCATAGTAAGCCCCCGACGCCGACCCGCCGTGGCCCGCGTCCAGAGCGATGAGGAACCGTTCCGGCGAAATGGGCGTGTCCAGTCCCGCCGAGGACACGCGAGCTGTATAGCTCCCCTGCTCCCAGCTCACAGAGCACCCCAGCACCTCAGAGAAAAAGCGAAGGGGAACCATGGTGTGTCCCTGCCCTTGATAGAACATGGCTGTGGCGGGCACACCGTCGGGCAAGGGTTTTTCTGCCCCGTTGACCCGGGCGGCGGCGGACCCCATGGTAAGCACAACGCGGTCCCTTCCCCGTTCCACTACCACCTGGCTCTTGCCCTGCACCCACTCTACTTTGGCGCCCAGCTGCTCCGCCACCCAGCGCAGAGGCGCCAGGGTACGGCCGTTTAGAATGACCGCCGGCGTTTCCCCGGCCTCCATCCCTTCGCCATCCAGCACCAACGTCACCACCGCAAGCGTCTGAGCCGGGCCATATGTACCTTGCGTATAGTTGTAGACCCGGACGTTCACTGTGCCATTGGGAGGAAACGCCGCGGCGGCGCTTCCCACACACAAGAGCGTAAGCAACAGCAAGAAGGGCAGAAAGCGTTTCATGGAGAAAACCTCATTTCATGGATTTTCTTCATTGTAACTGGCTTTCTGCCCCGGTTCAATCACAAATAGTTGGCTGTTTTACTCTTTCTTTCCAAAGCCGGTAAAGGGCGCCAGTTCCAGACGGATAAAAAAGCCCTGACCATGCTTGCAGACAGGACAGACAGCGGGAGCCGCGGTGGAGTGGATGATCTGTCCGCAGTTAAGGCACATCCAGCCGGTCTCCACATCGGAAACAAACAGCCTGTCCTCCGCCAGCAGCTTGGCGAAATATTCAAACCGCTGGGCGTGGGTCTTCTCTACCCCCGCGATCATGGTGAAGGTGTGGGCGATGGCGTCAAAGCCCTCCTGGGCGGCGATCTTGGAGAAGGAAGAGTACACCATGTCGTGCTCTTCCTCTTCATTGTGTTGTGCGGCTTTCAGATTGTCCAGCATATCGCTGTAGAGGTCCACAGGATAGCCACCGTCGATCTGGATCGTCTGCCCTGCCATCGGTTGCAGCAGGTCGTAAAACACCTTCCCGTGGGCTCTCTCCTGGTCCGCGGTGAATAAAAACACCTGCTGAACCACCTCCAGGCCCTTGCGCTTGGCCAGACCGGCGGCATAGGTATAGCGGTTGCGGGCTTGGCTCTCCCCGGCGAAGGCGCGCATGAGGTTCAGCCGGGTCTCGCTGTTTTCAAAGGAAACGGACATAAACACTCCCCCTATCAGTATACGGATAGGGGGAGTATGCGCGTTGGGAGGAAAATTATACATCCATGGCGCAAAGACGTGCCGCCACTGCATCTAAAAAGCCCTGGGTGGTTACCTTCTTCGCGGGGGCATCCCCCTCCCAAAGCCCTGCCAGATCACCGGTCATAACACCGCTTTCAATGGTATCAATGGCAGCCTTCTCCAAACGGTGCGCAAAACTGGACAGCACCTCATTGCCGTCCAATTCACCCCGTTTGGCCAAAGCGCCCGTCCACGCGAACAAAGTCGCCATAGGATTAGTAGAGGTGACCTCCCCCTTGAGATGACGGTAATAGTGACGGGTAACCGTGCCGTGAGCGGCTTCATATTCATACTTGCCCTCAGGAGACACCAGCACCGAGGTCATCATGGCAAGAGAGCCAAAGGCGGTAGAAACCATGTCGCTCATCACGTCGCCGTCGTAGTTCTTGCAGGCCCAAATATAGCCGCCTTCACTGCGGATGACCCGAGCAACCGCATCGTCGATGAGGGTGTAAAAATAGGTCAGGCCAGCCTTTTCAAACTGCACTTTGTACTCTGCATCATAGATTTGGGCAAAAATATCCTTGAAGTGGTGGTCATACTGCTTGGAAATGGTGTCCTTGGTGGAGAACCACAGGTCCTGCTTGGTGTCCAGAGCATACTGGAAGCAGGAGCGGGCAAAGGAGAGAATGGAAGAATCCAAATTGTACTGCCCTTGCAGTACCCCGTCGCCATGGAAGTCAAAGATAGTCTGCTCAGTGGTCTTCCCGTTGCCGTCCACAAACACCAGCTTGGCCGTGCCCGGTCCCTCTACCCGCATTTCGCTGGCACGGTACACATCGCCGTAGGCATGGCGGGCAATGGTGATGGGCTTCTTCCAATTCTTTACCACAGGAGAAATGCCCTTGACCATGATAGGCGCCCGGAACACCGTACCGTCCAGAATAGCTCGGATCGTTCCGTTGGGGGACTTCCACATTTGAGAGAGCTTGTATTCATCCACCCGCTGGGCGTTAGGGGTAATGGTCGCGCACTTGACCCCAACGCCATAGCGGTCGATGGCGTTGGCCGCGTCAACAGTCACCTGATCGCCGGTCTTCTCCCGTTCAGGGAGCCCCAGGTCGTAATACTCCGTTTTCAGATCCACATAGGGCAGGATCAGCGTATCCTTGATCTGCTGCCAGATGATGCGGGTCATCTCGTCCCCATCCATTTCCACCAGTGGGGTGGTCATTTGAATCTTATCCATGGTTACTCCTTTTCCCGGGCGACTTCATAGCGCTCATGGCCCCACCAGTTGGGGACCAGTTCTCCCAGGGTCACTGTTTTTCGGGCTTCCAGGTCCACTAGGATCTCTATATCCTGATTGCGTTCAGATAGCTGCATTAAAAACTCCCGGCAAGCGCCGCATGGCATTCCGCTTCCACCTCCGAAGGGTGGCTGATCCCGAAAAGCAACCAGGCGCTTGATGACGGTTTGCCCGCTGTTGACATACATATTGAGCGCCGCCACCCGTTCCGCGCACAGATCCATGACCCCGCCACAGCTTTCGATGCAAAACCCGGTAAATATCTTCCCATTTTCGCTCTCTAAGGCACATACCACATGGCGGGCGTAGATAAACGGGGTCACTTCCGTCGGGCAATACTGTTCCTGCGCCTTTTGGCACAGCGTTTCCCAAATATCCATGGGATTCTCCTTTTACGAAATGTCCGCCAGCTCCAGATACTTATACCCGTTATCGGCGATGTGATCCTTCCTTCCCTGGAGGTTGTCCCCCAACAGAAGGTCAAAAATCTGACTGGTCAGTTCCGCGTCCTCGGGCATAACCTTGATGAGACGGCGGGTCTCCGGGTTCATGGTGGTGAGCCACATCATGTCCGGTTCGTTCTCGCCCAAGCCCTTAGAGCGGTTGATGGTACACTTCTTCCCCTTTAGTTCGCCATTGACAATGTCGTTCTTCTCCTTGTCGGTGTAGGCGAACCAGGTCTTTTCCTTGTAGGTGATTTCATAGAGAGGAGATTCCGCGATATAGACGTAGCCCCGCTCAATGAGCGTGGGTACCAGGCGGTAAAGCATAGTCAGGATCAGTGTGCGGATCTGGTAGCCGTCCACGTCGGCGTCGGTACAGATGACGATTTTATTCCACCGCAGGTTCATCAGATCAAAAGCCGCCAAGTCCTTGACGTGCTTGTTTTGCACCTCTACCCCGCACCCCAGCACCTTCATCAGGTCGGTGATGATCTCACTTTTGAAGATCTTACCAAAATCCGCCTTGAGGCAATTCAGGATTTTGCCTCGAACAGGCATGATGCCTTGAAACTCTGC
>ERZ779633.67-NODE-67-length-48436-cov-8.499390_pt1 | contig 48436 bp, 44 predicted proteins | sample MGYA00514195_ERZ779633 | MGnify/ENA primary metagenome ERZ779633 (study PRJEB29562, sample SAMEA4376707) | mouse gut metagenome | isolation source: Cecum | study: EMG produced TPA metagenomics assembly of the A DSS colitis mouse model was used to assess the microbial...
CCGATAATCAGCTCACGCTGGCCCCGGCCGATGGGAAACATGGAGTCGATGGCCAGCAGGCCGGTCTCCATGGGGGTGTTGACGGGCTGGCGGTCCAGGATGCCGGGCGCGGGGGCCTCAATGGGCCGGCGGCCCTCCGGTTGGATGCGGCCCTTGCCGTCGATGGGAACGCCCAGGGCGTCCACCACCCGGCCCAAAAAGCCGTCGCCCACGGGCATACCGGCAGTCTTCTTGGTGCGGCGGACAATGCTGCCGGCGCTGATCTCCTCAGCGTCGCCAAAAATCACGCAGCTCAGCTCTCCCCGGCGCAGGTCCTGGACCATTCCCCTGATCCCGCCGGTAAAGAGGAGTATCTCGCCGTACTGGGCGTGCTCCAGGCCGCCTATGGTGGCAATCTCGCTGTCTACCGTGAGCACTGTGCCAATCTCTTCAGGCACCACGGCCAGTGACCAGTCCTCTACGGCCTGGCGCATCAGGGGCATCAGGTCCTGCTGCCCCGGCTGGAGCTGGCGCAGGTAGTCCTGGAACTGGCGGATGCGGCCATCCAGGCTCCAGTCGTAGACATCGGACCCCACCTGCAAACGGAAGCCGGACTTGAGAGAGTCGTCCTGCTCCCAGCGCATGGGCACCTTGCGCCTGTACTTTTTGGCCAGAAACTCGGAAAAACGCTGCTTCTGTTCGGTAGAGGGCTCCTTGGCACTGCGCAGCTCCGCCGTCAGGCGGCTTCTGTCACTCCTCATACTCTTCTCCCTCCTCAGCCAGGTCTAAGAACTGGTCGAAGGGGTCGGCGTGGAAAGCCAGCTTCTTGGTGGCCTGAGCGGCCAGCTTCCGCAGCTCCCGCTGGGAGTCACGCAGCGCCCGCTCCCGGCTGTTTTCCGCCTCGGCCTGGGCGTGCTCCACAATCTGCCGGGCCTGCTCCCGGGCCTGGGCCAGCTGCTCCTCGGTGGACTGCTGGATAGACTGCTGGGCGCGCATCCGCTCTTCGTGGATCTCGTCGTCCGCCGCCTCCAGCTTGGCCTTGGCCTGGGCCTCCAGCTGCTGGGCCTGGGCCAGCTTGTCCGCCGCCTGGCGGTCCAGCTGGCGGTAATGCTCCTCCCGCTTGGCCATGAACGCCTTCACCGGCTTAAAGAGCAGAAAGTACAGCCCGCCGGTGAGGATGGCCAGATTCATCCAGTGCAGCAGAATCTGCTGCCAATCAATATTCAGCGGCATGTCTCACACCTGCCTTACAGTACAAAGATAATCAGAATGACCACCAGCAGCGCATAGATGATGGCCGTCTCGATAAAGACCAGGCCCAGCATCAGGGTGGTGCGGACCTTGCCCTCGGCCTCGGGCTGGCGGGCGATGCTCTCGGTGGACTTGGCGGTGGCCAGGCCCATGCCCACTGCGCCGCCGGCGGCGGCAACACCCACGGCGATACCGGCAGCGATGGCTTTCAGGCCGATGGTGTTGTCCTCCTGGACGGCGGCGGTCTCACCTCCGGCGGCGGGCGCCTCGGCGGCAAAGGCGGGCGCGGCCAGGGACAGGGTCAGTACCAGGGCCCCGGCCAGAACAAAAATTCTCTTCATCATCTGTTTCATCATAAAAACCCCCTATTTTATATCTGCGCGGCACGCGCTTTTTTCTTTGGTTCACCAGGCTCAGACACCTCGCCATAGTACATTGACACCAGCATGGTAAGCACGTAGGTCTGGATCAGAGCGTGGAGCAGCGTAAACAATACGCCCACAACCACCGGAAGAACAAAGCTGAGGTTAACATAATAGTATACCAGCTCCGTCACCAGCAGGCCGCTGAGCAGGGCGCCAAAAAGGCGGAAGCTCATAGAGATGGGCAGGGAGAACTCCTTCAGTGTCTTGCCCACTCCCCTCACGCCGTTGGCGGCGATGCCTCCGGAGAGGATCACCAGGTAGGACAGGGTGCCCAGGGCGATGGCGGCGTTGACATCGGACAGCGGGGCAGGCAGGGTGATCGGGTGGCCGTGGACCGTAATGGCCTGAAGCCCCAGCAGCTCAAAGAGGGTCCCCACAAAGATGTAGGCACCGGCAGCGAAGATGTAGGCCCCTACAAAGCCGTTCCGGTGCGGACTGCTGTTTTTGGCCATGTGGTCAAAGAGCCCCACCGCCTCCTCCAGCACCAGCTGGAGCTTGCCCGGTATATACCGGAACCGGGGAATGGCGAAAATCCGGACCGCAGCCGCTGCCAGCAACAGGACCGCTGTCACCAGAAACGCGGAGATCATACCTGGAGCCACCGGCCTGAGGCCGAACAGGCTGACCTGATTGACATCGTGCAGGACGGCATCCCGCATGGCCTCCTGAACGGTCTCCGCCCTGCCGGGGGAGCCGGCCAGCAGCGCCCCGGCCAGCAGTGCCAGGGTCACCACAATCCACAGGGCCAAGGCTTTCTTATGTTGCTTCATAACATCCCTTCTCTTTACAACAACTGAAACGGCATCCGCAGGACGCCATGATTCCTCCCACATTATAACAACTCTCCCCGCAAAGTCAAGGGCACTGCCCGGTGCTTCCACATCATTTATACATTTTCTTAACATGGCACAAAAATCCGTCCCTGCGGCTGCCGCAGGGACGGATTTTCAGGCGGCTCTAGTCAGCCCAGTGGAGCACCGCGTCCCGGAGGAAACGGGCGCAGCCGGGCGTCTCCCGGTCGTAGTAGGCTGTAAAGCGCTCATCCTGTACATATAGTTCTGCCAGCCCCCGCTGGCGCCGGGCATCATACTTGTCCCCCATAACGTTGAGCCAGCGGCGGTGGAGGGCGGTGATTTCCTGCCCGGCTTCCCCCGCCGGGTCGGCCCCAGCGGTTACGGCGGCGGACAGCTTATCCAGGATTTCCTGTCCCAGATTCTCCCACCCGGTGTACTGCTCCAGCGTGACTCCCATCACCCGGGCGTTGGAGGCGTCCACCTCGGCGTCACCGTACTTCTCCCGAATCTCAGCCCCGTAGAGCCGCTCCTTCTCCTCCACAAACTGGCGCTTGAAGGCCTCAAATTTCTTCTCGTCAGACATGATTTCATCCCTTTCTTGTGTCCGGACCGTCTCTTTTACAGAGTCGATCAGCCTTTGGAGCCGTCTCCGCTCCTCTTCCAGTGCGGCAAGGTGGCCGCGGAGAACGGCTAAACGGTCATAGGAGGGATCGTCCAGGAACGCCTTCACCTGGGCCAGCTCCACCCCGAGGGCCCGGTAATACAGGATATCCTGGAGCCGGTCCACCTCCGCCGGGCCGTAGAAACGGTAGCCGTTTTTTCTCCGGCCCCGTGGCGTCAGCAGACCGATCTCATCGTACCAGCGCAGAGTGCGAGTGGTCACCCCGGACAGGCGCGACAGCTGTTGAATGGAATATTCCACGCCCAATCACCTCCTGCTTGGGATACTATCATTTGACGTTACGGAAGAGTCAAGTGTTTTTTTCAGTTTTCCGATATCTTTTCCTGTCCCTGCTGCGGATGGCCGGCGGACAGCTCCACCACCGTATCTGTGGCAAAAAACCACAGCACCTGGCGGTTGACGGGCCTGCCCAGGATGGCGGACAGGGCCTGGCTGTAGGCGGCCAGCTGGGGGCGGTACTCCTCGGCCCGGGCCGGCTCCCCGCCGGGGGCCACCCGGTCGCTCTTGAAGTCCACCACAGTGACTGAGCCGTCCTCCCCCTCAAACCAGGCGTCAATGACCCCCTGGAGGAGGACCTCCTCCCCCTTTCCCTCCGGAAAATAGTCCAGCGCGGAGGTGAGCACCGAGAACTTGAACTCCCGGCGGCACTTCTCCCCTGCCGCAGCCATGGCCCGGCCCAGGGGACTGTTGAGAAAGGCGGCCAGCCGCTCCGGGGCCACCGCCTCACGCTGGAGCCTGGTGAGAAAACCCGCCTGGGTGAGCCGGTCCAGCCCGGCGGCCACCGCCTGTGGGGTGCCCTCCATGTCCAGGGGCAGATACTGCATGGCCAGGTGGAGGGCGGTACCCCGCTGGGCGGGTGTCAGCCCCCGTTCCTCCGCAATAAAGCTGGGCCGGGTGATGGGCTGGCCTCTCCTGGCAGGGGGGACAGCGTCCTCTGTCGCCTCCCGGTCCAGGGCGCGGCCCTTGATCTGGGTGGCTGTCAGCTTGGATGGGATGTTGGCCGCAGCCATATGGGGGTAGGTCCAGCTCAGCCGGGCAGACAGGTCAACCTCTGCCCCCTCCTCCGTGGGCCAGCTGGTGTAATGGCCCTCCGCTTTATGCTCCTCCCCCAGGGAGGTCCCGTTCACCCAACAGATATCCCAGGCGGGGCCCAGATTTTCCGCCGCCTGTTCCGGCAGACCGGCCAGTGCCCGCAGGGCATCTCCCTCCGGGCGGGTGAGGGCGTGGAGGAGCACCCAGGCCCCCACGCTCTGCTGCTGCTCCAGGGACAGAGGGGAGATGGGCAGACTCTCCCCCAGCCGGGCCAGGGCGTCCGCCCCCTCGACAACGGCCGCAGTAAGGATCAGTTTCTCCCGGGCCCGGGTCATGGCCACGTAGAGCAGGCGGAGCTCCTCCGCCATCATCTCCCGCTCCAGCTGGCGGGCCACCGCCTGCCGGGCCAGGGTGGGGTACTCCACCATCCGCTCCCGGTCCAGCCCGCGGGGGCCCACCCCCAGCTCCGGGTGGAAGAGGACAGGGCGCATCAGGTTGTCCCGGTTCAGCCGGCGGGTGAGGCCGCACACCAGCACCAGCGGCTTCTCCAGCCCCTTGGCCCGGTGGATGGACAGGACCGATACCCCCTCCCCCTCCCGGCCCTTCCCGGAGGCGGCGCCCAGGCGGGAACCGGTACTTTTCAGCCGCTCCAGCCGCAGAAGAAACTGGAACAGCGTGAGGCAGCCGCTGTCCTCCAGCTGGCCGGCCAGGGCATAGAGGGCCAAAAGGTTGTCCTGCCGCTCCCCTCCCCCGGGCATGGCCCCGAAGATTCCCAACAGATTGGTCTTCTCAAAGATGTGCCACATGAGCTGGCGGCAGGTCCGGTCTCCCGCCCCAAAGCGCAGCTCCTCCAGACTGTCCAAAAAGTCCCGGCAGTCCCCATCCCCATTTTCGGCGGCATGGACCAGGGCGCTGTAAAAATCCCCCTTGCCGCCTGCCCGGAGGAGGGCAAGCTTGTCTCCAGAGAAGCCGTACACCGGGGAGCGCAAGGCCGCAATGAGGGGCACATCCTGCCGGGGGTTGTCTACGATCTGGAGGAGGGCCAGAGCCACATTGACCTCGGTGGTCTCGAAAAAGTCCTCCCCGCCCCCGGCCGTCCAGGGGATGCCCTCCTCGCTGAGGGCCCGGAGGTAGTGGGGCAGCACCGGACCGGGGCTGCGCAGAAGGATCATCACGTCGGACGGGCGCAGGGGCCGCAGGGCGCCTCCCTCCTCCACCATCAGGGGGTCATCCAGCAGCGCCCGGATGCGCCGGGCGGCAAAGCGGGCCTCCAGCAGGTTCTTGTCCGCCTTCTCCCCCTCCTGGCCCCCCAGGAAGGACAGGTCCAGGACATCCAACTCCAGGGCATAGGAACCGAACGGCCCACCGTTTTCCGGAAATTCTTTCCCCGGCACCAGAGCCTGGTCATCCGTGTAGTCCAGCTCGCCAAATTCAGTTGACATAATGCTCCGAAACAGGTCGTTGCACCCCTCCAGCACCTGGGGCCGTGAGCGGAAGTTTTGGGACAGCGTCCGTTTCCGGGGCTGGCCCTCCACCGCCTGGTCCCCTCCGGAAAAGCGGCGGTACTTGTCCAGGAAAATGGACGGGTCAGCCAGGCGGAAGCGGTAGATGGACTGCTTCACGTCCCCCACCTGGAATAGGTTCAGCCCGCCGCCGGAGATGGCGTTAAAAATGGCGTTTTGTACCGCATTGGTGTCCTGATACTCGTCCACCAGCACCTCGTCATACCGGGCGCCCCAGTACCGGGCCAGGTCGGAGGGCTTCCCCTCCCCGCCGGTGAGCAGCTTTACGGCAAAGTGCTCCAGGTCGGAGAAGTCCAGCACGCCCCGGCGGACCTTTTCCCGGGAAAACCGCTCCTGAAAGTCCAGCACCAGATCCATCAGCGCCCCCACCGCCGGGGCGGAAAGGGCCAGCTCCTCCAGCTGGGCGGCGGTGTTTCCTTCAAAGGGGACCGCCATCTTCTCCAGGGCCTTTTTGCTCCGGTCCCGAACGGCCTTGATCCGCTCTCTGGCCCATAGGGCCCGCTCCTCCTCAAAGGGGCTGAGCTCCGTCGTCCGCTTCTTCTTCCCGCCGGGCCTTGGGAAGGGGATGGGCAGACGGGCGCAAACCCCGTCCCAGGTGTTTTCCCGGAGCAGGCCCTCCAGCGCCTCCACAGTGGCAGAGAGAGAGGGGGCATAGTTCATCCCCAGCAGCTCGTCGGACCGGACCAGCTCCAGGGCCTGGAGCAGCCGGTCCCGGCAGGCCCGGGCCTGCCGTTTGGCGTCCTCCAGCAGGGGCGCGCCCCAGGGGGTCTGGGTCAGGTCGCCGATTCCCTCCAGCCGCCACAGCTCCTTCTGCTCCTCCAGCCAGCAGGCGGGGTCCGGGTGGCTCTGCACCTGGCCGAAGATATCCACCACAATCTGGGCCAGACGGCTGTCGTCCCTGCCGGCGGACAGGGTGTCCACCAGCAGGGCAAACGGGCTGTCCTCTGCCAGGTCCTCATACCGGCTGTCCAGCAGCTCCTCCAGCACCTGGGCCATGAGGACGCGGCTCTCCCCCTCGTCGCACAGGCGGAAGTCCGGGTCCAGGTCCAGCAGGTGGCCGCTCTCCCGGAGGAGGGCGGCGCAGAAGGAATGGATGGTGGATATCTGGGTCCGGTAAACCAGAGTGGCCTGGCGGCGGAGGTGGCGGTCGTTGGGCGTCTGAGCCAGCCGGTCGGACAGCTCCTGGGCAATGCGGCCAAGGAGCTCCGCCGCCGCCGCCTTGGTGTATGTAATCACCAGAAAGCGGTCGATGTCCAGCCCCTCCCTGGTCACCCGGTCCAGCAGCCGCTCCACCAGCACACGGGTCTTGCCCGACCCCGCCGCCGCCGATACCAGCAGCTCCCCGCCCCGGTCATCTACGATGTTCCGTTGTTCCTCTGTCAGTGGAAAGGGCATGGTCAACCTCCGTTTAAATCTCTTATGTTGAACCTTCCATTGTTTACAATAGTGTCGCTAAACATCACATTGTAATCATCATAATTATTACTATATTCATCATAGTGAACGACTGTAATTACTTCAACCTGATAAGAATTTTTGTCTTCACTAAATTGCAATTCATCTGTTTTCGAATCATCTGCAAGAAACAGTGTTGTGCTTGAATCGAATGCAGTGCCAGAGTATTCACCAAGAATCTCGCTATAGTATTTTGCGCTGAAAAGTCCTCTGTCCAAAGACAATGTGTTTTCATTGTCATAGGTCCAAATGCGCTCAACCTCCATATTGATTTTACAAAATGCGACATGATTGTCTCCTGAATCAATGCCTGCCAGCTCCCGCAGTGCATCATACCTCTCGAATTTTGAATTGAAATTTATTGTATTCATCAGGTATGCCTTATCATATTTGTTTAAAAGGTATTCTATGATACCCCTCTCATTGCATGTCACATCTGTAACTTTCATTCGGAACAAGCTTTTATCGCTGAGAAGATGGCTCGGCCATCCATTTTCCGCAAATACAATAACATCCTCTGCACTGACCAATCTGTCAAAATCCTCTTGCCGGCGATCCTGCTCCTCTGACACAGGCTCTGACGTAATCTCAGACACAGACTCATTCGGTTTAGGTTCAGGAATTAACGCAACAATAGATTCGTCAGATTCGACTTGTTCATTTTCTTCCTCGCTGTAATTGCCGTCAGTACTGCAGCCGCCACCAACAACTAAAATTATCAACGTGAAAACAAAGGCAGATAAAATCACCCGTTTTATGTTTCTCATAAATATAAACCTCTCAATGCTGGTTACTCCGTTAATACGCTTAAATACTTTTCCACACGGATGCCCTTGTTCTTTTCAATCTCGTCCTGCTCCAGGAAGATGAGCCGCTCCAGCACATCCATGGCCCGCTTGACGGCCTGGGGGAAGGTCCTGCCCGCCAGCAGCTCGCCGGTAAGTACGGCGGAGAACATATCTCCGGTGCCCGGAAAGTGGACCTTGATAAAGCGGTAGGGGATGGTGAAATATTCTCCCGAGGCGTGGTCAAAGCCCCAGACCACATGCTGGCCCGTCTCCGCCTCCTGGCCGCTGGTGACCACCACGGAACGGGGGCCGTAGGCCAGCAGGCCATCCACCACCCGGCGGGCCTCCTCCTTTGTCAGGGCCTCTTTGCCCTGGTACAGCCCGGTGAGGAACTCCCCCTCCGTCAGATTGGGAACAATCACATCCGCCACCCCGATGAGCCGCCGCATGTTCCCGATGGTCTCCTCCGTAACACCGTTGTACAGCTTGCCGTCGTCCCCCATGATGGGGTCGGTCATCACCAGCAGCCCCTCCTTCTTCTGACTGGCGATAAAGTCCCGGATGATGCCCACCTGGGCCGCCGAAGCCAAAAAGCCGGTGGTGATGCAGTCGAATTGAAAGCCCAGCTCCTTCCACACCTCAATGGCCTTGACCATATAATCGGTGGTGTCCAGGATCGTGAACGTTCCATAGTCCAGGGTGTTGGACACCAAGGCGGTGGGCAGGTTATAGATGCTGTGTCCCATGTTGGACAGGATAGGCAGCATCGCTGCCAGTGCCACCTTGCCGTAGCCGGGCATGTCGTTGATAATGAGAATGTTTTTACTGTTTTCCATTGCGTTTTAACCCTCTTCCTCGATCTGTCCCCAAAATGTATCCGCGTCCAGGCCGGGCAGCCAGCGCTTGCAGTCGCCCCCCCGGCCAGGCTCAAAGTGGCAGGCGGCGGCGTAGTCACAGAAACGGCAGGCATTTTTGTCCGGCCCACGCCAGAAGGGATCGGCGGCGATGTTGCCCCCCGCCAGCTCCCGGCAGATATCCTCCAGCACCCGCCGGACATGCCTGCCCAGCTTGCCCAGCCGCTCGGCAGAGGCCAGCGCCTCCCCGGTGACCTGTCCGCCACTCACCCGCAGGGGCAGGAACCGGTAGCCCCCCGGGCCTTGGGGCTCCATGGCATCCAGCACCTTCCGGTTATCCACCACCAGACCGCTGCGGGTCAGCTCCTTGTCCACCCGCTTTTGCAGCTCTCCGTCGCTGATGGACCGGCCGGCCCGGATGACCGCCTCACGAGCGGGGAGGTAGAGCACACCGTCCCCCTCCACCGGCAGGCCGTAGAGCTCCCGGCCCTTCTCCTCCAGGGTGAACAGGTATAACAGCATTTGCAGTCCCAGGCCGTTCCACACCTCAGTGAGGTCAAAGGTCTTCCGGCCTGTCTTGTAGTCCACCACCCGCAGGTGGAGGCGCCCGTCCTCCTCCCAGCCGTCCACCCGGTCCACAAAGCCGGTAATGCTGATGGTCACGCCCTGACAGGTCAGCTCCACCGGGGGCAGGGACAGCTCCCCGTCGTCCTCTTTGCTCCTGCCGAAGCCCAGCTCAAAGGAGACGGGCTTGAACTGGGAACAGGCCAGCTCCTCGGCCACGTTGTCCACCACCGCCTGGACCGACCGGAGCAGGCGGCGGAACAGATACCGGAACCGGGCGCTCTGGCCTTCCAGCCCCCCCAGCTCCTCCGCCACATAGCGGTCCACCGCCTTTTTGGTCAGCCTGCGGAGCTTCTTTTTCCAGGCGGCCAGCTCCTCCTCCCCCTGGGGGGCGGGGGTGTCTTTTGCAAACATCCTGTCCTGGAGGACATGCTCCAGCACGTAGTGGACAAAGGTGCCGTACTCAGGCGCTGTAAATCCGGCAGGCTTGCGGGGCTCCGCCTCCAGGCCGTAGCGCATGAAATAGGAGAAGTGGCAGGATTTATACTTGTCCATCCGGGATGCGGACATGGCCACCTGCTTGCCGTACAGCCGGTCCACCGCCTGGCGGGACAGCCTTCCACGCTCCCAGGAGGCGGCCCGGTCCAGCCGGGCCACCCGGTCCTGAAAACCGGGCAGGCGCTCCATGGCCCGGCGGACGTTCCGGTCCCGCCCCGCCTGCTCCAGGGCGGGCAAGGGGGCCTCCAGGCGGAAGGAGCCCTTCAGCTCCTCCTCCTGCACCGGCATCAAATCGCTGAACAACAGCCGCAGCCGCTGGACCAGAAAGCTGGGGCGGCGCTCCTCCCCTCCCACCCCCTGGGCAGACCAAGTCACTGCCAGCCGCTGACTGGGCCGGGCGCAGATCTGATAGATGGTGGTCATCTCCCGGTAGAGCAGGTCACGCTGGGACTGGGCCAGCTCCAGCCCGTAGGCGGACAGCAGGGCCCGGTCGTCGTCGGACAGCAGGCCGGGGGAGGTTCCCGCCTGGGGCAGGGAGGCGTCATCCGCTCCCAGGAGGAAGAGCACCTTTACCCGGTGTCCGGTCTGACGGGTGGTCTCTCCCGCCGTCACCCGGTCCAGGGAGACGGGGATGGTGCCCACGTCGTACTGGGACAGAACCAGCTTGAACAGCTGGGCAAACTCCTCCAGCTCCATGGGGGCGTCCCCCAGCAGGAGGGCGCACTGCTCCAGTCCGCCGCACAGGATATCCCACAGCTGGCGGTACTCCTCTGACAGAGTGGGCTGGCCCCGGTTGGCCAGCAGCTCCACCCGCTCCTCCAGCCGGGCGGGCAGGCCGATCTCCTCCATAAAGGTGTAAAGGGCCTCCGCCTGCCCCCGCCCCGTCCGGTTCTTATGCTTACGCAGAGCCTCCAGGGGGGCGGCCACCTGCCGCCGGGCACCGTCCACCCGAGCCAGAAAGGCTTTATCCTCCTTCGTCCACTTCATGCCGTAGCCCTTGGGGTGCCAGCTCCAGTCCTTCCCCTGGGTCCAGCGGCTGCCCTTGATGTCCCACTTCAGGACGTAGTTCTCCAGCAAATCCACGTCCTCCCGGGACAGTCCGGTGAGGCCGGTCTTTAAGTAGCGGAAGACATCGTCATAGCGGTAGCCCCCGGCAGTCACGTCCAGGGCGGCGGTGACCAGGGCCATCACCGGCTTTTCCAGAATGTCCGTCATGGCGGAGGAAAAGACCGGCACCCCGTACCGTCCAAAGACGGACTCCACCAGGTCCCGGTAGGTCCCGTAGCTCCGGGCGGCCACGCCGATGTCCCGGAAGCGGCAGCCCTCCTCCCGGACCAGCTGCAAGATGCGGGCGGCGGTCCACTCCACCTCTCCCCGGAGGGTAGATGCCTGAAACAGCTCCACCCTCCCGCCGCAGGGCATGGGCTGGGGATTCTCCCCGGCAAAGAGCGACCGTTCCAAATGGACCAGGGCCTCCTCTTTACCGGCAGATGGGGTGGCAAGGTGTTCCACTTCACAGGAAATATATTCCTCTCCGGCCAGCCGCAGCAGAGTGTTGGCGGTGCAGCGGGCAGGAGAAAAAATCCCCGTCCCCTCCTCGTCCTCCTCCAGACGGTCGCAGGTGAGGACAACGGTCATGGAGTGGGACTGGGCCATAATCAGCCGCAGCAGCTCCCTCTGCTGGGGGGTGAAGTCGGTAAAACCGTCCAGCCAGAAGTCCTTCCCCTGGGCCCAGCCGCAGGTTCGCAGCTTCTCCGCCGCCCGGGTGAGCCGGTCACGGGGGTCCAGGGCTGTCCGGGCGGTGAGGGCCTCGTACTCCCCAAAAATCAGCCCCAGGTCCCGGAGCTTATCCCCCTCGGGGCCGGGAGCCTCCTCCCCCGCCCGGACCAGGGTCTCTGGGGGGACGCAGCAGCTTTTCAGCTCGTCCGCCGTATCCAGCAGCGAGACAAGAAAGGCGGGCCGCCGGGAGGGGCGGGCGTAGACGGTCAGCCGGGCGGAGACGCTCTGCACCGCCCGGTACATCAGCAGCAGCCGTCCGCCAGGGTCCAGCTCCTCCTCCCCCAGCCCCCCCGCCGTCTGAAAAACGCGGTTGGCCAGCCGGCTGAAGGACAGCACCTCGGCGTACAGGCTGGCCTGGGGACCGCCGACGGTGCACAGCGCTCGCTCCGTCTCATGGGACTGCTGTTCGGGGACCAGCAGTACTTGGGGACGGTCCTGTCCCATTTTGCACAGACGGTTCAGTACCGCTGTGGTCTTTCCGCTCCCCGCCCGGCCCAACAGCAGCTTAAACATCGGAATCTGCCGCAAAGCGGACGGCCAGGCCGTTGACCTCCACGTCCTCTTCTGCGGGAACCAGGATGTACTTTCTGCCGTTGATGGTCTTGGTCTCCACCAGATAGCTGTTTTCCGGGGCCACGGACACGGTGGCCTGGGAGGTTTTCAGCTGGAACCGGCCGGCGTCGATCAGGTTGGCGGGACTGAGGGCGGCGTCTGAGCCAAACTGCTCGCCGCACCGCTCCTGAAAGTTCTCCACCCGCTCCCGGGCCACGCCGCAGTCCTGGAGGATGCTCCCCATCTCCCGGGCGGTCAAAGCCAGGGGCTCCGGGTCTTTGCTCTCCTTGTGCCGGAGAATGCGGTCCGTCAGCCGCTCGTGGACGGCCTGGACAAGCTCCATGTTGAAGCCCTCCTCCAGCGCCTCCGCCAGGACATTCTGAAAGGTCTCCTTCTGCTCCGCGGCGGACATGGGGGGCTCGGTGTGGAAGACCGCGTCGATGAACTCCTGGTGCAGCTCGTCCGCTTTGCGGGAGTAGAACAGTGCGTTGTAGATGTTGGCCGCCCGGTCGTCAAAGGCCGGGAAAAGGAACCCCAGCTCAGGCGGGGCCACCGTCTGGCTGGCCGCACAGTGGAACTCGTTGTCGCCTGGGTAGTAGTTCAGCTCCGGCTTGCCCAGCTTTAAGGGGAAGACGCCGCAGAGGAAATAAGAAAACACCTCCTGGGCGTCGTCCTCCTGGAGCTCGCCGTCCCGCCCCCGGCGGGGCACGTCGTATGTATCGAAAGCCATCAGCAGCAGATAGCCGCTGCCTCCCATGTCCAGGCTGTCGATCACTGTGCGGTAAAAATCCTGCCGGGTCTCATTGTCCTTCAGTCCGCTGGAGCGCAGGGCCATCAGCCGGCGGTGCTCCGGGCTGTCCATGACCTGCTGGGTGGAAAAGACGATGTCGATCAGATTTTTCCCCAGCGTTCCGGAGAGGGTCTTTTTCAGCAGGCTCAGGTACTGCTCCCCCTCCTCCTGGGACATCATGCCCAGAGACTCGTCCAGATCGGCGACAATCTCCTTGTTGGCGTTGACAAAGCAGCCATAAATACGGCTAACCGCGTTTTTCTCCAGCCGCCACCTGCGGCGGAGCTCACTTACCTCTTTTTGATTCATGCCGGTTTTTCTCCTTCCTACGGAAAAAGCCCGAGGCAATGGCCAATCGCCTCGGGCTCTTTTTATTAGTTGGGGCTGATGGTATAGTTGGGGGCTTCCTTGGTGATGTAGATGTCGTGGGGGTGGGACTCCTTCAGACCGGCGGCGGTGATCTGAATAAACTGGGCCTTGGACTGGAGCTCGCCGATGGTGTGGCAGCCGGTGTAGCCCATGCCGGCCCGCAGGCCGCCCATCAGCTGGTAGATGGTCTCGCTCACCCCTCCCTTGTAGGGGACGCGGCCCTCCACGCCCTCGGGGACCAGCTTTTTATTGGACTCCTGGAAGTAGCGGTCCTTAGAGCCCTTGTTCATGGCGGCCAGAGACCCCATGCCCCGGTACACCTTGAACTGACGGCCCTGGAATATCTCGGTCTCGCCGGGGGACTCCTCACAGCCGGCCAGCAGAGAGCCCAGCATGACCACGTCTCCCCCGGCGGCGATGGCCTTGGCAATGTCGCCGGAGAACTTCACGCCGCCGTCGGCAATGATGGGGATGTCGTACTGAGCGGCAACCTGGGCGGCGTCGTAGATGGCGGTGATCTGGGGCACGCCGATGCCGGCCACCACACGGGTGGTGCAGATGGAGCCGGGACCGATGCCGATTTTCACGCAGTCGGCCCCCGCCTCAATGAGGGCCTTGCAGCCGTCGGCGGTGGCCACGTTGCCGGCGATGAGCTGTACGTCGGGGTACAGGGCCTTCACCCGCTTGACGGTCTCCAGCACGTTCTGGGTGTGGCCGTGGGCGGAGTCCAGGGCCAGCACGTCGGCCCCCGCCTCAGTGAGGGCGGCCACCCGGTCCAGCACGTCGGCGGTGGCGCCGATGGCGGCCCCAACCAGCAGCCGGCCCTTCTCGTCACGGGCGGAGTTGGGATAGACCTCCGCCTTCTCGATGTCCTTAATGGTAATCAGGCCCTTGAGCCGGCCCTCCTCGTCCACAATGGGCAGCTTTTCGATCTTGTGCTGGCGGAGAATTTCCTTGGCCTGGAGGAGGTTGGTGCCCTCGGGGGCGGTGACCAGGTTCTCCTTGGTCATCACGTTGTCGATGAGCTGGTTCATGTCGGTCTCAAACTTCATGTCCCGGTTGGTGATGATGCCGATGAGCTTGCCGTTGTCGCAGATGGGTACGCCGGAGATGCGGAACTTGGCCATCAGCTCGTCCGCCTCGGCCAGGGTGTGGCCGGGGGCCAGCCAGAAGGGGTTGGTGATGACGCCGTTCTCGCTGCGCTTCACCATGTCCACCTGCTCGGCCTGCTGGCTGATGGACATATTTTTATGGATGATGCCGATGCCGCCCTCCCGGGCGATGGCGATAGCCATACGGTATTCGGTCACCGTGTCCATAGCGGCGCTCATCAGGGGGATGTTCAGCTTGATCTTCTTGGTCAGCCGGGTTTTCAGGTCGATGTCGGCGGGCAGCACGTCGCTGGCCGCGGGGATGAGCAGCACGTCGTCAAAGGTGAGGCCCTGCTTCACAAATTTCTGGGCGGCGTCTTGATTCACCATAATTCCACGTCTCCTTTTCGATATTTTACCTATTGTACCTTGCGGCTTAAAGCTTGTCAAGGCGGAAGTTTGCGAAAGGGAAATCCCCCCGCCACCGGACTTCGTCCGGCGGCCCTCCCTCCTTTGACAAGGGGGGGGGCTTTAGACGCTAAGCCTTCCAATTCTCCTCCAAAGGCCCCCTTGTCAAAGGGGGCTGGCACCGCCGCAGGCGGTGACTGGGGGATTCCTTCAATACAACTCCACTTCCCATTCCTCAAAGGGCGGTTCCACCTGATATTCGGGCTCAAAATAGCACTTGATATACTGTGCGGCCCGCCGCTCGCAGTATTTGTAATTGGTCACTTTTCCGGCCTTGTCCAGCTCCAGGTTGTTCATGAAAATAGCAAAGGCTGTTTCGGCAAAGCTGCTCTCTTCCTTCAGAGTATCGTCCAAATATTCGACGCCCTCCAGCAACGGATACCCCAGCGTCCCGTGGGCAAACCAATAGGCAAACTGCCGCACCGCGCCACTGATATAAGGACTGACCCTCATCCCATACCCCCCCTTAAACCGGCGTTTCTCCGAAAATCAAAACAGACTCAAACCGGGCCTTGCCCTCCATGTCCACCCCCCGGACGAACCGGCTGTCCCCCAAGCCGCTGGTCTGGATGGAGAGCACCTCCCCCGGGCGGCACTCGGCCAGGTAGCCGATCTGCATCTCGGCCAGGTAGCGGTCGCCGGCCAGGCGCTCCATCCCCACCGCGTCGCAGGCGAAGTCGGCGTACCGGGTGTTGTTCACGTGGCCGTTGAGGTCACAGTCGCTGTACCGCATGGGCCGGCGCTCCGCCTCCGCCAAATCGCCGGGCTGGCGGAGCTTGGCCAGGGTCATGGTCTTGCACAGGGCCCCGCCGCCGGTGCCCTCCAGCTCGGGGATGGCAGACAGCCGCACCAGCTTGTGGCTGTCCAGGCTGGCCAGCACCCAGGCGGATACCGACTCCCCCACCGGCTGGCCGTTGGCCAGGATGTCGTAGTCCCGGTACATGATGGCCCCCTTGCCCCCCCGGTGCCAGGTGCGGACGGTCAGCTTGTCCTCATACCGCAGGGGCTTGGACAGCCGGTACCAGGACCGGGCCAGCATCCAGAAGGCCCCGTACCGCTCCACCAGCACGTCCCGGGAGAAGCCCCCGTCCTCCGCCGCCAGGGTGGCGGCGTTTTGCAGGTGGTTGAGCAGGGCCGACGCCTTGCACTGGTTCCGGCCGTCCACGTCCAGGCCGTTTAAACGAATTTCGTACTCAAAAAACATGCTCATTTTTCCTTGCCTCGAATCAAAATTGAAGTTTTGCAGCACAGATCGTCGATGTCATCGGCGGTGGCTGCGGGAATGCGGTACTTTCCGCCGCAGTCCTGGCAAATCAGGTCCACTGAGCTGAAATGCACATCGAAGCCCCACCTCCTGCTGCCGCAGGTGCAGGAGATGCCCCCTCTCCGGGCGATGTCTCTCAGCTCGGAGAGGACCTCCTCCATGACGAGCTCGTCCAGAAAGGCCCCGTTGTCCGCGGCGTCCTCCCCCAGCTTGTCCACCGCCTGCTCCAGCCGGGCGGTGGCGGCGTACACCGGGCCCTCCTCCCCCACATAGCAGCAGTCCAGCCCGGAGGCGGCGCAGGAGAAGGCCAGGGCCTTCTCACGGATGAAGGCGTGGGAGGAGCAGGACACCGTGTGCTCCCGGCCGCAGAACAGGCAGGGCACCGTCAGCTGGACCCGGTTGGGCTTGAACTCCACCCCCAGCTCCGACTTGCCGCAGGGGCACTTGATGTGGGCCGGGGCCGCCGCCAGGGAGAACAGGTCCCGCTCCACAATCACCGACTGCATACAGTGGGGGCAGATATAGGATAAAAACCGCTTTGTCTCTTGTACCATCGTTATGCTGCTCCTTGTTGTAAACTGTCTCTATTATACAGCCGGCTTGTGGAAAAAACAAGGGTATAAAAGAAGGCGCGCCAACCGGCGCGCCCCTCGGTCTTATTTGATTTTCACCCACATAGCAGGACGGATGCCGCAAACCGTCTTGTCCCCAGGCAGCCGTTTGAATCTGCCGCTATTACCATCCACCGCAAAGGGCCACTCTTTGAGCCACCAATCAATGTACTTGCTGCCCACTTTCAATACACGCTGCTCCTGAGGAATATACAACTCGACCTCTTGCTGAGACAACAAGAACAATTTGTTATCGAGGATCAGCGAGCGTTCACCTGTACCGAAGCTTGTATTCACTGTATTCTCAAGATACTTCCAAATATTAAAGTTGTCCCATTGATCATAAATTTTATCCATCCCAATTATTTGCTCTACAAACAGCAAGGCACGGTCGTCCTGTACATCCAGCACCTTCCAATCATAAAAACCAAAGCGAATCACTTGTCCTTTTCGCACACCAGACAGTTCTTTCAGCAATTCCTTGCTGGACACTTGCCGGACACTTTTATATTTTTTACATGCCTCATATTCTTTAATTGTTGTTCTGGTACCCACTTTATTAAAAAAACCAACAATCTTACCGCCCGCAAGCGCAAAAAAGAAGATTACAAGACATCCGATACCCATGATCATTAGAGTTGGAGAGGTCATAGCCAGCGCGCCTATCACTATACCCCCCATATTAATTCCTACGCTTATGACAATATACAAAAGGAAGTTTCCCAGGAAACCGCCCTCCTTTTTATAGCTAAACCAAATAATAGTAAATACAAACCATACCAGGCCGATAGCAGCAGCATAAATTTTCATGTTTCTTTCCCCCTTATTGAATCATCCCATACCTCTGGGCAATCTCCACCAGCTCCTCCGGGCTGGCCCGGCGGACTTCGTCCGCATCCAGAATCATGGCCTCCAGACCGGAAAAGGCGCCGGCATAAATCTCATCCAACAGGTACTGACGAAATTCTTCTTCATTCATTGTCATAAAAATCCTCCTTCTTGAACACCTTATCCTTTGCATTGCAAAGGATAAACGGGTACCCGTTTACATTTATGATACCACAATCAGCTAATGATTGCAACTATGCTGTCCGCACAGTGTTTCCCTGTCTCACCGGCTCCTCACCCGGTCCACCGCCTCGTGCCAGCCGTTCAGCAGATTTTTCCGCCGGTCCGCCTCCATACCGGGCTGATAGAGCCGGTCCAGAGTCCAGCTGCCCCGGATGTCCTCCAGGCTCTTCCACACTCCCGTGGCCAGCCCGGCCAGGCAGGCGGCCCCCAGGGCGGTGGTCTCCCGGATTTTCGGGCGGGACAGAGGCCGGTCCACAATGTCCGCCTGGAACTGCATCAGGAAATTGTTGGCGGAGGCCCCGCCGTCCACCCGCAGCTCCCGCAGGGGGATGCCGGTGTCCTCCTCCATGGCCCGGAGCACGTCGGCGGTCTGGTAGGCGATAGACTCCAGAGCCGCCCGGATGATGTGGTTGCGCCCCGCCCCCCGGGTCAGGCCCAGGATGGCCCCCCGGGCGTTCATGTCCCAGTGGGGCGCTCCCAGGCCGGTAAAGGCGGGCACCACATAGACCCCGGCGGTGTCTCCCACCTTCTCGGCGAAATACTCGGTGTCGGCGGAGTCGGAGATGAGCCCCAGCTCGTCCCGGAGCCACTGGACCACCGCCCCGCCCACGAAGATGCTTCCCTCCAGAGCGTAAGTCACCGCCCCGTCCAGGCCGATGGCGATGGTGGTGAGCAGGCCGTTTTTGCTGACGAAGGGGGTCTTCCCGGTGTTCATCAGCAGGAAGCAGCCGGTGCCGTAGGTGTTTTTGGCCTCCCCCGGCGCAAAGCAGGTCTGGCCAAAGAGGGCCGCCTGCTGGTCGCCGGCGATGCCGGCGACGGGCACCTCCACTCCCTGGATGTTCACATAGCCGTAAATTTCGCTGGAGGACCGGACCTGGGGCAGGATGGACATGGGAATCTCCAGCCGTTTGCAGATGCCCTCGTCCCAGCGCAGGTTTTTGATGTCATACAGCATAGTCCGGCTGGCGTTGGTCTGGTCGGTGACGTGGACCTTCCCCCCGGTGAGCTTCCAGATGAGCCAGCTGTCCACTGTGCCGAAAAGGAGCTTCCCCTCCTCCGCCTTTTTCCGGGCGGCCGGGACGTTGTCCAGCACCCAGCGTATCTTGGTGGCGGAGAAGTAGGCGTCGATGAGCAGGCCGGTGCGGTCCTTCACGTAGTCCACAAAGGCCCGGTCCCGTTTCAGCTCCTCGCACAGCCCGGCGGTGCGCCGGCACTGCCACACAATGGCGTTGTACACCGGCTTTCCCGTGTCCCGGTCCCAGAGGATGGCCGTCTCCCGCTGGTTGGTGATGCCGATGCCGGCCAGCTCCCGGACATCCACCCCGCTCTGGGCCAGCACCTCCATGAGCACCCCGTACTGGCTGGACCAGATTTCCATGGGGTCGTGCTCCACCCAGCCGGGCTGGGGGTAGCACTGGGTAAATTCCTTTTGGGCCATGGCCACGATGTTCTGCTCCCGGTCAAAGAGGATGCAGCGGCTGCTGGTGGTCCCCTGGTCCAGGGCGGCGATATAGCGCTTTTCCATAACCTTCCCCTTTTCTTTCGTTTTCCTTATTATACCGCCGTCGCGGGGAAAAAACAAGGGCGGAAAAACAGCGGGCGGCCTGCCGGCCACCCGCTGTCTCTGCTTATTCGCTGTAGGGCTTATCTGTTTCGATGTACACGCCCCGGTCCGCGCTCCACCCCACGTAGAAGTCCAGGGCCTTGCCTAGGTCCCGGAGCTTGAAGTAGTTGGAGCCGTCAATCTTGTAGACCTCGGCGGTGATTTTCTCACCGTTGACGTAAATCGCGTCGTTGCTGGGGTTGGCGCTCTGGTCGCCGCCCTTGGCCGCCCCGGCCAGGTCGCCGGGCTGCTTTTCATAGCCCTGGCCGGTGGTGGCGGTGACGGCGTTCTTCGCCCCGTCGTAGCCCACGGCGAACTGCTTCTCCGTCCCGTTCAGCAGAGCGGCCACGTCACGGATTTTGAAGTAGTTGCTGCCGTTAATCTTGTAAACGGTGGGGTCGGCGGCGTTCCCGTTGACCTCCAGCTTGTCGTTGGTGGGAGCGGCCGCCGTCCCTGCGGGCTGCTGGGACTGCTCAGGCTGGACCAGGACGCTGGAGTTGATTTTGACGGTAATGCCGATGTCTTTAAGTTCTCTTAATAACTCCTCAAAATCTGCGCTCTCCTCCAATACAACACCAGGCCCCAAATTGATTGAGATTGTACCACCCGGCTCACAAAAAGCACATGCTACTGGCTCTACCAGATGAAAATATGTGAACACTCCCGTACCTGTACAGTCTATTGTCATCTTCCCGTTCGGCCCTGGCGTGGCGGTAGCGGTAACTCCATTGTAAATTATCGTCATTCCATTTGGCCCGGCCGTAATAGTAGCGGTGGTGCCATCGCGAAAAGTTTGGGTGTACGTTTCGTTCCCTGCTGCCACTGTGGGGATGGTCAGCCCCAGGCACAACGCCAAGGCCAGGGCGAGGGATAAGATTTTCTTTCTCATAATCTCTGTCTCCTTCTTCAAATTGAACGCACTTATCGTTTCCTGAGAAGGAAACGATAGGACGTACGTCCTATCGTTTCCTGAGAAGGAAACGATAGGACGTACGTCCTGCCTGTATTCTACCGCAAACGCCGCTGAAATGCAAGTCCTTTTCGAGAAAGGGAAGTGCCCTAACGCGCATTTTATCCAGAGATTATCTGTAGGGGCCGCCCCCTTGGGCGGCCCGAAACCAGGGAAAAGGTTGCACGTTGGTAGGCCGCCGAGGGCGGCGGCCCCTACATTTAAATCTGCGAAAAGGACAATCCCTCGAGAAAGTCCCCCGTCCCGCCCGCAGGCGGCAAAGGCCCCCTTCGCAAAGGGCCGATTCCCCCTGTCAGGGGGAAATGTCGCGAAGCGACAAAGGGGGTAGGGACGCTCCCGGCGAAGCCGGGTGGGGGTTTTCCTGCAAGAAGCGGAGCTATCACAGAGAAAACCCTCCGTCATTTGCTTCGCAAATGACACCTCCCTTTGCGAAGGGAGGCTTTTGGCAAAACCAAAAAAGGGCGCGCCAACCGGCGCGTCCCTTTCAAAATACGTTTTACAGGCCCTGGGCGATCATAGCCTCGGAAATCTTCTTGAAGGCGGCGATGTCGTTGCCGGCGATGAGGTCGTCCCCCAGGCCGTACTCGGCAGCCGCCGCGGCGGAGGCGTCGTAGATTGCGCCCATAATCTGGCGGAGCTTGTCGTCCACCTCGGACCGCTTCCAGTTGTACCGGATGGAGTTCTGGGCCATCTCCAGGGCGGACACCGCCACGCCGCCGGAACCGGAGGCTTTCGCCCCCGCGGTGAGAATCTTGGGGCTGAGGCGCAGCAGCTTCAGGGCCTCGGCGGTGGCGGGCATATTGGCCCCCTCCACGTAGTAGCGCACGTCGTTGGCCAGGATGCAGATGGCGTCCTCCACATCCAGCTCGTTCTGGGTGGCGCAGGGGATGACGATGTCGGTCTTGACCTCCCAGGGCTTCTTGCCGGGGAAGAACTCCACGCCGAACTGGCGGGCGTAGGCGGACACCTTGTCCTTGCCGCTGTCCCGCATCTCCAGCAGGAAGTCCAGCTTCTCCTGGGTGGCAACGCCGTCGGGGTCGTAGACGTAGCCGTCGGGACCGGAGAGGGTGACCACCTTGGCCCCCAGCTCCGCCGCCTTGCGGCACACACCCCAGCTCATGTTGCCGAAACCGGACACGGCGATGGTCTTGCCCTCCAGGGAATCCCCCTTGCTCTCCAGCATCCGGGCCAGGAAGTAGACGGTACCGGACCCGGCGGCCTCCAGGCGGACCTTGCTGCCGCCGTAGGTCAGCCCCTTGCCGGTGAGGGCGGAGCTCTCCGCCTTGCCCAGCAGGCGCTTGTACTGGCCGTAGAGGTAACCGATCTCCTTGGCCCCCACGCCGATGTCGCCGGCGGGGATGTCGGTGTCGGCGCCGATATAGCGGTACAGGGCGTTCATGAAGGACTGGCAGAACCGCATAATCTCCCGGTCGGACTTGCCCCGGGGGTCGAAGTCGGCCCCGCCCGAGGCGCCGCCGATGGGCAGGCCGGTGAGGGCGTTTTTATAGGTCTGCTCAAAGCCCAGGAACTTCACCACGCTCTCGTCCACCGAGGGGTGGAACCGCAGGCCCCCCTTGTAGGGACCGATGGCGCTGTTGAACTGCACCCGGTAACCGTGGTTGGTGTGGGCGTTGCCCTTGTCGTCCACCCAGGGCACCAGGAAGGTGACCATCCGCTCCGGCTCCACCATGCGGGTGAGCAGGTCCAGCTTCTCATAGCGGGGGTCGTCCAGGGCGGGGTCAATCATCTCCAGCCAGGTCTGCACCGACTGGAGGTACTCCGACTCGTTGGAGTATTTCTGGCGGAGCCGCTCCAATACGCGGGCTGCGTAGTTGTTCATAGGGGTCCCTCCTTACACCAGGCCGTAGGCCAGCATGGAGTCGGCCACCTTCAGGAAGCCGGCGATATTGGCGCCCGCCACCAGGTTGCCCTTCATACCGAACTGCTCTGCGGCCCGGGCGGCGTTGTGGTACAGGTCAGTCATGATGGTCTTGAGGCGGTCGTCCACCTCCTGGAAGGTCCAGGAGAAGCGCATGGAGTTCTGGCTCATCTCCAGGGCGGACACCGCCACGCCGCCGGCGTTGGCGGCCTTAGAGGGGGCGAAGAGCACACCGGCCTCCTGGAGGGCATCCATGGCGTCGGGGGTGGAGGGCATGTTGGCCCCCTCGACAACGGCGAAGCAGCCATTCTTCATCAGGGCCTTGGCCCCCTCCAGGGGCAGCTCGTTCTGGGTGGCGCAGGGCAGGGCGATGTCACAGGGCACGTTCCAGATGTTCACGCAGCCCTCGTGGTACTCCACGCCGGGCTTGCGGGCGGCGTACTCCTTGATGCGGCCCCGCTCCACTTCTTTGATCTGCTTCATCAGGTCCAGGTCGATGCCGTCCTTGTCGTAGACGTAGCCGTTGGAGTCGGACATGGCCACCACCTTGCCCCCCAGCTGGGTGGCCTTGTCGCAGGCGTAGATGGCCACGTTGCCTGAGCCGGACACCACCACGGTGGACCCCTCAAAGCTCTTGCCGTTGTCCTTGAGCAGGCAGTCGGCCAGGTAGCACAGGCCGTATCCGGTGGCCTCCTTCCGGGCCAGAGAGCCGCCGTAGGTGAGCCCCTTGCCGGTGAGCACGCCGGTGAACTCGTTGCGCAGGCGCTTATACTGGCCGAACAGGTAGCCAATTTCCCGGGCGCCCACGCCGATGTCGCCGGCAGGCACGTCGGTGTCGGGGCCGATATACTTGAACAGCTCGTTCATGAAGGACTGGCAGAAGCGCATGACCTCGGCCTCGCTCTTACCCTTTGGGTCAAAGTCGGAGCCGCCCTTGCCGCCGCCGATGGGCAGGCCGGTGAGGCTGTTCTTAAAGGTCTGCTCAAAGCCCAGGAACTTGATGATGCTCTCGTTGACGGAAGGATGGAACCGCAGGCCCCCCTTGTAGGGGCCGATGGCGCTGTTGAACTGGATGCGGTAACCCCGGTTGACGTGGATGTTGCCCTGATCGTCCTCCCAGGGCACCCGGAACTTGATGGTGCGCTCAGGCTCCACCAGACAGTCCATCACACCTTCTTTTATCAGCTCAGGGCGGGCGTTGGCCACGGGAGCCAGAGAGGTAAGGACCTCCCGCACCGCCTGGTGAAACTCCTTCTCACCGGGGTCGCGCTTGACGACCCGCTCCATCAAATCGCTTAAATATTCATTCTGAATGCTCATATTTGTTTCCTCCCGAAAGATAATTTGTCAAATCCTTCTCCCTCCACACTTCCAATGTGGACATTACCACCTTACCACGCCGCTTTTTGCAAGTCAAGCTTTTATCTCCTGCATTTTGCAAGTTTGTTTAATTCATTAAAGTATTAGTGCGCCGTGGAAATACTTTCGTCATTTTGACGTGGAATTTTTTCTGATCCCCGTCCGCATAAAAAGAGCGCCTCCAAAAGTTTTACCCTTGGAAACGCCTCTTACTCTTTGCCGTCCGGAATATATTCCATGATATCCTCAACCCGGCAGTCTAATATCCGGCAGAGGTTGTCAATCGTAATCGTCTTAATGACCATGTTATGCCTCAGCCGGTGAAGCTGAGCTGTATCGACTCCGTAATCCTCAATCAGTCTATATTGACTGATACCTTTTTCCTTTAAGGTAGACCATAAGCGGTCATATTTTATCATACGCACTACCACCTTCTTCTTGCATTTTAATTGGTAGTAGTTTATAATTTCCTTGTGCGTATGCGCCCTATACCGGAAGGAGGATTTATTATGGACCTAAATTATTTCAAGGACAAGCTGTTCGATATTCTGAACGAGAGCGACGAGCTGGACCTGGCCGACATCACCGTGGACGACAGACACAATCTGCTCACCGTCACCATGGCGGACGGAGCCGTCTTTGAACTGCTGTGCCGGGAAAAATGAGCGAACGAAACCCCACCGGGAGACCGGTGGGGCATTTTCAGTCGCTGGCAGAATCCTTTGCTGCAAGAAATTCCATAAAATCCATGGCCGTCCTGCGGGCCGGGCCAGGCAGGCTCCGGTAGGTGACACACAGCTTCTTCAGTGAGGCTTCCTCCCGCAGGTCAGAATAGCCCAGAAGATAATCAATGCTCACATCAAACAGGCCGGCAATCCGTTTGAGGATAATCTCATCCCGCGGAAAGTGGTTCCCGCTCTCATAGAAGCTGATCATCCGTGGGGATACGTCGATGGCGCGGCCCAGGACCGCCTGGGTCATTTTTTTCTCCTGCCGCAGCTGCCGGAGCCTATCACTGAATGTCACAATCATCACCTCGGGACCATTATGACGAATATGTGTGACGAAATCATGAATTTTTAAGAAAATTGCTGAAAATTCATGAAACGGCAGAATGATTACCACGATTTTGGCAGGACCTGCCTCCAGGCCCCGTCATGTTCGGCCCAGGGCGTGGACAATCTCCGCGCAGGCCCGGAACTCCTCCTCGTCCGTCCGCCAGAGCTCATACTCCGACAGGGAGGGCAGTCCCATGGAGACGCCCTCCTTCCGGTAGCGCATCCCGCTGTCTACAGGCCCCCTCCGTCCGGTGGTGTGGAACACCCGGATGCCGGTGTGCCGGTAAAGCTCCAAAATATTCTCCTTCTTAACGCCGCAGCCCGCCATAATACTGATCCGCCCCTGGGCCTGACAGAACAGCTGCCGCAGGACCTCCTTCCCCTCCGCCGCGCTTCGGGCCTGGCCGGAGGTCAGGATGGTACGAAATCCAAGGCGGACCGCCTCCTCCAGTGCGGCCACCGGGTCCCGGGTCATGTCAAAGGCCCGGTGAAGGGTAACGGGCAGCCCCCCGGCGCAGTCCATCAAAGAGGCAAGGGCCTCCCCGTCCAGCGCCCCCTCCGGTGTGAGGGCGCCAATCACCACGCCGCCGGCCCCCAGCTCCCGAAACCGGCGGATGTCCTCCCCCATCTCCTCCAGCTCCTGCCGGGAGTAGAGGAAATCGCCGAAGCGGGGACGGATCAGGACGTTGACCGGCACCGAAAAGTCCCGCCGTACCTGCCGGAACAGGCTGAGAGAGGGGGTCGTCCCGCCGATGGACAGGTTGGCGCACAGCTCCAGCCTGTCCGCGCCCGCCCGGCAGGCGGCGGCACAGGAGGCATAGGAGTCCACACAGCCCTCAATAAGCGGCATATTCACAGGGAGCGCCTCCTTCGTTCTCATCTGTTCAGCCCAGCGTATCCGCCTGCAGCTCGTCAAAGGCGGCCATGCACTCGTCCACCGTCGCACCGCCCAACAGCTTCTGCACAATCTGGCAGGTGTTGCCCCACTGCTCCACCTTCATTCCCGCGTTGGAGCCCAGCACGTAAACGCCCTCCTCAATCCGGTCGTTGAGGGGACGCAGGGCGGGGACGCAGTCCACCTTCACGTTTTTTGAGGGGGAAATGACCCGGTTGTGCTCGGAATAAAGGCGGAGGGCCTCGTCGGAGGTGATTACGTCGATGACCTTCATGGCGTCCTCCAGATGCTCCGCCTGGGCGCCCACGCCCCAGCCGGTCATGGGCATCACCGGCATCTGGCCCCAGCTGCTGGGGAAGCCGATGACCTGCATCTCAAAGTCCGTCTTGGCGTATGCGGTCTCGGAGTTGGCCGCCCCCCAGTAAGCCATGACAATGGGGGTCCTCTGGGCCAGGAAGTCCGGCCCCTCCGCCTCAATGGCCTCGCTGACCAGGGCCTTCTCCGCATCGACATAGCCCTCATCAATCAGGGTTTGAAGGAACTCAAATCCGGGACGCATATAGTCGCTGTATTTGGCCTCGCCGCTGTTGAGGGCCGCAATCTCCTCCTCCGTGTTCCCGCCGTTATACAGGCCGGCGTAGGCCTGGGCAAAGACGAAGGTCTCCAGCCACCAGCGGTTGGCCCCGATGGGGGTGCTGATCCCATTCTCCTTGAACACCCGGCAGCACTCCAAAAACTCCTCCGGGGTGTTGGGCAGCTCCAGGCCGTACTGCTTGAACATGTCCACATTGACGAACAGGCCGTAGGCCACCACCTCCTGGGGAATGGCCACCAGCTTGCCATCCACCACATTGGCAGTGAAGATGATGTCCCGCAGATTTTTTGCGCTGTCCAGCCCGGACAGGTCGGCCAGCTTGCCCTCCAAGCCCAGCGTCATAATCGTATCCGGGTTGAGCAGATACAGGTCGTCCATATTGCTCCGGGCCCGGTCCAGGGCAACGTCGTCATAGGTCCTGTCCTGATAGGTCTCCGCCGTATAGGTCCGATAGGCCACCGTGACTCCCAGCTTTTCCTCCGCCATGGCTACCGTCAGGTCCGAGGCGGTCCGGGCCACGTTCTCCGCGTTGGGGTCGGTCTTCTCCATGGGGCTGAACAGGTTGACATCCCGCCCCTCCTCCTTGTCTGACGTAACCAGGTTTGTGGGGGGCTCCCCGCCGCCGCAGGATGCCAGCGCCAGGACCATCAGCGCCGCCAGGCAGGCTGCTGCCCAGCGCCGGACCCCCCTCTTGCTGCACTGCTTCATCTCGCGTCTCTCCTTTCGATATGCTTGCGGATCACCCTTTTCAGCAGCCTGACATCCAGGGGCTTTGCCACATGGGCGTCCATACCGGCGTCCAGCGCCGCCTTCTCGTCCTCCGCAAATGCGTTTGCCGTCATGGCGATGATGGGAATCCTTCCCCCTTTTTCCCGCTCCAGCTCCCGGATGGCCCTTGCAGCGTCGTGCCCGTTCATCACCGGCATCTGAACATCCATCAGGACAGCGTCGAACTCGCCGGGCTCCGAGCGCCGGAAGCGCTCCACCGCCAGCCGCCCGTCGGCCGCAATTTCGCAGGAGGCCCCCTCCATGCCAAGAAGCTCCTGCAAAATCTCGGCATTGATCTCGTTGTCCTCCGCAACCAGGAAGCGCAGCCCCTCCAGGCTGTACTCCTCCCCGGTCTCCGGGGCGGAGACCGGCTGGGGCGCCTTCGTCTGCTGCTCTGCAATGCGCAGTTCAATATCCACCCGGAACAGGGAACCCTGGTCTACCTGGCTGAACACCTCAATACTGCCCCCCATGAGCTCCACGATGCTCTTGGTGATGGCCATGCCCAATCCGGTGCCCTGTACCTTGTTGGTCGTACTGTTCTCCGCCCGGGTAAAGGCGTCGAAGATGATTTTCAGGTACTCCGGCGTCATGCCATAGCCGTCGTCCTCCACCTCGATCCGGATGTGCTCATATTGGCCGGACCGCTGCTTGAGCCCCGTAATCCGGAGCCAGATATGTCCGCCCTCCGGCGTGTACTTCATGGCGTTGGAGAGCAGGTTGATGAGCACCTGGTTAATCCGGGTTTCGTCTCCCACCAGGCAGTCGTTGCGGACACCGGTCACCTCCGCCTGGAAGGTCTGCCCCTTGGCCTCAGCCATGGGCTGGATAATCGCACATACCGCCGCGGCCGCGCTGCTGAGGGAAAACTCCTCATAGTTGAGCACAACCTTCCCGCTCTCGATCTTGGAGACATCCAGGATGTCGTTAATCAAACTGAGCAGGTGCTGTCCGGAGGCCATAATCTTACCGGTGTACTCCCGGACCTTGGCCGGGTCCTCCGCGTCTCTGTTCAACAGGGTCGTAAAGCCCAGCACCGCGTTCATCGGCGTGCGGATATCGTGGGACATATTGGACAGGAAGGTGGTTTTCGACTCGCTGGCAACCTGTGCGGCCTGGAGGGCCTCCGCCAGCTGCTGGCTGTGGACTCTGCGCTCCTCCTCCCGCTCCCTGCGGACCTTGTCCTGCTGCCTCCAGTTGAGGTAGTACAGCAGGATACACAGGAAAAACGCAGACAGCATAGTGACCACCACAATGACAATGTTCTGATTGACCGTCCGCCCCTCCTGCTGGATCGCCTCAACGGGCACATAGCCCACCATAAAGATGGTCCCATCGTTGATGGGCCACATGTAATTCAGGGCCTGCACATCCCGTACGTCGTGATAAAACAGGATATTCCGCCCCTCCTCCAGGCAGGCCGCCACCTCCTCCCGGATTGCCGGGTCCTGGATGTTGTTGGCCCGATAGAAATCGTCCAGATTCAGGTGGCCCGCACTGCGCATCCCCATCCCCTTGGGCTTCAGGACAAACCGCTCGCTCTCCGCATCCATGATATACAGCGACGCCTGCTTGTTATAAAAGCCGTCTCTCGGCAGGGAGCGGTCAATCGTATCATACACATACTCGATGTAAAGGGTTCCGATTTCTTTCCCCTCCCGCTCCACCGGACACTTGATGGTGTAGGCCCATGTGCCCATATAGTTCAGGTAGGACTGGGAGACCGGCAGCCCGTTTACCGTTCCCCCCGCTGAAAAATCCAGTCCCTCCTCGGTAAACGGCTCCCCCGTGTTGGAAAGGCCCTCCGTCTTTCCGGACAGGATAAAGGACATCCGGACAATGGTCTGGTTCCTCTCATAGACGCAGATGTATTCCTCCGGGTCCTCCGTCCGGGCAATCTCCTGGGCGATCAGCGTCTGGAACTCCGCCTCATTCCTCAGAATCGCCTCGATGGTACACTGAATCAGGTCCAGGCTTTCGCTCAAATTCTGAATCGCCGACGAGGACATCTCCTGGGAAATTTTCTGTGAAACAGTGTAAACGATCGTACCCAAAATGCAGAAGACCAGTATGATAGAAAGAAACAAGGATTTGTCCTTTCGCTTTTCCTGCTTTGCTGCCTGTTCTTTCATTCACAATCCCCATCCTGAAAACCAGCTGCCGCAGCCGGTCTGCTAAAAGACCCTTCAGCCTCCCCGGCGGCCGGCGCCTAACCTTGCTGTTACCAGGGCTATAGTAGCATATTTTTTTCCCGTTTTCAACTACAACATCGCCTGGCTTGTTCTGTCTGCTTTGATTCTTTTTTGTCCCTTTGGCTTGCAATCACGCCCAACAGGGGATATCATAAATAATAAGTGTTTTAACGATATCCCAATCCTTCTTCCTTCACGTTCCTGCCCCCCAGGGGCGGGAATCACAAGGGCATTTGGGGCCGAGAAATAGAAAGAGGAACTGTTATGGAGCAGAAAAAGGGGTGGCTGACCTCCGGCGCCTTTGCGGCTTTATGCGGCACCACCAAGGAGACGCTGCGCCACTACAAGAACGTGGGACTGCTGCTGCCTGCCCACCAGGGAAGCAACAGCTACTTTTACTACGACGTGGAGCAGTTCTACGATTTTTACGCCATCTCCATCTTCCGCCAGACAGGCACCCCCCTGGAGGAAATCCGCCGCTGCCTGCGGGGACAGGACACTTCTGCAACCATAGAACTGCTGCGGGAACAGAAGAACCGGCTGGAGGCGGAGCGGCAAAAGCTGGAGCACATGGACTTTGTACTGTCCGGAGCCCTGCGCAATCTGGAGTTTGGCCCGGGCCCGGACATGGTCCCCCAAACCGCCTGGTTTCAGAGGGAACACCTGCTGGCCCTCCCCGTTGGGGAGCTGGAGGGACTGATGTCTTCCGCGTCCAATGAGGATGAAATGCTGATCCTTGTCCTGGAGCGGTGCCAAACACTGTGCGGCCAGTATGGGATACAGACCGATTTTCAGCTGGGCGCCATCCACCAGGCGGAGCAACAGGGCGGGCCGGGAGCCATCAGCCATCTCTACACCCGGATCAAAGAAAAAGCGGACTTACCCTATTATATGGAGAAGCCCGCTGGGAAGTATCTGTATCTCTGCTGCCGGGGCCGCTGGGACATCTCGGAGGGGTATGCCGTCCTCAACCGCTGTATCCTTGAACAGGGGCTGAAAACAACCGGAAATTTCTATGCCTGCGATTTGGCCGGGTTTATCCTCAACGCAGTGGAAAAAAATGCGGCCTCCATGATCTCTGTGCGGCTGCTGGAATGACAGCCGCTCCGGATTTGAAGGGCGCTCTGCCGCCTTTCCTCCGGCGGATTGGGACAGGCCCGGCCTGGAAAATATTTCAACAGGACCCTCAAATCCATATGGAAATCAGGGCCCGGCTATGGTATAATACGGCTGTGCCGCACCGGAGCCGGCAGATTCTTTACTGCAACAGGAGAAGCAATTATGTTTGGCAGACGAAAAAAAGAGAGAACCGTCCCCTACAACAGAGACGGTAAAATCCCCGTGATCCGTTCCAGTATCTGCACAGGAGAACAGGTTGCAGGCTTCAAGGACCCTGTCAGCGGAAAATTTGAGGAGCTGATGCTCCTGCGTGACAGCCGGGACCTTCAGGAATTTCTGAGCCGGTATCACGTGGAGGAATCCGAAATCAAACGGGAATGGTGATCAATATGCGTCGTCGCAGCGTGCGGTATCAAGGCGCCCGATACCGGGGACGGCGAAGGCCCCGGTACTTATTGTGGCTGGCAGCTTTTATTGCCCTGCTCCTGGCCGGCTTTCTGGCGGCAAGGCTCATCGGGGCCATACCCCAGCTATGGGAGGCAAAACGGCAGACCTCCGACGCCTCTGTCCCCCAGCAGACAGAGCCGGTAAAACCGGACCGGCCCAACATCGAGCCCCCCAGCAAACCGGAACCCGAGCCGCCCCCCGCTCCCCCCCAGGAACCCCAGACGGTGGTAGAAAACACCAGCGGCTTTGAGCTCCCCATTCAGGGGACCCACGGCATGATTATGGTAAACCTGAAAATCCACCCGGAGGAGTCTGGCGCTTCTTCCAGCTCAATCGCAGCCGCCGGCCTCCCCTTCACCATCCTTAAGGAGGGTGAAACCCGGGTTCTGGCCCTCTTTGGGGACGAGCGCATGGGTTGGGTGGACAAGGACTATATCATGGTCAACCTTCCGGACCTGATTCCATCCATCATCTACAGGAACAGCAATGCGGAGAGCTCCCTGATGAAGAACCTGGGCATGGACCTGGAGGGAATCACCGGGCAGGTCCTGTACGAGTCCAGGGTCTATAATGAAAAGCTGGAACGGGAGGAGTTCATCATGCCGGTCCAGTACCGGATGGCCCAGAAGATCATGGAGGCCCAGAAAACAGCCAAGGCACAAAACCTCTCCATCGTCCTCTACGAGGGCTTCCGGCCCTATGAGACCCAGGCGCTGGTTGCCGAAGCCCTCCAGCAGCTGTCCCGGCAGAACAGGGACACCAGCGCATCCATCCGCAAAAACGGCTTTAACATCGCTTACTATATCAATACCGGCATTTCCAGCCACCAGATGGGCTCCGCGGTAGATGTCAGCCTGGCTCAGGTGTCCCGCTGGGAGGAGCATTCCTTCCACGGAAACACCGCCTCCATCCCCGCCCAGTTTTCCGAATACTCCTACGGGGCCATCCTGACCGGCGACTCGGAAGGAATCCAATTCTCCTCCGCCCAGCGCTACCGCCCCGGCCTTCCGGACAACACCAGCGCCTGGATGCCCACGCCCATGCACGAGCTGTCCTACCTGTCAGGGACCTTCAACAAACCTACGCCGCCTTACACGTCCAATGCCTGGAAATCGGACCTGTCCAAGGGGAGCATTCAGTACAGCGAATACTGGACGGAGGGCGCGCAGACGCTCCAAAATATTTTTGTGGCGGCCGGCATGGAGCCGCTGGCCTCCGAGTGGTGGCACTTCAACGATATTTCCTCCTGGAATACCGCCAAAAAGGCCAACATATCCGGAGAGTTCCAGGTGGGGACGGACTCCTTCAGCAGAGCGCCCGGCTTTGCCGCCGCCCTCGGCGAATAAGCGTTAAAAAAGCACCCAGGCAGCCTGAACAGCCGCCTGGGTGCGCCTATTTTCACTTTAAACAGCCTCGTAGACCGCCTTCATGCCCTTGAAGGTCATATAGCAGTCCAGCTTGCCCACCGTCTCGAAGGGGGAGTGCATGGACAGGACGGGGACCCCGGCGTCCAGCGTGTCAATGTTCCGCTCGGCCATATAGGCGGCCACGGTGCCGCCGCCGCCGGCGTCCACCTTGCCCAGCTCGGCCATCTGCCACACCACGCCGGCGCCGTCCAGAATCCGGCGGACCTTGGCCACCACCTCGGCGGAGGCGTCGGAGGCCCCGGACTTGCCCCTGGCCCCGGTGTACTTGCACAGGCCCATGCCGTAGTTGACAAAAGCGCTGTTGCGCTTCTCGTACACGTCGGCAAAGTTGGGGTCGTAGGCGGCAGTCACGTCGGCGGACAGGCAGAAGGACTGCTCATAGCAGGAGCGCAGAGACACCCCCTGGGACTGGCACAGGTCCTCCATAAAGGTATCGAAGGCGGCGGACTTCATGCCAGTCACCCCCTCGGAGCCGATCTCCTCCTTGTCGGCCAGCATACACACGGCGGTGTACTCCGGGGCCTCCAACTGGAGGAGGGCAGCCAGGCAGGCGTAGGCGCACACCCGGTCGTCGTGGCCGTAGGCACCGATGAGGGAGCGGTCAAACCCGATGTCGGAGGCGTTAAACGCCGGGACGGCACACAGCTCGGCGGAGATAAAATCCTCCTCGGTGATGCCGTACTTCCGGTTGAGCAGCTCCAGGGCGGCCAGCTTCACCCGGTCCTTGCCCTCATCGCCCTCCAGGGGGCGGCTGCCCACCAGGATATTCAGGCTCTCGCCGGGGATGGCCTCCCCCAGGGGCTTTTTGGACTGCTCCACCCCCAGGTGGGGCAGCAGGTCACCGATGGTAAACAGGGGGTCTCCTTCCCCCCCGCCGATGGACACCCGGACGGTTTGGCCCCCTTTGAGGGCCACCACCCCGTGGAGCTCCAGGGGGATGGTTACCCACTGGTACTTGCGGATACCGCCGTAGTAGTGGGTTTTCAGGTAAGCCAGCTCCTCCGCCTCGTAGAGGGGATTCTGTTTCAGGTCCAGCCGGGGGGAGTCGATGTGGGCCGCACCGATATTGGCCCCCTCCGACAGGGGCTTTTTGCCGATGACCGCCAGCGTGACCGCCTTGCCCCGGTTGATCCGGTACACCTTGTCGCCGGGCCGCACCTCTGTGCCCCGGACGTAGGGCTTGAACCCCGCCCGCTCCGCCAGGGCCACCGCACGCTCCACGCACTCCCGCTCGGTCTTGCCCGCGTCCAGGAACTGCTTGTAGCCGGTACAGTAGGCTTCCATGGCCTCCAGCTCGCCCTCGGCCAGCCGGTCGTAACCATTTTTCTTGTCGTAGAGCAGCGCCTTGCGCAGCTGCTCGCCCCGGGTCTGTTCCTTCTTTTCCTCGCTCATGGAATGTTCCTCCTTCTTTGTAGGGGCCGCCGCCCTCGGCGGCCTGGGGTTACCGGTCAGCGGGCCGGCCCCTGCTTTTTCACTTATTGTATGTCAATTTGCCGCAGTTATTTGCCTGTACCATAGTTTACGGTTCCATGAATGTCCAAAGCGTCGCAGGTGTATGTCCACAGCTCATTGTGCCCGTTGACATCCGGCGCATCGTTCACGCTGAACTCCACCGCAAAGGCGTAGGAATACCACGGCTCCACGCGGATTGCCCCCATGTTGTCCTCCCCCACAGCCATCTGAGGCGGCTCGATCTCCGTCATCTCACCGGTGGCCGTGTCCCACAGCACAACATAGCGGTCGAAGGACATCACATCCTTTTGCAGGATGTAGCAGACATAGCGTCCGTCGTCGGAAATGGCACAGGTCTTGACCTGTTCTCCATCAAATGGTGCCCGGGCCAGCTCGGTAACGGCGCCGGTTCCGTCACGTTCTATGTGAATCATGCGCAGCTCCTGATCCACCTGCTCCACAAACGTGGAGTATCGGAACCCCACCGGGCCCCAACGGCTCTCAAAGGGGTGGTCCAGCTGAATCGCCCCGCTGTCCACATTGCACAGGTAGTAATTCCTCTCCTCATCAAAGCAAAGCAGATGTTCCTCGTCCAGCCAGTTCATACAGGCGTAGCTGTGCCCGTCGGCCCCGCTGAGCAGAACCTTTTCCTCTCCCGTGGCCACATCCAGCAGAAAGATGGAGCGCCCGGTGTAGTTGGGCGGGTCCAGGCAGTCTTTGTTGGAATCATAAACTACATACCGCCCGATGTTGGACAGCCGCATCCCCTCTGCCCAGATGGGATAAGGCCCCACCTCGGAGTGAAAACCCAACTCATAGGCCCTGTCGTAGAATGCGCTCTCGTCCATGCCGTTGTAATCTGGGATTTCGATGGTATCCAGAAGGTCCTCCCGGGTGGGCCGCTGGTAATCGGCCTCGATCAGTTCCCAGGTACCATCTGCCACGCTGGGTTGTTGCGGTTCCTGAGAAACCGCCGGTCCCTGAGAGGCAGCCGGCGGCATGGCGCTGGACACCGGCTCCTGAGACGGCTTTGCGCCGCAGGCTGTCAGTGCCAGGGCCAGTACGGCCAGGGCAGCAATGCGCTTCGTTTTCATCTTTTGGTCCACTCCTTCAATTTGTCTCTCGCCAAAATGGCAAACTCCTCCGCCGACGCGCAGTCGTTCACCAGAACATGGTCGCAGTTTTGGATAAAATACCCGTCCGGTTTCTGGGCCTTCACCCGAGCCCAGGCGTAATCCTCCGAAATCCCCTCCCGGGCCATGATGCGGCGCACCCGGACCTGAGGCGAGGCCAGGACGGCCACCGTCAGTTGACATAACTCCTTCAAGGGGCACTCCAGCAGGGCGATGGCGTCCACCGCCACCAGCCCTCTCCCCTGCTCCCGGCACGCCTCAATCAGCGCCCGGCTGCGGGCCACCACCGCCTCCCAGGCGATGGCGTTGAGGGTCTCCAGCCTTTGGGCGTCGCGGAAGACAACCGCCCCCAGCTTCTTCCGGTCGATGGCCCCCGACTCGTCCCGCAGAGGGCCGAACTCCCGCTCCAGAGCGCTCTGTAACGCAAGATCACTCCTTAACAGCTCGTGGTAGACGGCGTCGCAGTCGATGACGCCGCCCCCCAGCTTCTCCACCTCCCGGAGCAGGGTGGTCTTCCCCGCCCCGGTGGGGCCGGTGACGCCCAGGATGGTCATGGAATCTCATCCTCCTTATAGAACATCTGCCGGATATCTTCCTGGCACAGCCGCCAAAGCCACCAGCCCCCCGCCACAAAAGCCAGAGGGAGCACCATCATGGATATGGCCGCTATAAAAGCCACAATAACCAGTGCGCTGAACGCCTCTCCGAACACGAGCAGACCCCAGGTCCACTCTTTTCGCACCCAATACCCCAGCAGCATAGCCGCAGTGCCCGGAACCAGGCAACCGCTGAGGAGCTGAAGGTCAGCATAAAATGTGTCGGACACCAGCATACACAGCATCACCACAACCAGCACCGCCAGCCTGACTTTCAGCAGCCGCAGATAGACGCCGTCTGCGGGAACAGGCGGCGTCTCCTTTTCCAGAAGTTCCTCCGCCCCCACCAGGGCGTCTACAGTGACGCCGTACAGCTTAGCCAGGGTCTTCAGATTCTCCACTCCCGGCTCCGCCTGGCCGTTCTCCCACTTGGATACCGACTGCCGGGACAGAAACAGCTTCTGGGCCACCTCGTCCTGGGACAGCCCGCGCTCCCTGCGCAGCCTTTTCAGATTTTCACCCAATGTCATGACCGTCACCTCACAGATATTGTAAGGCTCAGGGGCGTCCGTGTAAAGCACTTTGGCCGCAACGTAAGGTTGCGCGCCCTGTCCCCCAAGGGATTCAAGCGTCTATGATGTGAAAGCCCGACGCCTTATTCAGCCGGTTGACCACCGCCAGACCCATGCCGGCCTCGCCGGGGCACTGGACCCAGATGTGCTTCACACCGCTGTTGTCCATGGCCCGCAGCGCCCGGAACAGCCGCCGGGCGTGCTCAAAGCCGTCCAGCGAGCCCCCCAGCCGCTCCACCGGGTGGTCCTGGAACCAGTGGGCAAACTCGTCGAAGCAGATGATTCCCTCCCAGTAGCTGTCCCCCGCATGGTCCAGAATGTACTGGGCACTGCGCAGGGACTCCCCCCGAACCACCGTGACCGGAGCTTTGGGGGCGTAGTGGCGGTACTTCATGCCGGGGGCCCGGGGGCGCTCCCCCTCCCCCAGGGGGTGGGTCACGGCGGAGTCCAGCTCCACCTCCGGAAGCAGGTCCCTCAGTTCCTCCAGGGTGACGCCGCCGGGGCGGAGCACACAGGGCGGGTTGCAGGTCAGGTCCACAATGGTGGACTCCACCCCCACCTGGCAGGAGCCGCCATCCAGGATGGCGTCAATCTTGCCGTCCATGTCGTCCAGCATGTGGAGGGCGGTGGTGGGACTGGGCTTTCCGGAGGTGTTCCCGGACGGGGCGGCAACAGGCACCTCCGCCGCCTGGATGATGGCCCGGCACATGGAGTGGGCGGGACAGCGCATTCCCACCGTATCCAGCCCTGCCGTCACCACATCGGGCACCAGGCTTCTGCGGCGGAGAATCATGGTCAGCGGTCCGGGCCAGAACCGGTCCGCCAGCCGCCAGGCCAACGGGGGGATGTCCTTACAGTAGCGCTCCAGCCAGGAGGCATCCGGGATGTGGAGAATCAGCGGATTGTCCTGGGGCCGGCCCTTGGCCCGGAAAATGCTGCTTACCGCCGCCGGGTCCAGGCCGTTGGCTCCCAGACCGTACACCGTCTCGGTGGGGATGCCTACCAGCCCCCCGGAACGGATAATCCCGGCGGCCTTTTCAATGTCGTTTGGATTGAGAAGCTGTGTTTTCATGGCGTTCTCCTCACTGCCCCAAAATCAAATCTCCCAGTTCTTCCGGGGCGGCGGCCAGATGGTCCGCCCCCTCCGCCTCCAGCTCGGCCCGGGTGCGGAAGCCCCAGAGCACCCCGCAGCTGATGAGCCCGCCGTTTTTGGCAGTGCGGATGTCCACATTGCTGTCACCCACAAAGAGGGTATCTTCCTGTGACGCCCCCAAGTCCTCCATCAGCCGGCGGAGCAGGGTGGGGTCGGGCTTGACGGGCACATCGGGCAGCGCCCCCTGGACCCTGTGGAACAGGCCGGGGTAATACCGCTCCACCACTGGCCAAGCTGCCTCGTGGGGCTTGTTGGACAGGACTGCCAGGGTCACCCCGGCCTCCCGCAGCCGCCGCACCAGCTCCGGTACGCCGGGGTAGGCGGTGGTCTTGTCCTCCTTGTGGGCATTGTATCGCTGGGTGAACTCCTCCAGGGTCACCCGGCGCAGCGCATCGGTAACGGGCACCCCCTCCGGCACCACCCGCTCCAACAGCTTGGGGGCGCCGTTGCCCACAAAGCGCTTGTACTCCTCCAGGGTGTGGGCGGGCCAGCCGTGGCGGGCACAGACCCAGTTTGTGGCGGCAGCCAAGTCCTCCAGGGTATTCAAAATGGTGCCGTCCAGGTCAAAAATAACGTATTTGTACATATTACTCATAAATGCCGATTTCCATGCAGCCGATTTCCACGGTGGTATCCCGGGGAAAGTCCGCCCGCTGGAGGTAGGCCTTCACCGCCACCTGGGCGTGCTTGGGATTGACCCGCTCGTCCTCCAGATCCAGGTCAATCCGCCCGGCCTCGCCGCCGCAGACGGAGCCCACATCCTCCAGCACCTCGTTCAGCTCCCCCACCACGTCGTGGAGGTTCTTTCCCTCCGGGAGGGATTTGTAGTGGATATACATTTCCATGCTATCATTCTCCTTTTACTTTTGAACGGGCCGGCGAGGGCGCCGGCCCCTACATTTTTTGTATCGTATTGTAGGGGGCGGCCTCTGTGCCGCCCGATATAAACCTACCCGTCCTACAGGCGGCCACAGGCCGCCCCTACAGGGTTCCTCTCAAAATTTGCTCACCCCTGCTCCTTCAGCAGCTCCGCCTGGTGGTCGGCGGCCAGGGCGTCGATGATCTCGTCCAGCGCCCCGTCCATCACCTGGTCGATTTTATACAGCGTCAGGCCGATGCGGTGGTCGGTGACCCTCCCCTGGGGGAAGTTGTAGGTGCGGATGCGCTCGTTGCGCATTCCCGACCCCACCTGACTGCGGCGCTGCTGGGTGTATTCGCTGGAAATTTTCTCCTGCTCCGCCTCATACAGCCGGGAGGCCAGAATGCGCATGGCCTTGTCCCGGTTCTGGAACTGGCTGCGCTCCTGCTGGCACTCCACCACGGTCCCGGTGGGCCTGTGGATGAGCCGTACGGCGGAGGAGGTCTTATTCACGTGCTGTCCCCCCGCCCCGGAGGAGCGGAAGACCTGCATCTCGATATCGGCGGGGTTGAGCCGGACATCCGCCGTCTCCATCTCGGGCAGGACGGCCACCGTCACGGTGGAGGTGTGGACCCGGCCCCCCGACTCTGTCTCGGGCACCCGCTGGACCCGGTGGACGCCGCTCTCAAACTTGAACCGGGACCAGGCCCCGTCCCCCTCTACGGTGAAGACGGTCTCCTTCATTCCCCCCAGCTCGGTCTCGCTGGCGGAGTCAACTACAGTGTGCCACCCCTTGGCCTCGGCATACATGGTATACATCCGGTAAAGGGAGTGGGCAAACAGGGCGGCCTCCTCGCCGCCTACCCCGGCGCGGATTTCCACAATGACGTTTCTGCCGTCGTTGGGGTCCTTTGGCAGCAGCAGAATTTGCAGCTCCCGCTCCAGCCGGGGCAGCTCGTCCAGGGCGGCCTGATACTCCTCCTGGGCCAGCTCCCGCAGCTCCGGGTCGGACATCATTTCCTCCGCCTGAGCCTTGGCGTCCAGGGTCCGCCGGTAGGCCCGGAAGGCGTCCACCAGGGGCTGGAGCTCCGCCTGTTCTTTATTCAGCTTGGCCACCAGCTCCGGGTCGTTGTACGTCTCCGACGCCCCCAGCCGGGCCTCAATCTGGGAATATTTCGCCTCAATGGCGGTCAGCTTGTCCAGCATGGACAGTCCTCCTTCTCTCTCGTCCCCCGCAGGGCAAGCCTCCCTTCGCAAAGGGAGGCGGCATTTGCGAAGCAAATGACGGAGGGTTTTCTCCTATCGAAACGCACCTGTCTCTTTGGGAAACCCCCACCCGGCTTCGCCGGGAGCCCCCTTTGCGAAGGGGGCCTTTTCACCTGCCTTCAAAAAAGCTCTCTCGTCCCCCGCAGGGCAAGCCTCCCTTCGCAAAGGGAGGTGGCATTTGCGAAGCAAATGACGGAGGGTTTTCTCCTATCGAAACGCACCTGTTTCTTGGGGAAACCCCCACCCGGCTTCGCCGGGAGCCCCCTTTGCGAAGGGGGCCTTTGGGGTGCCCTCTAGGGCGTGTCCGTTCGCCCAGCAAGATAGTCTAAACTTACACCGCCAAAATCGGCGATACGTGAAAAAATCGCCACCTGTGGTTCCCGATTTCCATATTCGTAATCCTGATAAGTTCGGGGAGATACGCCAATCTCTTTCGCAAAAGCGGCCTGAGATATTCCCTTGTCTTTACGGAGTTGAATCAATCGCTCAGAAAAAACAGACATTTTTCTTACACCCTCTTGACAACGTCACATCTGACGTGTATTATATACTTGCGTCGGATTTGACGCAAGTAAGTTTTGGAGGTAATGCTATGGAATCCTTATTTGAAGCCCTCTATATTTACGCCGCAGAAAACCGGTGCGGCTCTATATCTCCGGAGGACCGTGGGGAACAGATACAGTGCGAAAACATGGTACGCCATGCCATGGAAGAGCTGACGGCCAAGGGCTGCGGCGACCAGGCCCAGCGGGTGAAAGATGGGTTGTCCACCATGTCCTGGCTGAGCGGACGCCGGTTTTTCCGGGCGGGCCTGTCCATCGGCCTGGAGCTGAGCCGCCTCTAGCGGTCAAACACAAAGGATTTCACCAAGGCCAAAGGCTCCCGGATATACATTTTCAAGCGGGAGGGCACATGGCTGGAGGGGGCGGCCAGAGTGGATACGTTCTCATAGCCAATCCGCCCGGCCAGCATTTTGGCCCGGCTGAGGTGGAAGCCGTTGGAGACGATAATCACCCCGTCCCTGATATCGATCCCCGCCTCCTCCAGGCATTTGGCGGAGTAGGTCAGATTCTGCCAGGTGTTGTGGGACTGAGGTTCCAGAATGATGCTCTCCTGGGCGACACCCCGAGCCGCCAGATAGTCAGCCATCCCCTGGGCCTCGGAGGTGGGCTCCTCCGGGCCCTGGCCGCCGGACACCACCACCGTGATATCCGGGTGGTCCTCCAGATACTCCAGCGCCTTGTCCAGCCGGTCCTGGAGCATGACAGAGGGCCCCCGGTCGTAGAGCAGGCAGCCCAAAATCACCATGGCCTTGGGGTCGCCGCTGATATCGTCGTGGGCGCCGCCCAGCACCTGGCCCAGCAGAGCGCCGAACACCAGCGCCCCCGCCAGCATCAGGGCCAGGAACGCCTTAACCAACAGAGAAAACTGCTTTCCCTTATAGCTGGCCACCTCGATCTTTGGCCGTTTGTGCGCTCTCTGTATCATCTCCGCGCCTCCTCCAGGTCCGCCGCCAGCCCCTCCCACACCGCGTAGAGGTGGGCCAGCTCGTCCTCCAGGGCCTCACGCTGCTGGTACAGCTCCTGGAGCTTTAAATAGTCCGCCGACGCCTCCTGAATGGCCTGCTCCAGGTCGTACATCCGCTCCTCGGCGGCGGCCACCGCCCGCTCGGCGGCGTTGACCTCCTTCTCCAGGTTCTTGGTGCCGCCGGGGCGCTTGGGCTTGTCCTTTTTGGACGGAGCGGCGGATGGCCCGCCCAAGGGGACGGGCCCCACATTTTCCCCATTTAGCTTCCCCTTCTCCTTGGCGGACAGATACTCCTGATAGGTGCCCTTGAAATCAGTGATTTTCCCGTCCTCCAGCATCCAGATCCGGGTGGCAAAGCGGTTGATAAAATAGCGGTCGTGGGAGACAAAGAGCAGGTTGCCCTCGTAGTCCTCCACCGCCTCCTCAATCCACTCCCGGCTCTGGATGTCCAGATGGTTGGTGGGCTCGTCCAGAATCAGCAGATTAATCTTGCTGTCCATGAGCATACACAGCCGCAGCCGGGACTGCTCCCCGCCGGACAGGGCGGACACCGGCTTGAACACGTCCTCCCCCCGGAATTTGAAGGAGGCCAGCCGGTTCCGGGCGGTCTGGGCGGTGCAGTCCAGGTCGTAGAGCATGGTGTCCACCAGATTCCGCTCCGGGTGGTCGAAGTGGATAATCTGGGGCAGGTATCCAATGCGGACGGTGGGCCCCTTTCTCAGCTTGCCCCCGTCGGGCTCCTCCTCCCCCATGATGATTTTGATGAGGGTGGACTTGCCGGTGCCGTTGTCCCCCAGCAGGGCGATGCGCTCGCCCCCCTCTACCTCCAGGTTTACATCTGCAAACAGCGTCCGACCGCCAAAGCCCTTCTCCAGGCCCTTGATGGACAGTACCTCGTCCCCCCGGAACTCCCGCTCGCCAAAGCGGACCGCCATTTTCCGATCCTTTTTGGGCTTGTCCGTCTGGCGGATGCGCTCAATCCGCTTTTCCATGGACTGGGCCCGCTTAAAAATTTTGTCGTTGCCCGAGTAGGCCCAGATGCGCAGCTGCTCCGCCGCCTTCTCCAGCTGCTGAATTTTGGCCTGCTCCTTCTCATACTGCCGCAGCTTCTCCTCATACCGCCGCTCCTTCTCCACGGCATAGAAGCTGTAATTGCCGCTGTAAAACTCCGCCCTGCCCTCCTGAATCTCCACCACCCGGCGGACCACCTTGTCCAGGAAGTAGCGGTCGTGGGAGACGGCCAGGACAGTACCTTTGAATTTGTCCAGATACTCCTCCAGCCACTGGGTGGCCCGCAGGTCCAGATGGTTGGTGGGCTCGTCCAGCAGGAGGATGTCGGTGTCCTCCAGGATGAGCCGGGCCAGGTTTACCCGGGTCTTCTCCCCGCCGGACAGCATGTCGAAGGGCCGCTCCCGCATGTCCTGGGGAATGGACAGGCCGCTGCACACCTTGTTCTTGCCGGTGTCCGTCTCATAGCCGCCCCCGGCCTGGAAGGCGGAGGACAGCTTGTCGTAGCGGGACAGTAAAGCGGAATCACTTTCCCCCTCCGCCATCCGCTGGGAGATAGTGGACATCTCCTCCTCCATCTGGTGGAGAGGGGCGAAGGCGGTGTCCAGCACGTCCTCCACGGTGTAGCCCGCCGGGTAGACGGGAATCTGAGAGATCAGCCCCATCCGCTTGTTGGGGGCCACCACGATGTCCCCCTCGTCGGGGTGGACCTCGCCGGTGAGGATGCGCAGGAAGGTGGTCTTGCCGCAGCCGTTGGGGCCCAGCAGGCCCACCCGCTCCCCGGCGTCCACTTGGAAGGTCAGCCCGTCCAGTATTTTTTTGCCGACCTCGAACTCCTTCACAAGGCCGGATACCGATATATCTATCATTGCTTGGTCCTCATTTTTGTAATCGTTCTTGCAGCTTCAATTTCGCTAAAACCTTGTCCCCATTGGGGCCAAGGGCCTCCTTCAAAAGTGCCCGCCCGGCCAGGGGCCATTTTTCTGTGTCTGCGGGGGTGTCGTCCAGCAGAGCGGGCGGCAGCTCCACCACATGGGGAACCTCCACCTTTACTTCCCTTTGCCGCGTCAATTTCAGCAGAACCAGACTGGAAAACGCCACGGTAGGACGGTAAGCCTGGTATTCGTAGTGTCCCCGCAGGACGCGGATTTGCTTCACAATATATTTTTGCAGGCCCGCCCCATCCCTGGCCAGCAGCAGACGGTATGGCTCCGTCCAGGGGTCGCCGCAGGCGTCCAACAGCGTCTGCGCTTCGGCGTCCTCTCTCCGCAGGAACGCGTAAAAGACGCGAATCTCCTCCCGGTCCAGCCAGCCCGTCTGCGGTTCCCGAAGCATCTGGCAGTTGGGCCCCTGGTACTCGGTGGTCCAGCTCCGCTGGAGCAGTTTCAGTGTCAGAGGGATATCCCCCGCCAGATAGGCGCATTGGGCCGGAAAGAGCAGGTCCCGGCCAAAGCCGTCGGTCCCCCGCTTTTCGGTGGGCCAACCCCTGTCAATGAGACACAAAAGCGCCTCACAGCTCTGAGCGGCCAGCCCATAGAGGGCCTTGGCCCACACTCCGTCGCCGGTGGACAGCAGGCACTCCTTTGCCCCCACGCTGTACTCCCACTGCAAAGCGTCGTAAACATAGATCACATTGGATGCTGTGATTGCCCGCCCTGGCGTTCCGTCCGCCCAATCAGGCCAGAAACCCGTATCCAGCAGCCGCTCATACTCCTGAATATCCATCTGGCGGCGCTCCCAATCGCTCCTACCCTTCTCTTCCAAAAGGGAATCATACTGTGTAGAGGTATAACGCAGGACCGTCTCCTGCTTTTTCTTGCGTTTCAAGGGCTTGTAATCCGGGTAATGGGGGAACCACAGTTCTCCCATTATGCTGTCAACTGTTTCTCCCTTACAGGTGTTGACAAACTCCACTTTCTCCTGGTTTGGCACCTGACACAGCCGGGCACACAGGGCGTTCTGGAAGTCCAGCTCCGCCTGGAACAGGGGGTGGCTGAAATTCCCCTCTTCCCCGCAGGCGGACAGGGCCTGTCCCAGAAACAGCAGGTTCCGCTGGGCCAGCTCCCCCGCCGCCTTGCCGTCCTTCTCCCGGAACAGCTTCATCAGGTGCAGGGCGTTGTCCATCATCAGCGTCGCCACCGGGTCCCAGGGCTCGGTGACGGGCTCCACCGGGTTGTCCTCCAGCAGCTGCCAGAAGTTGTCCCCGATGCGCACTCCGGTGGGGACCCCCTTCCAGAGGCGATCCAGCACCTTGCGGACCTCCCTGGCAGCCCCCCACTCCCGGCCCACGGCCAGCCGCTCATACACCGGCCACTGGCGCTCCAGCAGGACCGTCCCGAAGAGGGCGGTCTTCCAAAATGCCTGTTTTTTCAGTTCCTTCTCCAACCGCTCCAGATGGGCGGCGAAGGGGGCGCGGCCGTAGATCATAGGGAAACCTTCTTTTCTCACATGGGGCGGCGCAGAGGCCGCCCCCTACTTGTAAAACGAGGCCCTTCTGTGGTAAAATGAGGTGTTCTTGTATGTAGGGGCGGCTATCAGCCGCCCGCGGGCGGATAATAGCCGCCCCTACACAATATTTCAGAAACGAGGTCATTTTATGGAAGCCATCCGCTGGGAACACGACGCCCTCCTGCTCCTGGACCAGACCCGCCTGCCCGCCGCTGAGTCCTGGCTGCGGTATACCGACTACCGGGAGGTGGCCCAGGCCATCCGGACCATGGTGGTCCGGGGGGCCCCCGCCATCGGCATCGCCGCCGGCTACGCCATGGTGCTGGCCGCCCGGGAATGCGCCGGCGAGGCAGACTTCCCTGCCTCCATGTCCCGGGCCAAAGAAATCCTGGCCGCCAGCCGTCCCACGGCGGTGAACCTGTTCTGGGCCCTGGACCGCATGGAGCGGTGCGGGACTGCCTTCGGCCCCGACCTGTCCCGGCTGGAGGAGGAGGCCCAAGCCATTCACCGGGAGGATATCCGGATGAACCGGGCCATGGGCCAGGCGGGGGCGGAGCTGGTGCCCCAGGGGGCCCGCATCCTCACCCACTGCAACGCCGGGGCCCTGGCCACCGGGGGCTACGGAACGGCCCTGGGGGTCATCCGGGCGGCCCACGCCCAGGGGAAGGTGTCCATGGTCTATGCCGATGAGACCCGCCCCCTGCTCCAGGGGGCCCGGCTCACCGCCTATGAGCTGGTGCGGGACCAGATTCCCGTCACCCTCATCTGCGATAACATGGCAGGAGCCCTCATGGCCCAGGGCAAGGTGGACCTGGTGATCGTGGGCTGCGACCGGATGGCCGCCAACGGGGACTTTGCCAATAAAATCGGCACCTATTCCCTGGCCGTCCTGGCCAGGCACCACGGCATCCCTTTCTACACCGCCCTGCCCTCCTCCACCATCGACCTGTCCATCCCGGACGGCTCCCACATTCCGGTGGAACAGCGGGACGGGGACGAGGTGACCGGCTTCGCAGGGGTCCGGACCGGGCCCGCCGGGGTTCAGACCTGGAATCCCTCCTTCGATGTGACGCCCCACAACCTGCTCACCGCCGCCATCACCGAGCGCGGGGTACTCCGTCCCCCTTTTGACCGGGGACTGGCAAAGTAACTTCAAACTGACATTTTTTGCGGGGAGTGTCCTTTTTGCAGAGTTTCATGTAGGGGCGGCTATCAGCCGCCCGCCCCTGAAAAAGCCGAAACCTCTGGAGCAGCGGGCGGATACTATCCGCCCCTACAAAGCCCCAAGAAGAAGTGATAAAATGCGCGTTAGGGCACTCCCCTGATCCGTCGCACTACCCCTCCGCCGTCAGCTCCAGCAGCCTGGCGGTCAGCTCCTCCAGCTTCATGCCCCGGGAGGCTTTCACCAGCACTGTACAGTCCGGGCATATCACCTGGGGGAGCACTGCCCTGGCCTCCTCCAGGCCGGCGCAGTGGATCACCTGGGGGACGCCCGCATCTCTGGCTCCCTCAGCGATGTGCCGGGCCAGCTCGCCTACGGCCACCAGGCAGTCGATGCGGGCCTCGCCCAAACACTCCCCTACCCCGCTGTGGAGGGCGGGGGCGAAAGGACCCAGCTCCAGCATATCGCCCAAAATGGCCACCTTGCGCCCCCCCCTGCTGCCGGCCAGGGCACTGATGGCCGCCCGCATGGACTGGGGATTGGCGTTGTAGGTGTCATCCAGGATGGTAATCCCCTCCCCCCGGCGCAGCACGTTCATCCGCATCCGGGTAGGGACAAACTGGTTGATCCCCTCCTCAATCTGGCTGGGCGTCAGGCCGAACCGCTCCCCCACCGCCGCCGCGATGAGGGCCGGGTATATCATGTGCTCCCCCAGGGCGGGGATCTTCACCTCCCGGTCCATAAGGGGGGTGGTGAGGCGGCAGTGGATGTGGCTGACGCCGTCGCCGCCGGTGACCTGGGCCCGGTATTCGCACCCCTCTCCCTGGCCGCAAAACACCGCCGGGACAGGGGTGTTTCCCTTCAGCGTGGACAACAGGGAGTCGTCCCCATTGAGGATCAGAAGGCCATCCTTCTTCACATGGGCCAGCAGCTCGCATTTGGCCTTGAAAATGTTCTCCCGGCTGCCCAGCCGCTCAATGTGGGCGTCACCGATGTTGGTAATCACGCCTACGTCAGGCCGGACGATACCCGCCAGGTAGTCGATTTCCCCGAATTTGTCCATCCCCATCTCCAGCACAGCGATCTGGTGGCTGGAGTCCAACTCCAGGAGGGTAAGGGGCAGGCCGATGTTGTTGTTGTGGTTGCCCTCTGTCTTGAGCACCTTGTATTTTACGCCCAGCACAGCGGCCAGCATATCCTTAGCGGTGGTCTTGCCCACACTGCCTGTCACGCCAATAAAGGGAATGGGAAAGCGGTCTTTGTACCAGGCGGCCAGACGGCCTAGGGCCTTTTCCGTGTCATCCACCTTCACATAGAATTTGCCCGGCAGGAAGGTGTCCCGCTCATAAGCGGTGATGCAGCCGGCGGCCCCTCCCTCCAGGGCGGAGCCGATATAGGCGTGACCATCGAAGCGGTCTCCCACCAGGGGAATGAACAGGGTACCGGGGTGGATGGCGCGGCTGTCTGTCTCCACCTGGGAGATGGGGGCATCCAGGCGGTCGAAATCCCCCAGCAGACGGCCGTCTACCGCCTCCAGCAGCTGGGCCAGGGTAATGGTCTCCATTACAGTCTCTCCTTCCGGGCCTCCAGGGAAATTTGGATGATGGTCTCGCACAGCTTGCCATAGTCCAGCCCCACCGCGGCGGCCTCCTGGGGCACCAGGCTGGTGGGAGTCATACCGGGCAGCGTATTGATTTCAAGGAAATAGGGGGTCCCGTCGGAGGCGACAATAAAGTCCGCCCGGGCGTAGACCGACAGGCCGATGGCCCGGAAGACGGCAAGGGCCGCGCTGCCCACGTCCTGTTCCCATTTCTGGGGGATGCGGGAGGGACAGACCTCCGTGGCCGCGCCAGGCTGGTACTTGTTGGCGTAGTTGTAAAAGCCCTCCTTGGGGATGATCTCGATGGAGGGCAGGGCCCTGTCTCCCAGCACCGCCACCTGGATTTCCCGCCCCTTGATGTACTCCTCGATCACGGTGCGGCCCCCCAGCCGGGCACTCTCCTCCAGAGCTTTTTTCAGCTCCGTCCTGTTTTTGGCAATATACACTCCGATGGAGGAGCCGCTGGCAATGGGCTTTACCACCGCCGGGAGCCTGGTCCGTTCGGTCAGCTCGGGGATGTTCTCCCCGGTGACGGTCACCGTCTCCCACTGGGGGGTCTTCACCAGACCGTCCACCAGCCGCTTGGTCAGGTCCTTGTCCATGGCGATGGCGGAGCCCAGGCAGCCGGAGCCGGTGTAGGGCACCCCCAGCAGTTCCAGGGCGGCCTGGATGCGGCCGTCCTCGCCGCAGGCGCCGTGGAGGGCCAGAAAGACCACGTCCGCCCTGGCACACATCTCCAGCACACCGGGCCCGATGGCGGAGGGGCTCTCCCCTCCCCGGCTGGCTCTCACCTGCTCCAGGTCGGGGGCCTCACGAGCCACCCGCTTGAAGGACTCGGGAATGGGGGCCACATACAGGTTTTCCCCATCCAGGGCGCCATCCAGGCCATAGAACAGGTCCATCAGCGCAACCTGGTGGCCCCGGTCCCGCAGGGCCTGGCACACCAGGGCCCCCGAAGACAGAGAGACATTGCGTTCCGGGCTGAGCCCGCCCGCCAGAACTAAAATTTTCATAAAATACCTCACTTTAATAAGATGGGCATACCTACGTCATTGTATCATAACAATGTATTCTAACACATTCGCCGTTAATACTCAACCCGGAGAAGAAATTTTTTCCTGGCATTTGACATCCGTCCCATTTTTCGGTAAAATAGTTGGGCAGTAAGCTGGACAGCCGCGCGGGCGGGGCGAAAGGCCCGCCTGTGAGGAAAGTCCGGGCTCCGCAGGGCAAGGATAACGGGTAACACCCGCCGGGGGCGACCCTAGGAAAAGTGCAACAGAAATAGACTGCCCGTCTGCCAGCAGGCGGGCACAGGTGGAAAGGCGAGGTAAAAGCTCACCCGATGGCGTGGAAGCGCCCATCGCTGTAAACTCTATCCGGAGCAACGCCGTGGAGGGACATACAGGCCGGCCCGGCCGTCCCAGGGAGGCGGCTTGAGCACGTCAGCAATGGCGCGTCGAGATAGATGGCTGTCTTAAAAGACAGAACCCGGCTTACAGGCTTAC
>ERZ779633.70-NODE-70-length-47487-cov-42.409681_pt1 | contig 47487 bp, 43 predicted proteins | sample MGYA00514195_ERZ779633 | MGnify/ENA primary metagenome ERZ779633 (study PRJEB29562, sample SAMEA4376707) | mouse gut metagenome | isolation source: Cecum | study: EMG produced TPA metagenomics assembly of the A DSS colitis mouse model was used to assess the...
TGCTTAGGCATTGATATCCTTGCGGAAAAAGTGTCAACCAATATTGACAATATCAGTCTATCTGGCGGACGACACGGAAGGAAACCGCATCCTTGTCTTTGAAAAAAAAGAGGGGGTTTTCTACCACACCCAGACGCTGGATATGGTCGGAAACCGCCCTCACTATATTGTCTATGATGCCCCGACGGACACCTTTTATGTATGGAGCTCCATGAGCGGCGAAATGTTCCTCTGCCGCCACGACCCGGGAGATTCTCATATGTATCTCACCAAGCATATAAGTGTCCGCCCACTCTCGGAGAGGGACGCCTATGTACGCTCCTTCACCATCGACGGCGACGACATCTATTTTGTCTCCGGCATCCCCGGCTCGCCTGCCATTCTGCGGGCGGATTTTCGCACCTTTGCAATCGGGACAGATGATATCTATCCCGTTCCCGATGAAATCGCCGGCATGGTACAGCTCACCATTGCGGAGGGAAACTACTACATCACCGTCTCCACGGATCTTGCAGGCAGTCAGGACGCCGCCACCATCATCCGTGTAAAGGATCTGAACGACCTTGCCGACGGAAAATACGAAGATATCTATCAAAATTTCATCGGCGGCGGCACGCCTTACTACATAACCGAAATAGATAACAGCTATTATTTAACAGAGCACCGCATCCCCGGACACGGTGTCTGGAAATTTGACATCACGCAGGACGGCGTCGCCAACGTGGAATCCGTCTATTGATCTTGTACAGTTCCATTCATATTGCGAAGCACAAACAGTACCGCCACCATCAGTACAATGCCGACGGGAAGCGCGCTCGACAATATATGAGGTATCAAATACTTCTTGGATGCAACTGCCAAACACTAAATTCGTATCCCCCTCACAACCTCGCCTCCATCAGGTTCCCCGACGCATACCGCCGCAGTCCCCGGTAAAACACCGCCACCGCCGCCACAGACAGCAAAAAGACATATCCCAGCACCGCCAAAAGCATTTTTCCGTCAAAGCGGGCCATCACATGCGCCGGCAGCCACAGCGCCATTCCCACCGGGATCAGGACATACAGCAAAACCCGCGCGGCGCCCTGAAAGATCCCGTCCGGATAGCTGCCAAAGTTGATCATCCCCATCAGCATCTGATTCTGCAGGATATCCATGCGCACAAACCAGAAGGACAGGCTCCCCAGAAGCAGAGCAAAGGCCGTAAAAGCGATCGCACCCGTGATCGTAAACAGCAAAAATAGGAAAAAGCCGCCCACGCCGGGTCTGCAGACGCACACCAGGATCACCCCGTACAGAAAATCACCAATCGCAGAGATGCGGGTTTCTGAGGTCAGCACGCCAAGCAGCACATTCTTCGGCTGCACCAAAAAAGCGTCCAGCTTCCCATTGATGATGAGATTCGGCAGAGAAAGCACCCTCGCAAACAGGAGATTCGATAATCCGAAGGATGCCGCCACCAGTCCCCATAGCATCAAAACCTCCCGCAGGCTATAGCCGCCCACATCGTCCCGCAGCCGAAAGAGGATGAACCACTGCACCAGAATCGAGGCGTCGTTCAACACCATGAACGCTACGTTGGTGAGAAACGTCACCTTGTTCACCATCTCCCGCATGATATTATATTTGATGGAAAGAAAACACACCCGCAGTTGATTCTTAGCCGCCGTTAACATACAGTCTCTTTACCCCCTTTCTGTAAATCAAAAACATCAGTCCGCAGCCGACTGCCAGATACACCGCCTGCGCGGCCAGGATCTCCACACACTTCTCCAAGCGAAAGTCCACCACCAATTTGGCCGGTCCGTAACACACGGTATAAATCGGTGTCAATTTCAATAACGGCTGTAATGTTTGCGGAAAAATCTCTACCGGGAACACAATCCCCACCACCAGGATCAGTTTATTGTAAATCCACTGGAAGGGCGTTGTATCCTCGATCCAAAAAGAAAACAGACTGATGCACAGTTTGAACACCGCATTGATGGTGATCCCCAAAACCGCGCACAGTGCCATCACGGGAAGCGTTATCCACCGAAAATGCGGCAAAGGACCGACCAGCACCGCGCCGATCAGCACCGCAAACGCCGCATATATGGGCAGCCTCACGCTCCACTCCCCGGTGTATCTCGCCAGGATATACAGGGTGTAATGGTAAGGCTTATTCATCAAGTACGCGATATTACCACCGCGGATATCCCTCGCGACCTCCCCCGCCACCACGTTGGCGTTGGCACCGAAACACAGCATCTCCGTCATCATCACATACCAGATCATCTGCTCCTTCGTATAGCCCGCGATCAGTTCCTCAGGCGATCGGTACATATAGCCCCAGAGCCTGATATAAATATAGATAAAGACGAAGTAAGTGAAAAAACCCAGCGCCACATTGGCCACATACTGTAAGTTTTCCAGCAAAACCGATTTGTAGATTACCGCGTACTTACGCCATGGCATATTTCGTACGCCCCCACCCTGCCCATACGCTAACGATAATGCACCTTCAACAGGTTTTCTTCTCGACCCGAACATCTGTCATTCCTCCCCCTGCGCCTTGTAGATCTCCACAATGATATCCTCCAGCGACACGTCCGAACTATCCCCATTCTCTGCCACGGCGGACATCTTCTCCATCGACACAGATATCATTTCCTCCTGCCCATGTCCTGCAGATTTGGGATCTAAATAATGATGTTTCAAGTGTTCCACCGAGTCATCCAGCACGATCTGTCCGTCATTCACGATGATGATACGCTGACAAAGCTTCTCGATATCCCCCACATCGTGGCTGGTCAGAAAAATGGTGGTGTGTTCCTCCCGATTCATCTGTCGGATCAGCTCACGGACGTTTTCTTTTACCACAGGGTCCAGACCGATCGTCGGCTCATCCAAAAACAGCACCTTGGGCTTATGGAGCAGGGACGCCACGATCTCACAGCGGATGCGCTGTCCCAGCGAGAGATTTCTGACAGGCGTGTCAATAAACTCCTGCAAGGCAAACCGCTCCGCCAGTTCAGCGATGCGCTCCTCTGTCTCCTGTTTTGAAAGATCATAGATGGCCCCGAAGAAGCGAAAGTTATCGTAAGGTGTCAAATGCGTCCAAAGCTGTTCCTTCTGCCCGAACACCGTGCCGATCTGATAGGCAAGCTGCTTTCTTTTCTTCGCCGGATCAATCCCCAGCACCTCCACACAGCCGTCGTCAGGATAGAGGATACCCGTCAGCATCTTGATGGTCGTGCTCTTGCCCGCGCCGTTGGGACCGATAAAGGCCAGCATCTCCCCTTCCTCCACCGCAAAGGAAACCCCTTTCACCGCACGGATTTCCTCTGTCTGCGGATGAAAGATCGCCTTGACGCTGCCCCGCATCCCCTTTTCCTTTCGCTTGATGCGAAACGTTTTTGATAAATTTTCCACCTTGATTGTCTGCATGACTGATTTCTCCTTCCTGCTGTCTTATCTCTAAACGTCAAGAGAACCGCCTGTTCCGTACACTTCGTGTACTTCCCATGCGGTTCTCCTATCTGATCCTAAATTCCTGATTTCCGATCCCCGCATAGCCAAATAAGACTTTCCGTCTTACGGCCATGCGTTTGTCGGCTTTTTATCGCCTTCAGGCTGTGACCGTAATTTGAAAAATCTGCTGAATGCCCATAATGACCATAAATTGGGGTCGGGTAATTTGATACATCGTTTTGCCTCCGTCTAAACTGTTATTCTCAGGGGAACCTCTTCATTTTCGGTTTCCTCTCTGATTCATTTTGAATTTTCAGATAGAATAGCACAGTCCGATAAATTTGTCAAATATTATTTTCAATAATCAGCCAATAATTTGCCAAAAACTTTATCACCTTGTATTCGCGTTTGCCGCCGTGCTTCTACTCTGCAAAAGAAACTCTGACACATTGATCTGCCTGATGCCATCCTCCTCCATCGGCACTTCATCCATCGTAACGATATATTTGGGGTAATGATCCCGAACCGCCTTGAGCGGAGCGATCACCCGCTGGTAAGTGTGCGCAGTCCCGCTTTTTCCCGAAGATACTCGATCCACTCTTTTCTCTTCATGACAGAGCATTTATGCTTCACGGTCTTTCCGTTTTCGGGATTCAGGCACGTCACCTTGATCCCCGTGGGAATGATCGGAATCAGTCCGCCCACATTGACAAGCTTCAATTCCTTGATATCACTGTACTTCACGGCAAAATTGCTGACGCCCAACAGACCACCCGTAAAGATAAACTTCTCATTGGTGAAGAAGAAATTTCCTCTGGTCTGTGACATCATTTCCCATAAATCACCTTTTGTATGTTCGATAATATGGTCATCTTCGCTCATATACCCCGCCTCTCTCAGAGACTCTTCCCATTTTCCTACCGTACCTAAATCCAATTTCATTTTCTTTCCATCCTTTCACACAAATTTTTCTTTCTTATATATTAGCACAGTACACGTAGTTCCAGCAGATTACCCATTTCACAAAGTTACGTAACCGTTCAGCCTCTGGCTTCCCTGTTACCCTTTATCGTGTATCTCCCCGTGCAGCTCCTGCAAGGACTTCACCTCGCTGCCCTTATGGGTTTTCAGATAATGAATGCCCTCTGCCGTCACCTTCGCCGCCGCCACCGTCGTGATATAAGGCGCCTTTGCCTTGATGGCTGCCTTGCGCAGGTAGCTGTCGTCGTGGATGCTGTCCTTGCCCACAGGAGAATTGATGATGAGGTCGAAATCGCCGTTGGTGATCATATCACCCACGTTAGGCCGTCCCTCGTAAAGCTTCTTCGCCTTCGTAGCGGGAACCCCTGCCGCCGTGATCAGGTTATAAGTGCCCTCGGTCGCCACGATCTGAAAGCCGTCATTCGCCAGGCTCCGCGCCACGCCCACCACTTCGTCCTTATCCTTTTTATTGACGGAGATCAGCACCGTGCCCTCAAGCGGCAGCCTCGACTGCACCGCCTCCTGCGCCTTGAAGAAGGCTTCGCCGTAGGAGCGGGAAAGTCCCAGCACCTCGCCTGTAGAACGCATTTCCGGCCCCAAAATCGGGTCTACTTCCGGGAACATATTGAAGGGAAAGACTGCTTCCTTCACCCCGTAATTCGGTATCACCTGCTCTTTTAAACCCGTGATCGGCGACGGACGCCCCGTCAGCTCCGAAGTAATGATATCTGTGGCAAGCGGCACCATGCGGATGTTGCAGACCTTGGAGACAAGCGGCACGGTGCGGGAAGCTCTGGGATTGGCCTCCAGCACGAACACTTTGCCGTTTTCGATGGCGTACTGCATATTCATCAGGCCCTTGACGTGCATCTCCTCCGCGATCTTTCTCGTGTATTCCTTGATGGTCTCCACGCTCTCCGGCGGAATGTGCACGGAAGGAATGATGCAGGCCGAATCGCCCGAGTGGATGCCCGCCAACTCGATATGCTCCATCACCGCGGGCACAAAGGCATGAGAGCCATCGCTGATGGCGTCCGCCTCGCACTCTAACGCATGATTCAGGAAACGGTCGATAAGAATCGGCCTGTCGGGCGTCACGCCCACTGCCGCGTTCATATACTCGGTCATGCTCTCGTCGTCGTAGACCACTTCCATCCCTCTGCCGCCCAGCACATAAGAAGGGCGCACCATCACGGGATAACCGATGCCTGACGCAATCGCAATCGCTTCCTCCACCGTAGTCGCCATCCCCGACTCCGGCATGGGGATCTCCAGTTTCTCCATCATCGCGCGGAACTGATCACGGTCCTCCGCCAGATCGATGACCGACGGAGAAGTGCCGAGGATGCGCACCCCGTTCTGCTCCAGCTCGGAAGCCAGATTTAAGGGTGTCTGCCCGCCAAACTGCGCGATCACGCCCAGAGGCTTTTCCTTGTTGTAAATACTGAGCACGTCCTCAAGCGTCAACGGCTCAAAATACAATTTGTCCGATGTATCGTAGTCTGTCGACACAGTTTCCGGGTTGCAGTTGACAATGATGGTCTCAAAGCCAAGCTTTTTCAGCGCCATCGCCGCGTGCACGCAGCAGTAGTCAAACTCGATGCCCTGCCCGATGCGGTTGGGTCCGCCGCCAAGGATCATGATTTTCTGTTTTTCTTCGTTCACCGGGTTCTTGTCCGGGGCATTGTAGGTGGAATAATAGTAAGCGCTGTTTTCCGTACCGCTGACGTGCACGCCCTCCCAGGCTTCTTCCACGCCGAGCGCGATACGGCGGTTTCTGATATCCGCCTCGGGAATCTCTAACAGCTGGCTTAAATACTTGTCGGAAAAGCCGTCCTTTTTGGCCGTCACCAGCATCTCGTCGGGCAGCATCTTCCCTTTCTGCTGCAAAATGGCTTCTTCTTCCTCCACCAACTCCTTCATCTGCTCGATAAAATAGGTTTTTACCTTCGTGATTTCAAATATTTCCTCCACCGTCGCGCCTTTTCTGAGCGCCTCGTACATCAGGAAATGCCGCTCACTGGAAGGGGTATCCAGCCTCCGAAGCAGCTCCTCCTTTGACAGGGTATCGAAATCTTTCGCGTGCCCCAGCCCGTAGCGTCCCGTCTCCAAAGAACGGATGGCCTTCTGGAACGCCTCCTTATAGGTCTTACCGATGCTCATGACCTCGCCCACGGCGCGCATCTGCGTGCCCAGCTTGTCTTCCACGCCCTTGAATTTCTCGAACGCCCAGCGCGCAAACTTGATCACCACGTAGTCGCCGTCTGGCTTGTATTTGTCTAAAGTACCATACTTGCCGCAGGGAATGTCTTTCAGGGTAAGTCCTGCCGCCAACATGGAAGACACCAGCGCGATCGGGAAACCCGTGGCCTTACTTGCCAGCGCGGAGGAACGGGACGTACGGGGATTGATTTCAATGACAATGATGCGGTCCGTAACGGGATCATGGGCAAACTGCACGTTCGTGCCGCCAATCACCTGCACCGATTCCACGATCCTGTAGGCCTGCTCCTGTAACTTTTTCTGGCACTCCTCGGAGATGGTCAGCATGGGCGCGGAACAGAAAGAATCGCCCGTGTGGACCCCCAGCGGGTCGATATTTTCAATGAAGCAGACGGTGATGATGTTATTGTCCGCATCCCTTACCACCTCAAGCTCCAGTTCCTCCCAGCCAAGAATCGACTCCTCCACCAACACCTGCCCGACAAGGCTTGCCTGCAGGCCTCTGGCGCAGACCACCTTAAGCTCATCCCTGTTGTAGACCAAGCCGCCTCCTGCGCCGCCCATGGTGTAAGCGGGACGAAGCACCACCGGATAACCAAGCTTGTCTGCAATCGAAAGCGCCTCCTCCACGGAGTAAGCCACTTCGCTGCGCGCCATCTCGATTCCCAGCTTGTTCATGGTCTTCTTAAATTCAATGCGGTCTTCACCGCGCTCGATGGCATCTACCTGCACGCCGATGACCTTGACGCCGTATTTTTCCAAAATGCCCGCCTTGTGCAGCTCCGCGCAAAGATTTAGGCCCGACTGCCCGCCTAAATTGGGAAGCAGCGCGTCGGGGCGTTCCTTCGCGATGATCTGTTCCAATCTCTCTACATTGAGCGGTTCGATATAAGTCACATCCGCCGTCTCCGGGTCCGTCATGATGGTCGCCGGGTTGGAGTTGACCAGCACGATCTCGTACCCCAGCTTTCTAAGCGCCTTACACGCCTGTGTCCCCGAATAGTCAAACTCGCAGGCCTGTCCAATGATGATCGGGCCCGAACCAATGATCAATACTTTGTGAATATCATTTCTGCGTGGCATTTTTCTCCTCCATGTCAGAGCAATTATATTTTATCTACTTGTGCCAAGAATAAGTATACAAAAAAAACTGCATTTTAACAATGCAGTTTTTTTATAACATATGTAATTTAATTCTTTCCGATTTTGGCCCGCCACCACGCCTATACCGTCTTATATTTTTCAATATAAACCGGGAAGGTATCGGTGCCCTTTAACTCCTTGCCGGCCGAAATAGTGACATTCTTGTCAGTAATCAGGTATTCGACGCTCGCGCCGGCTTCCACCACGGTATCCTGCATGAGGATGCAATTCTTGATCCTGGCTCCCTTGCCGACCTTGACGCCACGGAAAATCACACTGTTTTCCACTTCGCCCTCGATCACGCAGCCGTCCGCCATCATCACATTCTGCACTTTTGCGCCATCCTTGTAATGAGTCGGGTTATCCCCGCGGATCTTCGTATAAATAGGAGCCGCCGAGAACAGAGCCTCCAGATTGTAATCGTCCAGAAGCTTCATATTTTCTTCAAAGTAGCTCTTCATGCCGTTGATGCGTGCCACATAGTCCGTGTACTTATAAGCCTGCACATTGAGCTTGCCAAGCTGGGGCATGATGACATCGCGCATGAAGAAGGACCGTCCTTCCATGTAGGCGTTGCTGACAAGTTCGATCAGCTTTTCACGCTCAATCACGAAAATGTTCATGGAAGTATTCTGGACGCCCGCCGTCTTCGGATTGATACTCACCTTGCGAATACGCCCCTGTTCCAATTCAAAGGTGTAATAAAAGATCCTGTCGTTGGTCTGATAATCCAGCAGCTCCTTAGGTATCTCCTGCTCATTATAAGCGATGGTCAAATCCGCGCCGCTGTCCATATGCGCCTGTAACATGGCGTTGAAATTAAAATTGACCACGATATTCGTATCCGCCATGATCACATACTTTTCTTTCTGATCCTTTAAGAAGCCCAGCAGATTCGCCAGTGCGCCGGCACGTCCCACATAGGGACCGCCCACCTGCTTCTCCGCAAAAGGAGGGAAGATATGCAGGCCGCCGTTCTTGCGTACCAGATCCCACTCACGCCCGGACCCCAGATGATCCATCAGGGAATGGTAGTTCTTGTTTACGACAACGGAAATATTGTCGATACCGGAATGGGACATACTGGAGAGAACAAAATCAATGATGCGGTAACGGCTGGCAAAAGGAATGGAAGCCATCAGCCGCACGCCCACCAGCTCCGGAACCAGATTGTCATAACTGTTAGGGAAAATAATACCAATTACATCTGTGCTCGACTTAATCATTCTACCTCACCACCTTCCACATTTTCTCTAACCATGGCATTGGGCCCCACCACGACGCCCTCGCCTATCATAACACCGGAACCGATGGTTGCCACACCCTTTTCTGCCTCCGTAGGCATCGCGCCAACCACGGCATTTTCACCGATCGTCACATTTTCCGCCACAATGCAATGCTTTACGACCGCGCCTGACTTGATGGTCGTGCCGCCCATGACCACGGCATCCTCCACCACTGCGCCGGGCTCTACCTTAACGCCGCCGAACAGAATGGAGTGTTTCACCGTACCTTTGATACGGCAGCCGTCGGTGATCATGGCATTTTCCACCACCGCGCCCGCATTGATCTTGTGTCCCGTCATACCGGTGTTACGGCTGTAGATCTTCCAGCCTTCGTCAAAGAGATTGATGCCGCTGTGTTCGGGATCGAGCACCTCCATATTTGCTTCCCACAGGGAAGAAATGGTTCCCACATCCTTCCAGTAGCCGCTGAACCGATAAGCATACATCTGACGATGATCGCGAAGCAGATTGGGAATGATGTTGTTTCCGAAGTCATTCTCCGAGTTCGGATCCGCCTCGTCTTCTTCCAGATACTGTTTGAGGATATCCCAGTTAAAGATATAGATACCCATGGAGGCCAGATTGGACTTGGGATTTTTCGGTTTCTCCTGAAACTCGGTGATCTTATCATTCTCATCGGCCACCATCAATCCGAAGCGCGGCGCCTCCTCCCACGGCACTTCCATCACGGCAACGCTGAATTCCGCGTTCTTTTCCTTATGAAATTCCAGGAAATCACTGTAGTCCTGTTTGCAGATCTGATCGCCCGAGAGAATGATCACATACTTCGGATCATACCGCTCGATAAACGAAATGTTCTGGTAGATTGCATTTGCCGTGCCCTTATACCAGTCGGAACCGTGCGCTTTCTGGTAGGGCGGCAGGACGTGCACACCGCCGTAAAGTCGGTCAAGATCCCACGGCTGGCCGTTTCCAATGTACTCATTCAGCTCCAGCGGCTGGTACTGCGTGAGGATGCCCACGGTATCAATGCCGGAATTGACGCAGTTAGAGAGCGGAAAGTCAATGATACGATACTTGCCGCCAAAAGGAACTGCAGGTTTTGCAAGCTTGTCTGTCAGCGCGTAGAGGCGCGAGCCCTGTCCGCCGGCAAGAAGCATTGCGATCATTTCTTTTGCCATAATCATTCCTCCTATTTTTCTTCCTATACTGAAATTATATTACAAGTAGATGGATTTTTATAGAATAATAGTAAAATTTATACAAAAAATACAGATTTAGTTTTCAAAATTGTGTATTTTGCTGTATAGGCGATATATCATTATGAAATACTGATCTATTGGAGATACGGGGGCGTGAGGAGAAAAGGGAACAGCAATGCCGCTTTTTTGTATTTCCGCCGTATTTATGATATTAAGTTTCGTCGAAATCATCAATATAACACCTCCGATAACCATTGATTTGGATTCATAATCTTAGTAAATATTTTAATTCTATTCGCGCTACTTATAAACTTTTGTCTGCTGTCAGCAAAGCGTCTGCCTTTGCCGCCTCAGCACACGCCAAATGTATCCTGTCTTTATATTTAATAGAGGAACAATGTCGAATTTCTTCTGCCCTGTCTAAAATAGCTTTCGTCACTCTGACTTCTTCTGAGCACAATTCATACATCATTTGAATCACTGATTTTTTATAAGTATCATTCAAATCATTCATTTCCTTTATCAGCATTTCGCTGCTCACCAACTCCACAGATGCCATTTCCGCCAATTCCAAAATAAGCATAACAGAATTCCATTCATAATAAATCTGTGAGTTGCTTTGATCATCCATTATTCGATTATAACGGCAATTGTCCAAATAAATCCTCACCCAAAGTCTCCTTCAAGGATAACTGTATCCAATGTTAAGTATACAAAAAACTACATTTTAACAATGCCATTTTTTAAGCAAACAACTGAACACTGACTGAAATGAGGCAATAACTACATTGCAGGCGACAGACAATTCATTTATAATCAAATACACATAAAATGTGGTAGAGAAAAGGCGGGGCGAAAACAGTGAAAAACCGAACGTTCCAGATTATCTTTTATGGTTTCATCATTTCCATCTTATTAGGCTTTTTCTATTTTTTCTTCGGGGGTCAGATCTTAAATGACTTAAAGGCACATCGAATCGAAAAGAGCCTGTCGGGCATGACGCTCCCCGCCGATGTGGAGCTTGTGGAGGTAAGCTCATTTGTAGGCAACACTGGCAATGGCAACCATGTTGAAATCTTGGCCGGGATTTTTATCCATACGGACCTTGATAAAGACACAGTATGTAGCTATTTCGAAGATTTTGAAGTTTTGACCGTGCCCGATGACCTAAAATATCTGGATTACATTCATTTTCAGTCGCTTAACGAAAATGATTCTGCACACGGATATTATGTGATCTATCAGTGTTACAACGCTGTTACGCAAATGGATTTACGTGGGCATTAACGCTACCGGCTTCCCATGATCAATACCTACAAAAATCCGCATCGCGGAATCTCAAATCGATGCGGAGAATGCCGCATTTAGGCATTCTCCTGTGTGAGAAGACCTTCTCCGCAAAACAGCCTTTGCTGTGAGCGGTTAGAAGTTCTTCTCACACTATCACAGCATTTCTATGTTACTCCCCCGACACCTGCGTCCCGTCGGCTTTCATATGGTACTTATCCTTGTAGATCAGCTGCGAGATCGGCACTAGCTCATAACCCTTATCCTGCAGGCCCGTGATCACTGACTCCAACGCGTCCGCTGTGTACTTCGCGCCATTGTGCATAAGAATGATGGCGCCGTTTTGCAGCTTTTCGGAACCTACTACCCGCTTGACGATATCTTCCACGCCGTAATCCTTCCAGTCCAGGGAGTCGATCGACCACTGGATCGGATAATATCCGCATTTCCGGGCATTGGTTATGACATGATTGTCATAATCTCCGTAAGGCGGTCGAAACAGGCACATCTCATACCCTGTCAGCTCCTGCACCTTAGTATGTACTTTCATCAGCTCCTCCTGACACTGTTCGTCGGAAAGCTGCGACATATTTTTATGGTTCTCGCTGTGGTTGCCGAGATCATGGCCGTCCGCCAGGATTGCCCGCACATCCTCGGGGTAAGACTCTACCCAGCCCCCCGTCATAAAAAAGGTCACCTTTACATTGTGCTTTTTCAGCGTTTCCAGAATCCGCCTCGTGTCCTCATTCCCCCACGCCGCATCGAAGCTCAAGGCCACCTGCTTCTTATCCGTCTCCACGCAGTAGATGGGAAGCTCTCTGCCCCCTACAGAGCTGCTCACCGTGATGGAATCCGGCAAAAAGCGCACAATTCCCTGAATCAGAGCCAATGCTGCCAGAAAAAAGGCGGCCGATTTTGCCGTCTGTATGACAACATTCTTCCAAAACAACTCCCGCTTATGTTCCTCCTTGGTCTGCGTTCTCTCTGCTGCGCTCACGGAACCGCAGTACTGCCCGCCCCCCCTCTGCCGCATCCTCTCAGCATTCCACGCCTCCACCTTCTCAGGTTCCGGCCAGACGCCGCTTCCTGCACGCGCGGCGCGTTCCCGCTGTATCTTGTCTTCCAATTCTCCCACCGCAAGCTTAAGCTTATCATTCCACTTTACTGTTTCTGCCATAGGTTTCTCCCGCTGTTGCTTTAGTTCAATATATGCACAAAACGGGAAAATACGCCTTTATAGCAGTTTCTTCATCTCGTCCGCCACAAACTGCACTTTTGTGCCAATCACCACCTGCACCGCCGACCCGCCGGGGCGCATCACGCCCGCCACGCCCGCTGAGCTGATCCTTTCTTCGTTGATTTTTTCCACATCATACACTTCTAATCGCAATCTCGTAATACAGTTATCGAGCGAGCAGATATTCTCCCTGCCGCCAAGCCCCTCCAGAATCAAGGCTGCGACACGGGCAAAATCATCCGCTCCGCCAGCTTTCTGTTTTGACTCCTCATCCTCCTCCACTCTGCCTGGCGTCTTTAAATCAAATTTTACAATGGCAAAGCGAAAGACCGCGTAAAATACCGCAAAAGCCGCCACGCCAAGCGGCAGGATCATCCACGTATTTGCCGCCCCCGGCATAAACGAGGAAAAAAACAGATCCGTAGCGCCTGCGGAAAAGCTGAATCCCGCACGAAAATTCACAAAAGAAACGACCATCGTAAAGATGCCGTAGAGCAGCGCATAGATCAGATACAGCCCGGGAGCCAGAAACATAAAGGAAAACTCAAAAAGTTCCGTAATTCCGCAGACAAAAGAACAGAGCGCCGCCGACGCCACCAGACCAATCGCTTCCTTTTTCCGCCCCTTCTTCGCCGTGTGGACCATGGCAAGCGCTGCCCCGGGAACACCGAACATCATGCAGGGAAAGAAACCCGACATATACATTCCCAGGCTCCAGGAAACATCCGCAGAAGTATCCCCCGCCCAGAAATGGGAAAGGTCACCCAGCCCAATGGTGTCAAACCAGAACACATTATTCAAGGCGTGATGCAGGCCCACAGGGATCAGCAAGCGGTTCAAAAAGGCGTAGATGCCAGCGCCCACCGCACCCAGATCGACAATGCTGTTTCCGATACCGACCAACACACCAAACAGGACCGGCCAGACAAGCAAAAGCACAAATGCTGCCAAAACGGAAACCAGGCCGGAAACGATTGCCACACAGCGTTTTCCGCTGAAAAAGGAAAGCCATTCCGGAAGACTGACTGATTTGAAGCGGTTAAAGCACTCCGCACCTATCAATCCGGAGAGAATACCGATAAACGGATTCTCGATCTTTGAAAACGCCAACAGCTTTGCCGTATCCTGCGAAAAGGAAGGTATCAGCGTCGTAACCGTGCCCTCAGCGAGCAGATTTGTTATCATCAGCCAGGAGGCCAGCGCCGCCAATCCCGCCGTACCGTCATGATCATCCGCCATGCCGACGCCCACACCAATCACAAAGAGCCATGCCATATTTTCGATCAGCGCGCTGCCGGCCTTTACCAGAAAAAAGCCAAGCAAATGCCAAAATCCCGTACCCGCGATATCTCCGCCCCGCATCGTTGCGGGACACAGCGCGTAACCGATCCCCATCAAAATGCCGCAGATCGGCAGACAGGCTACCGGCAGCATCAGGGACTTTCCCAGTTTCTGCATATATTTCATTCCCATTACCTCCTTCTAAGGCAGTTCCCGCACCTTCCTGCGCAGCTTAAGCACCGCGGAGGGCGATACGCTAAGCTCATCCACCCCAAGTTCCAGAAAGCGCTCCGTAAGCGTCTCATCCGCCGCCAGTTCTCCGCAGATGCCCACCCAGATACCTGCTGCATGCGCATTTTTCACAGTCATCTCGATCAACCTAAGAACAGCCTCATGGTGCGCGTTACAAATCTTCTCCAGCCTCCGATTCTCCCGATCCGCCGCCAGCGTATACTGCGTCAGATCATTCGTGCCGATACTGAAAAAGTCGACTGCCCGCGCCAGCCTGTCGGAAAGCAGCGCCGCAGCAGGTGTCTCGACCATGATACCCAATTCCACCTCCCCCGGCACATATCCCTCCTCCAAAAGCTGTTTCCTGACGCCCTCCGCGATCTGCCGTATCTGCACGACCTCCTCCATGGACACGATCATCGGAAACATAATGGCCAGTCTGCCGTATGCCGATGCACGGTATAGTGCTCGCAGCTGTACGGTAAAAATATCTTCTCTGTCCAGACAGATGCGGATGCCGCGATAGCCTAAGGCCGGGTTCTCCTCCTCATCCAGTTGAAAGTAGTCTGCTCTTTTATCCGCGCCGATATCCAGCGTGCGGATTACGACCTCCCGCCCCTCCATCTTTTCAAGGACCGCCCTGTATGCCGCAAACTGTTCCTCCTCAGTGGGCGCACTCTCCCGCCCAAGGTAGAGAAATTCACTGCGAAACAGCCCGATGCCGCCCGCATCCGCCAAAAGCGCCGCATCCGCATCCGCTACATTTCCTATATTTGCATAGATATTGATCTTCTTTCCGCTCTTTGTCCGGTTTTCCCGCCCCTTGAGCTGTTCCAGAGCAAGGAGATCCGCCTCCCATGCCTCCTTCCTGGAAAGAATACGGGTCAAGAGCGCCTCCTCCGGCTCCACAATGAAATTCCCCGCAAAACCGTCCACCACACAGGTCTTTCCCTGTAAAGAATCCGCAAGCGAAAATTCTGTATTTACCAGCGCCGGTATGCCCATGCTCCTCGCCAGGATCGCCGTGTGTGAGTTCACCGATCCTTTCACCGTCACAAACGCCAGGATCTTTTCCTTATCCAGCTTTAAGGTTTCGCTGGGCGTCAGATCTTCCGCCGCCAAAATCACCGGCTCCTCCGATCGTATTCCCTCCTCCGGCAGCTTTAAGAGCGCACGCAGCACGCGCTGCGATACATCCCGAATATCCGCCGCCCGGCTTTTCATGTACTCGTCTTCCATGTCTGCAAACATGCCCGCGACCCGCTTGCCAGCCTCGTCGATGGCATACGCCGCCTGATAGCCCCCTAAAAGGATATCTGCTACCGTCCCCAAATAAAATTCATCCTCCAAAAGCATCCGATGAATCTCAAAAATCTGCGCGTGTTCCTCGCCTATATCAACGAGCGCCTCTTCATAGAGATGCGTAAGTTCCGCCTTTGCCTCATCGACCGCAGCAAGAAAACGCGCCCGCTCCGCTTCCGGGTCGGACGCCGTCTGTACCGCCGCATGATAGTCCGCCCTCCTGTGAAGGTACAGCCTGCCGACAGCGATTCCCTGCATCACACTTTTTCCGCGATATGTTTCCATCCTGATCTCATCCTCACCGACCAGTCCACGTCCTTATCTAATCAGACGGAGTATCTCGTCCCCCGCCGACACTTCTCCTTCTCCGGTCGTCTCAATTTTATCAAAGGTATCCGAATTACTGATGACAATAGGCGTCGCCAGATCATAGCCCGCCTTCGCGATTTCCTCCAGATCGGCTTCCAAAAGCAGATCGCCCTTCTTCACCTGCTGCCCTTCCTCCACATAGATCGTAAAGTACTTGCCGTTCAGCTTCACCGTGTCCAATCCGATGTGCAAAAGCACCTCCGCATCCTCTGTCGTTTTGATCGCCGCAGCGTGCCCCGTGGGAAAGAGCGTAGCCACGACCCCATCCGCCGGCGCATAAAACATTCCGTCAGACGGTACAATGGCGACCCCCTGCCCGAGAATCCCTGCGCTGAATGTGGGATCTTTCACCTCCTGCAAGGCTTTCAGCCGCCCCGCGCAAGGCGCCGAGATTTTGATGCCGCCTTTTCCTCCAAAAATACCTTTTAAAAATCCCATGCGCGCTCCTTTCTCTCCTGTTCCCGCTTTCTACATTTTTCGCATCTCAGCGCTTTTATCTATCAGTTATTTTAGCAATTGATACCATGCAAGTCAAGTCCCTCGGCAGCCATTTATTCGCATTTTATCCATATAAGTTACGCATTTATTGAGGATTTTTGTGCAAATGCCACATATTTGATTTCCTTTCTCTAAAACCCCTTTACAAATCACGCGAAAAGACGAAATAATAAATATAAGAAAGTACAGGGAACACCATATATCAATCGATTGAGAGACAAGGAGGTATCTCATATGGGAATCAGTTTGACCGGATTAAACTCAGGGATGGCGGACACCTACTCTACCCTGCTCGGCGGCATGAGCGGCGGCGATGATGCCGGTGGGATGGGTTCGCTCTTGGGTGACTACGCTGCCATCAAGAACGGCAGCTATGGCAAGATGCTTAAAAAATACTACAGCAAGCTGGAAAAACAGGAAGCCGAGGAGAGCGGCAAGACCGATCAGAAGACAGCCGGAAAGGTAAAGGACGCTTCTTCCGCATCGGCGGCGAAAGCCCTCTACAAGTCCGCTTCGACCCTCGAAAACCTAAACTTTGACGACCGCAGCGAGGAAAATATCGGCAAAATCACGGACGCCGTCTCCGCCTTTGTAAAGGATTATAATAACCTGATGAAAAGCGCGGATAAGAGCAAAAACACCACCGTGCAGAAACAGGCGGAATCCCTTTACAATGCCTACTACACAAACTATAAGCTCTTTTCCAAGGTTGGCATCACCTTAAACTCTGACAGAACGCTCTCCTTCGATCAGGACACCATGAAAACCGCCCTGAAAGACACGGAGCACGGCAAAGGCGCAACGGTAAAGACCCTGTTTGGCGGCATCGGTTCCTTTGCGGACAAGGCAATGAACAAGGCCAGCCAGATCTATCGGACGGCAGGAGACGGTGAGTCCGTCACCTCCTCCAAGGCAAAGTATGCGGGCACAAGCTCCTACGCATCGACCACAAGCACTTCCGCTACGAAAAAGGAAGACGAGAATAAAACGGCCACGAATGCAAGCTGTGCCGCAGCGGCAAACAGCCTATACAAGTCCATTGAGAACCTGGGCGCTACGGATATGTCAAACTCCAACAAGGAAGCGCTCTATAAGGCATTCAACAACTTTGTCAAGGACTACAATGCGCTGGTCAACAATACGTCTAAGAGTAAAAACTCCAATGTCGTCAACCAGGCAAACTACTTAACGGGCATCGTCTCCAACAACCGCTCCGCATTCTCCAAGCTGGGCGTCACGATCAATTCTGACAAGACCCTGTCCTTGGATGAAAAGAAATTTAAGGACGCGGATATGAGCGCTGTCAAAAATCTCTACAGCGGCGCGTACTCGGTAGCAGAAAAAATGACCGATAAGGTCAACAGCATTTACCGCTACGCAACGCAGGGTGAGACCCTGAACAAAAAGACCTACGACAACGGCGGCAGCGGCGTGGGCGCGCCGACCATGGGGTCTATGGTGGACGCGATCCTGTAGATCCAAGAAAAAGCAAAAAGACAGCGTGAAAGGCTCAACAGCTATCTTGCTGATATTGACCACAAAGCAACAGAAATCGTGAATCACGATATAATTTACAACCAACTTAGAATGGTGGCAGGAAAAAATCCTTGCCGCCATTTTGTTAAGCTTCAAATACACATTGTAAGAAGTTCTCAAAACTCATGCAATTCTAAAAAATAAATTTTGAAATACTATTTTTCTGAGCATCGCTGAGATTTTCAATTTTTTCGTTAAATTTAATTTCCGTTTCATCAATGCCTTCAACATAAGGCTTCAACCATTTAATTTCTTCGAAAGAAAACCCATATCGTAACATCCATATCTCAGTCGAGTCTTCCGTTCCATATTTGATGTACTTTGCCAACCTCTCAGCACGATTGTCTTGATACGCAAGATAATACTGATGGAAAATCGCGTAGAACAAATCGCTCAACTTAAACCCTATAAGTTTATCTAGAAAATCATATGTATCATAAACAATACGGTCATAATCGACATCTTTACCCTTTGTTTCAGCGGGAAATAAAGGGTAAGTACGCAATTCTTTATCTGGAATATCACTATAACCTGCAATGTATCGAACTGTCAGGCTATCAGCACGATCTTGTTGACCTGCTCGTGACAATAGTCGCCGTTGGGCAACATTGGAAACATAAGCATATCTCTCTTGACAAATCTTACTAAATGTTTTGCCATGCACTTTCCAGATCATTATTTTGATGGCAGAATCAAAAACGAATTTTTCTGCTGCGGTTAGTTCTCGGCCTAAGTACTGTTTGTATAAACACTGAAAATCCTCATACACCTCTTTTGCTACTGCATTAGGCAACACAAAACCTGCATCAGTAAACATCATATCCAACAATGTAGGGACTACCGTAGTAACACTATCTGACTTTAATTTCTCAAGATCTTTATTCGTAAGATTATACTCGTCAGAGAATTCCCCTGTTTTGATTGCTTCTTTGTACTCCTCATATTTCTCGTCCATTTTATCATCTGTGGCATCTAATCGAGATTTTGACGAAAGAGTATTTTTCTTGCGGTACACCTTTCGGAATCTACTCATCGCATTTGGTCGCAGAATAACGCTACCAAAATCAAATACAGGTTTGTTAGTAGAGCGGCCAGCTCTACCAATCAGATTTTTAACAGAAAGTGTTTTACTTTCCTCGAAGCGGTCAAGATAAACCACATCGAAGGGCATATTGATTCCCTGCTCCAGTGTAGAAGTAGCAAAACAGATTTTACAGAAGCCCTGTTGCGTAAAATGCTCTAATATCAAACGGGCTGTCAATGGCATTGAACCGTGATGAACAACAATCCCGCATCTCAGTTTTTCCAGCATATCAGAGTTATAAAATAACTTATCCGTTGTTGAAGCACCAATATACTCCTTTAGCTCATCTATCATTTTTATTGCAATAGGATCATGAATTGGTTGGCACATAGAAATATACCTCTGAAATTGACCATATATTTGCTTATTGTAAATGTGCGACTTTGGCACATAGATCAGTACACTACCACCCTTTTTCAGTGTGGACTCAATAGGATCAAAGTTTGCTTCCAGCTTGCGTTTCCCAAGCGTTGTAGGGTCACTACCGAAATGATAGAATTTCTGGCTTGTTGTGTCGTGGGTATAAAAAATCTGTCCAACATTTTTTAATTCATAATTGCTGTATGTTGCCGTTGTATCAATGATTTCAATGCCATTTTTCTGTAATTGCGCTTCAGGATTTTCGATGAACGGATGTGCAAAAACAAATTTTGCGTCAGGAAAATACTTTAGTGCTCGCCGCACAATACTATCAAAATAGAGACTTCGCACTGAATGTTCATCACTGAGTTGGGCTTCATCAAACAGAATCAAATCAATATTTAGCCAATCTTTATTTTTGAACAGCTCTTTTGCACGCTCAGGTGTCAGTACGAAAATATTTCTGTGAATGTGTTTTGTATTAATCCTATCAACAAAAGTCAGGACATTTACAGCTTTTCTGTTTACAAGACTGTTCAATCGGTCATAGTACTCGTTAATGAGTGCTCTTGAGGGAACTATGACAACCACATCATTAAAACAATCGGTAATAAGATGCCGAAATACAAATGATTTCCCTGTACTTGTTGGTGCTGAAAAGCTGAAATACTGTAAATTTCGTATCTTCTTAAGAATATCTGCTTGCATTGGTGTATAGTCATTGCCAAATTCGTCTTTGAGTTGCTGATGATACATCTCAAAAACTGATCCTGTAAGGCTTTCAATTTTGGGTTGTTTGAAAAACAGTCCCATCGTGGCAATGATTTCTTGCTCGTCCTTCTTGAAAAACTCTGGTTGGAACAATTTGAAATATGAAACTATTTCTAAAACCACAGAATTATTGGGACCGTTTTGATAAATCTCAGATTTGACATAGTCGATAATCTGCTTCAAATCTTCTCCTCTTCGGATTTTGGCAATGATATTGCCCTTTTCCAAAACAGTATTCATATGTCCACCGCCACTAAAATGATTTCTTCGTATTGAAGTAACGATTGAAAGTCTGAACGTTTCTTAATATTAGCGATTATTCTGTCTGTACTGGTGGTTTTTGCTGAAAAAGCGGCCGAAAAGCCTTTTTGCCCATCAGCAGCTCTTTGCAAAGCCAAAGTCGTGCAGAATGGTTTTAATTCTGGAAGATCCTCAACATCTTTTCCATCTTTGATAAAGTTGACAATTTGTGGCAATGCCGATGAATACGCCGATGTAGCGGCAACATACTTTGCTTCACCGAAAATAACTGTATCCGTAATTTTATTCTGTGAATGAAAATCGAACCCAGGATTTCCAGAGCACTTCTTACCAACAAGCTCATCAAGAGGAATATCTAAATAATCCAGTTTAGAAACCATAGTTTCTCTGGCTAATTCAGATACCACATACTCGCCGGCATCTTTGCTGATACTGTCATCAACGCATTTGTCAAACTTTTCTCTAATATCATCAATAGTTTTCTTTGCACGGGAGGCAAAGGCTTTCTGTTCAAAGTCTTGGTCGAATTTACTGAGCCAAGACAAATCCATAAGAGTATGTAAAATATCTGATAATGTTGTTGATATATTTTCAGGATCTATTCTGAAAAATTGAACTTTTGCGGGAGAAAACTCAGTTAGCATCTTGTGGTCAGTTATCTTCAAGACTTTCACCTCACTTCAAAATATCACTCAGTACAACCCAGCTATCGCTGTTAATATCCTCGGAATAGCTGTCCATACAAATGCACAGTTCTTCACTTTTTTCGTCATAGCGGACAATGCCCCCCTTTAGGCCGTAACGTTCCAAATAATCTTTCAGTACAGCGAATTTTTTCGGCGTGAAAATGTCAATATCTTGGCTATTGCCGCTGCGATCAAAGCCGCCCTTGGTCTCCATAATCCAAACTTCACCATTTACACTGATTATATAGTCAGGATAGAAATTCTTCTGCTTGTCCGAATTATCTGCATATACGATGGACAAATACTCATTGCCTTTATCACCATTTTTATATACCCATTCCACGGCGTCGCACTTTTCGCAGAATTTCTCGAATTTGCGTTCCGCAGAGGAGCGAACTTCCGCAGAGGAAAGGTAGCCCTGATATACATTTTTCTTCATTTCCAACTGCGTTTTGGCTGTACCATCGTAGGTAAACAGGCAAGATTGCGGAATATGGAACGTCACCTTTGATACTTGGTTAATATCAAGAGTAAGCTGTTCAAGTTCCGCCGCCATCGCTTCACGCACCGTATGGCGTAGCAGATCGGCATTGTTGATAACAAATGCGTAGACCTCTCTCGGCTCCATGGCGAGTATTTTACGGCCGTATGTAAAATTGCGATCAAACAGCTTGCGAATAATCGTATTCATATAGCTGTATTCCATTCCAATCTCCATACCAATTTTACCCACCTTCTGATGGTACATATGACCGTGATCGTGGGTATTCAGCTTTTCGGTAATGACGATCGTATTCATATCTGCCGAAGCAAAATCCAAGGTTATAGTTTCACCCGAAAGGGTGTGACGCAGAATATCGGCGCTAAATTCAAAACCCACCGCCTGCAAGCGTGTCTTGTTCTCCGCCTTATTCGATCCAGTCTTGAATTTTTCTTCAAAATATTTTGCTACAGAGAGCAGAGCTTTTTTCGGATTGCGGTGATCTGTCACCATTGTTCTCTGTTCAGATTTCAGAGTGATGCCTTTATATTCATCTTTAAGGAACAGGGTAGTTGCTTCCAAAGCCCCTTTGCCGAGGCTCAACTTGACACCTGCGGTGAATTTTTCATCGAAAGTGTAGAGATAACAGTTATCCAGCAAATCTTTGTCGTAGTGGTGCGCCTCTGGCATACGGCGAATACGCCCTATGGTCTGGATTTCAAAGGTTTCATCCATATTGTCACGGAGCTTCACCAAAATAGCTGCTCTTGGACAATCCCAGCCTGTGGCAACAGCCTGCTTGATGATAACAGCAACAGAGGGAGCGTTGATTTCTTCAATGTCCTCCAAGTTTTCGTGCATATCAGAGAGCCACACCGCAAGCTGACCGTTTTCGTAGGTCACGCCTTGCGTTTCAAACCAGCGTTCCACATCATCCTGCAATTTCTCCGATTTGTTTGGAATCTGCACCACGATTAAAGGATTGATGTCCTTTCCAGTAGAAAGAAACTCCGCACGGATTTTACACTGCTTGGCATACGCCTGTTCCAATAGATAGTTGGTGGCGTTCTCCATTTCCACACGCTGTGGAAAATCCTCATTAACGATGAGCATTTTCTTGATAAGTCCTTCAGCAATAACATCCGCTTCAGGAATTTCTATGATTTCCGCATTTTTGATGCCTTTAGGCGTAGCAGAACAACGAATAATCTTGTCCGTATGGAAATACTGGATGATTTCATCCGCCTTTACCGTGTTGTTCTGATGGCTTTCATCCACAATGACGATAAAATGTAAACTGGCGTTCAGAGCGTGCTCAATATGCTCCAAGAAATTGGTGCGTTCGCTGTCTTTCAAGGCGTTGTTTCCCTTTTTTGTAAGCTTTTCCCAGTTAATGAAACAGTTATCGTTTTCTTCAAAGCCTCCCGTCATTACATCAGAGAGCAACTTTGTCTGAGCAGCGTGGATATACTTATCCATCTTTTCCTTGCTCTGTTCCTCTAAATTGCCCTTGCCGGGGGTGAGCCATACAAACACGGTATTGCGGTATGATTGCACATACTGGTGCATAAAATGGGTAAGAATAATCGTCTTTCCGCTGCCCGTAGGGCTTTTTAGGATAATGTCACGGGCAGGCTTGTCCATTGCCTCAAAAAGCGATTTTACAGCCGATAATTGAAAATTTTTCAGTTGCACAGTTACACCTCCTGTAAATCCTGATAGTAGTAATCGGGAATAATATTTATCTCAATGCCGTGATCAGCAAGGGACTGCTCCTGCTCCTCATTAGGTAGCAGATCGTGCCCCATATACAATTTGTGGCACTTGCCATAGGCTTCGATATTCGCCATAAACTCGTCAAGTTCTTCTTCTGTCAACACAATAGCTATTTCAGCATTTCCCGTGAAATTCACACAGTTTTCAAGCTCCACAAGTTCACGGATATGTTTTAAAAGTTCGTCGGCGAATTCATAATACAGGCGATCTGAAATCGAAACATAGTCAACTTTATAATATTTAAGACTTGCGGCGTACCCTTCTTTATCAATCACACGCTTAATACGTTCATAAGTGACATCTCGACAAATATTGTTCTCATTATTCGTGCAGAGAATAAAACGACGATTGCTGTTTTTATGTTCTTCGTTGTATTTTAAAACAGTATGCCCCGTTGTACCACTACCCGCAAAGAAATCAAGAATTATGCTGTCGCCAGAAGAAGCAATATCTAAAACTCGTTCAATTAATCGAATAGGTTTGGGATTAGTAAATGCGCCTGCTTTACCAAATACATTTTTCAAATCTCTGGTGCCTTCTTGTGTATCACCGACTTCCGTACGATACCAAAGTGTTTTACATACTGTTCCTTGTTGAACTTCAGACAAAAAAGTTTTAATTCGTGGTACATTGTTTCCTTTTTTCCCGAACCAAATACGATTATCGTTTTTAAGTTTTATATAGTTTTCTTCAGAAGTAACCCAACTTCTACTAGCAGCAGGCATAACTATGCGACCTGATGGCGTTTCAATAGGGTACATATATGCTTCAGAAGCAGTTTTGACTGTAAAATCACTGGATGTCCACGGTCCTCTTGGATCATTATCAGGGTTTGAATATCTGCTATCCATTTCTTCTGTTCTAGTCAGTAATCTTGGATGCCATTCTTCTTTGTTTTTTGCATATACAAGAATATAGTCATGGCTATCAGAAAGCCATTTTGCATCATTTTGAGGCGAAAATTTCTTTTCCCATACTACGTTAGCAACAAAATTTTGGTAGCCAAAAATCTCATCGCACAATATACGTAATGTTGCTACTTCGTTGTCATCCAAAGAGATAAAGACAACTCCATTTTTACAGAGCAAATTATGAGCGATAGTCATCCGTTGTTTCATAAAGGATAACCATTTAGAGTGTCTGAAAGTGTCATTTTTATCTACTAAGGCATCAGAATACGTGAATCCTTCTTTTAATGTGTTATACGGCGGATCTATGTAGATAAGATCAATTTGACCTTTATGTGTCTTTTCTAGTAGATGCAATGAGGCAAGATTATCTCCCTCAATGAGAAAATTCATCTGTCCGCCATTGTCAATGAAAAGATCTTTATCCTCGGTTAGTACTGGCGTATGTGTATTCAACACCTCGTCAATTTCTTCATGGTGTTCCTCAAATACAAGACCGTATTTCTTGCCTTTCACATCTTTTTCAAGTTCGGAAAGATAGACCAAAAGATTTCCCGTATTCTCATCCTGCGGAGCAGCAGCAATATAGTTGCGAATCTCTTTGATTTTAGCAAGCAAATCTTCACGCTTTTGTTTTGATATATTTGTACTCATTCCTGCCCCTCCGTATTTTTCTGCTCCTTTGGCACAATATTAGCCATCGTATTTAACAAAGTATTATATGCTTGCTGTGATGCCGATTGCTCTTGCCATTGCTTAATCATTCCATTTGGAACATATGGGTTTTGAATTGTTTCCCAAGTAACCTTGTCCTTATATCCTAAAGATTTCGCCATTGTTTCCAGCAATTTGTATTGTGCATTTTGGATTTTTTTAAGTTGTGCTTCGTCCGGGTTTTGAACACAATACTTGTCATATAAATCTTTCCAAGCATCACGAACTGTTTTATCGTCTACAAACACAATATCAATTATATTAAGACAATGTACGCCTTCCTGCGTCCATCCATATATTCGTGAGGTCATAAGTGTCTTAAAAATCTGCATTTTATCTTTTCTTATTTCCGCTCTGTTTTGTAAGTGCTGTCCAATCAAGACAGCAGCTATGGGAATTACAATTATTGCGATTAAATTCAATATATCTTTACATTCCATTTCCCTTTCTCCTTTATATCCACTTGCTATTAGTGGCAGACCATTTTTCAGTAAATTCTTTGCCTACGACCGCCGCTGTAAACGGTTTTGTCAAGAAGACTTTTAGTGTTTTCAGTATGGTACTGTAATCATCCGTTTTTGTTTCGATTTTACGGACAAAAGCTTTCCATTTCTTCTGCATTGCAACATCGTCATCAAAGCCCATAACCTGTTCAAATTGCTCTGCCGTGAAATTGTGTTCACGGTTCACAAAGGTTTTTCTGAGTGCTTCGGTCAGCACTTTACCGTCAAAATCAAACTTATTGGCAAGATAAAAAATATCGTAATAGTCTTTCATACGACTGGAAAACTCCATCAAACTGAGGATTGCGTCAATTTTCTCAGCTACAGTCGTTTCAATGGAATAAGTATTCACTATCGGTGCAACAAAATCATCAAGCTGAGTGGGAATTTTCCTTTTTTCTTGCTTTGGCACAATGACATCGCCAACACCAAAATCAATGCCAAACGGTGTGCACGTATTTTTAATACGAGCAACCATTGATGCTCCGATGCCTGCATACTTCTTCGCAACGGCAATAGGCGCAACATCTTTTATCTCAAAGGTCACAAAATCATTACCCGTCTGAACCGCAATAATTTCTTCAAGAATACCCTTTAGCTGTTCAGGTGTATTAGGTATTTCCCGAAGCAAAAAATCCACATCAACCGTTACTCGGCTATCAAAGTCAGTAAGCGAATAGATGAACAAACCGCCTTTCAGCACAAGGTTTTCAGCATACTTTGACTTTTCCAAATGGCGTAGAAATTCTTCTTGACAGAAGAGTTGCAGGCAAAGCTGATAGCTTCTTCCACTTTCTTTTGCCTTGTTTTTGAGGCGTGCCAGCACGGACGCAGCTATATCAGCCATTAAGCAGCACCTCCATTACATTCATAACCTTTGTATAAAGCTTCATTTCCTTTGCGTATTTAGACAAATTTGCAAGGTTCTTTTTTTCATCAGCAGCATAGGCATTGACAGCCTTATTAAAAATTTCGTTGTCAAGTTTTGTACGGTACTTAAAACAATCGCATACTGTTCGTTCACGGTCATACACAGGCAATATTATACCGTTAAAATTGCTTGTGGACTTACCTATCTCTAAAAATTCCTTTTGAATATAGTAAGCTTTCATCGGAAATTCTTCAGTGTTCTTTACAGTGCGGGAAGCTGTTCTTGGCACAGCAATCGACCATTCACGGGGAGAAAAATCACTATATCCATAGTGAAACAAAGCGGACTCCACACAAATAACCCCTTGCGGAAGAAGCTCCCGTATGAGCTGTTCTTCTGTAATACTTTTACTTTGGGGGAGCTGATAAAATCCTCTGCGAATTCTTTCAATGACTCCTTCTTTACAAAAAGCCGCTACTTCGTATTTATTTATCCCGTTAACGGCAAAATCTGAAGTTTTTGCAATTCCGCCGTTATTTTCAATTACCGTTTTTAAAATTTCTTTTTTACCCAAGCAAGCACCAACTTCCCGCATACAAAAAATAAATAATGTACACAATTATTATACCATACAGTTTAAAAATAGCAACAACTATATGCAGACATTATTCCAAACTTGTACGTCAAAAGTACTTTGCAGCATAATAAAACTTCCTTATCTGGCGTTGCCAAATGCGGCACCTTCTTTTAATTTCTGATTGTTTCAATAATATTTTGTTTTTTTAACGCTCTCACTGAAATCCGCACGGTCGTCAACATCACCAAAAAGGATAACAGAATCGTTATCACGACCGCCGCCCAGGGCATCTGAAAAGGGATCGGGAACAGTATTTTGACGCAGCGTGCCATCAAAAGAACGATCGCCGTACCGATCGGCAGTCCGACAACCAGTGCTTTCCCCGCGCAGAGGACGCTTTCCACGGTAAGCATCTTCCGTACCGATTCGGAGGGCATTCCCACGCTCTGTAATACCGCAAACTCTCTGGCCCTTGATTTGATCTGAAAGCTGACCGTGCTGATTACATTCAACACACCGATCAATCCCAGCAAAAACACAAAGGCATAGAGGAAAACTGCGGCAAGTATAATGGCGATATTCATGATTCTTGCAAAGTCCTGCGCACCAAACACCCTGCTGGTATAACCCGCCTCGCCGTAGTCCAGACCGTTTTGCGGGAAATAGCCTTCCAGCACATCTTTGGCATATGCCATGAAGCCGTCCTCGTCCGCAGGGTTCGCCAGCCAGTTATAGCCACGCACCGTCATCCCTGTGGAAGGCACGATCAGGCGGATGGGATTGGTATTCGGATACAGTAACTGCTTGGGAATCTCCTCCAGAGTCAGCACACTGTCAATCTGTACCGTATCCCGGCTTCCGTCCGCCTTTTCCAATTCCAGCGTAGTGACCGCCTCTGTCAGGGGAACGATATGCCGCTCGGTTCCGTTATCATTATAATGATAATCGTTTAACAAAATCGTCCCGCCGTAGGCAATGCCCGCCTGCTCGCACAGTTCGCCGTAATGCTTCTCATCGAGAATGATCCTCTCCACTTCCAGAACGGTTTCCACTTGTCCCTCATCGACAGCTATCGCCTGCCGCATTTCTTCCGTAAGGTCCTGCTCGCCAAGCAGGGCGACATAGGTCGTATAATCCTGCCCATCCCCATAAATATCCGTTCCCTCGTATTCCCTGAGCTTCGCCGTGATCTCCTCCGCCGTCTCGGCTGTAATGGGAAACGCACATTCCTGCTGCCTGCGGCCCGTCTTAGGATTGACGGTATTCTTAAAATTTGAGGTATAATCCGCAATCACGGAATATCCGTAATCCATCGTGATATAATCCTGGATGCCGCCTGCAATTTCCTGCAATCCGCCCAGCGTGATAAAGAGCATGATACTGATGGAAAATGCCGTGACTGCCGAGTGCATACGCTTGCGATAAGAGGACACGTTCTTACGCGCCAGCTGATACTCGACCTTCCCTTTTGCGTCGATCGTGATCCGGGTACGCTTATATCCCGAGGTATCCGTCTCGCCGCCGTTTCGCAGACAATCTAAGGCCGAGATGCGCATCGCCTTCCTTGCGGGCAGCATGGCGGCAAACAGGGCCGTCCCCAGAGAAATCACGGTGGAAACAAGCAGGGCTATCGGTGAAAAGACAAAGGAAAGCGCAAAGTTGACCTGCCGCATCATCGAACGCACCAGCACATTCAATTCTTCCATATAAAGATTTACGATCCCGATGCCGAGAAAACTGAGCAGATAGCCCGCTAGAACGCCAAGGGGAATTGCAACAGCGCACAGCAGCACGCACTCATACATGATCGTCTGATAGATCTGCTTTTTGGTGGCGCCCACACATTTTAAGGTGCCAAACTGTGAGATCCGTTCATTGGCGCTCAAGCGGAACGCATTGGAGATCACGATCACGGACATGGCAATGATCAGTGCCGCCAGAAATACAGCCGGTACAAGCAGTATCATCATATAAGCGCCGCCGTACAAGCCGTAATCTTTGCCGAGAAAATTCACAAGCATCGCCCTGCCGCTGGCCACGAAATTCACAACTGCCGTCAGCAAAGCGGCGGAGAGTGCAATCGCCGCGGCTGTGATAACGCTCCTGCCCTTCTTTCTTTTCAACTGCTTACAGGCAAATGAGAATAAGATGTTCATGCGCGCATCACCTCATCTCTGATGATCTTCCCATCGCTGATGGTCAGGATCCTGTCCGCCTGCAGCGCAATCTTTTCATCATGTGTGATCAGGATCAGCGTCTGATTTTCCTTGCGGTTAGCTGCCGTCAAAAGCTCCATGATCTCCCTGCCCGCCTTGCTGTCCAAATTTCCCGTGGGCTCGTCGGCTAACAGAAATGCGGGGTCATTGATGAGCGCCCTGCCCACGGACACTCTCTGCTGCTGCCCGCCGGAAAGTTCTCCCGGAAGATGATCTCTGCGATGTGACAGTCCTGTCATTTCTACGATCTTTGCCAGCTTCTGCGCATCGGGCTTTCGGTTATCCAGCAGACAGGGCAGCATGATATTCTCATCCACCGTCAGATTGGGAATCAGGTTATAGAACTGATAGACTATGCCGATATTCCTGCGCCGAAAGATCGCCAGCTCGCTCTCGCTCATCTCAAAAATGGGCTCGCCGTCGACGATCACACTTCCCGACGTAGGCGAGTCGATCCCGCCCATCAAATTCATAAGCGTGGATTTCCCGGAACCCGACGCTCCCACGATGGCGACAAACTCGCCCTTTTTGACCTGAAAACTGACGTGATCCAAAGCCGTCACCTGATTATCGCCGCTGCCATAGATCTTTGTCAGCTCCTTTACTTCTAAAACTTTCATATGCCACCTCTTTCCGGAGCGTTTACGCGACGGCGCGATGCAAATCTCAAATTTGCATCTGCGATCCCGAGTTTGTGGCTCCTGTACAAACTCGCGATTGAAAAATCAGCACATCAGTGTGATTTTTCAATCTGCCTCTCTTTTCTTATCTCATCCCTTACTATAAGTAAGAAAAGTGACTCTCAGGTGACTATTTGTAAAATTTTAAGAAAAATGTTGCGCCGACTCCGTTTCCGCCGGGCATCACCTCGATATCTCCGTTTTGCGCACGCATGATGGAGAGTGCAAGCGGCAGTCCGATCCCGTAACCGTCTTCTTTCTGCGAGTTTTCAAATTTGCGGAACAGGCGGGATAGCTGCTCCTTTTTCAGGCCCTCACCCGCATCTGTGACGGATATCCAGTCATAGAGCGGATTTTCGCCGCAGTCTACTAAAATCTCGCTGTTTTCAGGGGAACATTCCGAAGCGTTTTTCAACAGGTTGATGAGCGCTTCCGCCGTCCACTTTCGGTCACAGGACAGCGATAAATCGTTTGCCGGACGCACTGACTGATTTCTGATATCCAATAGGATTTCCACCGATTTGCGCGCCTCGCGCAAAAGGTCGCTGACCGAAATCTTTTCCTTTTTAAAATGCGCGGCGGAGGCGTCCAGCTTCGCCATCTTTAAAAGGGCAGTGACCAACCACTCCATGTGACGGACTTCCTTCTTAATATGAAGAAAAAATTCCTGCCGTTTCTCTTCGGGGGCATCCGTCATTAACTCTGTCATCAGCAGCACCGAGGAGATCGGCGTTTTTAACTGATGAGAGATATCGGATAAATATTCCGCCAAATGCTCGTTTTCTTTGGCAAGGACCTTTTTCCGCTCCTGCTCGGCGTGCGCCAGGATATAAATATCATTTTTTAAGATGCTGAGTGCGCCTTCCTTATGATCGCGCGGGTCAAAGGGCTGTCCGTCAAGCGCCATGCGGATCCCCTCGGAAAGCGACTGCAGTTCTTTTTTACTGATCCACACGATAACCGATCCCCCTGACTGTCGTAATGTTGACGGCATCTCCCAATTTCTCACGCAAACGTCTGACATATACGGTCAGCGTATTGTCCTCGACAAAATTGCCGCTGATATCCCAGATACGCTCCAGGATCTGCTCCCTTTTCAGGAGAATGGAGTGATTTTGCGCAAACATCAGCAACAGCCGATATTCCAGCGCCGTCAGATCGATTTCCCGGTCATCGATATAGACTTTGCCTGCCTCCACATCAATGACCGCCTCCCCGATGCGGATTCGGCCGCCGCTTCCCGCATCCTCATGCAGCGCCTTTTTGATCCGCGCCATCAGTTCCCGCATGCGAAAGGGCTTGGTAAGATAATCGGCTGCGCCGTCCTCAAGCGAGCGCACGATCTCGTCCTCGTCATCCACGACCGTCAGATAAATGAGCGGGGTCTGCCGAGGTCCCAGCGCCGCTGCGATCTCCCTGCCCGTGCCATCGGGAAGCTGCATATCAAGCAGCGCCAGATCGAACCGCCGCGCGTCCGTTTCCGCAAGCGCCGCCGTGACAGTCTTACACGACGTCACGCGATATCCTTCCTTTTCCAAAGCATAGGTCAGCCCTGACGATAAAGACACATCGTCTTCTACTAATAAAATATCCGCCATAACATCTCCTGAATTTCTTTTCATTCTATCAAAAGACGGCATGGCCCGCAAGCCACACCGTCTCTGAAAACATTTTGATTTTATCCTGTCCGAGTCTTACGCGAAGGGATTCTCCGTCGGGTAAGGCAGGCTCTTAGGCTGGTTGTAACCGATCTCGCTCACATCCACGCCGATGTACTTGAATACTTCATACAGAGCCTTGCCGTAGTGACCGAACGCAACCGCGCCGTGGTGCGGGTAATTCTTCTCAATCAGCACGTGACGGTAGAATCTGCCCATCTCGGGGATAGCGAATACGCCGATACCGCCGAAGGATCTGGTCGCCACGGGAAGAACTTCGCCCTCTGCCACGTATGCGCGCAGGATGTTGTCAGCGGTGCTCTGCAGACGGTAGAAGGTGATGTCGCCGGGAACGATGTCGCCCTCAAGCGTACCCTGCGTCACTTCCTCAGGCAGGGATCTTGCCATGATCATCTGGTACTCCATGCTGCACTTGGACAACTTCTTGGAGCAGGTATTGCCGCAGTGGAAGCCCATGAAGGTATCAGTGAACTTGTAGTCGAACTTGCCCTCGATTGACTCTTTGTACATATCCTTCGGCACGGAATTGTTGATGTCGAGCAGGGTCACGATGTCGTCGCTGACCGCCTCACCGATGAACTCGCTCAGGCAGCCGTAGATATCCACTTCACAGGATACCGGGATGCCTCTGCCGGTCAGACGGCTGTTGACAAAGCAGGGTACGAAACCGAACTGCGTCTGGAATGCCGGCCAGCACTTACCTGCGATCGCCACATACTCACGGTAGCCCTTATGCTCCTCGATCCAGTCGAGCAGGGTCAGCTCGTACTGAGCAAGCTTAGGCAGGATCTCAGGCTTGTTGTTGCCTGCGCCAAGCTCTGCTTCCATATCCTTTACCACCTCAGGAATACGGGAATCGCCCGCGTGCTTGTTAAATGCCTCGAACAGATCGAGCTCAGAGTTCTCCTCGATCTCAACGCCCAGGTTGTAGAGCTGCTTGATGGGTGCGTTGCAGGCAAGGAAGTTGAGCGGTCTGGGACCGAAGGATATGATCTTTAAGCTGGAAAGCGCTGCGATCGCGCGTGCGATCGGCACAAACTCGTGGATCATATCTGCGCAGTCGTCTGCGTCGCCCACAGGATACTCGGGAATATAAGCTCTAACGTTTCTGAGCTTTAAGTTGTAGCTGGCATTGAGCATACCGCAGTATGCGTCGCCACGCCCCTGGATCAGGTCGCCCTGAGACTCCTCAGCGGCAGCCACAAACATCTTGGGACCCTCAAAATGCTTTGCAAGCAGGGTCTCGGAAATCTCCGGGCCAAAGTTGCCAAGGTATACGCAGAGTGCGTTACAGCCGTTGTCCTTGATGTCCTTTAACGCGTTGACCATGTCGATCTCGCTCTCGATGATGCAGACAGGGCACTCATAAATATCAGCTGCGTCATATTTTTTCTTGTAAGCCTCCACCAGAGCCTTTCTCCTGTTGACTGCCAGAGATGCCGGGAAACAGTCACGGCTCACTGCCACGATACCAATTTTTACTTTGGGTAAATTGTTCATATCTTATATTCTCCTTTCATTTAAACCGGGGCTGCCGGTATGTGATACAAGTTATTGTGATACGGAGAATGCCTCTTTTGGCATTCTCCCAAGCGAGATTTAGTGCTTCTTGGCGTCCCGTCCAATGGCGGGACATCTTTAGAAGCACTTCTCGCTTAGTTATTCGCGGATATCCAGATTCTTTCCTACCAGTCCGATATGCGCGCCTTCGTCGAGGCCGCCCTCCGCATGACCGATCAGCCACTTGTTCTGCGCGGTGATCAGGGAATCTTCCCAGCCCTCATGCTTTTCCTCCAGCGGATAGTTGGTACCCGCCGGAAGCACGATGCCTACCTTGAAGCCGCCCTCATTGGCGCTGCAGGGCGCATAGTGCAGAGTCGTCGCGTAGAGCTCCACCGCCGTGCCTGCTTCCACCAGATAAGCCTCCATCTTTGCGGTCTCATACTTGAAATCGTCAGTGATATCCTGCTGCATCCCCACGATCAGCACCGCGTCCGTAGCTGCCACATTGATCTCAGAACTTCTGTGGTACTCGATCGCATTCAGCTTATAGTTATGACCGTTGCAGTAGCCAACCTCGATCGGCAGCTCGCCGTAGGTCCTGCGCTGTAACGCTTTCGCCGCCGTCGTCTCCTCCAGCGCCTTGATGGAAGGCTCGTAAGCTACCCCGTCAGGCAGCGGCGTTTCCTTTTTAATCGCCTCCACCAAATCAGTGAAATCGATCCCCTGCACGACCCTGCCATACTTACGAAATGACGGGTCTGTCACTTTTTTGATCTCCATACCGTAAACTCCTTTCCCTATGTGATTTCGCACTTCTTACGCTGTCAATGAATCTTCTTAAATAATTCTTTGCAAGCCGGATAAATCTGCTTAAACTGCTGATATCTCTTTTCGTATTTCTCGACCAGAGCGGGTTCCGGCTCCACCGTATCCACGATCTTTACGATCTTGGATGCCGCCTCCTCGACGCTTGCATACTCGCCGCAGGCCACCGCCGCCAGCATTGCGCCGCCCATAGCGGGACCTTCTTCGCTCTCGATCACGTCCACTTTCAGATTCATGATATTGGCAATCATCCGCTTCCACAGCGGGCTCTTGGCGCCGCCGCCGCAAATCTTCGTGCGCTCGATATGGATGCCCAGAGACCTCGCTACCTCCAGGGAATCGCGCAGGGCAAAGGCCACACCCTCCAGCACTGCCTGCGTCATATCCGCCCTTGTGCTGTCCATGGTCATGCCGATAAAGGTGCCTCTTGCGTCGGGATCGTTGTGCGGAGAACGCTCGCCCATCAAATAAGGCAGGAAGTATACATGATTCTCGCCCAGCTTATCGTCGGTGATCGCCTTCTGCTCGTCGGCATACTTTTCCGTGCCGATGATATCGTCCATCCACCATTTATTACAGGATGCCGCGCTGAGCATGCAGCCCATCAGATGATAGTGCCCGTCCGCATGAGCAAAGGCATGAAGGGCATTGAATTTATCCACTCCGAATTTATTGGAAGAAATAAAGATGGTGCCGCTGGTACCCAGGGAGATATTGCACATACCGTCTCCCACGGTGCCCGTGCCCACAGCCGCCGCCGCATTGTCGCCACCGCCCGCAGCTACCTTTACATTCTCGGGAATGCCAAGCTCTTTGGCAATTTCAGGAAGCACCGTTCCCACGGTCTCGTAACTTTCGTAGATCTTCGCCAGCTGTTCTTCTTTTACGCCGCAGATCTCGCACATTTCCTTTGACCAGCAGCGGTTCTTTACATCAAACAGAAGCATTCCCGAAGCATCGGAAACGTCTGTGCAGTGCACGCCTGTCAGTTTATAAGCAATGTAGTCCTTGGGGAGCATGATCTTTTTGATCCTGGCAAAATTCTCAGGCTCCTTATTCTTTACCCACAGCACCTTCGGCGCGGTAAAGCCGGTGAAGGAGATATTCGCCGTATATGCGGACAGCTTATCCTTGCCGATCACGTTATTTAAGTAATCGCATTCCTCCGTGGTCCTGCCGTCATTCCAAAGGATCGCCGGACGGATCACTTCGTCCTTTTCATCCAAAATGACAAGTCCGTGCATCTGCCCACCAAAGCTGATGCCTGCTACCTGGCTCTTATCCACACCTGCGATCAGTTCCTTGATGCCGGCGATTGCTTGCTCGTACCAGTCCTCCGGCTTCTGTTCAGACCAGCCCGGATGCGGAAAATATAACGGATACTCCTTCGATACAATGTTGACAATTTTTCCGCTTCCTTCCATCAAAAGAAGCTTGACTGCGCTGGTACCCAGATCCACTCCAATATACAGCATAGTAACCCTCCCAACTTTTCCGACAATTTTCCCGTGCCCGTGCACGATTCTTCTATTTCCATGATAAGCCGTCCCACCGATAAAAGCAATACCGTATATTTTTTTCGGTACTTTATACAAAATACGGCGGAACGCATTGTCTATTTCCACTTGATATGCTAAAGTGAAAGCGCGAGACAACAAACCAAGAAAAGGAAATCCCGCTATGGCAACCATCAAAGAAATCGCCGCTATGGCAGGCGTATCAAGGGGTACGGTAGACCGTGTTTTAAATCACCGCGGCGATGTGAATCCCCAGACAGAAGAAAAGATCATGCAGATCATACGTGCCCTCGATTATAAGCCAAACAAAGCGGGCATCGTCCTTGCTGCCCAGAAGAAAAATCTGAAACTGGGTGTTGTTCTTCTTGGTGCAGGCACTCCTTTCTTCGACGATGTCCTGATGGGCGTGCACGAAAAGGCCACAGAGCTCGCAGGCTATAACTGCAGCGTTCTCATCAGGCAGACGGAATACAGCCTAAAACAGCAGCTTGACGCCATAGACGCCCTGCTTGCGGAAGGCATAGGCGGTCTGGCCATCTCTCCCTATAACGACAACAGCGTGCGCGAAAAAATCGACTCTCTCTGTGCTGCGGGGATTCCCGTGGTCACCTTAAATACCGATATCGAAAATTCCAGCCGCCTGGCTTATGTCGGCAGTCACTTTTACCGTTCCGGTGAAGCGGCCGGCGGTTTGATGCGTCTGATGACAAAGGGTACGGTGCGCGTGGGCATCGTCTCCGGCTCGAGGAATATTCTCTGCCATACCGAACGGATCGCAGGATTTGCTCATATCATCGAAGCATCCCCCGATATCCGCATCGTGGATACCGTCAACAACAACGATGACGATCATGTCAGCTTTGAACTGACCCAAAAACTCCTTGCAGACCACCCCGAAATCAACGCCTTTTATTTTACCGCAGGCGGCGTATACGGCGGCTGTCAGGCAATCGAATCTTCGGAACGCAAAAATGACATATGTGTCATAACAAACGATCTGGTTCCCACGACGAGGGAATACCTGCAAAAGGGGCTGATTGCCGCCACCATCTGCCAGCAGCCTTTTCAACAGGGTTTTCTCCCCCTCTCCATCCTCTTTTCCTATTTGGCGACCGGGGAATCGCCCGCAGCGGAAAACAATTATGTGGATGTGGATATTCGGATCCGGGAAAATCTGCTGCCTTAGCCACCGATTATAAAAAACCATTCTATACAAAAACCTGCCATTTTGATATACTGGCAATAGAAACGGCATACAGTAATCGGCAATCCGACACGATGTGAAAGATGTATGGCTCGGATCAAAACAGGAACCAAAATCTGACATTTGAAAGGATCAGTGTGAATCATATGAACAGGAAAAAAGCAGTCGTCTCCCTCGGACATGAGGCGCTTGGTTATACAACATTGGAACAGTGGGACGCCGTCAAAGTGACCGCCAAAGCTCTGGCGGATCTGGTGGAAGCCGACTACCAGCTAACCATCACCCACTCAAACGGTCCTCAGGTCAGCATGATCCACAAAGCCATGACGGAGCTTAGAAGGGTCTATATTGACTACACCCCCGCACCTATGTGCGTTTGTTCCGCCATGAGTCAGGGGTATGTGGGATACGACATTCAGAATGCGCTCCGCGCCGAGCTTTTGGGCCGCGGTATCGTAAAAACCGTCAGCACCATTTTGACGCAGGTCACCGTAGATCCTTACGACGAGGCCTTTTATGAGCCCACCAAAGCAATTGGGCGCTATATGTCCGCCGAGGATGCTCAAATCGAGATCAAGAAAGGAAACTATGTACAGGAAGAACCCGGCAAAGGCTTCCGCCGTGTGGTAGCGGCGCCCCATCCGATCGAGATCGTGGAGATCGATGCCATCCGCGCGCTGGCCAAGGCCGACCAGGTAGTCATCGCCTGCGGCGGCGGCGGTATTCCCGTGATCGAACAGAATCACGTCCTAAAGGGCGCTTCCGCCGTGATCGAGAAGGATTCCATCGCCGGAAAGCTGGCGGCAGAGCTGTGCTCCGACGAATTGATCATCCTCACCGGCGTTCCCTGCGTATACAAACAATTCGGGCAGCCCGGGCAGGAAGCCATTACCTCCCTCACCATAGGGCAGGCAAAAGAGCTTTGCGCGCAGGGCGAATTCGGGGAGGGCACCATGCTCCCGAAGATCGAGGCTGCCATCACTTATCTGGAGGCGAATCCGCAGGGAAAGGTGTTGATTACTTCGCTGGGGGATGTGAAGGAGGCGCTGAAAGGGAGGAGCGGGACGGTGATTACGGTATAAGAAATAGGGCGGGCTTTGTGGGATGTGATGGGACGGGCTTTGTGGCATCCTGCCGTCACGAAGCAAAACTCGTGCAGAATATGCTCACGCATTTCTGCCCTCAGACAGTTGCTTCGTAACTTGCAGGTATGCCAGCAAAACCCGTCAGATAGATGCAGACCATATTTAGAAGTCTGCTGCACAACTCACTGGTATGCCAACAAAGTCCGTCGGATGGATATTGACTGCATACAGAAGTCCGTTATGTAACTCACTGGTTTGTCAGCAAAACCCGTCGAATCGATATTGATCATGAGTTTCGTATGTGAGCAACTGTAATCAGGAGCGCACCGATTAGGATACAGAAATCGGAAATGTTGAAAACGATGCGGCTGATGCGGGGATTCTTGACAGGAAAACTGACATAATCGACGACGTATTTTCGGACAAGGCGGTCATAGGTGTTGCTATAGGCGCCGCCAAGGAGAAAACCTAAGCCTACCTTTAGGGCCGCGCTGCCGCGAAAGGTGAATGTAGCAAGAAAAACCGCCGTCATAAAGAGTGTCAAAAGCAGGGAAAGGCCGGCTATCATTCCCTGTTTTTTTTCGCCCAGATCAAGGAAGGCGCCTTTGTTGTGATATCTTTTGAGCAGAAGCCTGCCGTCACAGAGGAGCCTGATTTCTCCCTCCTCCAGCTTACTTTCGATCCTATTTTTTAAGAGCAGGTCCAAAACAAAAATCCCTGCCGCTAAAATCGCACACAATACTGTGACCATACATTTCCTCCTCGCTCCATACCCACCCGCGAAATCTCATATCCATGCGCTCCCTGCGGGGAATGCCGTTCTCTAAGCATTCACCTGCACGTGGTCAGAAGTTCTTCTTACGCTTTCGGAACTGCGAGAGCACCCGCAGGCTCCTGCGCAGGGTAATGAGGAACGGATGCGGCACGCCATTTTTCTTGAGTGCAAGAAAGCCCTCCCGAAAAGAGACCAGATAATTTTTCAGTCCGGCATTGCTCGTTCCACCATAAAACATCGCCACTAAGATATCCGGCACATATGCCAGCTCATTTTTCTCATCTTTCAAAAAACGCACCATGAACTCATAGTCCGCCGCACAGCGGTAAGCAGTGTCATAGAGACCGTACTTCTCGTAAACCTCGCGCCGTAAAAACAAGGTTGGATGCCCGGGCATCCAACCCTCTGCAAGCCTTCCCTGCCCCATGCGCCACTCTCTGACCACACGCTCTCCTTCCACATAGACCAGATCGGCGTGCGCACCGACGCAGCCTTCTTTGCCCTGTTCGATCGCGGACAGGAAACATGTTAGCGCATTCGGTTTACATAACCTATCATTGCAGACAGCGATCACGTCTCCGGTACTCATACGAAATGCTTTGTTCATCGCATCATAAAGACCCTCGTCAGGCTCCGAGACCCAGCGCACCAAAAAGCCCTGCCGCCCTTTTGACCGCGCGGCAAACGCCTTGATCAACTCCACCGTGCCGTCTGTCGACCCGCCGTCCACGACCACCACCTCGATATCCGGATAGTCCTGCTCCTCGATGCTTTGCAGGGTGATGGGCAGCGTCTCTTTTACATTGTAGACCGTCACCAACAGGGAAACTCTCATGCTATTCCCCTCCCTCCGGCGCAGCCGCCCAGGAAAGCGCCTCCTCCAAGCTGTCCGCGCCCAGGATCTTCAGCATAAAACCGGTGTACTCCTTTGCCCGATTGGTATCGATATTGCGGAAAACTTCCTTGATATATTTTCCCGTATGATCGTACTCATATACACCGAAGGAAAGCCCTGCCTTCACCTCCTCAGGCGCATCTGTCTGTCGGTTCATCAAAAAGGCGTCCACATAGGGATTCGCTTCCACGATATAATAGCAGTAGGCAAAGGCTGCCGCCTGCAAACGTTCACCCGAGCCGGAAGAAAAACCAAGCTCTGTGATCGTGACGCTGCGCACCTCTCCGCTGCGGTCCAAATAAGCTTCTTCCGACAACATGTCCGTCAGCACATTCAGGTTCATCACGGACAAATGCGGCGCCTCCCTTGTCTTATCATACTCCTGAGACCAATAATTGACACGGGTCAGCGGCTCCGGATAAGGATGGATCGCAATGCCCCAGTCATAGTTGCCATGGGCAAGCGCCGCTGTGTTAAAGGCTTCCAGCACATCCCTTCCATTGAAAAAGCTTTTGTTGTCTCCCTCATTGCTGTTCCAGGCGTGGTCGATGCTGAAATAAACCCGTCCCCCCGCATAATGGCTTTTCACCGCCTGATAAAAGATACGCATGGATCTTTCAAAGGTTTCCGTATAATGCACCATGTCCCGCGTATCCATGTAATTCCAAACCCGGTTCTGGTTGATCTCATTGGCGATCACCCAGCTGTGTACCATGCCATGTGCCCCGCTCGAATAACGTTCCGCCAGGAAAGATGCGACCGCCTCCAATGTCCTTACGCCATTCTCCTCCGCCGTGTTGAACATATAATAATAGGCGCCTTCCACCTGCTTCCTTGCCTCCGGGTGAATCAGCTCCAAATGCTCCTCGTTCCAATCATTCAGCACCACCGCCGTAGCGCTCATCCCCATGTCTGTCAAGTAGGTGAACAATCCGTCATAGCCATTGATCGCCGCCCCGTTAAACTGATAATTCTTCCCCCGATAGGTATAAGTGATCGTCGGGAAAGTCGGGTCTGCCGTCTCCCCCATAATATGCGACAGCGGAATATTGTAGATCGTATGCTTAACACCCAGATCCGTCAATTCCGGAGTGCCGAGCATGGTGGGATCCAAGAGCAGCCCCTTTTTGGAGGCAAGCTCCGGATAAGCATCCTGATTCCCCGCAAGCGCTTCCGGATTAGACAAATAAATACTCTTTCCCAACTGCACAAAATTCTCATCTATCTTGAGAGCCGGAATGAACCTGGAAAACAAATAAGTCTCCCGATAGGGGAACGCTGTCTCCCACGCCCTGGCCTTCCTTGCTCTGGTGACAGGTTCCTGTCGGAGCGCTTCCGCGTCCTCCTCCCATTCTTCTGCGGCAAACAAATATAAATAAGCGTCATCACTTGCCGGAATCAGCGGCATATCGAGAGAAAAGCGCAGTTTCTTTGTCTCCGCCTCATAAACCAGCGAAACATCCATCGCAAAGTCAAACAGTTCTTCTGCCGACAGGATCGACTCCCCTGCTTTCAAATCATCCAAGACTTGTGCGTGCTCATCAAGCGTCCACGTCTTTCCCGTCTCCTCCCTCACCGGCTCGGTGCTCGCAGGCACTTCTTCGCGCCCACAGGCAGAAAACATTGCCGCTAAGACTAGACATCCCAGGAACCAAAAATACGCGGGACGCCGTTTTTTATTTCGGTCTCTTTCCATGTTAGAACCTCCCGCGCTCATTCATAATTTACCGTAATCGCTACCTGGGGCGGTGCGTCGATCGCATCCGACACCGTCCTGTCGCCCCGCTTCATCTGCTTATAGATTTCAAAAAAGTGGGTAGTGGGTATCTCCTTAAAACGCCATTCCGTATCTACTACGGGGATTGCCGCACAGCCATCCTCTACCCCATAACGTTTCACCTGCCCCGCATCTTCCTCGGACCATCCACCTGCCGCGTAATATTCGTCCAGAGCATCTGTCACCGCCGAACCGATATTTTTAACTGCACTGGTCAAAACCCGGTCCGAAATCCTGCTCTGATCCACGTCCACACCGATCATCAAGCCGTCCTGATCTTCCGCTGCTTCCAGCACAGACTCATACAGACCGCCGCCGCAGGCAAAGATGATCTGAACCCCGTTCTCATACCAGGAAGCCGCTTTCTCCCGCACCGCGATATCAGCCGAATAACTGTCTGCATACCAGTAGTGGACCGTTACATCCGTAAGCGACAGATCTTTTGCCGCCGCATCGATTCCCTGCAGATAGCCATAACCATAGCGAAGAACGGACGGCTCCTGCTTGCGATACCCGTCTTCCGACTCCAAAAGAGCATGTTCCAAAAAAGAGCCTCCTATAAAGCCCAGATTCCGATATCCCTCCCAAACTGCCATATAGCCCGCCAGATACCCTGCCTGTTCCTCATGGAACAAAATGCAGTGCACATTCTCCTGCATGGGCTCCTCTTCGTCCGCCGCATTGTGCGGCACGGCATCCACCAACAGAAAGGAAGTCTGCGGATAGATTGTGTCCAGCTGACTCACCGCTTCGCCAAACTGATAGCCGGCGCATACGATGAGCCCGGCGCCGTCCTGTATCGCTTTTTCCATCTGTCCGCTGTAACTTTCAGGCGCCTCGGGATCTACATTGTAATAAGAAAAAGAAACGCCTGCTCCCAATGCATACATACGCACCCCATTGTAAACGGCCTCATTGTAGCCGCCATCCTCCACATCACCGTCCATCAGCAGCGCGATCTCTCCGCCCGTCTCACTGTAATCCCCGTAAGGATCCTCAAACATCTTATCCACCGCTTCCCGCCAGGTGGTCATCTCGTCACTGTCATCTTCCCGATCCTGCCCCTGCGTTCCGCTTTCCTGTGCAGGTTCCCCTGCCGCAGTCTCACCGGGTGCCGCCGTCTCACTTGCAGGCGTGCCACACGCTGTCAGTGCGCCGAGCAAAAGGAGAACAAGCAGGATCATGCTTGCCGTCCTGCTGTTGATTCTGCACATTGTCATTCCACGCTTCCCGCACTCAATCATCTCATGCTCCCATTCAAAGTGTCAAAAATATCCACTCCTTTCAAGATACCACAAGTAAGGAAAATCGGCAAGGTTTCTGTGCCCGCCGCGCTAACTTACTTCAAATATTTTTATAAAAGTAAACCGGGAAATCCCTTTACGGTTCCCGGCTTACCACACAAATCTTGCTATTTACTTAGGCATCTTCATCACTTGCAACATCCATATTCATTTCGAGTTTATAGTAAATATCAATGTCTCGAATAATTTCATCAATATCCTGTTCCTCAAGATCATAAACCCATTGCCGCAATTCATTGATTGTAATGATTTCTTCAATCGCTGCTTTATATCTGTCTTCTATGACACGCATACCGTTCGCACGTTCATCAATATAATTTTTGAGTTCATTCAATATTTGCTCTCTAGATGAACGTGTTTTGATAACAAATGTAACCGGAAAGTGCATCACCTTATCAATATCAAGAAGATATTTATCATAGTTATTCACCTCTGTCACTTGAAAAAATCGTCCGACAGGGCGCATCACAAAGTCTATTCCACCATCATTCGCATTCGTACGTCCCGTCTTGAAAAGCTACAATTCTTCCTCCTTGATTGCATCAGGACGATATCCAAAATATACTTTTATATTTCTATAATGATTTTTAAGAACCGCGTAACTTATTATTTCAAATATTCTCGCTTCCGCATTTTCAGTGAGCAAATCGTTTATCTGCTTTTTCTTCTCAGTATAATCCGTTAATTCTTTCATTTTCTGCAAGGTATTAAGCAACTCATGATCTTTAGCCATAAGCAGCTCCACATATTTCTCAATCACCTTACAGCAGGTTTTACTAATATCTCTCTGTCTGACATATAAGTAATCAATATGTAATAGATATTTGCCATTATCTATAATAATCAAATCATTAGTAATCTCTGGAAATTTGTTTCTAAATTCACCATTTACACGAGAATTTAATGCGTGGTTCTGGAGTTTACTGCCACCATACAGCCCACGATAATAATTGAAAAGGCGCGTATAGTCATAACCGCCAAACTCTCTATATTTATCCGGCTTGTTAAAGAAATCATCACAGTAAAGATAAAGAATTGAATAGATTGCATAGATATTTGCAAGACTACGTCTCGTTTTGCTATCTCCATGTACCGCCTTCATTTTTTTATCAAGATACTGTAACAACATACTTTCTTCATAAATCTGTTGAAAATCCTCCGGAAAATCTTCCTTCAATATTTCCCTGATAAAATCTTCTGTTATTTTCATTCCCCTTTACCCTCTTACGTATTTTGATTTAGCTTTTGTCTTACGTGTCTTTTGCTTAATGAGTATTTTTCCATTATGTTCTTTTGCAATACCCGTACGACGCAATCCTATTTCGTAATATTCTTCGTTCATCTCTATACCGATACTGATCCTGCCTAATTTAGCAGCCACGGCTGACGTAGTAAAAGAACCTGAAAACGGATCCAGCACAACATCTCCCACATTAGTCGAAGCCTTTATGATTCTTTCAAGCAAAGCCTCCGGTTTTTGCGTCGGATGATTTTCGTATTCATCCATTTTAAAGCGCACACGGTTAAATTCCCAAACATTTCCGGGAACCTTTTCAGTATTATAAGGCTGCGGTGGATTTTTTCTATAATCAATCAATTTACGTTTAGCGCCTGTCTTCGCCTCCACCAATATATCATCATGATTAAAAATATATTTTGCTTTCGCGCTTTTATTTATCATCAATATCGGTTCATATAATGATCCATATATTTTTCTGCTCTGCACACCAGAACTATCATATGCCCAAACAATTCTACAAAGGACATTATACTTTTCTGAAACATAAACATCCAAATATGGCATATGCTGCGTTGCCGTCATAAAATACATCGTTCCATCATCTGCCAGAACGCGCAAGCACTCATCAATCCACTTTTTACACCATTCAATATAAATCTGTACGTTTTCCCATTTGTCTTTATTGTTTCCAAAATCTTTGCCAATATTATAGGGCGCATCTGCAAATATAAGATTAACCGACTTGCTTTTCAGACGTTTCAATACCTCTAAACAGTCACCCAAAATAGCCATAGAATCCTGGCTATGTTTTTCTTCAAAGCCATTCCTATCCGTAAATAGACTATTAAAATCAAACGGCTGCAATATTGGAAAAGAAAGAGCGGCCTTATTGCAATCTGTAACATTTTCTTCCTCTCGTACCGAAACTGTAGTCATAAAGTCTAATGTTAACTGAACCGGCTCTTTCATATCCTCTCACCCTTTTTCATTATCGTATCAACAATACCCTTCTGCCAAAATCCAGCATCGAACATATTGTATCACATTTCTATTCTTTCCTCAATAGAATAGCTTCGTTGAAAAGGCTTAAATCCTCGCCAACGTCTCAAACGTCCCGCTGATATTGATCCGTCCGTAGCCCCAGCGTCTGTCAGGATAAATGATATTCCCCGGGCGGCTCGCACCCTGGATCAGGAAGCTTTTCGTCCCCCGGCTGTCCACCGAAAAGGCATTTCCATCCACCACCGCCCACTCCAGAAACTGCGCCACACAGCCTGCTGCCAGAGCCGCCGCCAGGCTGGAACCGCTTTCTTCACCGAATACCGTAGGTACCCGCACGCCGGGCGCTGAAAGTTCGGGCTTAATGAAACCGTTTCTGGTATATCCTCTGCCTGAGGGCGCATACCAGCTGTCTGCATGGCTGTTGTAGGCGGATATGGTGATCACCTGCGAAGCGTTTGCCGGCTCCGTCAGCGTCACATCCGGACTGGGTGAAAGAAAGGTCACGGAATGCTCCAAAAAAGCCTCGATGGGAAGCCACATATGATAAATGCCACTGCCGTTCATACCCCTGCCGGCAGGCGTCACATCCACCGTCCAGATACCCGGCGTCGGATCTGCAAAACGCATGAACACCAGCGGTTCCCCCGCCCCCCGCTCTACCAGTACGCTGTTGATCTGAATCCTAGTCTTTTCAAAAATAAAGGAAATCTGCCTGTTGACCCCGTTTCTAAAATCCATAATCGGCGACACCTCACCCCCGGGAGAACGAACCTGTATGGCATAGGCATCTGGCAGGCTCCCCCACAGCTCCATGCAAAACCCCTTCATTGCCTCCTCCACACGAATCTCCACGCTCCCCGGCATGGAGGACTCATAGTGATGTTCCTTATCGCCCTCATTGCCGCCGCAGACCACCACCACCCTGCTCCTGCGGCTCGCCACGATATTCAGGTAGGAATCCAGGGAAGAAGTACCATCATGGCTGCCCATATTCGTACCAATCCCCAAAACGATCACCACGGGCCTGCTGTAAGCCACCGCCATCCGCTGCAAATACTTGACCGCCTCCATGATATCATTTTCCTGATAGGCTGCCGCCTGATCATCAATAAGATAATACTCCCGCAGATAAGCCTTTGCGCCCTTTAATTTAACCACTGCAATGTCGGCTCTCGGCGCAGCCCCCCGAAAGGCAAGCCCCTGATCCAAGAGACTGCCTGCCGCTGCGGAAGCAAGGCTGGTGCCGTGACCGTCCGTGTCCGTCGTCGGCACAATGGACAACGGTGTCTCCGATGCCAGCGCTCTGTCAATATCCGTGCGCCGATATTCCGTTCCATAGAGAAATCCTTCCGGCGGCTCCCCCGTCTGAATCGTCTGATCCCAGATGGAAACAATACGGGTGCTACCATCCTCCCGCCTGAACACATTTTCCTGATATCGGATCCCCGTGTCGATAAAACCGATGATAACGCCGCTCCCCTGCAAGGCAAGCGGCGGCTCCTGTACTCTGATATTTCCCATGGCCGCCAGACAGGAAGGATCAAAAATCTGCCTTTCTGACCGCATCAGTCCGTACAGCTTAGGAATGCTGAAATAACCGTAATATCCTATGGAAGGTGGCGCAACATCGTCTCTTTTTACCGAAGAAAGACCATAGCCAGCGTCCAGTTCCCGATAACAGGCGTCCACGCCTGACATATCCAAAATCTGTCTCATCAATTCGTAGTCCGTGATGAGATCCACATAGTCTTCTGATAAAATACGCTCTTTACAGGTCATTTTACTGTGTTTCTATTTAATAACGCTCGTTATAAACAGACCTTCCACCCTGACGTCGCTTATCATTATACTATGTCAAAATAGAGAGAAGGTACGCTTACCCGTCATTCTATTTGACAAAAGTTCTTACCGCCAATGCCTGTGTTTCGTTTTTTATCAGCTGCTCCATTATTTTACTGCCAAGCACTAATAAAATCGTACAACCCAACAACAGCATCATGGATAGATTCTCTTTTAGATAAAATAAACCTGCCAATAATATCAGCAGACTCAAAACAATACAAATAATAAGAAGATATATTTTATTCTTTTGCTTTCTATAATCTGCAAAAGCAGCAAAAACCGTACCAAGCACTCCCAATACAGTCACAATTCCTATCAACTTCTGATCGATCAACACATATTTTGTTATCGTAAGCGTGATACACAATGTCAAACAAGACGCCAGATAACATTGCCGGTATTTTTTGCAATGCACGCCACCCAGATAAGAACGAAGCGGAATAAAAAAGGCAAAAAAGCAAGCCTTCTTTAATCATTCCCATGCTCAGACAAATCAACAGACTTGAAAAAAATGCTGCCCCAATTTCCAGCATACGCAGCATCCCATAATGATATATGTCATACATGGAACCCTCAATGACCTGTCTTTCTACTAATAGTCCCGCCAACTTCGCAGCTAATTTTTCCATCAATCCATTCCCCCAACTTTATTTTAGTCTAAACCTCCTTTCCCAACGCATCGTAACCTGTCAAAAACACGACTCAGGACGTAAAAATCACTTCAGATACAAGATTAACTATAACTTTTTTCAGATTGAGAATATAGGTTTATAAAAATAACCGTTTATACAACTAATACAAACTTCAATAATGGTTATATTTATGGTTGTGCTAATAATTGCATTTGTGAATCTATATTTTCAAACCGAAAGAAGCTATAGTTGTAGTTATAGTTATGATTATAGTTATAACCTAAAATCCCGATAAAATTATAACAACAGCCTTACTCGGTTGGCAGTTC
>ERZ779633.71-NODE-71-length-47225-cov-12.140492_pt1 | contig 47225 bp, 44 predicted proteins | sample MGYA00514195_ERZ779633 | MGnify/ENA primary metagenome ERZ779633 (study PRJEB29562, sample SAMEA4376707) | mouse gut metagenome | isolation source: Cecum | study: EMG produced TPA metagenomics assembly of the A DSS colitis mouse model was used to assess the...
CCCGGGGCGACCGCTCCCCCGGCGAGTTCTACCAGCTGGACATGGAGATGGCCTTTGCCGACCAGGATGACGTATTCGCCGTGCTGGAGACCGTCCTGCCCCCCATCTTTGCCAAGTTTGGCAAGTATAACACCGCCTCCTCCGCCCCCTTCACCCGCATTCCCTTCCTGGAGGCTATGAATACCTATGGCTCGGACAAGCCGGACCTGCGCATCGATCTGCGGCTCACCGACGTGACTCAGCTCCTGGGCGTCTGCGGCTTTGGTCCCTTTGAAGGGAACGTAGTGAAGGCCGTAAAGGTTACCGGCTTTACGGCGACCCGGAAGCAGATCGATAAGTTGTGCGCCGACGTGGAGGTGCAGACCGCCCAGAAGACCTATTGGTTCCGCCTGGACGAAAACGGCGAGCTGGTGGGCGGCATCGCCAAGTTTTTGCAGGAGAAAAAGGCGGAGGTCGTCGCCGCGCTGGGCCTGGAGCCCAACTCCTTTGTGGGCCTGGCCGCAGGGCCTCTGCTCACCGCCCAAAAGACGGCGGGCGTCCTGCTGAAGATGGCGGCCCAGCTGGCCCCCCAGCACTTCAACAAGGAAACCTACGAGTTCTGCTGGATCGTAGACTTCCCCATGTATGAAATGGGGGAAGAATCCGGCCAGCTGGAGTTCTGCCACAACCCCTTCTCCATGCCCTCCGGCGGGCTGGAGATCCTGGACAAGGCGGCCCGGGGAGAGCTCGACCCCCTCTCCATCACCGCCGACCAGTACGACCTGGTGTGCAACGGCGTGGAGCTTTCCTCCGGCGCGGTGCGAAACCACGACCCGGAGATCATGGTGGAGGCCTTCAAGCTGGTTGGCCTGGGCGAGGAGGACGTAATGAAAAAGTTCCCCGCCATGTATAACGCCTTCACCTACGGCGCACCGCCTCATGCGGGCATTGCCCCCGGCGTGGACCGGATGGTCATGCTCCTGGCAGGAGAGGACTCTATCCGTGAAATCATCCCGTTCCCCATGAACAAGTCCGCCCAGGACCTGATGATGTCCGCCCCCAGCGAAGTCACCCAGGCTCAGCTGGACGAGCTGCACATTGCTGTGACCGCCACAGAAGAGGAGCCCGAAGCGTAAAAAACAGGGGGACAGTCTGAGACTGTCCCCCTGTGTGTTTGACGGGCGGGGTAGATCCCTCCCGCGGCACGGTCCGCGTTACAGGACCATAGAAACACGTCCGATTACCCCAAAGGTGAGCAGGACAGACACGCCATAGAGTAATTGGCGGGTGTCGAAGGGCATGTTTACGGTCTTTTCTACCAATGTTTTTACTTTTTCCATGGGAAACTCCTCCTTCAGACTTGCTCGTCCCTATTTTCCTTTTTCTTATAAACCATATGTTCGCTCGAAGTTTTGTTCGTGGAACCGTTGTTCTATTTATACAACGTCTGTTCGATTTTGTCAAGAGGTTTTTTAAAAATTATTCGGAACTTTTTTCCACGCCCCACGTCCAAGGGGGTATGCGACAAACCCCCGCGAACATTTCATAAGGAGGAAAAAAACCATGAAGCGTAAACTTTTGTCCCTGCTTTTGGCCTCCGCCATGCTGCTGGGCGTGGCCGTGCCTGCCCTGGCGGCGGAGGCGTCCGACCGAGAGCTGATGGAGGTCACCGCCAAGGTGAAGGCCACCCTGGACCTGGACACCGAGCTTTATGACGACTTCCAGGGCTACAGCGAGGAGGACGTGCTGCTGGGCAAGCGGTGGCAGCTGAGCTGGACCGGCGACGGCATTAGCCTGTCCATTACTGCCGACGCAAGCGGCAAGATCTATGCCTATAACGCCTACCGCGCGGTGGAGGAAGTGGCTGTGGCCCTTCCCTCCCGCTCCAACGGCGGTCGGCTGGACATTCCCCGCCTGCCCGAGGACAAGTCGGTGGCCGCCTTTGAGACCGCCAAGGCGTTCCTCGCCAAGGTGCTGGAGGCCCCTGTGGAGAGCGTGGAGCTGTCTAACGACTACCGCCCCTCCCTGCGTCAGGACACCTATTGGTACAACGGCTCCGTTCTGCTCAATGGGCTGGCGTCTCCCATCTCCTGCCATGTCTCCGTCCGCGCCAGCGACCTTACCGTCCTGCGCTTTGACCGGGGCGACATGAACAGCGGCTATCTGGGTGGCGTACCCGGCAAGGACACGACCGTCACCGACGCCCAGGCCCGTCGGTTGCTCCGCTCCACCCTGGACATGGAGGCCAAATACGTCCTGACCGACGACGGCAAGACCGCCCGGGTACAGTACGTGCCTCTCTCCGGCGACAGCTACTATGTGGACGGCGTCACCGGAGAGCTTATCAACCTCACCGAGCTGCGCGCCAAGCTGTGGCGCTCCGGTGGCAGCGGCGGGGCGATGAACCGCTTCGACGTGATGGAGTCCCCCGAGGCCGCGGCGGACAGCGCTCTGAAGTCCACTCTCACCCAGGCGGAGAAGGACGGAGCGGCCATCCTGAAGGACGCCCTCGCCAAGGAGGACCTGGACAAGGTGCTGAAAAACGCCTGGCCCGAGCTGGGTCTGGACAAATACACCCTGGCTACCGCCAGCTACTCCCTCTATGAAAAGAAGCTGGAGGAGGGCGTGGAGCGCACTCCGGAGGACTATGACATCACCTGCCGGCTCACCTACGGCCGCCAGCTGGACAACGCCACCGCCAATAAATACGTCACCGTGGACGCCAAGACCGGGGAGTTGAAGTCCCTGCGGTCCGGCCGCTCCTACAAGGACGGCTGGCCCGAGACCTTCCCTGTCTCCGTCCCCGTAAACACCGCCCGGGGCACCGCCGAGGCCTTTCTTACCGCCTTTGCCGGGGACAACTATGCCAAGCTGGGCCTGTTCTCCACCGACAATGCCAAGGAGACCAAGGGCTGGCAGCACACCTTTACCTTCCAGCAGACAGCCAACGGCTACTTCTATGAAGGCAATTCCTATACCGTCAGCGTGGACGCCCAGGACGGTACCATCAACTACGTCTCCGGCTCCTTTGACCCGGAGGTGGAGTTGATCACCCCCAAGCGGGTGGTGACCAAGACCCAGGCCATCGAGGCCTACGAGGGGGCCATGGACCTGCAGTACAGCTATATGGAGGTCCCCGTCTCCATCTCCCTGGCCGGGCAGCAGCTTATGCCTCTCCTCAAGGAGGCAGGCTATGAGTTTGTCAACTCCCTCAAGACAGGCTTTGTTCTCTCCCAGCCGGAGAAGAAACACATTCACGCTGTGGATGCCGAGACCGGCGAGGTAGTCTCCTGGGACTACACCCCCGGCGAAGAGGCCGCTATGACCTACGACGATCTGGACGGTCACTGGGTCAAGGCCTCCGCGGAGGAGCTGGCGGTGTTCCGCATCGGCTTCTTTGGCGGCTCCATGCGGCCCGCCGATGTTCTGACCCAGCGGGATATGCTCGCCCTGCTCCTCAGTGTGGAGGGCTATGAGTTTGATCCCGCCAAGGCCACAAAGGACGAGGTGGACTGGCTCTACAGCCGGGCCTACAGCTATGGTCTGGTGACCCCTGAAACCCGGGATGAGGATAAGGCCATCACCCGGGGCGAGCTGGTGAAGGTCCTGCTGGACAGCGCGGGCTATGAGAAGATTGCCGCCATTCCCGGCATCTTCCGCTGTGACTTTGCCGACGCTGCCTCTATCCCCACCGACCAGATGGGCTACGCCGCCCTGGCCCAGGGTCTGGGCCTCATTAAAGGCGGCTCCGACGGCTCCTTCGCCGCCGCCCGCACCGCCACCAGAGCGGAGGCGATCTCCTTCCTTTATCAGTACATGAAGTGATTTTCCATAAGAAAACCGAAAGGGAGCTGTGTTTTTCAACACAGCTCCCTTATTATAGTTGTATTTTTCTCTCTCTTGTGATAAAATGTAGTGTGATTTTTTATCATCTTACCAAAGAGAGAAGGAGGGGGACGCCTTGAACCCCGCCAATGAAATTTGGAAAAAGGCCCTTTTGCTGTTGGGTGAGGATCTTACCTCCACCACCCTGCGCACCTGGTTTGACGACGTTACCGCCGTCACCATGGATGGAGATACCTTGATCCTCTGCTCCCCGGAGGATTTTAAGCGGGATATTATCCGCCAGCGGTATCAGCCCAACGTGGAAAAAGCTCTCCATGAGCTTTTTTCACAAGATATTCCCGTTCGTTTTGTAGACGCCGAGGAGGCTAAGCGTTGGGAGGAGGGCGCCGCCGAGGGTGAGGACTCCTTTTTGAAGGGCATGGGAGAATATACCTTTGATAAATTTGTGGTGGGTTCCTCCAACCGTTTTGCCTACAACGCCGCAAAAAAGGTGTCGGAAAATCCCGGGAAGAGCTATAACCCCCTTTTTATTTACGGCTCCTCCGGTCTGGGCAAGACGCACCTTCTCTACGCCATCGCCCATGCGATTCACACAGACCACCCTACCTGGAAGATTCTCTATGTCAAGAGCGAGACCTTTGTCAACGAGCTGATCCAAAACATTCGGTCTCAAGAGCGCTACATGGAGGAATTTCGAAAAAAATACCGGGATGTAGACGTTTTTTTAATGGACGACGTTCAGTTTATTGCCGGAAAAAACTCCAGCGAGGAGGAGTTGTTCCACACCTTCAACACCCTGCATGAGGCCCAAAAACAGATTGTATTCACCTCCGACCGTCCCGCCCAAGAGATGCTACGGCTGGAAGAGCGGCTCAAGACCCGGTTTGACTGGGGTCTTTCTGCGGACATTCAGCCTCCCGACTATGAGACCCGCGTTGCCATCATCAAAAACAAGGCCATCGCCCGTGGGGTTGACCTCCCCCAGCCGGTGCTCCAGTATGTGGCGGAAAACATCACCTCCAACGTGCGGCAGATTGAAGGCACGGTGAGCAAACTGGTGGCCATGCAGGAGCTGCTGGGAGAGCAGATCAATGTGGACAATGTGATTCGCGCGGTGCGGGATATGCTTTCCACCAAAAACGAATTTCTCCCCTCACCCGATTTGATTATCAGCGAGGTCGCTCAGTTCTATCAGTTGGACAGCGAGGCTATCAAAGGACAGGGACAAAACAAAAGCATTTCCGCCGCCCGCAACGTGGCTATGTATCTGATTCGGGAGATGACAGACCTCTCCCTGCAGGAGATCGGTGATATTTTTGGAAACCGCCACTATTCCACCGTTATCAACTCGGTAAAACGGATCGATAAGCTTTTAAAGGAAGACCCCAACATGGGAGAGATCATCCGTGATTTGAAAACCTCTATTAACGGACGCTTTGAGTGATCGTTTTTCCACAACCAATGTGAATGTGATGTTTTATTTTTGTGGAGGCCCTTGTTTTTCACAATTTATCCATGTTTTTCTCTTCGACTTCAACACCCTCCCGAGGACAAAAAAACCTTGTGTTTTCAAGTTCTCCCCTTCTTTTTTTCACATTTTCCACAGCTCTACTGCTCTCTACTGAAAAAGACCTATCCTTTTTAAAAAAGCACCCTTGAAAGGAGTTTTTGACCATGCGCTTCACCTGTGAAAAAGCCCTGCTTCAAAACGCCATAACTACTACCGGACGGGCCGTGGCGGTAAAAACCTCCATCCCCGCTTTGGAGGGCATCCTTATTGAGGCCATTGGATTTCTCCGCCTCACCGGTTATAACCTGGAAACCGGGATCCAGTCCATGGTCAACGCAGACATCCAAGAGGAAGGCACCCTGGTCCTTTCCGCCAAGCTGTTGGGTGAGATCGTTCGCAAGCTCCCCGATGAGCCGGTGACTGTATCCTCCCAGGGATTGACCGTAAAGCTGGATTGTGGCCAGAGCCACTACACCCTCCAGGCCATCGACCCTGATGAGTTTCCCGAGTTACCCCACGTGGAGGGGGAAAATGAGCTGGTCATGGCCCAGGGAAACTTGAAAAAAATGATTTCTCAAACCATTTTTGCCGTTTCCACCCAGGACATTCGCCCGGTACACACAGGCGCCCTTTTTGAGGTGGAAAACGACTCCCTCACCGTGGTCAGCCTGGACGGCTTCCGCCTGGCTCTTCGGCGGGAAAAATATCAAAAAAATCTGGGAGATGAGCACTATACCTTTGTCGTCCCCGCCTTCGCCCTCAGTGAGGTGGAGAAGATCTGCGCCGAGACCGACGAGCCAATTTCCATCACCCAAGGGCCTGCCCATGTTCTCTTTACCATTGGGGAAACCATCGTAGTAAGCCGCCGACTGGAGGGGGATTTTCTTAACTATAAACAATCCATCCCCAAGGAAAATAAGATCAACGTAGTGGGAGCCACCCGCGACCTACTCACCTCAATTGGCCGCGTCTCTCTTATTTTGAGCGACAAACTGAAAAACCCCCTGCGCTGTACCTTCCGGGAAAACCAACTGTTTATTACCACCAAATCTGCCATTGGCGACGCCTCCGACCTCTGCCCACTGGAGGGTGACGGCGGCGGGCTGGAGATCGGCTTCGACAACCGCTATCTCTCCGACGCTTTGCGTTTTGCCCCCTCTGATCGGGTGCGCCTGGAACTCTCCTCCCCCGTCACCCCCTGCGTCATTCTACCTCCCGAAGAGAATGACGACAGTTTTCTTTATCTGGTCCTTCCCGTCCGTCTGAAGGCAGGAGATTAAAAAATCTTCACATCTACCTTTAAAAAATGGAGAAATGTTCCACATGAAACAAGTTTTCATTCACACGGAGTTTATCAAGCTGGATTCTCTTTTAAAATTTGCCGGTGCGGTGGAGACCGGCGGCGAGGCCAAGGAGGTCATTTTGGCGGGGAAGGTCTCCGTGAACGGAGCGCCCTGTCTGATGCGGGGGAAAAAATGCCGCGCCGGGGATGAAGTTTCCTTTGGCGGCGCGACCTATCGTTTGATATGCGAATAGACTCCTTGTGCTTGGACTTTTGGCGCAACTACCCTCATACCGAGCTATCCTTTGGTCCGGGGGTCAACGTGTTTTACGGAGACAACGCTCAGGGAAAGACCAACCTTTTGGAGGCCATCGCCTACTTATCCTGCGCCAAAAGTCATCGGGCCCGGTATGACCGGGAGCTTATTTACCACGGGGTGGACCACGCTTTTATCCAGGGCGAGGTGTGGGACGGGCGGAGGCTGGTGACCCTGGAAGCCAAGCTCCAGAGGCAGGGCCGGCGGCAGCTGATGGCCAACGGAGTGCGTCTGAAAACCGCCGCGGAGCTGAGCGACAGCCTTAAGACGGTGCTTTTCTGCCCGGAGGATCTGTTTTTGGTGAAGGCCGGGGCGGCGGAGCGCCGCCGTTTTTTTGACGAGTGTATATCACAGCTGCGGCCCCGTTACGCCGTGGCCCTGGCGGAATATAAAAAGCTCTATGAGCACAAGACCCGCATTTTGCGGGACTGGGAGGAAAAAACCGATCTATTGGACGCCCTGGATGATTTCTCTCTTCGTATGGCACAAATGGGGTCGATCCTCATTCACTATCGCGCCCACTTTGTCAAGCAGCTGGCCCTCCACGCCCCCGCCATCCACAGCCAGTGCTCTGGCGGTCGGGAGGTTCTGGAGTTGGACTATCAGACCGTATCGACCATTGAGGACCCCCTGGCGGGCCGCAAAGCGATTTTTGAGGGGTTGCTTGCCCATCAGCAGGCCCACCGCCAAGCGGAGTTGGACGCCCGTCAATGCCTCTCCGGGCCACACAAGGATGATCTTCTGCTCACCATTGACGGCCAGGCCGCAAAGGAATACGCGTCTCAGGGGCAGACACGCACCGCCGCGCTGTCCTTAAAGCTTGGAGCGCGGGAGCTGTGCCACGCCGACGCGGGGGTGTGGCCGGTGCTGCTTCTGGACGACGTGCTCTCCGAGCTGGACGCCCGGCGGCGGGAATTTGTGCTGGAGAGGATTCAGGGTGGTCAGGTGTTCATTACCTGCTGTGAAGAGGGGGAGTTTTCCACTGCACGGAGGTTCCGTGTGTCTGGCGGAAGGGTGGTAAAGTAATGTACCTTCACATCGGAGACGGTACCGTGGTGCCTTACAATAAGATCTTGGGCATTTTTGATCTGGACAACGCCACCTATGCCAAGCGGACCCGGGATTTTTTAGAGCGCGCGGAGGAAGCGGGACGGCTGATCCCCCTGGGCCAGCGGCTGCCCACCTCTCTGGTGGTCACCGATCAAGGTGTTTATCTCTCTCCGATCTCATCCCAGACCCTCAACAAGCGTCTTGGCAAAAACCGCTGGGAGTAAAACAAAAAAATGACCCGGAGGAAAGAGCATGACCCGCAGAGAGCTGGAACGCTATATTTTTGAAACCTACCCCGCGGAGGATGACCGGCCATGGATCGAATATCCGCAGCACCAGGTGTTTCGCCATCCGGGCAACAAAAAGTGGTTTGCCCTGGCCATGACCCTGTCCCGGGACAAGTTGGGGCTTGCGGGTGACGGCTTCATTGACGCGGTAAATCTAAAGTGTGACCCGCTCCTGGTGGACGCCATGCGCCGGGAGCCGGGCTTTTTTCCTGCCTATCACATGAACAAGACCCACTGGATCACCGCAGCTCTGGACGGCTCCGCCGACGATGAAAAGCTGAAATTTATTCTGGAAATGAGCTATGACCTGACCAAGCCCAAGACACAGAGGAAAAAGAGCCCTCCCGAGGCGGAATAAATTTGCAAACGTCTGAAAATTATGTTATCATTATATAGATAACGACTTCGGAGGTATTTCCATGGAAAAGGACGAAGAATTGATCTTGGATGCCCAGGAATCCACCCATACCGAGCACGAGTACGGCGGCTCGGAGATCCAGGTGCTGGAGGGACTGGAGGCGGTGCGCAAGCGCCCGGGTATGTACATCGGCTCCACCTCGGCCTCCGGCCTTCACCATCTGGTCTATGAGATCGTGGACAACGCCATCGACGAGGCGCTGGCGGGCTACTGCACCCACATCACCGTGGACATCCTCCCCGGCGACGTCATCAAGGTCACCGACAACGGCCGCGGCGTCCCTGTGGACATCCAGCCCCAGACGGGCAAACCCGCTTTGGAGGTGGTGTATACCGTCCTTCACGCCGGCGGCAAGTTTGGCGGCGGCGGCTACAAGGTCTCCGGCGGCCTCCACGGCGTGGGCGGCAGCGTAGTCAACGCCCTTTCCGAGTGGATGGAGGTCCGGGTCCATAAGAACGGCAACATCTACGAGGTCAAGTTTGCCCGCGGCGCCATGACCCAGGAGATGACCATCATCGGCAAGACCGACCGCACCGGCACCGAGGTGGTGTTCAAGCCCGACCCCGAGATGTTTACCGAGACCACCGTCTATGACTACGAGGTGCTCCACACCCGTATGCGGGAGGAGGCCTTCCTTAACGCCGGACTTCACATCACCATTTCCGACCTGCGGGGGGAGGAGCCGGTGACCGACGCCATGTGCTTTGAGGGCGGCATCAAGGAGTTTGTCACCTGGCTCAACCGCTCCAAGACGGCGTTGGATGAGAATGTTATTTATATGTCGGGCATGAAGGACGACTCCATGGCGGAGATCGCCATTCAGTATAACGACAGCTATAACGAGACCATTCTTTCCTTTGCCAACAACGTGCATACCCCCGAGGGCGGTATGCATGAGACCGGATTGAAGGCCGCGCTGACCCGTGTTTTGAACCAGTATGGACAGAAAATGAAGCTTTTGAAGGAGGACGAAAAGGTCTCCGGCGAGGACTGCCGGGAGGGCCTTTGCTGCGTTATCTCCGTCAAGCTGACCAACGCTCAGTTTGAGGGCCAGACCAAGGCCAAGCTGGGCAACAGCGAGATTCGCACCCTGGTAGACAACCTGGTGTCCGAGAAGCTGGAGCAGTTTTTGGAGGAGCACCCTCAGGTGGGGCGGACCATTCTGGACAAGGCACTTACCGCCAACCGCGCCCGGGAGGCCGCCCGGCGGGCCCGTGAAAGCGTCCGCCGCAAGACCGCCCTGGACGGGGCCACCCTCCCCGGCAAGCTGGCCGACTGCAACGAACGCGACCCGTCCCTCACCGAGATCTACATCGTAGAGGGCGACTCCGCAGGCGGCTCTGCCAAGGGCGGACGGGACGCCCGCTTCCAGGCCATCCTCCCCCTCTGGGGAAAGATGCTTAATGTGGAAAAGGCCCGGGCGGACAAGGTCTACGGCAACGATAAATTAAACCCCATTATCACCGCCCTGGGGGCAGGGATCGGGGAGGACTTCGACCTGGAAAAGCTCCGCTACCACAAGATCATCATCATGGCGGACGCCGACGTGGACGGCGCCCACATCCGCACCCTCCTGCTGACCTTCTTTTTCCGCTTCATGCGACCGCTGGTGGAGGGTGGGTACGTTTACTCCGCCGTGCCCCCTCTCTATAAGCTGACCCGTGGCAAAACCACTCGGGTGGCCTTCTCCGATGAGGAGCGCGACGCCGTCTCCGCCGAGCTGCGGGGAGAGAACCCCAACGCCAAGATCGACATCTCCCGCTTTAAAGGCCTCGGCGAGATGGATCCCCACGAGCTGTGGGAGACCACTATGGACCCGGAGAAACGTATTTTAAAGCAGTTTACCCTTGGTGACGCCATTGCCGCCGACGAGACCTTCACCGTCCTCATGGGCGAAAAGGTGGAGCCCCGCAAGGAGTTTATCGAGCTGAACGCGAAATATGCGGTGAATGTGGACATTTAAAGGGGAAAGAAAACGTTGATCCTTTTAGCTCATCCCCATATCCTGTGACCCCCTTGACAAGCTGTTTCCTTTCCTGTATAATACCCGTGCGTTTTGCGTCCAAAAATCTATTTTGATACCCGCGGCACCACAAGCCGTTGTGGATAGGCAGCATGCGCTGCCACAATTAGGAGGTGTATACCCATGGTTCGTACCTATCAACCGAAAAAAAGACAGCGTTCTAAGGTGCATGGCTTCCGCAAGCGGATGGCCACCGCCAACGGCCGCAAGGTGCTGGCTCGTCGCCGGGCCCGTGGCCGCGCGCGGCTGACCCACTAATGACCGGTCAGGCTTGACCAAACAAAAGGGGCGGGAGGACTTTCCTTCTCGCCCCTAACGTGGCATAGGGGGGAATGGGCCGTGAAGCAGACTGTCGCCATGAAGCAGCCCCATCTCTTCCGCCGGGCTTACGCCAAGGGCAAGAGCGCCGTTACCCCCACGGTGGTGCTCTACGCCCGGAAAAACGGCCAGAGCTTCAACCGCCTGGGTCTCACCGTAGGCACCAAGGTGGGCAAGGCACACCTGCGCAACCGGGTGCGCCGCCGCCTCAAGGATAGCTACCGCCTCCGGGAGGAGGCAGTCAAGACCGGGTATGATCTGGTGATCGTGGCCCGAACCGCCGCGGCCGAGGCGCGCTTTGAGGTGCTGGACCGGCACCTGGCGTCCCTTTTAAAGCGGCTGGAGCTTTTGGCATGAGACGGTTTTTGCTTTGGCTCATTCGGGGCTACCGGAAGTACATATCCCCTGCCCGCCCGCCCTGCTGCCGCTTTATCCCCACCTGTTCCGCCTACGCCTACGAGGCCATTGAGGTCCACGGCGCGTGGAGGGGCGGCTGGCTGGCGGTGAAGCGGGTCTGCAAATGCCACCCCTTCCACAAGCAGAAGTCCATCCTCTTTGATCCCGTCCCGCCCAAAAAGGGCGCGGGACACTCACCTTAGGAGGCTGTCAATGAAATTTCTTTTAATGCCATTTGCCTGGCTGCTGCTGGTTTTTTACAACCTGTTCAACAACTATGGCGTGGCGATCATTCTCTTCGCCCTGGTGGTGAAGGTGGTGCTCTTCCCCTTCGCCCTCAAGGGGAAGCGGAGCATGGTGAAAATGACCTCCCTTCAGGGAAGGGCCAACCGAATCCAAAAGCAGTACGCCAACAACAAGCTCAAGCAGCAGGAGGAGCTTCAGGCCCTCTATGACCGGGAGCACGTCAACCCCATGAGCGGGTGCCTGTGGTCCTTTGTGCCCCTGCTGGTGCTCATTCCCCTGTACGCCATTTTGCGCGAGCCTTTGGTCTACCTGATGAACGCCACCAAGGAGCAGGTCACGGCCCTCCTCCCTGTTTTGGACTGGTCCGGCGCCGCCGCGGCCAACCACTGGGCAGCGGATTTCGCCAAAGCCCCCTATGGGCAGCTCCAGCTCTCCTCCCTGATCGACGCGGGGAATCTGGCGGCGGTCCAGGCCCATGTGCCCGGCGCCTTTGTGCTCAACTTCGACTTTTTGGGCATGAGTCTGGCCCAGCAGCCCCAGTGGGATATCTGGAACCAGCCCCTTACATGGAACAACGTGGGGTTGTTCCTCATGCCCATCGTCTCGGCGGCGATGAGCCTGGTCTTCTCCATCGTTATGAACAAGACCAATAACATCAACAACCCCGACGGCGCGAAAAACAACAATGTCTTTATGACCTATATCTTCAGCCCCCTCATGTCCCTGTGGATCGGCTACGCCATGCCTGCGGGCCTGTGCGTGTACTGGATCGCCAACAGCGTTTTGTCCATGATCCAGGAGCTGATCGCGGCCAAGCTACTGAAGAAGGACTATGAGGCCGCCGCCGAGGCCCGCCGCCAGCAGGAGCTGCTGGACAAGGAGGAGGAGAAGCGCAAGAAGGAGCTTCTTCGTCAGGAGCGGGCCAAGCGGGCGGAGGAGAAGAAAAAGGGCGGCAAGAAGAAAAAGGACGCCAAGGAGGCGGCAGAGCCGGGGGTGGACGCCTCCGCCTCCCGTGTGGGCCTGCGGACCTACGCTAGGGGCCGGGCTTACGACCCCAACCGTTTTGGCGGCGTGACTCCCTATAAGGACCCCGACCAGGCCGTGGACGAGGACGCCATTGAAAAGGCGCGGGAGGCCAAGGCCGAGCAGGCGGAGGAGGCCCAGTTGGAGGCGGAGATCACCGCCAAGGTGGCCGCGGAGGTAGAGGCCGAGTATGCCGCCGGGACGCTGAAGGAAAAAACGCCGGAGGAGGTCGCCGCGGAAGCGGAGGCGGAGGCCGACGCCCTGGCCGACAGCCTTACCAAGGCGGAGGAAACTTTGGAGGACGCCTGGGAAGAGGTGACGGCTGACGCCGCCACGCAGGACGAGCATTCCGGGGACGAAGCCCCTAAGGAGGAATAAGCCATGACAAAATTCGCTGAATTTACCGGGAAGTCGGAGGCCGCCGCCATTGAGGCGGGCCTGGCCACCCTGGGTCTGGACCGGGATGAGGTGGCGGTCGAGATCCTGGAACGGGCCAAGGCCGGATTTTTGGGCATTGGCGCCACCCCCGCCAAGGTGCGCCTTTCCTATGAAGGGCCGGACGACGAACCGGAAACAGCTCCTGCCGCACCGGTAAAGACCGCGGCGCCCAAGGAGGAAAAGACGGTCTACACCCCGCCCAAGGCGGAGAGGGCACCGAAGGAGCCCCCCAAGCCCGTGCTGGAGCCGGAGCCCACCCATCCGGTGGACGACGAGGCCAGCCAGGCCATCACCGCCTTTTTGGAGGGTCTCTTAAAGCACATGGACATCGACTGCGCCATCTCCGTGGAGCTGTCTGAGCGGGGAGCCTACGAGGTCCGGCTGGAGGGCGAGGCCCTGGGCCGGGTCATCGGCCGCCGGGGCGACACCCTGGACGCCATCCAGCAGCTCACCGGATACGCCGTCAACCGGGGCCGCCGGGACCGCGTCCGGGTCCATCTGGACGCGGAGGGCTATCGCGCACGCCGGGAGGAGGCGCTGGCCACTATGGCCAGAAGGACCGCGGAGAAGGCCATCCGCCTGCGCCAGTCCATCACCCTGGAGCCCATGAACGCCTATGAGCGCCATGTGGTCCACACCGCGCTTCAGGACTATCCCCACATCACCACCCACTCCGTGGGTACGGAGCCCAACCGCCGCACGGTGATTGCTTACGACGAGGCAGAGGGAACCTGGACCGAAGACGAATAACTGAAACACGAGTGCTTTGCCGGGGCGGGGGCCGACCACCCCGCCCCGGTATTTTTTGAAAGGAGGCTGAGGCATGAATACCCCGCTGGTCAACGCGCTGCTGGCTCACCGGGCCAAGGACCCGGCCCCTTTCCACATGCCCGGCGGAAAGGGGCGGCCCCTTCCTATGGAGGAGCTGGGGCCCATGTCCTCCTTTGACGTGACCGAGCTGCCTGACACGGGCAACCTCTACGAGGGGAGGGACGCGATCGCCCAGGCGGAGGAGCTGTGGGCGGAGCGGTTTGGATTCGAGACCTGCCAGTTCCTCACCGGCGGCTCCACGCAGGGCCTCCAGGCGGCCCTGCTGTTGGCCGCGCGAAACGGACGGACGCTGTTGGCGGACCGCTGTTCCCACCGCAGTATTTTTAACGCCATGGCCCTCTTTGACCTCTCCCCCACTTTTTTCCTCCGGCGGCAGGACCAGCCGGTGACTCCAGAGCTGCTGGAGGAGGCCCTTTTGGCGGGGGAACGGGCGGAACGGCCGGCGAACACGGTCTGTGTCACCTCCCCTACTTATTACGGCGTGTTGTCTGACATTCCGGCCTTGAGCCGGGTGGCCCACCGCCACGGAGCCAAGCTGGTGGTGGACGGGGCCCACGGCGCCCATCTGCCCTTTTTGGGGGCCAACCCCTTCCGGGGCGCGGACCTGGTGGTGTGCTCCGCCCACAAGACCCTCCCTGTCTATGGACAGGCCGCGCTGCTCTTTGCCGCCGCCGGGTTTTCCCCCAAGGACCTGCGCTGGGCGGCGTCGGTGGTGGGCACGTCCAGCCCGTCTTATCCCATCATGGCCTCTATGGACGACGCCCGCGCCTATTTGGAAAGCCAGGAGGGCCGGCTGGCGCTGTTGTGCGTCAAGTCCCGCGCGGCCAGGCTGTCCGCCCGCTTTGGAACGTTGACGGGCGTCTGCCTGGACCCTCTGCGCCTCACCCTGGAGGTGCCGGGCAAGGGAGGCTTTGCCTTGAAGGAAGCCTTAGAGCGGGAAAACATTTTCCCCGAGATGGCGGATGCGGATCATGTGGTGTTTCTCTTCTCGGAGTCAAACACCCCCGAGGACTTTGACCGGCTGGAGCGCGCCCTGGAGCGGAGATACGTGCCCGGGCCTGTTTGCGACGCCGCCCTGCCCCCCGCGCCGGAGCAGGTGGTCTCTCCCAAGGAGGCCCTGACCGCCCGGCGGGAGAGGGTCTGTCTGGCGGAGAGCGAGGGGCGCCTCGCGGCCCAGCAGGTGGCTCCTTATCCTCCCGGCATCCCCGTGATCGCCCCCGGAGAGCGTGTCACAAAAAAATGTCTCGCATATTTGGCAGATGTGGGGTATAATGTCCATCAAGAGGTGGACGTGCTGTGGGAGCTGCCGGTTGGCGGGGACCACAGAGACGGGGTGTAAGGGCAAAAACCCTTACAGAGAAAGAAGGAGAGGTGCCCATGAAGCTCATCATCGCCATCATCAACCACGACGACGCCAAGGCGGTCACCCAGGCCCTGACCAAAAACGGCTTTTCCTCCACCAAGCTGGCCACCACCGGCGGCTTTCTGATGTCGGGAAACGCCACCATTTTGGTGGGAGTGGATGAGGAAAAGGTGAGCGAGGCCATCGCGGTCATTAAAGAAAAGTCCCACTCCCGCCGCCAGCTCATTCCCTCCACCACCGAGGTCACCTGCGGCTATTACCCCAGCATTCCCGTGGAGGTCACCGTGGGGGGCGCCACCATTTTTGTGGTGGACATCGAGCGGTTTGAACGGGTGTGAGCGCCCTAACGCTTCCCGCCTCCCTGGCGGAGCGGGCCCGGGCGGGGACCTTGGCTCACGCCTATATCCTCCGCGGAGAGACCCCTGAGGCGCGCCGTGCCGCCGCCGCGGCGCTGGCCGCGGCAATGGTCTGCCAGGGGGAGGCCCCGCCCTGCGGGGTCTGCAAGCCCTGCCAAAAGGCGGCCAAGGGCATTCACCCAGATGTGATCACCATCGCCCCCGAGCCAGGGAAGGAGCTGACGGTGGATCAGGTGCGCCGCCTGCGGCAGGACGCGTATATCCGTCCCAATGAGGCAAAGCGCAAGGTATATATTCTGGAAGACGCGCAGAGAATGAACCAAAGCGCCCAAAACGCCTTTTTGAAGATTTTAGAGGACGGTCCGGCCTACGCCGCGTTTTTACTGCTGACCCCCAGTCCTGACGCGCTGCTTGCCACGGTGCGCTCCCGCTGTGAGTTGATCCGGGCGGAGGCTTCCGCCGCGGAGCGGGACCCGGAGCTGGAGCGCAAGGCGGGAGAATTGGCGGGTCTGCTGCTGGGGACGGACAAGTGGCGTCTGGTGTCCTGGTGCGTGGATCACGAGAAGGACAAACGGGAGGATGCCGTTGCCCTTTTGGAGGGGGCCAGGCAGGCGGTCCTCCGCTACCGGGACGGAAAGACGACCCCGCGGGCCGTGCGGATGGCCGGTGTTTTGCGGGAGCTGACCGCCCAGCTGAACGCCAACGCCAACGTGGGCTGCGTCCTGGGCCGGCTGTGGGCCGAGGCGGGAGAGGCCTGAACAAAAGACGAACCAAACACCGAAGGAAGGTGCGTTTCATGACAGAGATCATCAATGCCCGTTTTCAGGAGGGGGGAAAGGAGTATTCCTTTAACCCCAACGGCCTGACAGTCGCCCCCGGCGACGCGGTCATCGTCTCCACCACCGCCGGGCCGGAGTACGGCGTGTGTACCGAGGGGAACCATATGGTGGATGAGACCACCCTGGTGGCCCCCCTGCGCCAGGTCCTGCGCCTGGCCACCGAGGAGGACGAGGCAGAGCACGCGCGCAAGCAGGAGACCCGCCGGGAGCGGGGAGAAAAGCGGGCGGCGGCCCCGGCGCGGTCTGCCGCGCCCAAGACCCCGGAGCAAAAGGCTAAGGAGAAGGAGGCCCTGCAGATCTGCCAGCAGAAAATCGACCAGCACGGGCTGGATATGCGCCTGGTCTCCGCCGATATTTCCTCTGACGGGAAGGTGCTCTTTTGCTTTACCTCGGAAAACCGGGTGGACTTTCGGGCCCTGGTGAAGGACCTGGCCGCCACCTTCCACGCCCGCATTGAGCTTCGGCAGATCGGCGTCCGGGATGAGACCAAGCTTTTGGGCGGCCTGGGCATCTGCGGCCAGCCCTACTGTTGCAGCCGGTTTTTGGACAAGTTTCAGCCAGTGTCCATCAAGATGGCCAAGACCCAGTCGCTCTCGCTCAACCCGACCAAGATCTCCGGGGCCTGCGGACGGCTCATGTGCTGTCTTAAGTATGAGCAGGGCGCTTATGAGGACGCGGTGAAGCGGTGCCCAAAGAAGGAGTCCTTTGTGGAGACCCCCGACGGCGTGGGAACGGTGACCGATGTGAACCTTCTGCGCGAGAAGGTGAAGGTCCGCCTGGAGGACGGGGAAGAGATGCCCAAGCTGTACCTCAACCGGGAGATTCGTGTGGTCCGCTCGGGCAAGGGCAAGCGGCCGGAGGACTATGTGGCTCCGCCCAAGGAGGAGCTGGAGGCCCTGCGCTACATTCCGCCCATGGAGGAGCGCCAGGTCACCGCGGAGCCGAAAAGCGAGCTGGCAGAAAAGCTGGGCGAGATCTTTGCCGGAGAGGCCAAGCGGGTGCCCACCCGCAAGCCCAGCCGCGCCCCCGGAGGAAAAAGCAAGGGCAGGGGCGGCCCCCAACACCGCCGTCGCCGCCCTCACGACTGACAACAAGACGAAAAGCCGCTCAACACACAGTGTTGAGCGGCTTTTTTGTGAAGTAACAGTTGTATTCTTTTATTAGATGTGTTATAATTATCCTATTGTGGATATCTATGTAGTCAAGGAGAAAAACACTATGCTTACTGTATCCGAGCTGTCCCTGCAATACGGCGGAACGTACCTCTTCAAGGACGTGAACCTCCAGTTTACCCAAGGCAACTGCTACGGGGTCATCGGCGCCAACGGCGCGGGGAAGTCCACCTTCCTGAAGATCATCTCCGGCCAACTGGAGGCCACCTCCGGCGAGGTGTCCCAGGCCCCTAACACCCGCATGTCCATCCTCAAGCAGGACCAGAACATGTACGACGCCTTCACCGTTATGGACACGGTCATCATGGGCAACCAGCGGCTCTACGACATCGGCAAGGAGAAGGACGCCCTTTACGCCAAGGAGGAAATGACCGACGAAGACGGGATGCGCGCCTGCGAGCTGGAATCGGAATACGCCGAGCTGGGCGGCTGGGAGGCGGAGGCGGACGCCAGCCGTATTTTGCAGGGGCTGGGGGTGGCCACCAACTGGCACGACCAGCTCATGTCCTCCCTGGACCCCCGGCTAAAGGTGAAGGTCCTGCTGGCTCAGGCGCTGTTCGGCCAGCCCGACCTGTTGCTGCTGGACGAGCCCACCAACAACCTGGACATCAACGCCATCAACTGGCTGGAGGACTTTTTGCTGGACTATCCCGGCACGGTGATCGTGGTTTCCCATGACCGGCACTTTTTGAACACCGTATGTACCCACATCGTGGACATCGACTACGGCAAGATCAAGATGTACGTAGGTAACTACGACTTCTGGTACGACTCCTCCCAGCTCATGCAGAGCCTGATGAAGGCGCAGAACAAGAAGAACGAGGAAAAGGCCCAGGAGCTGAAGGACTTTATCTCCCGCTTCTCTGCCAACAAGTCCAAGGCCAAGCAGGCCACCGCCCGCAGAAAGCTCTTGGAAAAGCTGACCCTGGAGGAGATGCCCGCCTCCTCCCGCCGCTATCCCTGGGTCGGCTTCTCCCCAGACCGGGAGGTGGGCAAGGACATTCTCTTTGTCACCGACGTGAGCAAGACCATTGACGGGGTGAAGGTGCTGGACAAGGTGACCTTCACCGTGGGCAAGGGGGACAAGATCGCCTTTGTGGGTGACAACGAAAACGCCCAGACTGCCCTATTTAAGATCCTGGTGGGTGAGCTGGAGCCCGACGAGGGTAGCGTGAAGTGGGGCCAGACGGCTACCTTCTCTTACTTCCCCAAGGACAACACCCCCTTCTTCCAGGACTGCGACGACACCATCCTGGACTGGCTGCGCCAGTATTCCGAGGACAAGCACGAGAGCTATCTGCGGGGCTTTTTGGGCCGGATGCTCTTCTCCGGGGATGATATTTTTAAGGCCGTGAAGGTGCTCTCCGGCGGCGAAAAGGTGCGGTGCATGCTCTCCCGGATGATGCTCTCCGGAGCCAACGTCCTGCTGTTGGACCAGCCCACCAACCACCTGGACCTGGAGTCCATCGCCGCGGTGAACAACGGCCTCAACGCCGTGCCCTGCAATGTGCTTTTGGCCACCCACGACCACCAGATGGTGTCCACCGTGGCCAACCGTATTTTTGACTTTACCGCCGACGGCCAGCTTATCGACAAGCGCATGGAGTATGACGATTATCTGGCCTGGCAGGAGGCGCAGGCCGCCCAGGCGTGACCGGCGGACATCGGGGCGGGAGCGCCCCGGCGGAAAGGGATGTGACCGACTTGAAGCGAAAGTTAGGCTTTGCCCTGGTGCTGTCTACCTTGGCGCTGGGGGTGGCGGGGCTGTTTCTCCGCCGGTGGCAGCTGGCCACTGCCGTTGAACCGAACACCGGGCTTTTGACCCCCGGTCAACCCGCCACCGCCGCGTTGATCGCGGTGTGCGTACTGGCGGCGGCGGTGCTGGGGGCGCTGGCCTGGGCCCTGCTGCGGGGGGAGGCCCCAAAGGGCTATCTGGCCAACCTGGCCGCGCCCAACCTGGCGGTGGGCGTCCTTACGCTGTTGGCGGGAGCGTTGCTGTTTGGCGCCGGCGTTTTGGGGATACGGGACTACCTGCTCCACCTGAATGAACGGGTGGTCCGCCTGGTCCTGGCCATCTGCCTGGTGCCCACAGGGGTGTGCGTGGGGCTGATCGGTCTGCTGGGCCAGCAGCGCGCGGAGGCCAGGGGGCGCTTTCACGGCGCGCTGGCTGTGCCGGGCTACTGTGCGTGTATGTGGCTGGTGTCCTCCTTTCAGGGGCACACCGCCAACCCCAACGTGATGGAATACGCCTTCTTGCTGGTGGGCGTCTCCTGCGTCATCATCGCCTGCTACGCGGCGGCCTCCTTTTCCTTTGAAAAGCCCCGGCCCATCCTGTGCGGCTTCTTTGCCGCCATGGGGGTGGTGCTGATGATGGTGGCGGCGGCCGACCGGCCCCGGGGAATGGACCTGCTGACCCTCCTGGGCTTTGAGGGATACCTGCTGGCCCAGCTGCTCTGCCTGGTGGCCTGCCGCGTCGCCCCGCCCCAGCTGGAGAAATGGACCCCGCCGCCCGCCAAAAAAGAGGCGGACGGGAAAACGAAAGACGCGGAGGCGTCCGAGGAAGCGCCGGAGCGGCAAGACCAACCGAGAGGTGAGGAAGATGAGTAAAAAGCCCTACTATATCACGACCCCGATCTATTATCCCTCCGCCAAGCTCCACATCGGCCACGCCTACTGCACCGTGGCCACCGATGTGCTGGCCCGGTATAAGCGGCTCCAGGGCTATGAGGTCATGTTCCTCACCGGCACCGACGAGCACGGCCAGAAGATCGAGAAAAAGGCCCAGGAGGCGGGGATGACCCCCCAGGAGTTTGTGGACTCCATTGTGGAGGCTCCTGGCGGGGTAAAGGACCTGTGGAAGCTGATGAACATCTCCAACACCCGCTTCATCCGCACCACCGACGACTACCACGTCAAGTCCATCCAAAAGATCTTCCGCAAGATGTACGACAACGGCGACATCTACAAGGGCGCCTACAAGGGCAAGTACTGCACCGACTGCGAGGCGTTTTGGACCGAGACCCAGCTCAAGGACGGAAAGTGCCCCGACTGCGGCCGGGAGGTCCACGACGCGGAGGAGGAGGCCTACTTCTTCCGGCTGTCGAAATATGCCGACAGGATCCGGGAGCTGCTGACCACCACCGATTTCCTGGAGCCCAAGAGCCGGGTCAACGAGATGGTGAAGAACTTTATCGACCCCGGTCTGGAGGACCTGTGCGTCTCCCGCACCTCCTTCTCCTGGGGGGTGCCCGTGGACTTCGACCCCAAGCATGTGACCTATGTGTGGCTGGACGCCCTCTTCAACTATGTCACCGCCCTGGGCTACCAAAACAACAAGTATGACGACTTTGACGCCTTCTGGCCGGGGGTCAACATTGTGGGCAAGGAGATCGTTCGCTTCCACTCCATCATCTGGCCCGCCTTTTGTATGTCGGTGGGTATTCCCATCCCCCAAAAGGTGTTCGGTCACGGCTGGCTCCTGTTGGACGGGGGCAAGATGTCCAAGTCCAAGGGCAACGTGGTGGACCCCTATCTGCTCAGTGAAAAGTTCGGGGTGGACGCCCTGCGCTTTTTCCTCCTGCGCTCCTTCCCCTTTGGAAGCGACGGCAACTTCTCCAACGAGCTGCTCATCCAGACCATCAACGTGGACCTGGCCAACGACCTGGGCAACCTGGTGAGCCGCACTACCGCCATGGCGGAGAAGTATTTTGGCGCGGCCCTGCCCGCGGAGCAGACGACCGACCCTGCGCTGGACGACGAGCTGGTGGGGATGGCCTCCGCTCTGCGGGAGAAATATGAGCACGCCATGGAGCACTTTGCCCCCCACAAGGCCCTGGAGGAAGTCTTCGCGGTCATTCAGCGGGCCAACAAGTATATCGACGAAAACGCCCCCTGGACCCTGGCCAAGGACATGGACGCCAACGGTCTCCGTCTGGCTCGCGTGCTTTATAACCTTTTGGAGGCCACCCGCATCTGCGGCGTTTTGCTGACCCCCTTCATGCCTGAGACCATGGAGAAGCTTTTTGCCCAGATTGGCGCGGGGGCGGAGCTTCAGACCTGGGAGGCCGCCGGGCATTGGGGCGCGCTGCCTGAGACGGTGGCCGTCGCCCGGGGCGACGCCCTCTTTCCCAGGGTGGACGCCGACGCGGCCATTGCCGAGCTGGAGGAGGCCGCCAAGGCGGCCAAAGCGGGAAGCGGCCCCGTGGTCGAGACCGAGCCCCTGGCTGAGGAAAGCGTGGACTTCGACACCTTCTGCAAATCGGACTTCCGAGCGGTAAAGGTGCTTTCCTGCGAGCGAGTAAAAAAGAGCGAGAAGCTTTTGAAATTTACTCTGGACGACGGCACGGGAACGCCCCGGCAGATCCTCTCCGGCATCGCCAAGTGGTACGCCCCCGAGGACCTGGCAGGCAAGACGCTGGTGGCCATCGTCAACCTGCCCCCTCGCAAGATGATGGGCCAGGAGAGCCAGGGGATGCTCATCTCCGCCGTCCACACCGTGGATGGGGAGGAAATGTTGAATTTGCTGATGGTAGACGACAAGATCCCGGCAGGCGCCAAGCTTTGCTGAGAAAAGGGTGAAAGAAAATGGCACACAAGGACAAGAACCCCGATATCTCCTATGAAAATCAGGTCATCCAGCCGGTGGACCTGAAGGAGGAAATGGAGAGCAGCTATATCGACTACGCCATGAGCGTGATCGTGGGCCGCGCCCTGCCCGACGTGCGCGACGGCCTTAAACCGGTCCACCGCCGCATCCTCTACGCCATGTACGAGGACGGCCTGACCTCCGACAAGCCCTTTAAAAAATCGGCCACCGCCGTGGGTAACGTGCTGGGCCGGTACCACCCCCACGGGGACGCATCGGTCTACGACGCCATGGTCCGCCTGGCCCAGGACTTCTCCCTGCGCTATCCCCTCATCGACGGCCACGGCAACTTCGGCAGCGTGGACGGCGACCCCCCGGCCGCCTACCGTTACACCGAGGCCCGCATGGCCAAGATGGCCAACGAGATGATGCGGGACATTGACAAGGAGACGGTGGACTGGGACCCCAACTTTGACGAGTCCCGCAAGGAGCCCCGGGTCATTCCTTCCCGCTTCCCCAACCTGCTGGTGAACGGCTCCAGCGGTATCGCCGTGGGCATGACCACCAACATTCCGCCCCACAACCTCACCGAGGTCATCAACGGCTGCCTGTGCGTTCTGGACGACCCGGAGGCCACCCTGGACGACATTATGGAGCACATCAAGGGGCCTGACTTCCCCACCCGCGGCATCATCCTGGGCCGTAGCGGCATCCGCGCCGCCTATGCCACCGGTCGGGGGCACATCCAGATCCGTGCCCGGGCAGAGTTTGAGGAGTTTGGCCAGGGCCGCACCCGCATCATCGTCACCGAGCTTCCCTATCAGGTGAACAAGTCGGTGCTGGTGAAGAACATTGCCGAACAGGTCCACGACAAGCGGCTGGAGGGCATCTCCGGCCTGCGGGACGAGACCGACCGGGACGGCATGCGCATCGTCATCGAACTAAAAAAGGACGCCAACCCCCAGGTGGTTTTGAACCGCCTGTTTGCCCAGACCGCTATGCAGTCCACCTTCGCCATCGTCATGCTGGCCCTGGTGGACAACCAGAAGCAGCCCCGCATTTTGACCCTGCGGCAGATCCTGGACGAGTATCTGACGTATCAGGAAGAGATCATTCGCCGCAGGACCATCTATGACCGCCGCAAGGCGCAGGAGCGGGCCCACATCTTGGAGGGCCTGCTCATCGCCCAGGACAACATTGACGAGGTCATTAAGATCATCCGCTCCTCCTACGACAACGCCAAGGAAAACCTTATGGAGAGGTTCTCTCTGGACGACGTGCAGGCCCAGGCCATCTGCGACATGCGCCTCATCGCCCTCCAGGGCCTCAACCGGGAGAAGCTGGAGGCGGAGTATAAGGAGCTGGAGGAGAAGATCGCCTATTACACCAAGCTTTTGGAGAGCAAGGAAATGCTCAAGGGCGTGCTCAAGGACGAGCTGACCGAGATCCGGGACAAGTACGGCGACGACCGCCGCACCGAGATTGGCTTTGCCGAGAACGACATCGACATCGAGGACCTTATCGAAGAGGAAGAATGCGTATTCACCCTCACCAACGCCGGGTACTTAAAGCGCACTCCCGTCAGTGAGTACACCGCCCAGTCCAAGGGCGGCATGGGCAAGAAGGGCATCACCACCCGGGAGGAGGACTACGTGGTGGACCTCTTTACCGCCTCCACCCACGACTACATGTTCTTCTTCACAGATACCGGCAAGGTCTACCGCAAGAAGGGCTATCAGATCCCCGAGAGCGGCAAGACTGCCAAGGGCACCAACATCGTCAACATCCTCCAGGTGGAGCAGGGGGAGCGCATCCACACCATGATCCACACCCCCGACATCGACGACCCGGAGGGCCGCTTCCTCTTCATGGTCACCCGCAACGGCACGGTGAAGCGCCTGCCTGTGGTGGCGCTGAAGAACATCCGCAACAACGGCATCCGCGCCCTGCGCATTGCCGAGGACGACGAGCTTATCGCCGTGCTGGAGACGGACGGGAAGCAGAAGATCTTTATCGCCACCCATAACGGTGCGGCGGTCTGCTTCCCCGAGACCGACGTGCGCGCCATGGGCCGGGACGCCACCGGCGTCCGGGGCATCAAGCTCCGGGAGGGGGATTATGTCATCGGCGCCGCCAAGGGTGAGCCGGGCAAGACCGTCCTCTCCATCACCGAAAAGGGCTACGGCAAGCGTACCGACATCGACGAATACCGCACCACCGGCCGCGGCGGCAAGGGCGTGCGCAACTACGCCGTCACCGAAAAAACCGGAAGCGTGGTGGCGGTGCGCGCCGTGGACGGCAGCGAGGACCTCCTGATCGTCACCCAGAGCGGCATCCTTATCCGCACCCACGTGGACGCCATCCGCATGGCGGGCCGCGCCACCCAGGGCGTCATCGTCATGCGCTTTAAGGAGGAGGGCGACCGGGTCATCTCCATCGCCCTGGCCGAGCGGGACAACGACGCAGAGGTGAGCCAGCCTGAGACCGACATGGAGCCGGTAGAGACCCCTGAACTGCCCGACGAAGGGGAGCAATAAACCATTTGGAGAAATGAGAAGGAGAGACCTGTTATGGACCGCAAGTTGAGCAAGTTGACCGCCGTGCTGCTGGCCCTGTGCCTGGGGCTTACCGCCTGTGGCAAGGCCCCGTCCGACCAGGGGAGCGTCCTGGACGGTCTGCTGAATAAGGGGGATGCCGTCGACGTAGACCCCACCACGTCTGCCGTCACCACCGAGCCCACCGACGCACCCCAGGACTGGAGCAAATACAACACCTACATCGACCTGGCCGACGAAATGGCGGACATGGAGGAGGTGCTGGGGGCTTACTTTAACGAGGTGCTCTATCAGGAGGAATTTGAACTGGCCGAGGGTGGGGACTACGCGGCCATTAAGGACGCGGTGCAGTTTTTCACCGGGCTTTCATACACCGTGGAAAAAGCGTTGGATTACGCCGATGAGGAGCCCTTTTACCCGGAGGCGGACGAGGCGGTGCTGGCCATGGGGGACAGTCCCGCCAAGGTCATGACCGCCCTGGATCACCTGGGCAGCTACATGCGCTTTGACGACTTTGTGGAAGACGACATGGCCCGCGCCCCCGAGCTCCATGCCGAGCTGTGGGCCGCGCTGGAGACCTATGACCCGTATTATCCCGCCTTTCTGACCGCTCTGAACGACATGGCGGAGGCCAGCCGGGAGGACGACCTGAAGGAGCTGCTGGAGGCCGGGGAGCTGATCCGCTACAACACCCGGCTGATGGTCCAGATCGCCGAGGACATTCAAGACGGCATCTGGGTGCAGCTGGAGACGGCGGCCGCCGAGGCCGACCCCGAGGCTGAGTGGGAGCTGCCCGCCATCGACCCCACCGACCTCTCCCCTCTCTTCGCCCAGTTCCAGACCACCTATGAGGACCTCACCGCCGCCCTGGACGACGAGACCCAGCGGGAAAAGATCTCTCTGTTTACCAGGCTGTCCGGAGATGAGAGCGTGAAGCTCTACACCAGCCGGGTGAATACCCTCTATGTAAAAATGGGCGCGCTGGCGCAGGCCCTCTTGGACGGCGCCGACTACGCCGAGGCTTACGACGAAGTGGGCGAGGCCATTACGGAGATGATCAACACATACAATAACTACAACACCTAAAAAGGGCATCCATGAAAACAGTCACCATCTACACCGACGGAGCCTGTTCCGGCAACCCCGGGCCCGGCGGCTGGGGGGCCATTCTCATGTATGGCCGCCACAAAAAGGAGCTGTCCGGGGGCGAGGTCCAGACCACCAACAACCGCATGGAGCTTTCCGGGGTCATCGCCGCTTTGGAGCAGTTGAAGGAGCCCTGCGTGGTGGAGCTTTACTCGGACAGCAAGTACGTCATCGACGCCCTGGAGAAGGGCTGGGCCCGGTCCTGGCAGGCCAAGGGTTGGCGCAAGGCGGACAAAAAGCCCGCCCTCAACCCCGACCTGTGGGAGCGGTTGCTGGCGCTGTGCGACACCCACACCGTCAACTGCCACTGGGTCAAGGGCCACGCCGAGAACGAGTTCAACAACCGCTGCGATGAATTAGCGGTGATGGAAAGCTTAAAGTTTAAGTAGGGTCCGATGCCCTCATCGGGCCACTGTGCCCACGTTGCGTATTTTCTGTGTAGGGCGTGGCTTCCCAGACGCGCCGCTCTGTAGGGGCGGGGGCCAAACCCGCCTACACAAACAGCCACACGATCAAGGAGGCGGCGTTTATGCCCGACATGAAGGAAGAATTTGTCCAGATCTACCGGGAGAACATTGTCCGGGAAGGGGCGGATGCCCTGCTGGACTATCTGGAAAACAAGTCCGACTTTTTCACCGCCCCCGCCTCCGCCCGGTTCCACGGCTCCTACGCCGGGGGACTGTGCGAGCATTCGGTAAATGTGTATGATTGCCTTCAGGATTATCTCCAGCGCCCCAGAGTAGAAGAGCTGTACGGCCTGGAGTACTCCCCCGAGACAGTGGCTATCGTGGCCCTGCTCCACGATCTCTGTAAGATCGGCTGCTACAAGGCGGGCACCCGCAACGTAAAAAACGACGCTACCGGCCAGTGGGAGAAGGTGGCCACCTTTAACTTTGAAGACCCTCTCCCCTACGGCCATGGGGAAAAGTCGGTGTATATCATCTCCGGCTTTATGCGCCTGACTCGGGAGGAGGCCATGGCCATTCGCTGGCACATGGGCTTTTCCGGTGCGGAGGACAAAAACCTGGTGGGCCGGGCCTTGGAAAAGTATCCCCTGGCCTTTGCCCTCAGCGTGGCCGACATGGAGGCCACCTATTTTCTGGAGGGAAAGGACTGAACGGGGTCGGACCCGGCATATAGACGGCAAGGCAAGGAGGCGGTTTTGTGCTTGATGAGTTGACCTGGCGGGAACGGGGCCGCCTCTGGCTGCGCCTGGGCTTGCGCCTGGGGGTGGCGATTGCAAGCGTCTGGCTGCTCCTGCGGGTGGGGCTGCCCCTGCTGAATCTGTTGATGCCTTTTGTGGCGGCGCTGATCCTGGCTTGGATGCTCAACCCCGCCATCCGCTTTTTACAAAAGAAGCTGGGCTGGAAGCGCAACGTCCTCTCCCTCGTTTTGGTGCTGGTGTGTATTTTTGTGCTGGGGGCGCTGGCGGCAGGACTGGTCTATTCCCTGGTGAGCCAGGTGATCTCCTTTTTGCAGAACTGGCAGCCCCTCTGGGCGGACACCATGTACGCCCTGGACTCCATCACCGGGGCGCTGGAGGAATTTCTTAAGCCCCTCCCGGGGGAGACCTACGCCCAGCTCTCCGCTCTGCTGGAGCGGGCGGTGGGCTGGCTGGGGGATGTGGTGCCCCAGCTGCTGACCCGGGCCGCGGGGAGCGTGGGCAATGTGGCCATGTCCCTGCCCGCCTGGACCATTGGCTTTGTGATCTTTTTAATGGCGTCGTATTTTATTTCCGCGGACTACCCCCATCTGCGCTTTAAGCTCACCCGAAGCATCCCCAAGGAGTTCCGGGGCTTCTTTTCCGACGTAAAGCGGGTGGCGGTAGACGCCTTCGGTGGCTATGTCAAGGCGGAGTTGATCCTCAGCGGCGTGATCTTTGTGATCCTTTTGGTGGGCTTTCTCGTCATGGGCGAGCCCTACGCCCTGTTGTTGGCCTTTATCTTGGGGGTAATGGATTTTATCCCCATCATCGGTTCGGGCACCGCCATGGTCCCCTGGGCGGTGATTGACGTGGCCCTGGGTAATTATCAGCATGCGGTGGGGCTTATGGTCGTGTGGGGGATCATTGCCGTCTTTCGACGGGTGGCAGAGCCCAAGGTGGTGGGCGACCAGACCGGCCTCTCCCCCATCGCCAGCCTGGTGAGCATCTATGTGGGTATGCGTCTGGGCGGCGTGGTGGGCATGATTATGGGTCCTGTGGTGTGCCTGGTGGCCCTGTCCATTTTGCGCGGCGGCGTGCTGGACTCCACCTTTGCCGACCTGCGTCTGGCTATGACCGACATCATTGCTATCCTCAAGGGCGGTAAGGGGAAGGGCGGCAACAATTCAAAAAACGTGTAAAGATTGGTCATAGTTCTGTCATAAATCTTGGTTATCCTAGGGCTTGTAAACCACAAAACGGTGTGTGGCGGACCGACGGGCCCGGTGACGCCGGCGTTTTGTTCCAACGACAAAGGAGTGACCAGACATGTATTACAGTGATTATAACCGGCCGGAAAACAGCCTTGCCCCCGGCAGCTTTTCCTTCCAGGCCCCGGAGCCGCCTGAAACGCCCAAGAAGAAGTCTCGGCTGGGGTTGAAGGTGACTGCCCTGCTGCTGGCCTGTGCCCTGGTGGGCGGCGGCGCGGGGGTGGGCGGCGCGATGCTCACCCGCACGGCGGTGGAGCGCGCCGCCGAGAACACCACCCTCTATCAGGGAGAGCGGGTGCCCACGGTGGTGAACCTCTCCAAGGTCAACGCCGGACAGAAGCTCTCCGCCGCCGAGGTCTACGCCTCCAACATCAACTCCGTGGTGGGCATCACCACCCAGATCACTACCAACATCTGGGGCCAGCAGGTGGCCCAGGCGGCCAGCGGCAGCGGCTTTGTCATCAGCTCCGACGGCTACATTCTCACCAATTACCACGTGATCGAGGACGCCACCTCCGTCTCCGTGCAGTTTAAGAACGGCGAAAAATATCCCGCCGTTATCGTGGGCGGCGAAGAGGACAATGATGTGGCCGTCCTCAAGATCGATGCTACCGGCCTTGCCCCTGTGGTGCTGGGCTCATCTTCCGACCTGGTGGTGGGCGAGGACGTGGTGGCCATTGGCAACCCTCTGGGAGAGATGACCTTCAGCGAGACCCGGGGGATCGTCTCCGCTCTGGATAAGCCCCTTACCATGTCGGACGGCACGGTGCTCAACGTGCTTCAGACCGACTGCGCCATCAACGCGGGCAACTCCGGCGGGCCCCTTTTTAACATGTACGGCCAGGTCATCGGCATCACCAACGCCAAATATTCCCGCTCCGCCGGGTCTGACGAGGCGTCCATTGAGGGGATCTGCTTCGCCATCCCCATTGACGATGTGAACGGTATGATCCAGGACATTATCACCCACGGCTATGTCACCGGCAAGCCCTATGTGGGGGTGACCCTCCAGACGGTCAACGCCCAGGCCGCCGCCCGCTATGGCCGCCGGGGCGGGGCGTATGTCCAGTCTGTCGTGCCCGGCGCCGCCGCGGATAAGGCGGGGCTGGAGGTAGGCGACATCATCACCGCCGTGGACGATGAGGAGGTGGACGGCTCCGCCGCCTTTATCGCCATTAAGGACAAGCACAAGGCGGGGGATACCGTGACCCTCACCATCGACCGGGAGGCAAAGAAGATGACCCTGAAGCTCACCTTCGACGAGCGCACTCCCGACGACCAGGTGGGCCAGCTCCCGGTGGAGGAGGATGGCAGCGGCGATTCCTATGATTACGGTGGGGGCGGCAGACAATGGGGCTATTTGCCCTTTGGCTGGTGAATTTTACAAAAAACCCGTTGCAATCCTGGGATGAATCGTGTAGAATAGAAGAAACTAAGCCGTAAGGAGGCGTTCTTCATGAAAGTTGCTCGTTTTGTCCTTAAGGTCGTGGCTCTGGCGTTGACCACCGCCGCCGCTGTGTGCACCGTGATCGCCTTTTGGGACCAGATCATGGACGGAGTAGGCGCCGTCGTCAATAAGATCCGCTCCCGCCGCCAGTATGCCGAGGGCTGCTGCATCCCCGGCGCGGAGGATGAGGATTACGCGGACTGGGATGAGTAAGAAGCGAAGCGCGAGTATAGACACATAGCCTCGGATGGACCGGAGCGAGGGGTGAATTGGTAAGCGGCCGCAGGCCGCGCGATTTACCCCGAGTCGGAGGGAAGCCGAGGCGTCATGTGTCCAATGCGAGCGTGACACGCTGGAAACCCCACCAAAAACCACCTGCCTTAGGCGGGTGGTTTTTTCTTGCATTTTCCCGGCTGAAATGGTACAATAAACTCAAATTTTTTGGGCGGGACTCCATGGCGGCCCCGCAAAGCCGAGGGAAAAGACATGAAATACGATTATTGGACCGTCGCTCCGGCAGAGGGGCGGAGGGTCTCCGGCGTGCCCGAGCTGGTGGGCCGGGTGCTGGCCGCCCGCGGCATCGTGGGCGAGGAGGCGGCACGGGACTTTTTGCGCTGTGACCCGGGGCTGTTTCAAGACCCGTTTCAACTCAAGGATATGGACAAGGCGGTGGCGCGGCTGCGCCTGGCGCTGGAGCGGGGGGAGACTATTGCCATCTACGGGGACTACGACGTGGACGGGGTCACCTCTACCTGCCTGCTGTTCGACTTTTTTCGGCGCCGGGGGGCCAAGGCGCTGTGGTACATTCCCCGCCGCCTGGAGGACGGCTACGGCCTGAACCCCGGTGGTCTGAACGCTCTTAAGGCACGGGGAGCGGAGCTGGTGGTGACGGTGGACTGCGGCATCACCGCCGTGGACGAGGTGGAATACGCCAAGAGCCTGGGCATGGAGGTCATTATTACCGACCACCACGCCTGCAAGGACGCGCTGCCCGACGCGGCGGCGGTCATTGACCCCCACCGTCCCGACTGCCCCTACCCGTTCAAGGGCCTGGCAGGGGTAGGGGTGGCGCTGAAGCTGGCCATGGCCCTGGGGGCGGACTGGAAGGACTATGTGGACCTGGCGGCGCTGGGCACGGTGGCGGACGTGATGCCCCTTCTGGAGGAAAACCGCGCCATTGTCCACCAGGGCCTGGCGGCCATCAACGCCGCGCCCCGGCCAGGCATCCGCGCGCTGCTGGACGCCGCGGGGTCGGAGGAAAAGGTCACCGCCGTTACCCTGGGCTACACGTTGGCTCCCCGCCTCAACGCCGCCGGACGGCTGGGGGTGACCGAGGTCTCCATGGAGCTGCTGCTCAGCCCTGACGCAGCCCGGACCAAGCCGCTGGCGGAGGAGCTGTGCGAGTTGAACCGCCGGCGCCAGGGGCTGGAAGGGGACATTTTTAAGCAGTGCGTGAGCCGGGTGGAGACCGAGCTGGCGGAGGACGCCGCCATTGTGCTGGCCGGAGAGGGCTGGCATCAGGGGGTGGTGGGCATCGTGGCCTCCCGCCTGGCGGAGAGGTTCCACCGTCCCGCGTTTATGATTGCCGTGGACGTGATCCGGGGCACGCGCATGGGCAAGGGCTCCTGCCGCAGCTACGGCGGGGTGTGTCTGTTCAACGCCCTGGAGAGTTGCGCCGATATTTTGGAGGGCTACGGCGGCCACGCCATGGCGGCGGGGTTTACCGTGAAGGAGGAGAACATCCCTGCCCTGCGCGCCCGGCTGTGCGCCTGGGTGGCGGAGCACCGGGAGGAGAGCGGGGGCAGCCTGCTCCAGGTGGATGTGGAGCTGCCCGACACCTGCCGCCTCACCGTGGAGGAGGTGGCGGGGCTGGACCTGCTGGAGCCCTTTGGCGCGGGGAATCCAAAGCCGGTGTTTCTGCTGTCCCGGGCCAGCGTCACCGCCATGGACGAGGTCGGCATGGACGGCAAGCATCTGCGCCTGCGCCTGCAAAGCCGGGACGACAGGCTGGCGGCTATTTTCTTTTCTTATCCCAAGACGGCGTGGCATTACCACCCCGGCGACCAGATCGACGTGGCCTTCACCCCCCAGGTGAATGAATACCACGGCAAGCGCTCAGTCCAGCTGGTGCTCCAGGATGTGCGCAACGTGGCCGACGCCATCCACGAGCGCCAGCTCTACCTGCGTTACCGGCAGGGGGAGACCCTGGCCCCGCGGGAGGCCCGGGCGCTGATCCCCACCCGCTCGGAGTTTGAGGCCCTGTGGCGGTATCTGCGCGCGGAGGGGCCGCTGTGGATGGAATCCGCCCCCCATTTGTCTTATTGTCTGGCCCGGGCTATGGAGCATCAGGAGAGCCTGGGGCGCACCATGATCGCGCTGGAGGTGTTTGCCGAGCGGGGACTGCTTACGCTGGAGGAGGCGGCCCGGGACCGGTTCAACGTTACCCTGCGGCCCCGGGGGGCCAAGGTGGACCTGGAGGAAAGCCCCATCCTGACGGCCCTGCGCGCTTGGGCCGGAGAAGGTTAGGAGGGAGAAGCATGGACCCTATCTTAGATCAATTTGAAAGCCTGATGGAAAAGGTGCGGAAGAACAACCGGGGCGCCGATCTGGAGCGCATCCGGGAGGCCTTCCGCTACGCCGACGCCCAGCACGCAGGCCAGGTCCGTAAATCGGGCGAGCCCTATATCACCCATCCCCTCCATGTGGCCGCCATCGTGGCCGAGCTGGAGATGGACAGCGATTCGATCATCGCCGCACTGCTCCACGACTGCATCGAGGACACTGGCTCCACCCACGAGGACATCGCCAAGCTCTTTGGAGAGACGGTGGCCGCGCTGGTGGAGGGGGTCACCAAGCTGACAAGGGTGCAGTATGTCACCAAGGAAGAGGAGCAGATGGAGAATCTGCGCAAGATGCTGATGGCAATGGCCCAGGACGTGCGGGTCATCCTCATCAAGATCTGCGACCGGCTCCATAACATGCGCACCCTCCAGTTCCAGCCCCCGAGAAAACAGCGGGAGAAATCCCTGGAGACCATGGAGATCTATGCCCCCATCGCCCACCGCTTAGGGATGCAGCGGGTGAAGTGGGAGCTGGAGGACCTGGCCCTTCAGTACCTGGACCCCATCGGCTACAAGGAGATCGAGCAGGACCTGGCCGCCAAGTCCTCCGCCCATGAGAAATTTATGGTCTCGGTCCAGACCCGCATCAACGATCGTCTGGTCGCCGAGGGCATTTCCGCTACCGCCTACGGCCGGGTGAAGCACATTTACTCCATCTACCGCAAGATGTACACCCAGAACAAGACCATGGACGAGATCTTTGACCTCTATGCCTTTCGGGTCATCGTGGACAATATCCCTGACTGCTACAATGTGCTGGGCTGTATCCACGACCTTTTCAAGCCCGTGCTGGGCCGGTTTAAGGACTATATTGGCACCCCCAAGCCCAACGGCTACCAGTCCCTCCACACCACCGTCATCGGCCGGGAGGGCATCCCCTTTGAGGTGCAGATCCGCACCCAGGAAATGCACCATACCGCCGAGTACGGTATTGCCGCCCACTGGAAGTATAAGCAGGGGCTGTCCAACGGCTCCCTGGGCAGTGAGGAGACCTTCGAGTGGGTGCGCAAGCTGCTGGAGAGCCAGCAGGACACCGACGCGGAGGAGTTTGTCCGCAGCTTGAAGGTGGACCTCTTTGCCGACGAGGTGTTTGTGTTCACGCCCCAGGGAGACGTGAAGAGCCTTCCCGCCGGGGCCAACCCCATCGACTTTGCCTACTCCATCCACTCCGCTGTGGGCAACAAGATGACGGGGGCCAAGATCAACGGCCGCATCGTCCCCTTTGATACCCCCCTGCAAAACGGCGACATCGTGGAGATCATTACCGCCAAAAACGCACACGGTCCCAGTCGGGACTGGATCAAGCTGTGCAAGTCCAACGAGGCGCGCAACAAGATCCGCCAGTGGTTCAAGAAGGAGCGGCGGGAGGAGAACATTGCCACAGGCAAGGTCATGCTGGAAAACGAGCTGCGCCGCCTGGGCATCCCCGTGACCGAGGCGATGAGCGAGGAGAACCTGCCTCACATCCTGAAGAAGGTGGGCTCCGGCTCCTGGGACGACCTGTGCGCCGCCATCGGCTACGGCGGCATGACCGCGGTTAAGGCGGGGGCGCGGATCAAGGACGAGCTGGCCCGCCTGGGCAAGCTCCAGGGGGGCAAGGTCCCCGCGGCGGCGCCCCAGAGCGTGATCTACCCCGGAATGGCCGGAGGGGCGCAGCAGAGCATCCCCAAGGCGCCCAAGCACACCGAGAGCGGCATCGTGGTGGAGGGGCTGGGCAACTGCATGGTGAAGTTTGCCAAGTGCTGTACCCCCATCCCCGGCGACCCGGTCATCGGCTTTATCACCCGGGGCTACGGCGTGTCCGTCCACCGGGCGGACTGCCCCAACGCCCAATTCGACCACACCGACGCCCAGGTGGCGGGCCGGTGGGTGAACGTGGCCTGGGTAGAGGGCGATCTGGAGAGCTACCACACCGCTCTGGAGCTGTCCGCCCCCGACCGGGACGGCCTGGCCCTGGACGTGGCCACGGTGCTGTCCACCCTGAAGGTGAAGGTCAGCGGCCTCTCCGCCCGGCGCCTGGAGGACTCCACCGCCCTGGTGGTGGTGGAGCTGGAGGTAAAGGACAAGGCCCAGCTCACCCAGGTGACCAACAAGCTCAGCCAGATCCACGGCGTGAGCACGGTGAAGCGGGTGACGGGCTGATGGAGAAGCAGAGAGAAAAGGAGCCCCTGTTGGGGGTGCTGGGGGGCATGGGCCCTGAGGCCACCCAGATCTTTTACCGGCACCTGGTCCGCCGTACCAAGGCGGCGCGGGACCAGGACCATATCCGGGTGCTCATCTTTGGGGACGCCACCGTTCCCGACCGCACCGCGGCCATTTTGTCCGGCGACGAGGAGCCGGTCCGGGCGCGGCTGGCGGAGGATGCCCGGCTGCTGGAGGCGGCGGGGTGCACCTGCCTGGCCATGACCTGCAACACCGCCCACCACTTCGCCCCCGCCATTCGCGAGGCGGTTGGCATTCCCCTTTTGCACATGCCCGACCTGACGGTCCGCCGGGCCAAGAAAATGGGGGTGCGCCGACTGGCGCTGCTGGGCACAGCAGGGGCGATGAAGGCTGGGGTCTATCAGGATATCTGCGCCCTGGAGGGAGTGGACTGCTGGGTCCCGGACAGGGAGACGCAAGCGATGCTGACCACCCTGATTTACGATCAGATCAAGGCGGGCCAGCCGGGGGACGAGACCCTTTTTGCGAAGGTGGCCGCCGCCGCCCGGGCTGCGGGGTGCGACGGGGCGGTGCTGGGCTGTACCGAGCTCTCCGTCTACCGGGAGCGGCACCCGCTGCACCGCTTTTTCATCGATGCTATGGAGGTGCTGGTGGAGGCGTGTGTGAGCGCCTGCGGCAAGCCCCTGACGGAGGACAAGCCATGACGAGCTATACCTATGTGATTCCCACGCTGTTTGGCCTGGAGGGGGTGGCCGCCCAGGAGTGCAAGCACCTGGGGCTCCAAAATGTGCGGGCGGAGGACGGCCGGGTGCTGTGCGAAGGGGCGCTCTCCCAGCTGGTCCGGCTCAACCTGAATCTGCGCACGGTTGAGCGGGTCATTTTGCTGCTGGGCCGCTTCCCCGCCGACAGCTTCGACGCCCTCTTTGAGGGGACCGCCGCCCTCCCCTGGGAGGAGTTGATCCCCCGGGACGGGAAATTTCCCGTGCGGTGCCAGTGCGTGGGGTCTCAGCTCCACGCGGAGGTGACCTGCGGGAACGTGGTGAAGAAGGCGGTCGCCAAGCGGCTGGGCGGGAAATACGGCTTGACCACCCTTCCCGAGACAGGGGCGGACTACGCCATTCGCTGTCTTATTTTAAAAGATACGGTGACCATCGGCATCGACACGTCGGGGCCGTCCCTACACAAGCGGGGCTACCGGGCGCAGAACACCGGCGCGCCCCTGCGGGAGACGCTGGCGGCGGCCATGGTCCTTCTCTCCCGCTACCGGGGCAAGGGTGTTTTGGCCGACCCCTTTTGCGGCAGCGGGACTATCCCCATTGAGGCCGCTATGATCGCCAAAAACCGCGCCCCGGGGCTGGACCGCTCCTTTCCCAGCCAAAGATGGTCCCTGGTCCCGCAAAAGGCGTGGTTAGACGCCACCGACGAGGCCCTGGACAAGGAGTACGATGGGAAGTATGAGATCGTGGCTTCCGACGTGGATCCCAAGGCGGTGGCACTGGCGCGGCAAAATGCCGCGCTGGCGGAGGTGGACGACCTTATCGCCTTTTCCGTTGCCGATGCGACCCGGTTTACAAACGAGGCGGCGGCAGGGCGGATCGTCACCAACCCGCCCTACGGCCAGCGGCTGATGGAAAAGGAAGAGGCGGAGCGGCTGTACGCCGCCTTTGGCAAGGCGTTCCGGCGGCTGCCCAAAGGGTGGGAGCTCTATCTGCTGTCCTCCCACACCGAGTTTGAGCGCACCTTTGGTAAGAACGCGGATAAAAAGCGAAAATTGTATAACGGTCCCTTGCTGTGCAACCTGTTTCAGTACAAATGACCGGCCTTGGCACTCTCGACCTTGCACTGACCTTATTTGATCAGGAGGTGTCGTCCCATGCGCCATGAGTTCATTATCAACCCCGCCGCCGGGAAGAAAAAGCACATCCGCGCCGCCATCGAGGCCATCCGCGCGGCCTGTGCCCGCCGTGACCTGCGCCACACCGTCACCCTCACCGAGTGCGCCGGAGACGCGGTGCGCATCGCCCGGAGCGTGGTGGACGCCGGGGAGGAGACGCGGATCTACGCCGTGGGCGGAGACGGGACCCTCTGTGAGGTGGTCCAGGTTGCGGCGGGGGCGGGGCATATCGCGGTGACCAACCTCCCCGCCGGGACGGGAAACGACTTTTTAAAGCTCTTTGGGGAGGGCCACCGGGAGGCTTTTTGGGACCTGGACGCCCTGCTCACCGACTTTTCCCAGGCCGCCCTGGACGTGATGGACTGCAACGGGCGGCTGGGACTGGATGTGGTATGCGCCGGGGTGGACGCCCGGGTGGCCGCCGACGTGGACCGCTTCAAGGCCCTGCCCTTGGTGAAGGGCCAGGGAGCGTACATCATGGCTTTGGCCCAAAACGTGCTCTTTAAAGGCGTAGCCAGGCCCATGACCGTCCACGTGGACGGCCAGACCTGGGACAGGCCCACCTCCATCCTCTGCATCTGCAACGGACGGCACTACGGCGGCGGCTTTATGCCCGTGGGCGACGCCATGCCCGACGACGGCATTCTGGACACCCTGCTGGTCCCTCAGGTATCCCTGCCCACTTTTGCACGGCTGGTGGGGGAATACGCCAAGGGGAAATATGCCGACTACCCCGACCTTATTGAGGCGCACCATACCTCCGGCCCGATTTGCTACGAGGCGGCGGAGCCCATTACCACCGTGGTGGACGGCGAGGTGATGCGGGCCAAGTCCTTCACCGTGAAGCTCTCCGACAAAAAGCTCAACTTTTTTTGGCCGGCCCGGCTGTCGTACCGGCTCGAAAAGGAGCCCGCGGCCGCGGCTTTATGAACAGAAATTGAATTTTCCCCGGTCGGCCCTCTTTTTTTAAAAAAGGGGGTTGATTTTTTTTGGCAGGAGAGGTATTATCATACAAGTGTTAGCACTCGAATAAAAAGAGTGCTAACCCCAAAAGGGTTATTAAATTATAGGAGGTACCTATTATGAAATTGAAACCGTTGGCAGACAGAGTGGTGGTCAAGCTGGTGGAGGCCGAGGAGAAGACCAAGAGCGGCATCATCCTCACCGGCTCGGCCAAGGAGAAGCCCGAGGTGGCGGAGGTCATCGCCGTGGGCCCCGGCGGCACGGTGGACGGCAAGGAGGTCGTCATGACCGTGAAGAAGGGCGACAAGGTCATTACCAGCAAGTACGCCGGTACCGAGGTCAAGATGGACGGCGTGGAGTACAACATCGTCAAGCAGTCCGACATTTTGGCAATTGTGGAGTAAACTCCACAATTGCCGGATTAAAATGCTCGGGGCGGCGAACCCGCCCCCGGCGGCGTCCCCGCTCTCGCGGGTGCCATTCGGCGGGTCTACTGAACGTAATTTTTTAGGAGGTAATACGATATGTCTAAACTGATCTGTTTTGGGGAGGACGCACGTAAGGCAATGGAGCGGGGCGTCAACCAGCTGGCCGACACTGTGAAGGTCACCATGGGCCCCAAGGGCCGCAACGTGGTGCTGGACAAAAAGTACGGCTCTCCCCTGGTCACCAACGACGGCGTGACCATCGCCAAGGAGATCGAGCTGGACGACCCCTTTGAGAATATGGGTGCGCAGCTGGTCAAGGAGGTCTCTACCAAGACCAACGACGTGGCCGGAGACGGCACCACCACCGCCACCCTGCTGGCCCAGGCCATTATCCGCGAGGGTCTGAAGAATCTGGCCGCCGGGGCCAACCCCATGGTCATGAAGAAGGGCATTTCCAAGGCCACCGAGACCGCCATTGCCGAGATCAAGAAGAACTCCAAGAAGGTCAAGGGCACCGAGGACATCGCCCGCGTCGGCGCCGTGTCCAGCGGGGACGAAAACATTGGAAAGCTTATCGCCGAGGCTATGGAGAAGGTGGGCCACGACGGGGTCATCACCGTGGAGGAGTCCAAGACCGCCGAGACCTATTCCGAGGTCGTGGAGGGCATGCAGTTTGACCGGGGCTATATCACCCCTTATATGGTCACCGACACGGAGAAGATGGAGGCTGTCATGGACGACGCCCTCATCCTCATCACCGATAAAAAGATCTCCAATATTCAGGAGATCCTCCCCGTCCTGGAGCAGGTCATTCAGAGCGGCAAGAAGCTGGTCATCATTGCCGAGGACGTGGAGGGCGAGGCCCTCAGCACCCTCATCGTCAACAAGCTGCGCGGCACCTTGAATGTTTTGTGCGTCAAAGCCCCCGGCTTTGGCGACCGCCGCAAGGAGATGCTGGAGGATATTGCCATCCTCACCGGCGGCACGGTAATTTCCAGCGACCTGGGTATGGAGCTGAAGGACACCCAGCTCAATATGCTGGGCAAGGCCCGTCAGGTCAAGTCCAACAAGGAGAATACCATTATTGTGGACGGCGGCGGCACGGCCAAGGCCGTCAAGGACCGGGTGGCCCAGATCCGTACCCTCATTGAAAACACCACCTCCGAGTACGACAAGGAAAAGGCCCAGGAGCGGCTGGCCAAGCTGGCAGGCGGCGTGGCTATTATCCGCGTGGGCGCCGCCACCGAGGCGGAGATGAAGGAGAAGAAGCTGCGCATCGAGGACGCGCTCAACGCCACCCGCGCCGCGGTGGAGGAGGGCATTGTCGCCGGTGGCGGCACTGCCTACGTCAACGCCGTGGCCGCGGTGGAGAAGCTGGTCAAGACCCTGGAGGGCGACGAGAAGACCGGCGCGGCCATTATCGCCGCCGCCCTCACCGAGCCCATGCGCCAGATCGCCAAGAACGCCGGCATCGACGGCTCTGTGGTGCTGGAGAAGGTCAAGACTGCGGGCAAGACCGGCTACGGCTTCGACGCCTATAACGAGGTGTACACCGACATGATCTCCGCGGGAATCGTGGACCCCACTAAGGTGACCCGCTCCGCTCTGGAGAACGCCGCCAGCGTGGCGAGCCTGATGCTCACCACAGAGTCCCTGGTGGCCGACAAGCCCGAGCCTCCCGCCCCTGCGGCCCCCGCCGGCGGCGACATGGGGATGTATTAAGAGAGCATCTCACTGCTCAAGGGGCTTGTCGGCAGGGACCCACCGCAGGTGGGACGCGCCAGCAGGCGTGTAAATTTGAGGCCGCAGGCCGAGAATTTGCGGAAGGCCGGGTCCCCCGGCTTGAGCAGTATAATGGTCTTCAAGCCCGAGCCCCCCGCCCCCGCGGCGGCTAACCCCGACATGGGCGGAATGTATTAAGAGAACAGCCTGAGACGCAAATAGAGGAACGATGGTTTCCATCGTTCCTCTGTTTTATTATGTCCCGAACAATGTGGACAACTCTTCTTCCAAGGAACGGTGCAGGCCGCACAGTCCCTCCAACACCAGATCCAGAAGTTCACGACTGTCCGCTTCCTGAGAGGGCGAGGACAAGTGAAGGGTCGCCAGCCTCAGACCGGCACAGTGACGACCAAGCTCCAGGGAAAAACACTCCAAATGTTTGGTCACCAATTCCAGCTTGGTGTTTGCATCCAGGTCCATGCCCACTACCTCCGACAAGAGTATTCTCATTAGGAATACTAATTAGAATATTCCGCATTATACAAAAAGCAGATACAATAGTCAAGAAGGAGGTGGCTGCAAAATGGATAAATTTATCGCGCGCAAACCCGAGGAAAAAGAAGTCATCTCCATGAGGATCCCTGTAAGTACATTGAAAACGATCGATGATAAAGCGGCCACCGTTGGGATCAGCCGCAACGAGCTTATCAATCAAATGCTGGAGTATGCGCTATCAAACATGGACAGATAAACCCCTCCGCAGCTTGCGGAGGGTTTTCTTTTTCCCCGGCCTGTGGTATAATGCAAAAAATTGTAAAGAGGGAGGGCCTTGCCATGAAAACAGCGCTTATCACCGGCGGGGCCGGGGCCATCGGCTCCGCCGTCTGCCGCTGTCTGGCCCGGGATGGGGTGCGGGTGGCTGTGGGATATCGCGCCAACGAGGACCACGCCCGCCGCTTGGCGGAGGAACTGGGCGGTCTGGCGGTCTACTGCGACGTGACCGACCCCCAAAGCGCCCAACAGGCGGTTGACAATGTGTTGGAGAAATTTTGTCAACTTGACATTTTGGTGTGCAATGCCGGGGTGTCTTGGCGGGGCCTCCTGCAGGACATGACCTGGGAGGACTGGCGCGGGGTGATGGCGGTGGACCTGGACGGGGTGTTTTATTGCTGCCGTGCCGCTCTGCCAGCCATGATCTCCCGCAAAACGGGGCAAATCATTACCATTTCCTCCATGTGGGGGGAGGTGGGCGCCTCCTGCGAGGTGGCCTACTCCGCCGCCAAGGCTGGGGTCATTGGCTTGACCCGCGCGTTGGCCAAGGAGGTGGGACCCTCGGGGGTGCGGGTGAACTGCATTTCCCCCGGCGTCATCGAGAGCAAAATGAACGAAAGCCTAGAGCCGCAAGACCTGAAGGCCCTTTCGGAGGACACTCCCCTGGGGCGGATCGGCGCGCCTGCGGAGGTGGCCGAGGCGGTGGCCTTCCTCGCCTCGGACGCCGCCTCCTTCATCACCGGGCAGGTGCTGGGGGTCAACGGCGGGTTCATAGTTTAGTCATATTTCATAAGAAACGGGCCGTTTCCGACGCCTCCTTTTGTCAGATTTGAGGTTGACAATTCTCTGTCTAACGGCTATAATTGTCAACAACCTTAAAGGAGGTTGAATGAAATGAAGAAAACTCTTGCTCTGCTTTTGGCCGTCTGCATGATGGCCGCCATGCTGGCCGGCTGTGCCGGGGGGGATGATGCTGATCCCACCAAGCCCGCCGACCCTACTGATGCTGTTGTTGACAATACCACTGATCCTACCGTTGCCCCTGCCGAAAACGCCATTAAGATCGGCGGCGTCGGCCCTCTGACCGGCGGCGCGGCCATCTACGGCAATGCCGCCGCCAACGGCGCGAAGATCGCCGCTGAGGAGATCAACGCCCTGGGCGGTCTGCAGCTGGACCTTAACTATCAGGACGACGCTCACGACGCGGAGAAGTCCGTCAACGCCTACAACACCCTGAAGGGCTGGGGCATGCAGGTGTTCCTGGGCAGCGTCACCTCCACCCCCGGCGTCGCCACCTCTCAGGAGGCCAACAACGACCACATCTTCTACCTGACCCCCTCCGCCTCCTCCACCGACGTGCTGGGCGGTGTGGCCAACCCCCTGACGGGCACCGTGGACATCGCCCGCAAGGACAACGTGTTCCAGATGTGCTTCGTGGACCCCAACCAGGGGGCCGCTTCTGCCCAGTACATTGCCGACCAGACCCTGGGCACCAAGATCGCCGTTATTTATAAGAACGACGACGTTTACTCCACCGGTGTTTACCAGAGCTTTGACGCCAAGGCCAAGGAGCTGGGCCTGAACGTGGTGAGCGTTACCACCTTTACCGAGGACACCAAGACCGACTTCTCCGTCCAGTTGGGCGACGCCCAGTCCAAGGGCGCCGACCTGGTGTTCCTGCCCATGTACTATGACGCCGCCGCTCTCATCTTTACCCAGGCCAACGCCATGGGCTATGCCCCCAAGTGGTTTGGCATCGACGGTATGGACGGCATTCTGGGCGTGGAGGGCTTTGATACCTCCCTGGCCGAGGGCGTTATGCTTCTGACCCCCTTCAACGCCGACGCCGAGGACGAGGCTACCCAGTCCTTCGTGGCGAAGTATAAGGCCGCTTACGGCGAGGTCCCCAACCAGTTTGCCGCCGACGCCTATGACTGCGTCTACGCTATTTACGCCGCCCTTACCAACGCTGGCGTCACCGCCGACATGAGCGTCGGAGACATCTGCGACGCGCTGATCGCTCAGTTTACCTCCATGACCTTCGACGGCCTTACCGGCGAGGGCATGACCTGGGCCGCCGACGGCGCGGTCACCAAGTCCCCCAAGGGCATGGTCATCCAGAACGGCGCTTATGTGGGAATGGATTAACCTTTTATAAAAGTTGGAACACCAGCGGGCCGCAGATCGGCGGCCCGCTGATTTCCATTATGGACGTAAAATAATGCGTCCGGAGGGCACCCGCGAGAGCGGGGACGCGCCAGCAGGCGCGTAAATTTGAGGCCGTTAGGCCGAGAATTTGCGGCAGGCCGGGTTTGCCGGCCTGAGCAACATAAAAGAAATGAGGTGTTGACTCAACATGGTGATCTTCCTGACCCGCCTGATCAACGGCATCAGCCTGGGCAGTGTCTACGCCATTATCGCCCTGGGCTACACCATGGTCTACGGCATCGCCAAGATGCTGAACTTTGCCCACGGCGACGTAATCATGGTTGGGGCCTATGTGTGCTTTTTTGCCATCTCCAGCTACCATCTGAACCCGGTGGTGGGGGTGCTGCTGGCGATGCTGGTGTGTACCGTTCTTGGCATGGTGATCGAGCGGCTGGCCTACAAGCCCCTGCGGCAGGCCCCCTCCCTGGCGGTGCTCATCACCGCCATCGGCGTGAGCTATTTCCTGCAAAACGGGGCCCAGCTTCTTTGGGGCACCAATAACAAAATGTTCCCTGCCTTTTTAAAAGGGAACGCGCTTCAGCTGATGGACGGTCAGCTGAAGATCTCGGTGACCACGGTGGTCAACGTAGTGGTCTGTGTGGTGGTCATGCTGGCGCTGACCTGGTTCACCGGAAAAACCAAGATGGGCAAGGCCATGCGGGCCTGCTCGGAGGATAAGGGCGCGGCCCAGCTCATGGGCATCAACGTGGACACCACCATCTCCATGACCTTTGCCATCGGCTCCGCCCTGGCGGCGGTGGCGGGGGTGCTCTATATGTCCAGCTACCCCATCCTGGTGCCCACCACCGGATCTATGCCCGGCATCAAGGCCTTTACCGCCGCCGTCTTCGGCGGCATCGGCTCCATTCCCGGCGCTCTGCTGGGCGGTCTGCTGCTGGGGATCATTGAGATCTTTGCCGGAGGCTATATCTCCACCCAGCTGCAAAACGCCATTGTCTTTGCGGTGCTTATCGTGGTACTGCTGGTGAAGCCTACCGGGCTGCTGGGCAAGCAGATCCGGGAAAAGGTTTAAGGGGGTGGCGAGATGAACAAGCTGAAAAAGCTCTCCCCCGCCGTCCGCACCAATTACCTGACCTATCTGGGTGTCATTGCGGCCTTCGCCATTCTTCAGCCCCTGGCGATGAGGGGCAAGCTCTCCCCCACCCTCCAGGGCCAGCTGGTGCCCATCTGTGCCTATGTGGTCATGACCCTGTCCCTCAACCTCACGGTGGGCGTGCTGGGAGAGCTGTCCCTGGGCCACGCGGGCTTTATGAGCGTGGGCGCTTTTTCGGGGGCGGTGGCCGCCTCCGCCCTGCAAAATGCCATTCCCAACACAGGGCTGCGCTTGGCGGCCGCCATCCTCATCGGCGCGGTATTTGCCGGGGTGGTAGGCGTGCTCATCAGCGTTCCGGTCCTGCGCCTCAACGGCGACTATCTGGCCATCGTCACTCTGGCCTTTGGGCAGATCATCAAGTCCATTGTGGAAAACCTTTATATCGGCATCGACGCCAAGGGCCTCCACGGAGCCTTCTTGAAGCCTCTCACCAGCCTGGGAGAGGGTGGGCGCATGATCCTCAACGGCCCCATGGGCATTCCCAATATTACCAAGATCTCCACCTTCCTGGCGGGCTTTGTGCTCATCCTTGTCACCCTGGCGGTGATCTTTAATTTGGTCAACTCCCGGGCAGGGCGGGCCATTATGGCGATCCGGGACAACCGCATTGCCGCGGAGAGCGTGGGGCTCAACATCACCAAGTATAAGATGATGGCCTTTGTCACCTCCGCCGCCCTGGCGGGAGCCGCGGGTGCGCTGTTTGCGCTGGGCCAGCCTGCGATCGTGGCCTCCAAGTTTGACTTCAATACCTCCATTCTCATTTTGGTCTATGTGGTCCTGGGCGGGCAGGGCAAAATGTGGGGGTCCATCATTGCCGCCACCTTCCTCACCGTCCTGCCTGAGACGCCCGCCATGCGCGGCCTGGCCGATTACCGCATGCTGGTATACGCGGTGGTGCTGATTGTGGTAATGCTGGTCACCAACAGCCCCGCCATCAAGAGCTTTTTCTCCCGCTTTAAGAAGGAACAGGAAAGCGAGACCACGAAAGGAGGGGAGCAGGCATGAGCGAGCGTCCAAAGCGTCCACCCACCAAGCTGGTCCCCGTTCCCAGCGTGAACAAGATACCCGAGCGAGACATCAACAAGGCCCCCATCCTGGAGTGCCAGCACCTGGGCATCGACTTCGGCGGCCTGACGGCGGTGAACGACTTCAACATGGCCATCGGGCGCACCGAGATCGCCGGGCTCATCGGACCCAACGGCGCAGGCAAGACCACCGTGTTTAACCTCCTGACCAAGGTCTACCAGCCCACCCGGGGCACCATCCTTCTGGACGGGGTGGACACCCACAACATGAGCACCGTCCAGGTGAACAAAGCGGGCATCGCCCGCACCTTCCAGAACATCCGCCTCTTTTCCAACCTCTCGGTAGAGGACAACGTGAAGATCGGCCTCCATAACCAAGTAAAGTACGGCATGTTCCAGGGGATCCTGCGCATGCCCAAGTTCTGGAAGGAGGAAAAGCGCGCCCACGAAAGCGCCATGGAGCTCCTTCGCATCTTTGACATGGAGGACCTGGCCTCCCACCAGGCGGGCTCCCTTCCCTACGGGGCCCAGCGGCGGCTGGAGATCGTCCGCGCCCTGGCCACCAACCCCTCCCTCCTGCTGCTGGACGAGCCTGCGGCGGGCATGAACCCCTCCGAGACCGCCGACCTCATGGACAATATCGTGAAGATCCGCGATACATTCCACATTGCCGTACTGCTCATCGAGCATGATATGTCCCTGGTCATGGGCATCTGCGAGGGCATCTGCGTGCTTAACTTCGGCGAGATCATCGCCAAGGGCACCCCCGACGAGATCAAAAACGACCCCCAGGTCATTGAAGCCTACCTGGGCAAAAAGCGGGAGGTGTAACGCTATGCTGCTGACAGTTGACAACATGGACGTCTACTACGGAGCCATCCACGCCATCAAGGGTATCTCCTTCGAGGTGGCCGAGGGGGAGATCGTCACCCTCATCGGCGCCAACGGCGCGGGCAAGTCCACCACCCTGAAGACCGTCTCCGGCCTCCTGCGCTCCAAGACCGGCTCCATCGTGTTTGAGGACAAGGACATCTCCAACGTCCCGCCCCATAAGCTGGTGGCACAGGGGTTGGCCCACGTTCCCGAGGGCCGCCGGGTGTTTCTCCAGATGACGGTGGAGGAAAACCTGGAGATGGGAGCCTACACCCAGAAGAACGCCAACGTGGACGGCCACCTGGATAAGGTTTATGAGCTGTTCCCCCGCATGAAGGAACGCCGCCGCCAGATCGCCGGGACCCTCTCCGGCGGCGAGCAGCAGATGCTTGCCATGGGCCGCGCCCTGATGTCCGACCCTAAGCTCATGATGCTGGACGAGCCGTCCATGGGCCTCGCCCCCATTTTGGTGGACCAGATCTTTGACATCATCAAGGACCTCCACAAGGCGGGCACCACCATTTTGTTGGTGGAGCAGAACGCCCAGATGGCCCTCTCGGTGGCCGACCGGGGCTATGTGCTGGAGACGGGCAAGATCGTCAAGTCCGCCCCCGCCAAGGAGCTTTTGAACGACGCTTCCGTCAAGGCCGCCTACCTGGGCGGGTAAAGGGAAACCTAAACAAAAACACACCGTTATCTTCCGCGTGGAGAAAACGGTGTGTTTTGTTATCCGAGGCTACGAGAACTGCGAGAAAGACATGAATTGACCCAAGTGACCATAGGTGAGCTGCTAAAGACAAGTCAACAGCAATATGGAAAATACGAAAAGGGCATACAGGAAATACCTGTCCATCATCTGATTACACTGGCGGATTTCTACGGTGTGACCACAGACTATATTCTTGGCCGCAATGTTTGACATTCCGCTCCAAGGGCTGGTTTTGTAGGGGCGGGTTCCAAACCCGCCCGGCACATGGTGATCCACACCATAATTCCTTGACACTTTCCCGGCAAATGGGGTATGATAATAACGAGGTGATACTATGGAACTGACCATTCGGGCGATTTGGGATGACGAGGCCAGAGTTTGGGTGGCAGAAAGCGACGATGTGCCCGGTCTGGTGTTGGAGTCCGGGTCTATGGACGCGCTGATCGAGCGGCTTCGCTATGCTGTGCCTGAGATGCTGGCGTTGAACGGAACGGAAAAGAGCCCCCTGCAAATGAGTATCGTTTCACAGCGTTTGGAAAAGGTGGCTATATAAAATGGCGGAATATGAAAAGGCGGTGCGAGAACTGCTGACTGCCGCCGGCTGTCATTTTGTGCGCCATGGCAAGGGCGACCATGACATCTGATACAGCCCTATCACCGCGCGCCACGTGACCGTGGACGGGAAGATCAAATCCCGCCACACCGCCAACGCGATCTTGAAGCAAAGCGGTATCGAAAAAAGATTTTCTTAAAAGAGACCGCCCCGGCGGTCTCTTTTTTGCACTAAAATCGTAGTCTTCGTTTGACATTCTGCCCCCCGCGTGCTATAGTTCGCGGGGGGGGGGGGAGGTCGTGGGGCGGGGGGCGGGGGGCGGGGGTGGCGTTGGGGGGGCGGG